>LWDU01042496.1_pt1 | contig 40381 bp, 27 predicted proteins | sample 727161 | NCBI WGS metagenome assembly LWDU01 (sample SAMN04566230, study PRJNA314399) | hydrothermal vent metagenome | isolation source: deep sea hydrothermal plume seawater | place: Mexico: Gulf of California, Guaymas Basin | collected 2004-07-11
TCGAGCACCCCATCCATGTTGGCATCGCCTCTGAGGAACATCCCCGGCTCGAGGATCTCGGTCATGATCTCACCGCTGGAGAACTGTGCTTCTGCTCCCAGCAGTCGGGCCAGGGTCGGTGCGATGTCGGGGGTCGTTCGCGGAATCGTCGAGATCAGACCGGAGCGTATCCCCGGGCCGATGGCGAGGCATTCAATCTGACGGCAGCCGTTGCAACCGTCGCCGTGTCCCTGGAAGTTTGTCGTGTGGCGACCGTGATCGTTGGTGATCAGCATCACGGTGTTGTCGGCATAGTCCGGGTCCGATTGGATCCACGTCCACAACTCACCGATGATCTCATCGGCTCGCTCGATGGCTACGAGATAGTCGGCCCAGATACCATCGTGTCCGGCATGATCCACATCGGGGAGATACAGCGTCAGAAAGCGCGGCTTTGTTGTCTGCAGGAGATTCTGCGCCACCGTCCAGTTGGCATCGTCGCCGCCGCCTGTGGCGATCCACTGGGGCCAGTAGTCGGGTCCGTACGATCGATGGAAACTGCCCCTCCACGGGCAGTAGGGTCCGAGCACGTAGACGCAATCTTGTGCCGGAAAACCGAGTTGCCGCCGGATGTATTCATGAACGTAAGGGGTATTGGAGTGGATCGAGTTGACCTGACAATCGGGATCGAAAAAGGAAGTCGTTCCGGCCCACGAACCGGTCATGACTGCCGGAATCGCCTCGACGGTGACGGTCACACCGTCGTTGAAGAAGGGTTCGATGATGACACCTTGCTGGGCGATGGAGTCCATGTGGGGAACATACTGGCGGGTCGGATGGCCGAGTCCTTCCGAATAACGCAGGCCATCGATCAGCACCAGAACGATACGCTCGGCGATCGGGGTTTTCGGGTCGGGCACCGGCGGTGGCGCACACGGATTGGTGACACTGGTCGGGGACTCGAAGGCACGCAAACACCAGCTCTCGAGGGTGCCGTCGTTATTCGACGGGAAGCCGTCGAAGACCGAAAGTGTCCAGAGGCCCGCAACCTGCTGGCCATCGAAGAGCGCCAACGCTCCGCTACTGGGCTGCATGTAGCAGCCGCCAGAATAGGGTTCGGAGCCGTTGGGGATTCCATCATCGGAGTAGGTGACCAGGATGTTCTCGATGTCTTCACCGTCGCTGTCGTGGAGTCGCAGCGTGGTGCCGCCCGGCGAGGCCAGATCGACGGTGAGATCCCCGATGAACGGATGCGAGATCTCGACCACAACCTGCAGATCCTCGATGATGAAACTGTCGGGGATGCTGACGATGCTCGTCACCTGTTGAGGGGTGCCGTTGGCTCCGCCGAAATCGATCTCGGGGTTCTCGCAGACCTCGACATCGGCGACGACTAGCCGGGGAACGAGAACCAGCAGTAGCAGCAGCCACTTCTCGCAATGCATCTTGACAGCCTCCAGCTACCGATTATCCACTTACGGAACCGAAGGATCCAGTTCGATGATGGTCAGTATTGGAAAGTCCCCGGACTGCGAGCCAGTGGTTGTCGGCAGGGATGTCGGCAGGGGAGGTGGATCTAGCGGCAGCGGATCAGCGAGATCTCGGTGCCGTTTCCTTGGAGGATCATGTGGTTCTCGTCGACGATGCGGATGCGGCCCTGCGCCTCGAGGCTGCCGATCTCGGTGGCGACACCCAGACCCTCGCCCAGCAAAGAGGTGATCCTGGCCTTGCCAGAGAACTGACGGCCACTGAGCGTCACGGTGTATTCCCCTGAGGGGAGGATTTTCAGCTGGAGATCGGCGAAGACGCTGTGCTCGAACTGGCAACGGATCCGATCGACCCAGTTGGTCGCCGCCTCGACGGGAGCGATCGAAGTATCGCTCTTCCACGATCCGACGGCGCGCGTGTAGGTGTACTGGGCAGAGCAACCGATCGAGACGATCGGCACCAGCGTCAGCAAGGAGAGGAGTAGGGTGGTTCTGGCTGTCATGGTTTCTCCTTTCCTTCTGGAGGCGGTCAACGCCCTACTCTTCTATCCAGTTCCGCAGCGTTATCGGACACGGTAACCCCGGTAATTTTCGGGTCGATTTCGGCAAAATCGGGCGCATCCTGGTGATTCGCAGCAGATTCCGTGGCTACCGTGCCTCGGTCAGGGACCGACCACCGGGAAGGTAACGGCCTCATCATGAACATGAAGGATCACCGGGGCTTACGCACCGCGATGCTGTGTCTGCTCTACTTCGCCCAGGGCTTCCCCTGGGGATTCGTGATCTATGCGCTGATCAGTTTCTTCATCGAGGGCGGCTACTCCCGGGCGGAAACGGTGCTGATCTCAGCCACTGCGGTGCTGCCGTGGAGTTTCAAGTTCCTCTGGGCGCCGATGATCGACTCGGTCCGCTGGCCGGCGCTGGGACTTCGTCGTCCCTGGATCGCCTTCGCCCAGCTGGGGATGGCCGCAACGCTGCTGGCGGCCAATCGCATCGGCTCCATCGATGCCCTGCAGAAGGGATCGACCATCGATCTGCCAAGCTGGGCGATCGACGGGTTGGCGTGGCTCCCCGGCAGCGAGATCAGCGCCGCAGACACTTCGGTTTCGGTGCTCGTTTTCATCGGAGGTGTCTTCTTCCTCCACAATTGTTTTGCCTCGCTCCAGGATGTCGCCACCGATGCACTGGCGGTCGATATCCTGGAGGAAGATGAGCGAGGGCGCGTCAACGGCTTCATGTGGGGATCGAAGACGTTGGGCGTCGCGGTGGGCACCTACGGTGGTGCCGTGATGATCGAGTCCTACGGCATGAACGCGGCCATCCAGGCCCAGGCGGTGATGGTGCTGGTGATCCTGGCGGCAGTGCTGATGGTCAGAGAACGATCGGGCGAGAAGCGATTCCCCTGGTCGCGGGGAGCCGCCGCATCGAATCAGATCGCAGCACTGCGTTCGCCGATCGTCGTGCTGCGGGAGCTGTTCCGGGCACTGGCTCTGTGGACCACCGCCATCGGAGTGCTGGTCGCCATCTTCACCTCGGTGTGCCAGGGGGTCTTCATCAATCTCGCCAACGACACCTTCGTCAATGTCTTCCACTGGAGTGCCAGCGACTACAGCAAGGTGCAGGGCAGTTACGGCGTCGCTGCCGAGGTGATCGGGGCGATCTCAGGAGGCTTCTTCTGCGATCGCTTCGGCCGCCGCAAGATGGCCCTCATCGGCGGGCTGGTCGCCTCGGGCGGTCTCATCACCTTTGGCCTGCTGCACCCGTACTGGGTCAGCGATTCCTTCTCGGGGCTGTGGATCATCCCGCTGTTCAAGGGCGCCATCGCCTTCCAGACGGTCTCGCTCTTTTCCCTCTACATGAAGATCTCATGGACCACGGCAGCGGCGACGCAGTTCACGCTGTACATGGCGATCAGCAACTTCGGTGTGTTCCTGGGAAGCCAGCTCAACCGGCTCGATTGGGAGCGGTGGAGCCTGTTCGTACTGGGTGGCACCAGCGCACTGATCCCCATCGTATTGCTGCTGCTGATGAAACCGGATCTTGTGGTCAAGAGACGACTCGAAGATGAAAAGAATGGAGAACCCGTATGATTCGCCGTGCAACGACCCTGACCTGGCTGCTGATGCTGCTGGCTTACTGCCCCTCGATCACGGCCCTGGATGAGCCACCCGTCGATGAGCTGGCACCCCGCATCGCCACCTTGCTGAGGGGCTGGGACCAACCCGACACCCCCGGATGTTCCATCGCCGTGGTCAAGGATGGCACCATCATCTACAGCGGCGGGTTCGGTATGGCCAACCTCGATCATTCCATCCCCAACGGTGCCGACACCGTCTTTCGCATCGCCTCGGTGTCGAAGCACATCACCGCCTCCTGCATTCTGCTGCTGGAGGATGAAGGAGTGCTCACCCTCGATTCCGACATTCGCAAGTGGCTGCCGGAGATCCCCGAATACGACGAGACCATCACCATCCGACACCTTCTGCATCACACCAGCGGCCTGCGCGACTACACATCCTTGATGAGGTTGCTGGAGATCGGCGATGAAGATCTCTTCACCCCGCAACAGACCATCGACCTGATCGCCCGCCAGAAGGGACTCAACTTCTCGCCCGGCGAGAAACATTCCTACTGCAACAGCGGCTACTTCCTGCTCAGCGTCATCTGCCAGCGGGTATCGGGAAAAACGCTGCGCCAGTTCGCAGACCAGAAGATCTTCTCACCGCTGGGGATGACCAGTAGCCATTACCACGACAACCACCTCGAGGTGACACCGAAGCGCGCCACCGGCTATGCGGAGATCGGCGAGGGGAAGTACCGGATCCACGAGACGGTGCTCGACCATGTCGGAGACGGCGGGGTCTTCACCACCGTCGAGGATCTGGCGACCTGGACCACCGCACTCGGTGAGGGGCGCCTCGGTGCGAACCTGCTGCAGCGCTTGCAACAGAAGTTCACGCTCAACGATGGCGAGGTGCTCGATTATTGCCTCGGCGTCGTCGATACCCGTTTCGGTGGCCAGCGGATGCTGCAACATGGCGGCGGCTGGGTCGGATTTCGCACCTCATTGGCGGCATTTCCCCGGCAGGGCATCGTCATCATCTGCCTCGGCAACTGCAGCGCCTTCCAACCGAGTCGGATCAGCCGCCAGATCGCCGCGCTGGTGGTCGAGGATCTTGTCCCTGCTCTTCTTCAACGACCGGACAGGGCCACCGATCGACGCGATCGAACTGATAGCAGCGCAGCAGCGCCAGAAGATGCGAAGGAATGGGATCACCGTCAGGTGCTGGGCCGATACCACTCGAGCGAGCTCGATCGTGAGTGGTCGATCATCGACAGCAGCGGTACCGATGTGGCGCTGGACGGATTCGAGGGGGAGCCGCTGGCGATCGCCGTGACCGGCGACGACCTGCTGACGGTGGGAAGGTGGCTCAAGATGCAGCTGATTCGAGATGAGGAAGGTGCAGTGACAGGATTCACCATCGATGCCGGCGGCATGAGCGGCATCTTGTTCCAGCGGATCGTCGAGCAGGACTGATCCGCTGACGCATTGAGCCCTGATTTGCAGTACCCTGAGATCGTCACGAATCACCACTCTGGAAGGATACCGATGTTCCTCTCACCACTGCTGCTACTGACGCTGGCGACACAGCCGCTGACGGCGGCCGACGACGCACCGATCCAGGTCTTTCTGCTCGCCGGGCAGTCGAACATGGAGGGTCAGGCGGTGGTCGATCTGGTCCACGAGCAGCACTACAACGGCGGCCGTGGGACACTGCTCCGGCTGCTCGATGATCCGGCGATGGCAAAGCGAATGGGACATCTACAAGACCAAGACGGCAGCTGGGCCACTCGTGACGATGTACAGGTGCGATATCGCACCGGCAACAACGTGCTCAAAAGCGGTCCCCTCTCCATCGGCTACGCCGTCTATGACGACCTGCACCATTTTGGACCCGAGTTACAAATTGGCCACCGCCTCGGCGATGCCAACACCGCTCCGGTGCTGCTGATCAAGACCTGCTGGGGCGGCAAGAGCCTCCATGTCGATTTCCGGCCACCGAGTGCCGGTGGTGAGACGGGCCCCTATTACACCCAGATGGTGAAGGAGTACCGCGAGGCGCTGGCGGCGATCGAGACCGAGTTTCCCGATCTGGCCGGACGCGCCACCGAACTGCGCGGCTTCTTCTGGTTTCAGGGTTGGAATGACATCTATACCGACGGGGCAGTGGAAGCGTATGAACAGAACCTGGCCCACCTGATCGACGACCTGCGCCAGGAGTTCGATGCGCCGCTGTTGCCGGTGGTGATCGGCGAGACGGGAAACGCCGGTAGCCTGCCGCTTCGTCACGCTCAGGCTGCGGTGGCGGAACGTCCCCAGTACCGCGGCACCGTCTCCTTCGTCTCGACCGCCCAGTTCATGCGCAGACCGGTAGATTCTCCCAACAAGGGTCACGGCCATCACTGGTTCGGAAACGCCGAGAGTTACTTCGGCATCGGCGATGTACTCGGCGAGGAGATGGTTCGGCTGATCGCTGGTGGAGCGATGAAGGGTAGCGAAGAACACCCGGGACCGATCGCCACCCGCGGTACCACGGCGACCGCTCGCTGGGCTGGCCAGTTGTTTGCCGGGTACGATCCGGCCCGCGCCTTCGAGACGATCGAGTTCGCCGATGGATGGTACCGGGAACCGGGCAACGAGGGGTTCGAGGCGACCCTCGATCATCTGCTCGAACGATTGAAGAAGAGCGGCTTCGGCACCGATGATCGACTGCAACTGGAGGTGATCGAGACGCCGATGCGCTCTCCGGCGTGGACACCGAAATCGGCAAGCCTGGTGATGAAGCAGACAGATCAGCCGGATCAAACCCTGCTGCGCTTTCACAACAGTCGCGCCCCGCATCGAACGATGCTTCCGGTCCACGCTCCATCCTGTGATGTGGAGGGTCCTCTTTGCTTTGACCTCGACCAGTTGAAGAAGGGTGATGTCTTCGTCACCGACCGATCGATCGGTAGAGCGATGCGGGATGCCCGCAGCAAGGGCGCCGCTGCGGTGCTTTCGTCACAACTCGCTGATTTCACCGTCGATCCCAGCGGTGGCGATCGTCATCTCGATGCCATCCACTACTCGAGTGTCCGAAGTGGCGACTTTCCGGTCGCGATGATCTCTCCGAGAGTACACCAGACTCTGCGCGAACATCCCGAGGCACGGGTGGCCCTGAAAGCAGTCGTCCAGTTCGATGAACGTCCATTGCGTACCGTGGTCGCCACCATCGTGGGCCGCAAGATTCCTGACGAGGTGGTGGCGCTCGCGGCTCATGTGCAGGAACCGGGTGCGGTGGACAACGCCAGCGGCGTCGGCGGGCAGATGGAGGGGGTTCGTTCGCTCGTGATGGCACTCGGGAAGAAAGAGATCGAGTGGCCCGCTCGCAGCATCTCGTTCATCTGGGGCGACGAGATGACGATGAGCCGGATCTTCCTCGATCACAGCAAGAGAAAGACCATCGCAGCCTTCTCCGCCGACATGATCGGAGCCTCACAAGGGATGACGGGAGCCATCGCACTGCTGGAGCGCTCCCCCGATCCCGGGGCGATGAGAGTGTTGCCTCCCGATTCCCACACCCCCTGGGGGTCAGGCCGTGTTCGCGAATCGGATCTCCATCCGAGCGGCGTCTCCATCATCGCAAGACTGGCGATGCAAGATGTGGCGGCAGCGTCGAACGGCTGGGTCATCGGTGAACACCCGTGGGAGGGTGGCAGCGATCATGATGTGTTCCTCGGGCGCGGTGTGCCCGCCATCTTGATGTGGCACTTCACCGACTTCGCCTACCACACCAGCCTCGATCGCCTCTCTCATGTCGACCCGAGGATGGTGCGGCGCATGAGCGTGGCGCTGATGGCATCGGCACTGGCAGTCGCCTCTCCACAGCCAGATGATCTGCAGCGCTACCAGCAGGCCATCGATGAAGAGCGTACTTTGAGGATTGCGGCGGCAGATCAGGCCCAGGATTCAGAGAGTAAAAAGATGTGGCAAGAATGGTGCGCTGGTGCCCAGCAATGGCTCACCACCCTCTGTAATGAATCCTCTCCCGAGAAAAACCAACGCTGAATCGATCACGCTGTTGCGGAGTTTGTTGACCTCTGGGTCCCGGCAACCGATGCTGGACGACCAGGAGGACACCTTGATCAACCCCGGCAGCGATCTCGATCTGGACTGGGTGCTGTCGACCCGCGTCAACCGCTCGGCGGTCGAACGGCGAACCCGCACCCTGACCGGCCGCAGAACCGTCAAGAAGTCGTGGCAGATCGGCTGGCTCGCCCACGCCATCACTTGCATCGATCTGACCACCCTCGCCGGCGATGACACTCCCGGTACCGTGCGCCGACTCGCCGCCAAGGCGAGAAGGCCGGTACGCCACGACATCCTCGAAGCACACGGCCTCCCTCTCGACCTTCATTGCGCCTCGGTGTGTGTCTATCACAATCTGATTGAATCTGCCCGCCAAGCGACGGAAGGATCTCCGGTCAAGGTCTGCGCGGTCTCGACCGGTTTCCCCGCAGGACAGATCCCCCACTCGATGAAGGTCGACCAGATCCACTCATCGATCGCCGCTGGAGCCGACGAGATCGACATCGTCATCTCGAGAAGCCTGGTACTGGAGGGGCGCTGGCAGCAACTGGATGAAGAGATCCGCGCTTATCGCGAGGCTTGTGGAGAGAACACCTGCCTCAAGACGATTCTCGCCACCGGAGAACTGGGCGACCTGCGGCGCATCGCACGCGCCTCGCGGGTGTGCCTCGGAGCAGGTGCCGATTTCATCAAGACCTCGACCGGGAAAGAACCGGTCAATGCCACCTTACCGGTGGCGCTGGTGATGCTCAGAGCCATCCGAGAGTATCGCGAACGGACCGGAATCCTCGCCGGGTTCAAGCCCGCCGGAGGAATCCGCACCGCCAAGGAAGCGATCGCCTTCCTGATGTTGATCCGCGAGGAGCTGGGAACCGAATCGATGGCGGCCAACCGCTATCGCATCGGAGCTTCTTCGCTCCTTTCGGATCTGGAGAGACAACTGGAGTTTCATGCCACCGGACGGTATTCCGCCGCCCACCGGCATCCGATGGGATAAAAATGATGTCACCCGATGAACACAATCCTGGCGAGTCGCTCGAAACCCTCGACTGGGGCCCCGCCGTCGAATCCGCCGAGGAAGCTCGCAGCTGGATCGAGCAGAGCGGTACCCAGCCAGCCCATTTCATCGGAGGTGAATGGTCGGCTCCAGCCGCAGCGAAGCGCTTCTCGTCCCGTTGCCCTGCAACCGGTGAAGCGCTGCGCGATGTGCTCCAGGGGAGTTCAGAGGATGTCGATCGTGCAGTACAGGCGGCACGGACCGCCTTGCCGACCTGGCAAGCGATGGGCCCCGACGGGCGAGCTCGCTGTCTCTATGCCATCGCCCGCAACATCCAGAAGGAGAGCCGCCTCTTTGCCGTGGTCGAATCTCTCGACAACGGCAAGCCGATTCGCGAGACCAGAGATCTCGACATTCCACTGGTGGTGAGACACTTCTACCACCACGCCGGCGCGGCACAGTTGCTCGACGAAACCGATCCAGGTGCCGAACCGTGGGGAGTCTGCGGCCAGATCATCCCGTGGAACTTCCCACTGCTGATGCTGGCATGGAAGATCGCCCCGGCACTGGCTTGTGGCAACACCGTGGTGCTGAAACCCGCCGAATGGACATCGCTCAGCGCACTGCTCTTTGCCGAGACCTGCCAGAAAGCGGGACTGCCCGATGGAGTCATCAACATCGTCACCGGCGATGGAGAAACCGGAGCCGCCATCGTCGCACATCCTGACATCGACAAGGTGGCCTTCACCGGCTCGACCGAAGTGGGTCGAATCATCCGGGAAGCGACCGCCGGGAGCGGCAAGGGTCTGACCCTGGAACTGGGTGGCAAGAGCCCCTACATCATCTTCGAGGATTCCGACATCGACAGCGCAGTCGAAGGTCTGGTCGATGCCATCTGGTTCAACCAGGGACAGGTCTGCTGTGCCGGAAGTCGCATGCTGGTTCAGGAATCGATCTCCGATGAAGTTCACCGCAAGGTCGAGGAACGAATGTCGAGACTTCGAGTCGGCAACCCGCTCGACAAGGCGATCGACATCGGTGCGATGGTGGAGGAGAAACACCGCGACCAGGTGGCCGCGATGTGCGAACGCGCCAAGGGCGAGGGGATCACCTGCATCCAGCCCCCCATCGACCTGCCCAAGCAGGGTTACTGGTTCCCCCCGACTCTGTTCCGTGACGCGCCGCTTTCATCGGAGATCGCCAGTCAGGAGGTGTTCGGCCCGGTGCTGGTCTCGACCACCTTCCGCACCCCCCAGGAGGCGGTCAAGATCGCCAATCACAGCCGTTACGGTCTCGCGGCGAGCATCTGGAGCCAGGATATCGATACTGCGCTCGATGTCGCCCGCAAGGTCGAGGCGGGAACCGTCTGGGTCAACGGCACCAACATGTTCGATGCATCGAGTGGATTCGGCGGCATGAAGGAATCGGGCTTCGGCAGAGAAGGCGGCCGTGAAGGTCTTCGCGCCTACCTTCGCGATGTCAAACCGATGACCCCGACCGACGGCGACACTTCCGCCACCGGCGGCATCGTCAATTCCACCTCTACCGATCCTGCCCTCGACCGCACTGCAAAACTGTACATCGGAGGAAAACAGGTTCGCCCCGATGGAGGCTACTGTTTCGAGGTTCAATCTCCCTCTGGAGAATTGCTCGGACTGGCGGCTCGATCGAATCGCAAAGATGTCCGCAATGCTGTGGAAGCTTCACATCGCAGCAAGTGGGGATCGATGACAGGCCATGCAAGAGCACAGGTGCTGTGGTTCATCGCCGAGAACCTCGAGCCACGCTCCGATGATCTGGCCCAGTTGATCGACCAGATGACCGGGTGCGGTGCCGCAAAAGCTCGCGAAGAGGTGCAACAGTCGGTCGCGGGTTGGACCTGGTGGGCCTCCTGGGCCGACAAGCACGATGGAGCGGTGCACGATACTCCCTGGCGTGGACTGGTTCTCGCAGTACACGAACCATTTGGAACCGCCGGAGTGATCTGTCCGCAACAGAATCCGCTGCTGGGTCTGGTGGCTCTCTGTGCTCCACTACTGGCCACCGGCAATAGCGTCATCGCGATCCCCTCGACCGCCGCTCTCGCTGCCGTCGAGATGTGTCGCATCATCGAACATTCGGATCTCCCTGCTGGAGCCCTCAATCTACTCACTGGAGATGCCGCGGAGATCGGCCCGGTGCTCGCTGGCCATGACGATGTCGACCTGCTATGGCATGTCTCCGATGAACCTCTCGCCCGCGAACTGGAAGCGGTCTCCGCCGGTAACATGAAGGTGTGCTGGCGACCGGGAGAACTCTCGGATCGATCGAGACGGATGCTCGATCGTGGTACCCAGGTGAAGAATATCTGGCTTCCCCACGGGATTTGAGCCCATCCAGGCCATTTCAACCGCTCCTCACTTCGACAATCGAGCCCGTTCCGGGGTACAGTTCTTGAGAGTGGACGCACGGTGGGAGGCGCCCTCTAGATCTCATCCGGGAGGCTGCCATGGGACTCGAATCCTCGACACCACTATCGGCCGGCGTCGATTCAGACGCTGCAACCGATGTCGATTCCTCCTTCTCGCCAGAAGACACGCAACTTCCCAGCATCGGAGTGGTATTCGAGAATGATGCGTGGCTGACGCCGCTCTTTGATTCTCTCTCCGAGGCGGGGATTCCCTATGAGCCGATCGATGTTCGAGATCATTCCTTCGACCTTCTCAGCGCCCGCAAGCACACCTTGTACCTCAACCGTGTTTCCCCCTCCTCGTACCTGAGGGGGAATGATGGCGCCATCTCCCATGCCCATGCCTTGCTCGCAGCACTGGAGTCATCCGGAGCAAAAGTGATCAACGGATCTCACTCCTTCCATCTCGAGACGAGCAAGGTCGCTCAGCAGATTCTGATGAGCCAACTCGGCGTGGATGTTCCTCGCACCGAGGTGGTCAGCAGTCGCAGTGCAGTTCACAAGGTCATCGACCAGCTGCTGTTCCCGCTGATCCTCAAACCGGACACTGGCGGCAGTGGCGCCTTCGTCCGCAGGATCGAGAACAAAGAACACCTGCTGGCACTCATCGATGATGACGAAGTGTTCGCTCCCGGACATCTGATGCTGCTGCAAGAACTGATCGTTCCTGCAGATGGATCGATCGCCAGGGTCGAGTTCGTCGATGGAGAATGCCTCTTTGCCATGCGAGTCACTGCTCATAACACCTACAACCTGTGTCCCGCCGAGGGGTGTCCAAGAAATCCCATCGAGCCTGGTATCAAACCGGATGCCACCTTCGAGGCGTGGACCGATGTTCCCGCCGAAGCGGTCGCTCAGGCGAGAGAGATCCTCAGGGTAGCCAATCTCGACATCGGTGGAGTGGAATGGATCGATACCACCAGCGGGCGTCGTTGCTTCATCGACATCAATGCCACCAGCGTTTATCGGACAGACATCCAGAAAACGACCTCGGTCAACGGCTTCCTCAAGGTGACCGGATACCTGGCCCGGGAACTGGCCAAGGAGGACGCCAAGAGCGCCCATCGAAACGGACGAAAGAGCTCCTGATGACTCACAGCGACTACATCATCGTCGGCGGTGGAATCATGGGTGCAATGTTGGCCCTGGAACTGGCGGAGTCCTCATCAGGAAGTGTCTTGTTGCTGGAAAAGTCATTCCCCGGGGCCGGGTCCACCGGCAAGTCGGGAGCGATCCTGCGCCAGCACTATTCCCACAAGGTGACCATCGGAATGGCGCGAGAAAGCCTCCAGTGGTATTCCGAATTTGAACAGCGTTACGGTACCGACATCGCCTTTCATCGCCCAGGTATGGCATTCATCTGCGGCGAGTCCGATCGCAGTAATCTCGAGAGAAATGTCCAGTTGCAACAATCGATGGGTGTCGGCACGAAGATCCTCGACGCTTCCCAGCTCAGAGACCTCGAGCCTGGCGGTTCCTTCGCCGATGACGAATGTGCTGCCTTTGAGTCCGAGGCGGGCAATGTCCATCCTGTGAAGACAGTTCATGCCGTGCTCGCTGCCGCTCGACGAGCGGGAGCCGAGGCTCGACTCGGATGCAGGGTGACCGATTTCCTGCGAGACGGTGACCGTATCCACGGTGTGAAACTTGAAGACGGTTCGACCTTGCAGGCGGCAATGGTGATCGTTGCGGCGGGCCCCTGGGCGGGACAGTTGCTGGAGGAAGCGGGAGTCTCACTTCCACTCACCGCACTTCGGCCTGAACAATCCTTCTTTGATCCCCCGGCAAGAGCCGAGGAAAGTCGGCTGATCTACGGAGATCTCACCCATGGACTGTACTGGAAGCCAGAGCTGGCAGGCTGGACTCGAGTGGGCTTCCTCGACATGAATCACGATGCGGTGGTCGAGAATCCGGATCACTACGATGAGGGTGTCAGCGATGAGTTCATCGCTGCATGCCGAGGAAGGCTCTCGAAACGACTTCCTCAGTACGCGCATGCGGCATCCTGGGGTGGAATGGGGGCGCTCTACACCGTGACCCCTGACTCACACCCACTGATCGGACCGGTCCCCGGTCTCGAGGGAATGTGGATCGTGAGTGGATTCAGTGGCCACGGCTTCAAACTCTCCCCCTCGGTCGCTAGAGGGGTTTCATCGGTGATCGGACAGGGAAGTGCGGGCCACTTCGACAGCGACTTCTTCGCTCCCGATCGATTTTCCCGGGGAGCACCGATCGAGGCCAGTTACGGTTACGGGATCCTCGGCTGACCCTGGTCGATGCCGGGGTTATCCTCCCTGGCATGAATTCATACATCCGACACAACCCGATCCTGGTACTCCTTTCAATCCTGATGCTCCTTACCGGGCAGATGCTGCATTCAGAGGAGCCCCCCGCCACCCAGCCTCCTCCCAACATCGTCATCGTCTTCACCGACGACCAGGGCTGGGGTGATCTCTCTTGTTATGGCTCGAAGCAGATTCCGACTCCAAACATCGATCAACTCGCCGCCGAAGGAATTCGCTTCACCGACTTCTATGTCAGCCAGCCAGTCTGTTCTGCCTCTCGATCATCTCTTCTCTCCGGCTGCTATGCCAACCGAGTCGGTATCAGTGGAGCGCTGGTTCCGTCTTCCAAGATCGGCCTCGATCCACAGGAGTTGACGATTGCAGAGGTGGTCAAACCCCTCGGCTATGCCACGGCCTGTTACGGGAAATGGCACCTCGGTCACCATCCCAGCTTCCTCCCCACCGCACAGGGTTTCGATGAGTACTGTGGAATCCCATACAGCAATGACATGTGGCCCGGTCATCCAGAATCTCCCAAGGCGTGGCCCCCGTTACCGTGGTACCAACAGGACCAGGTCGAGCGCATCATAAAAAACCTCGATGATCAGGAGCAGATCACTGCCGAACTGACTCGCAGAGCGGTGCAGTTCATCGACGACCATGCCGACCGCCCGTTCCTGCTCTACTTGCCCCACTCGATGCCGCATGTGCCCCTGGGTGTCTCACCTCGCTTCCGACAGACCACCCGCTTTGGTGCCTACGGAGATGTGATCCGCGAAATCGATGACTCCGTCGGCCAGATCCGCAAGGCGCTGGAGAAGCACGGAATCCTCGACAACACCTTATTCATGTTCGCATCGGACAATGGTCCCTGGCTCTCCTACGGCGACCACGCCGGCACCACCGGCGGCTTGCGAGAGGGTAAGGGCACCACCTGGGAGGGTGGGGTAAGGGTTCCCTGTGTGATGAGATATCCTCCGGTCATCTCTCCCGGCACCACCTGTTCGACCCCTTGCATGACCATCGACATCTTGCCCACCATCGTCGAATTGACCGGCGGAACCGCTCCTGTTCTACCCATCGACGGGGTCAGCATCGTTCCCCAGCTGCAGGGAGATCTGGACGCCGTGCCGCCTCACGAAGAGTTGTACTTCTGGTACCACCGAGGCGACATGGAGGCGATGAGGATGGGAAGATGGAAACTACACTTCCCCCACAAGTATCGCAGTCTCGAGGGTCGCCCACCGGGGAATAATGGCATCCCCGCCAAGTACAACTACCAGATCGAAACCGGCCTCGCACTGTACGACCTGGAGAGCGATCCCAACGAGCAGGTCGATGTCAAAGCCAATCACCCTGGAGTGGTGGTCGAGATGTCAGCGCGAGCGAATGGAATGCGCCAGCGACTGGGTGATCGGCTCTCCAGCATCAAGGGCGACGAGGTTCGGGGTCCGGGGCGACTCCCCGCTGGCGACAAGTAATGATGGGTGCAGTCTGCTGCTGGTCTTGCGGCTGACCTGCGGCGGTACAGCCTCTCGGCCATGGCCATTGGGAACGGATGCGCGCCAGCAGGAATGCACCGATCAGACTTCACGACCGGGTCACTGACCCTGCCACTGACCCGGCGCAACAACATGATCGAACTGAAGAGCATCCGGATGTGGTGAGTGATCTGGTCGAACGGATGAACTCCATTCGCGACCGATCGAAATGACCCCACTCAGGGTCCAGGAATATCAATATAGAGCAACTGCGGCGGGGAAGAGACTTCCCCGCCGCAGTTGGGTAACGGTCGACTCCTAGAAGGAAGCCGGCCGAGGGATGGCCCGATTCGTGGCGGGTACTCGCTTGAGTACAAACCTCTGCTCGAAATCAACTACTTCGTTTTCGGAGGTGATGTCGCTTCCCTCCCACCAGGCCCACTCGAAGTCGATCTTGATCGTCTTCGAATCGACGAGGAACATCTTGTTGATGGTGCTGACCTTGGCGCCATTGCCAAAGGCTGAATCCAACACTCTCAACTGGCAGGGAGTCCCATTGCGCTCCGTGGTCGGCGAGATGTAACCGGTACAGACCAAGCCATTGGCTCCCACTTCGGTGAAAGAAATGCGGTGCATCTCGGTATCGTAGTAGAAGGTCTGGATGGTGTTATCGGAGATCGCATCGTTGGTGTACTTCTTGACCTCGACCACGAGACAAGCTTCATCCGCAGCCCAGTAACCGTTGTGCTCGATCCGAATTCTATCTCCGGCATCGGTGTAACTCTCGGATTGCCATTCACTCGCAAGGGTGACGAACGGTCCGAGGCATTCCTTCAGCATGTTGACTCGCTCGCCTGAGACATTCCAGACCTGAGCCATCGGGTTGCCGGAGGCGGAGAGCTCATTGACGACAACATTGAAGGAGTTATTGCGAATGCAGCGCTCGATCATCACATTCGGCGAGGCCACTCCATCCTGAGTGCGCTGACCGATCCAGCAGTAGGTATCCCCTTTGATCGAGTCGAGGTACTCATCGAAGATCGCCACCACTTCACCTGCGACAAATCGACCGTGCGATTCGAGCATGCTGGTGGTGTCATTCCAGTTGATGAAGTAGGTCCCATTACTGACCGATGCACCGCTGAGGGTCAACGTCTCGGCGAACCCATACAGTCCTCCGGTGGAGAAGTCTCGGCGATAAGTGACGGTCGCAATCACCGGAGTTCCTGCGGCATATCCGCCCAGATCCTCACTCAGCGAGTACTCGAACTTCCAGGTTCCCACCAGATTGTTGAGCACCTGATTGGCCGAAGTCTTGTTCACCACACCGATCTCATCGACCCTGGATGCATCGATCAGGGCATTGTTCTTGGTCTGGGTGACAATACTCCCTGGCTGAGCAGAGACGATCCCACACACCAGTAACAAGGCGCAAATGATCGAAGCCATCCTCAAGTTAGTTTTCCTCATAGACGTTCCCCCCTGGTTATTCCCCACGACACCCAGCCTGGTCAACCCAGGCTCCCGTGAGCGCCGTGACGGCACCCTACCGGGTTTGCGGTAAAAAATGCAAGTATCTGTGGAAAACTAGCCGACACGTTGTGGACAACTTGCCGATCAGGAGCGGTCGACGCAGGCGGCGCCAAAGAGTGCTCGCGCAGCAGGGTTCTCCTTCAGAAATAAGGTCGGCTCGATCAGTTCCAGTTCTGCGACCATCGGCTTTCCCTGGTGATTGCGAACGGTATCGACCCTTCCGTAGAGGATCTTCGCCGGGCTGCAGGCGATCGCCAGCTCCCCCAGTTCGAGATCTTCGGCCAGCACCGGCTGGGCGATTCCGACCTGCTCATCGGACCCACTGAAGCGCGGTGACTTCGCGACGCAATGGCTCCATTGCCCGGCAATATAGACATTGGCCCGCTCTCCACCACTTTCGACCGATCGGATGTAGGGCTGAACCAACAGGTCGCGGTCGACCCCATGCTGTTCGACGAACTTCCGGGCTCCGGCCAGTTCAGTCGGGCCAAATCGAGCGGTGAGCCAACTTCCGGCAGAGACCGCCGGCTTGATGACGATCTGCGGCCATTGTTCGGAGCACCACTGTTGCTCGGCCAGGATCGGATCCAGTGCGGCGGATCCTTGCCCCGCGGCCAGGATGCGGGTGGGAACCACCGGAACCCCGGCTCTCGCCAGATCGAGCAGGTAGCCCTTGTGCAGGTTCCACTTCACCACGGCCAGAGGATTGAGCAATTGAGTCTGACCGTCGGCAGCCGCCAACCACTCCCTGAACTCGGACTCCCTCCACGGATAATCCCAGCAGGAACGGAGGATCAGTCGATCAAAGCGGGAGAGATCGATCTGAGAATCGTCCCATGGAACCAGACTCGCTTCTCCCCCGGCCTGGCGGATCGCCTCCAGCTGAATCTCTTCATCTGGATCGGCCTCTGGGCTCTCGAGGCAAGTCACCAACCCGATCTTCATCATCCGCGGTTTCCCATCACCCGGGCAAGATCTGCCACGAGATCATCGGAATCCTCGACTCCGCAGGCGATCCTGACCAGCGAGTCGGGCACCCCCATCTGAAGTCTCACGGCAGGATCGACCGCTGCATGAGAGGAGCTGGCCGGTCGTATGATGAGAGTCTCCACACCACCAAGACTGGGAGCGGTCGCCATCAGTTTCATCGAGGTAGCGATCCTTTCGGCCTCTTCGACTCCTGCCCCAACATCGAAGGAGAGCACCCCACCTCCCTTGCCACCGAACCACTCCTGGCAACGGGCATGATCCGGATGACTTTCTAGCGCCGGATAGTGCGTTACCGAGACCGCCGGATGCCCCTCCAGAAAACTCGCCACCGCGAAGGCGTTCTGGCACTGGCGCTCGACTCTCAGGCCGAGGGTGCGGATTCCCCGGTGCAACAGGAAGCAGGCGTTGGCATCGAGGTGCCCTCCCAGATGGTCAAGACAGTGCTTGACCTGGTGGACCAGCGATTCTCGACCGGCGATCACTCCTGCGGCGATGTCGCCATGCCCGTTCATCGCCTTGGTCGCAGAATGGACCTCCAGATCGAAACCCAGATCGACCGGTCGCATCAGAGCTGGAGTGGCAAAGGTCGCATCGATCACCGAGATCATACCGTGGTCACGAGCCCAGCTGGCCAGTGCTCGGAGATCCCCGATCCGACAGGTAGGATTGGTGATCGCCTCGCAATAGAGCACACGAGCGGAAGGAGGTGGCGTTCCCCAGCTGGACACATCACAGGCATCGATGCGTTGCACCTCGATCCCCCACCTCGGCACCTCGCTCGCGAGGAAACTCTCGGTTCCACCGTAGAGTAGATCCTGCGCCACCACCGTGTCTCCGGAACCCAACAATGCCAGCAGTGTCGAGGTGATCGCCGCCATTCCACTGGATGCCACCAGCGCGGCCTCGGTTCCGCAGATCAGTGACAACTTGTCGTGGAGGAGGTCATGAGATGGAGTATTGGAGAGGCGGATGTATCGCCCGTCATGGTATCCAGAACCTGGCACCTGCTCGAAGGTCGCACTCTGATAGATCGGTGGAACGATGGCTCCCCCGACCCTCTCCTCCGGCTCCCCCCCGTGCACCAACTTCGACTGAAACCCATTCATAGCACACCTCCCTGGTCGCAGAATTGACCGATATCATCGACTCCGATTCGATCATCCGCCAGTGGATTCAGCCATCAACTCGCAGGGGTTCCATCCAACTCCACGAGCACCGATGGAAGCGATTGCAGTTGCCTCGCTTGACCATCTGGAGAGTGCCGCCGACTCCTGACCTGATGAGGCCTCCAGGCCCCTCCGGGATCGAGTGGCGGAAGGTCACTGACCGCCAGATCTTCCCGCAAGAAGAAAGCATTGGTGCCGGTCGACTCGACCGCAACCAACCGATAGCCCTTGCTTCTCCCCAGCGCCTCCATCGCCACCAAGCTGGCACCATGATGCCAGCCACGGACATGATGACGATACGCATCATGATGAGAACTCCCAGCAGACCAAGGAACCGTGCAAGATGTCGATGGCCCGAAGGAAGCATTGACCTCGATCACCACGACCCGTGGCCGGAACACGGTGAGATGTTTCCAGATCCAGAAGTCATAACCGTCGACATCGATGGAAAGAACATCGGGCTCCGATCGCTGTGCCAGCAGGGCATCGATCGTGTCAGGCTGAACCTCGACCTCCAGCACCTCTACCCGGTTGGAGACTCCGCGCTCCTCAAAAAAACTCCGTGCACTCTTGACCTGCTGAGGGTCTCGATCGAACAGGACACCGCTCCAACCAAAACCGCACAGCAATGCAGATGAATTGCATTCGACAGCTGCACCACATCCGATCTCGACGATACTTCGCTGGTCGACCCCGGCAGTCGACAGGATGTGAAGCAAGACCCCATCCTCACCATTTTGAGAGTAACAACCCGCCTCGAGGTGGCTGGTCCCGGGGCCCGAGACGACTTCGCAACCCACTCCTGGATGAAGCCGCTGCAGTAGTTTCTCGACGTCTCGCCTCGATCGATCGGCCCTTCGATTCAGCGATCGGAGATCCGGGTGGCCCAACCAGCGTCGGGGAACTCGCAACCAATGGGATATCAGGTCCCGAATCCTCCTCCACCCTCGCATTCAAGACTCCCTTCTTGCCGACCCGATGATCGGACCCGATGCGAATGTACCTCACGGTATCGCACCAGATCATCCGTTTCCAGCACACCCCCCTGATCTCGCTGTCTCCCTTGACTTGTCTTCGACCGCCCTAGATCCTCCTGGTTCACGGAAAGTAGAGGCACCATGGCCGAGGAACTGACCAAAAATTACGACCCGAATCTCATCGAGGATTCCATCACGAATCGCTGGAATGAAAAGGACGCATTCCGCTCGATTCCCGATGATCGTGACCAACGCTACGTCATCATGATGCCCCTTCCCAACGTGACCGGCGCTCTTCATATGGGTCATGCCATGGACAACGTCATGCAGGACCTCTTGACGCGCTGGCACCGGATGCAAGGGGACAACACCCTCTGGATGGCAGGTACCGATCATGCCGGGATCGCCACCCAGGCAGTGGTCGAGAAGCGACTGCTGGAACTGGAGGGCAAGAACCGCCACGACCTCGGCCGCGATGCCCTGGTCGAGCGCATCTGGCAGTGGAAGGATCAGTATCAGAAGCGAATCGTCTCACAGCAAAAAGCGATGGGTTGTTCCTGCGACTGGGATCGCCAGCGATTTACCATGGACCCCATCTGCGCACGGGCAGTGACCTGGACCTTTTATCGAATGTTCAGGGATGGGTTGATCGTCCAGGGTGATCGAATGGTCAACTGGGATTGCCACCTGCAAACCGCCGTGGCCGATGACGAGATCGAACACAAGAGCACCGATGGCCACTTCTGGCACCTGCGCTATCCGGTGATCGATCCCGAGCCCGGCGAGCCCTCCGAGGTGATCGTCGCCACCACTCGTCCAGAAACGATGCTGGGAGATACGGCCGTTGCGGTTCATCCCGATCCCGCCGCGGTACTGGAGGAGCGTCTCCAGCAGGCACGGGAACGGCTGGCTGCCGCTCCAGCAAAACAGATCGAGGAACTCACCTCCGAGGTCCAGCGCCTCGAATCGAGAGTCGAGCAGTTACTCCCCTCACTGATTCAACTGGCCGAGATGGCGGCAGCGGGTCGGATGATCCAGTTGCCCATCGTCGATCGGAAGATCCCGCTGATCACCGATGAGTGGGCCAAGCCTGAACTGGGATCGGGCTGCGTCAAGATCACTCCAGCCCACGACCCCAATGACCACGAGGTGTGGCAACGACACCAAGATCGCATCGAAGCGATCAACATCCTGAACCCCGATGGGACCCTCAACGAAGCCGCAGGACCCCATGCCGGCGAGGACCGATTCGAGGCGAGGAAGGCAGTGGTTCGCCGCTTTGAGCAGCTAGGACTGCTCGAACAGGTCGAGGACCGAGTGGTCGAGGTGGGTCACTCCGATCGTTCGAAGACCCCCGTCGAACCGTACCTGTCGCTGCAATGGTTTGTCCGGATGGGAGATATCGAGGGGGGCGTCCGCTGCGCCGAGGGTCTGGAGCACGAGTTCAAGGTCGATGGATTGGCACAGGCAGCCATCGATGCGGTTTCGGGCTGGAGCTCGCACACCGGAAGAACCGTCTCCTTCCATCCGGATCCAGAGCGTTACCGAAGTACTTACGTCAGTTGGCTGGCGGAGAAGCGTGACTGGTGCATCTCTCGACAACTCTGGTGGGGACATCAGATTCCCATATGGTCTGGCGATCTCGACGCCGATTCGATCGAGTCCCTGCTCCAATCGATCCACGTTGAGGGCCAAGACGATGTTTGCCTGAGGCTGGTCAACCGCGATGGATCCAGTGTCCATCTCGATGGTCACCGCACGATTCCTGCGCAAGGCGGTCACCTGCAGGTGTGCCTGAAGGAACCCCCATCTCAGACCCACATCAGTGATCAGTTGGAGGCGGCCGGGTTGGTGCGAGATCCCGATGTTCTCGACACCTGGTTCTCGAGCGCCCTGTGGCCCCATTCCACCCTCGGGTGGCCCGATCCGGCCACCGCTCAGGTCTCAGAGGGGCAACGCTCGCTCGCAGCCAACGACCAGCAAGAAAACTGCCTCGATTATTACTACCCCGGATCCTGCCTCGTCACCGGCCGGGATATCATCTCCCTGTGGGTCGCACGAATGGTCATCATGGGGCTCTACAACCTGGGTGACTTACCCTTCACCGATGTGTTTCTTCACGCAAACATTCTCGATGGCAAGGGTGAGCGGATGAGCAAGTCGAAGGGGAACGGAATCGATCCGGTCGATATCATCGAACGATATGGCACCGATGCGATGCGATATGTCCTGTGCGAGATGCAAACGGGAACCCAGGACATTCGACTTCCGGTGCAGGCGATCAGCCCATTCACCGGCAACGGTATCGACCTTGCCACAGCAAAACATGGTCAAAACAACTTCACCTACCTCTGCCCGGAAAGTGGCAAGGAGTTTGATGTGCTGGGCACGATGGAAGGTGTTCCCGCCGCCAAGTTGATCAGCGAGCGCTTCGATGTCGGCCGCAACTTCTGCAACAAGTTGTGGAATGCGGCACGTTTTGCCCTGATGAACCTGGAAGGATACCAGTTCGATCCAGCCTGCAGCGACAATCTCGCTAGCGAAGATCGGTGGATCCTCTCTCGATTACAGGCCGCATGCACCGAGGTTCAACAGCAACTGGATTCCTACAATCCCTCCGCTGCCATCGGGCTGGCCCGGGACTTCTTCTGGAGTGAACTTTGCGACTGGTACCTGGAAGCGATCAAGCCGCGTCTTCGACAGGGCGAAGGTGAAACCCCCGCTCCAGATGCCTCAACCGCGCAACAGGTACTGGCCACCTGCCTCGACCAGGTGCTTCGATTGTTGCATCCGTTCGTTCCCTTCATCACCGAGGAGCTGTGGGGCAGCCTGAGAGAAATCGCACCGGTGCGAGGCGTCGAGAAGCCTCTTCCCGATCAAGAACTACTGTGCCTGGCGAGCTGGCCAGAGGTGCCATCGAATTGGCGCGACCCGGTGCTCGAAGGCGCATTCGATCGTTGCCGCGACCTGATCCGGATCATCCGGGATCTACGATCCCGTTACAACATCCCGCCGCGCCAGCCGCTCGAGGTACGAGTCCGAACCTCGGGACCGGCGCAGTCCGAACTCCAGTCGCTGGAGGGACTGATCTTGCACCTCGGTAACTTCTCTTCGTTGACCATCGGAGCGACGGTGGAGCGAACCATCGACAGTGCAGTGGCCATCGACGGTGACCTGGAAGTCTTCATCCCGGGAGTGCTCGACCTCGAGAAGGAGCGCACCCGCCTGCAGGAACAGTCCGCTAAAACCCAGGGAAGGCTCGAAGGGTCACGAAAGAAACTGGCCAACGAAAACTTCGTCAGTCGTGCGGCTGCCGAAGTGGTCGAGAGAGAAAAGGCCCTTGCGATCGATCTGGAGCAGCAACTGGAGACGATCCGGATCAATATCGAGGCACTCGAAACTTCCGGCGAATAGGCTTCCGGCCAATAGGTGTCGAGTGTATCTCTCACCAGCAGGCTCAGCCGAGTTCACAGCAACAAAAAGGGCGCCACCAGCAAACCCGCTGGTGGCGCCCGTTTTCACTGAAAATCCCGCAGTCGCTTATCGCATCAACTTGCGCGCAGCACCCGGAATCTTGAAGGGGTCGACCTGCTCCTCGGAGTTGATCTCGTACGCATAGCGGAACACGACATGCTCGACTCCCTTGGAGAATGCAGCATCCCCCTTGGCGGTCTTACCATCGGCATTTCGCATCCCCGTGAGTACCAGCAGTTCCATCTTACGAGGAGTCATCGTTTGTGGATCCAGGTCGATATCGAGCACGCTGCGAGTCTGGGTCCTGTCCGCACGGGACAGGTATTCAGAAATACATCAGCCGCCAGACAGACAACCTGAATTCTGGACCTCGATGAAGTACTGCAGTGCCATCTTGTCGGGCAGTGTCACCCGCAGGCGATGGTAGACCATTTCCGCCTGTTCAGAGGATCCAACCGCAGTTCCGCCGAGTGGTGCTTCTCTCTTGACCTTGCGCGGCTTGACCGTGGATTCGAGCCATTGGACCTTGCTGCCCTTGCTGCTGGCATCGGCCAGCAATCTCTCGGGAAAGGTGAAGAGCCGATCCAGTTTCTTGCCATCCGCGGTCGACTGGAGCACCCGCCAGATATCGCCATCGAACTGGGCGCCCTTGTCGAGGGTGCGGAAGATCTGTTGTTCCGGCATGTGCATCAGGGGACCCCGGATCAGGCCAAAGTAATCCTCGCTGACCGCCTGATCGATGATCTTGTGGTCACTCGAGTTCGCCATGCCGCCGGCGATGACGAGGTGTGCGGAATAGCCGCTCTTGCTCGAATGCCGCAAGAAGTCCTTGCTGACTTTCCTGAGGGCCTTGGCAGGATCGGGAGCCTTTTCCCCTGGTGGATCTGACGCCTGGAGTCCAACTCCGGCCAGCATCACTGCTGAAAGCAACCATCCTGAAAACAGCACGAAGATGAACTTGTTCACGCCTCTGTCCTTTCGCGGATCTACCTCACCAGCCTCAAGTGGAGATGGCTGACGATACCCAGCGGGCCTGGTCCCGATGATGGTAGCCGCCGGGGGTCCAGAATTCTATGCAAATGCTCCCGGAAGTTGGACTTCCGAGAGCACCTTCTTGGTTGACATGTTACTTACTTGAGCAATCTCTGTGCCTTCTGCGGCACTTTGAACTGCCCGACCGCTGCGCTGGTATCGAGCCAGTAGATGAAATGGAACGCCGCATGGTTGGTTCCTTCCTCGAACGCCAGCTGTCCCTTGCGAGAGCGGCCATGTTCATCCCTGTACGCTCCCAAGACCTCGATCTGGATCTTTTGCGGCAGTGCCCCTGCTGGATCGAGATCGATGATGATGGTGGTCTGGGTATTGGACCGCTCCAACCTGGACTGGAAGTAGGAAAGTCTCCTTCCCTCGGCGGCAACACAACCAGACCTGTCGATTCCGCTGAAGCGAGCCCTCGACTGACTCGCTGGCAGAACTACCTTGATCGCCTTGCGAGTCTCGATTCGATTCGCCACCCACTCGATCCGGCTCCCTCTCTGGAAGGCGTTCGTCAACAGGTCGGTGGGGACTTCAAACATCCCTGCGATCTCTCGCCCGAGACGACTGGTGCCCGGTTTCATCCAGACCCCTTCCTCCTCGATCGCGACCTTGCCGCAGTACAGGTAGGCGCTGTGCTCGGGCAGGTGCATCACCTTTCCTCGTACATGGGCCCGAGCCCTTCGCAGGTACTTGGGGATCTCGACGCTGTGATCGGAAGCGGAACTGACCCCACCGATAATGGCAACATCGGTTCGGTATCCACTTTCACTGGCCATCTGTGCCAGGTTTCTGGTCACCTGGACCAGCGCTTTCCGTGGAGACTCCTCGGCCGCCATGACAGCAGGCGAGATGAAGAGGATTCCGACCACCAGCGCCGTCCAGCGCCCAGTCGTCCACCAGTGGGGTTCGTACCGATTCATCGAGTTCTGTGTCGTCGAATTCTGTGTCGTCGAGTTGTGTGATTTCGTCATCTGGCTCCTCCTTTCAACGGGTGAGGCTATACCCTTCGATCCGGCTGCCCCGATCGATCGGACCGATGATCACCCGATTGACCTAGAATCGTCCTCAGACCCATCTCAAGCGTGAAATGGGGCACTTCTATCGAGGAGGATCGGCGCTCATCCAGCGCTGCGGGGATTGCTGCGCGACCAGACGGCGATGCGGCTCACCTCAGCAGTTTTTTTGCCTGAGGTGGAATCTGAAACGCCTCCACGGGCTCGGAAGAATCGAGCTGGTAGGAATAATTGAAGACGATGTGTTCGACTCCGTCAGAAAATGCCCGGTCCGCCGAGATGGTGCTCCCCTCGAGGTTCTTCCTGCCGATGAGGATCGTCATCAACAGTTGATCGGGGAGCCCGGTCTGGGGATCGATCCCCACCTCGACGCTGCAGCGAGTACGGGTCCTGTCCACACTGGACAGGAACTTGGTGATGCTTCAGCTGAAACCACCGAGCAATCCTGAGTTCTGGATCTGATTGAAGTATCGAACAGCGACCTTCTCACTCACCTCCACCTTGACCCTGCGGTAGCTCGGCTGTTTCTTCTCGACGACAGCGGTATCCCCCTCTTCGCCCGGCTCCAGTGGCGCATCCATCGGTTCGATGTAATCGGGATCGTCGCTGTCGATCAGTTTTGAAGGTTCGATCCACTCGACCTTTTTCTTGCTCGAGAGTGCGTCGAACAGCACCTGCCCGGGAAAGGCGATGATCCTCTGCACCCGGTGGCCAGCAGGATCGGAGATCATCGGCTTCCATTGCTCATCGATGAAAATCGCACCGCGTTCTCGATTACGATAGATCGACAATCCCGGCAAGTACATCAGCGCCCCGAGAACCTGGCCTTCATGCTCCTCATAGACCTGATGCATCCAGACCTTGTGATCTGCCTTGTTGGAGAGCCCTCCCCAGACGTTGCATTGCATCTGGTAGCCTTTGCGCCGGCAAGCAGCCTCCAACTTGACGACCGCATCCCGCAAACTCCTGGCAGAGTCAGGGGCATCGACCGGCGCATTTGAGCTGGACCTCTTCGGTGAATCTGCCAGAAGTGGCAGGGAGATTCCAATAGTGATGAGAAGCACCACAATTGAAGTGAAGGAACGAGAGCACTGAGATGGGATTTTCGGCATTCGGGTCGCCCGCCTAACTTACTCCTGGAATCTACTCATCATCCCACCGGAATCGGCCGGCCAGAGCAAGAACAAACAGCGGAGCACCGGTCATCTCAAGTGGCTGAGCACACCCCTGAAGCCGTGTCTCTCGAGCCCGAGAAGATCGACCAGGGACACCCGGGCACGAGCCCGATTCGACACGGCACGCAGCCAGCCGATACGGGCGTCGAGCAGTTTCTCGACGATCCGCAAGCGCGAATCTCCCTGATCGGTAGCCGCCACAGCACTCCACTTGGCCCGCGCCTCCTCGATGTGGGCAATCACCTGGTTTTCCAGCGTATCGATCGCCTCGTGACTCGCCAGGAGTTGGGCCCTGGCTGCAGCAATCTCATCATCGATCGAACGGCGCGACAGGATCTGGCGTGCACGAGCAGATCCGAGCTGGTTCTGGGCAGCGTTGAGCCTCTGCTCACCCGGCTGAAGACCGAGGGGAAACTCCACACCCAGTGTCACCATCCATGCATCTCCCCGACCCGCCGAACCGGTCACGGAAGCATCCACGTCATAACTGGAACTGGCGCCGATGACCCACTCTGGCCAATCACTGCCCTGCTCCTGCTCCAACTGGGCGCTGGCCAGAACCAGTTCTTGCTCGGCCAGAAGGACACGAGGATGGAGGCGACGATGATGGAGGCGGCGATCGGACAGCCCATCCACCTCGCCAAATCGAAGATCACCCGAATCCATCGGTTGCGGCAAGATCGACCCGGCAGATCGACCCAGCAGGGCATTGATTCTGATCCGGGTTCTGCCCACTTCCTCCGCGAAACCCTCGAGGCGATCGTTCCAGCGAGATCTCAGAGCGACCCGCTGGATCGACCCTTCAGCGGAGGACTCTTCAGGAGAGTCGCTAAACTTCTGGTTCTGATCCGCGTTCAGATCTGCGTTCAGATCTTTCAGGGCCGCTATCGTCAACTGACTCGCCTGTTGCTGGTACCACAGTTCGGCCCACTCTTCTCTCAGTAGTCGAAGCAACTTCCCCTGAGCTTGCTGGAGACGAGCCTGCGCGATGGACTGGCGTGCGTCTCGCTGTCGTTGCTGTGCCTCCCCATCGAACATCGAAGAAGGACGCCAGTCGATGGCCACCGATCGATCTCCAGGAAGCGGAGTTCGAGGAAGATGAGTTCCACCATCTCCTTCGGTGGCGGCGCTATCGTGGACTCGTGCCCCAGGCAGCCAGGATTCCACCTGACCGGTTTCTGTCGATCCCTGCGACTCCTTGAAGGGCTCGAGGGCTGGACTCTGCTGCAGCAGGAACATCTCCAGTTCTGCAAGATCAGAGGAGTCGCCGATTCCATCCCAGGTGGCAGATGTCGAGTGGGATGTCGAATCGGATCGGCTCACCGGGGTCGGCTCCTGATCGGAAGAGAAGTAACTCCACAGCCCGCAACCGGGCAGCAACCAGCAGAGGCACAGCAGATACACCGGCTGCAGCCGGCCTGGAATCGACAATACGGTCTCGCTACTTGGCTTCATCTTTTTCTCCCCTCCCTCCATTCCGGAGGATTCCCCGGCCACATGCTACCTCCGAGGCACGCTCTGCGCTGCCGCTACCTCGACTGATATTTTGGACCCAGAAAAACTCTGATCGACAGCCCTTCTGGAGGACCTGTCGGTGGAATCCTCCCCGTCTCCGGCTACCCTTGAGCAAAGGAATCGACGATTCCGGGGAGGTAATCTTGACCCGTCTGCGACGACACCAACGACTCTCCGACGGCGAGCGATCTCGTGAGTTCAAGGTACAGCAGTTGCTCGACCATGGTGACTGGTCGCAACTGTTCGGTCTCTCGGGGGATCTGTGGCTGGAGATCGGCACCGGCAAGGACACTCACATCATCGACCGGGCCGCACGATTCGATGGTGACCTTCATGTCGGAATCGAGCAGTGTCGGAAAAAATTCGAGATGACCCTGCGCAAGGCGGAAACGCTCCACTGCGGGGCTAATCTCAAATTCCTTCACGCCGATGCGTTCGATGCCATCGATCCACTCTTTGCAGACAACTGCCTCGCAGGCGCCTTCATCCTGTTCCCCGATCCATGGCCCAAAACAAGGCATGCGCGAAGAAGGCTGCTGCAATCGTCTTTCCTGACGATGGTCGCCAGGAAATTGCGCCCCGGCGCGCCGCTCGAGATCCGCACCGATGACCCCTCATATGCCAACCAGGCACTCGCCTCCCTCGAAGAGATCGAATCACTGGTCTCACGCACGGGAGAGGATCCATGGCTCTATCAACCGCTCGATCTCGAAAATCATGTCGAGACCCTGTTCGAGAAGCGATTCCTATCGAAGGGCCAACCAATTCACCACTTCTACCTGCAGAAAACCGATGATGTCGCCGTCTCCTGAACTGTCCGATACGCTTCGCAGCCAGTTAGCAGGACTGCCCTCCGATCCAGGGGTCTACATCTTCACCGACGGACGCTCACAGACGGTCTATGTCGGGAAGGCGACAAATCTCCGCTCGCGGGTTCGTTCCTACTTTCAACCGGGAGCCAATGATGGACGATTCCTCTTCTCCCGGATCGTCGAGAATACAGAGACGATCGACTACATCGTCTGTAGCAATCCACTGGAAGCTCTCCTTCTCGAGAACAACCTGATCAAGAAGCACCGCCCCCTGTACAACCTTCGATTACGAGATGACAAGACCTACCTGTCGCTTCGAGTCACCACAGGTGAGGCCTGGCCCAGGGTTCATCCGATTCGCCGCTGGAAGGATGACGGTCACCTGTACTTCGGCCCCTACTCATCTTCTCGCGCGGTGTACTCGCTACTGCGGTTGATCAAGAAGTACATCCCGCTCCGCAGTTGCTCCAACGCCTTCTTTGACAGCCGCCAGAGACCCTGTATCGAGTACGAAATTGGTCGCTGTACTGCACCGTGTGTCGGTCTCGACGAGGAAGAGTCCTATGCCCAGCTGGTCGAAGAGGTGCTGCTGTTACTGCGGGGTCGAGATCGATCGCTGCTCAAGCGCCTTCGGCAGAAGATGGCGGCCGCCAGCGAGGCTCGTGACTACGAAGGAGCGGCGCGAGTTCGAGACCAGATCTCGGCGGTCGATAAGATCATGGAGCAACAACATGTCGAGGAACATGCCCAGGGAGATTGCGACGTGCTGGGCCTGCATCGGGTCGGCGATCTCTCCTCGATCCACCTGCTGCTGGTCCGAGATGGAAGAGTGATTTCCTCGGCGACCCACACTTGCCGTGATACCCGGGAAGAAGATTCTGAACTGCTCCAGGCGTTTCTCGGCCAGTACTACCACGGGGACAAATTCGTTCCTCCCGAGATCCTGGTTCCAACCGTTCCCGAGGGTCTGGAGATCATCGAGAAGTGGCTCTCGACCAAGGCAGGGCGAAAAACCACCGTCAAGGTGCCCCAACGTGGCAGCAAGGTGCGCCTGCTCGAACTGGCGCGACGCAACGCAGAGGTACGCTCGGACTCCGATGGCCGACAGTTGGAACTGCAGGAGCAGATCGCAGTGCGACTCGGTGAGGTCCTCGAGGCACAACAACCGATCCGTACCATCGAGTGCTACGACATCTCGAATATCCAGGGCACCCTGTCGGTGGCGAGCCGGGTATATTTCGAAGACGGCGAGCCCGACACCGCTCTGTACCGTCGTTATCGAATCCGCACGGTTCGCGGAAGCGATGACTTTGCCAGCATGGCAGAGGTTCTCGAGCGGCGCTTCAGAGAACATCCTGAACGGGATGCTGTTCCAGATCTGGTCGTGGTCGATGGGGGTAAGGGGCAGATTTCCAGTGCCGTGTCAGTGCTCCGCCAGCACGCCCCTGGGGTCACCATCTGTGGGCTCGCCAAGGATCGTTTGCGCTCGGGACAGCGAACCACCGAACGGGTCTATCTGCCAGAAAGATCCGACCCGATCGACCTGCCAGAAGAAGACCCCGCATCGCGCCTCTTGCAGCGGATCCGTGATGAAGCGCATCGATTTGCCAACTCATACCACCGAGAATTGCGAAGACGTAGTCAGTTGGTCAGCGGGCTCGAGGAAATACCCGGCATCGGTCCACGCCGACGCCGGGCTCTGTTACAACAATTTGGATCGATCAAATCGATCCGCGATGCCTCCGTCGAGTCGCTGGCACAAGTCGATGGGATGACCACCACTCTCGCCACCTCTCTCCATGCTTTCCTCCACTCACCAGAGGAATCAGACATCGAGGATGAAGTGCTAGATCCCTCCCTTGATGAAGCGGATCCTCAGCCACCCGCCAGCGGTGGAGCGACTCACTGACGCAGCAGGATCACCTCGGCTTCCTCCAGGGTGGAGACCACCGGCACGACTAGATTTGGCTGGGAGTCGAGATCGAGGGACTGACGTGATCCGACGATCACCATGAATCCCCCTCCTCGATTCACCACTTCCGCCAGTTGCGCCATCCTTCGCAGCAGCGCCGGAGGATGGGCTTCTTCAGGGGGGACGATTAGCGCCAGCAAGGTCCCTGGATGCTGGTGCACCTTGCGAGAGAGGGCACCAAGGGCCTTGACGATCATTCTGGGGGGATCTCCGGCAATCGGGCGAATTCGCGCAATCACCATCGCTCCCGTGGCAGCCAGTTCCAGGCCACCAGAGGTCATTCCTGACAGGGTAGGTCTCCTTCCGCGGGCGAGCGGATATCTCAGCATCGCCCCTTTTCTCGATTTCGTCCAATCGGCCGATTTGACGATATGCGAGGGAGCGTCTTATCCTTGAGTGGAAGGAGATCGGTCAAGATGCGAACCGTTCGATACAAGAACACCTGCGAGATCCTGGTTTCTGAGGGACTACTGGTTCCTGCAGACATCGAGGCGGCCCGCACCCAGAGTGCGAAGACCGGCGAGAGCACCATCGAGTCGCTTCTGAGAGAGACCCCTCTCAGTGAGGCGGATCTGGCCAGATGTCTCAGTGCCCAGCATCAATTGCCGATGATTCCAATCTCCCGTTACCAGATCGATGGAGATCTGCTGCAGGCACTCGAAGCAGACTTCGTCTGGGAGCACGGTCTCCTACCGCTCTCTCGCATCGGTGCTGCGGTGATCATAGCGGTAGCAGAAGTTCCGCCAGCACCCGCCATCGCCACTCTTCGAGAACGGCTCCATGCCGAGCCATTCTTCACCATCTCTTACCTGGACGAGATCCAGGTCGAGATTTCTCGCGAACTTGAATTCTCGGATGAACAGAAGATCACCATCGACCAGGCGGTTCGAACTCGCCGACGGGGAGGACGCGCCCCGGAAAGAACCACGGAGACCACAGGGGTCTCGAGCACCTCATCCTTGCTAGAAGCTCTCGACGACTCCTGGGAGAACATCTTCGAGGAAGCTGAAAAAAATGTTCGGGACGGCTCGATCTAATCGACCAGCAGATCGAACTCGGCGATCACCGGCGTATCAACCGCTTCCAAAATCTTGATGCGAATCACCTTCGCCAGATGGGCAGCGAACAGCAGCTCCTTCTTTGAACCGATGGTAGTTCCGCTGGCCAGTTCCACCCAACCTGAATCGTCCTGAACCTCGACCGAGAACTTCTGGATCCTCGGGAATTGGCCCTCATCGAGACGTACACCGACCACCACCTGTGGCTCTTCCAGGGTCAACTGGACCCAGCCACTTCTCTCCTCCTCTGGACCGGCCCAGATGGTCTCGACGGATCCGTCATGAACATGTTCAGGCGCCAGTTCCGCTTCTCTCCCGGGCCAGATCCCACTGGTTTCCACCTCGACCTTTGCCTTGATCCGCTTGGGACCCTCGTTGACACCGATATTGATCAGCAGGTCGGGACGTTTCAGGGCCAGTTTGCCGACGGCAGACCGGGTGACCGCAGTTCGCCACAGATAAACCCTTCGCAATGCGGGCATCCGCTCGAATAGTGCCAGGCAATCGTCGGTCACCTCGGTTCCGAACAGATTCAACACCGTCAGGTCGGGCAGGCTCGCAAGAATCGCCACCTCGTCATCCCCCACCACGGTTTCCGACAGGTTGAGCACGCGAATCTTGCCAAATCTCCACAATCCTCGAATCGACCGGGCGGTCACCGATGTTCCAGCCAGATCGAGTCGAGTCAGCACTGGTTCCAGTCCTGCAAGCTGCGCCACCATCTCGTCGGAGGCGCCCTTTCGCAGCAGACGAAAGACCGCCTCATGCGCATCATCTATGCGAGAGATCGGTGCGACACGAACACCGGACGCCTGCAGAGTGGAAACCGACCGAGCCACTGCAGATCGGATCTCTTCATCCTCGATTCGGATGAGAGGCATGTCCGGAAGTTGCCCGGGAGTTCTGGAGGGTACCTGCGACACTCCCGCCTCACCGACGGGCGGCACCGGTACATCGACCGCTTCATCTTCTGGCCACGAAGCGCCCTGGTCGATCCAGTCGCGCAGCAGTGCCAATTCCTCCCCGGTCAGACGATCTCCATCGGGCGGCATCCGATCCTCATCGTCGTCGGGCAACGAGACCCGCTCGATCAACTCGCTCTCCTGAGAATTCCCAGGAACGATGGTCGGGTACTCGCGATCACTGAATGCCTCGGCCCGCAGATCCAGCCGCAGTTTACCTTTCTGTTTCTCCGAGCCGTGGCACTCGAGGCAGTGGCGCTCGAACAATGGCATCACCTTCTGCTGGAAGTGCAGTATTTCCGGTGGCGGATCGGAGCCATCTTCTCCGGTCGGTTCCTCATCCGGAGCATCTTCTTCTTCCTCTTCCTCTTCCGCTGGAACAGGATCCTGGGCGCCGCCCGAGATGCCGACGGCACCGGGTGACCCGACTGGACCGGCAACCCCGACCAGCCCCTTTGGCCCTTGTGCGGGCCAAGGAGCCCCCGCCCGCACCCACTCGACGAGATTGCGGCGCTGCTGCTCGGTCAGCGCCGGCTCATCCGGCGGCGGCATACGATCTTCATCGTCAGCGGGGAGCAGCAATAGTTCGACCAGCAAGCTATTGTCCGGATCCCCCGGAACGATCAGAGGAATCTCCCTCTGTCGATCCTTGAGGTCATCGGGAGTGTCGAGTCTGAGTTCCCCTTTGACCTTTTCCGGGCCGTGACAGGGAACACAATGTTGATCGAGGATCCCTCTCACTTTCTGATGGTACAGCAGCAAACCCCGCTGCTCCTGCGGAGCATCGATGCTGACCTGGGTCAGTGAGTTCCTCTCCCGATCGTCATCCCCCTGGCCCGCAAAAAAGACTTTTTCGAAGCCCTCCTCGACGAAACCCTCGCCCCACTTCATCTCGCCACCGATATGCCCTCCCGCTGCGAGGATCGGGATGCACAGAAAGAGTGACAATCGGTACGCCGGGCTCGCCACCTCACGACCTCGAAGCACTGCGATTCCGACACCCGCGGTAACCAGTGCCAGGAAAGTGGTGCCGATCCCCAGCCAACGGTGCCAGGCCAGTGCGGTATCTGGATCCTCTGGATTCGCCAGCAACCAGCCAGAGAGTGAAGCCAGCACCGCAAACGCTGCGCCGGGAATCACCATCGGAAGCGAGACCGGGCCGGTCGGCGGGATCGGCCGGCGCTGAAGCAGGTGGACCCCTTCGAGAACCCCCGCCCAGAGCAACAGCCCGAGGGGAAAGTGAAGCATCAACGGGTGGAATCGTCCGATCAGATCAGGGATTGCTGAGATGTCAAAACTCACGGCTCAAACCTCCAGAGTCGCACAGCGGGGATGAGCGAATCTCCCACAGAGTCCACTCCGCCATGAGTCTACTCAGCCGAGGGAGCACTCTCAACGCTCCATGAGATCTCTCAGCAGCCGGATCACCGGGCAAAGTGGCAATCCGACCACATTACTCCAGGAACCACGAACTTCCTCGACCAGCGCCCTCCCCTCGCCCTGAATCCCGTAGGCCCCCGCCTTGTCGAAGGGTTCGCCCGTTTCGAGGTAGGCATCCATCTGGCTGCTGGAAAGGCGCTTGAAGCGCACCAGGGTGACCACATGGCCCACCTGAGTGTCGCTGCCCCAGCGCAGGCACCAACCACTGGTCACCTGGTGCTCTCGACCGGAGAGGGACTCCAGCATCCTCCTGGCGTCCTTGGAATCGGCGGGCTTGCCCAACAACTGCTGCTCGAGAGAAACAACCGTATCCCCCGCCAGCACCGGATGCTCGGGCTGATCGATCGATGCCGCCTTGGCCTGAGCCAGGCGTTCGACCAGTGCCACCGCTCCTTCCCCTGGATTGTGGGATTCATCGATGTCCACGGGGCGAACCAGCGGGGCAAAGCCAGCTCGTTGCAAGGCGATACACCTCCGGGGAGATGCCGAGGCCAGGATGACGGTTGAGTGACTCATGAGAGGAAGGGTGTCCCCTCCCGCTCACGGTGGCAACCCCCCGCTACAGGTCAAGAAGTCGGACGCGGGCAAAAAAGCGGCCCCGCGGAATCTTGAATTCCGCGGGGCCGTGACTGATAGCACCTACCTACAAACGTTCCATCAGGGACAGGTAGTGACCAGACAGTCGAGGGCATCCCCATCTGTCGGATCCGTACCACAGGCGGGGAAGGGCGCCAGCGGAGCCGCTCCTCCAGCAAACTGGTAGGTGAACAGGTAAATGGCATCCGTGATATCGACCTGACCATTGTCGTCACAGTCCGCTGCGTCGAGACACGGGATCGCATCTCCAGAGAACAGGTAACCCAGGATCAGGATTCCGTCACCAAGATCGACATTGCCGTCGTTGTTGGCATTGCCGCGGATGAAGTCGTCAGCCTCGCAGTCGTCCGGCGTTCCGTCACCGTCGGTGTCGGTTTCACAGGAGTCGTCGAGTCCGTCGCCGTCACAGTCGGCACCACCGGTGCTGTCGACATCGCACACGTCGTCGATTCCGTCACCGTCGTCGTCTGGATCACAGGCGTCGATGATTCCGTCACTATCGGTATCGGTCTGACAACTATCGTCTTGACCGTCCAGATCGCAGTCGGCGCCACCGGTGCTGTCGATATCGCACACGTCGTCGATTCCGTCACCGTCGTCGTCGGGATCACAGGCGTCGATGGTTCCGTCACTATCGGTATCGGTCTGACAACTATCGTCTTGACCGTCCAGATCGCAGTCGGCGCCACCAGTGCTATCGATATCGCACACGTCGTCGATTCCGTCACCGTCGTCGTCGGCGTCACAGGCGTCGATGCTTCCGTCCATGTCGGTGTCGGTCTGACAACTATCGTCTTGACCGTCCAGATCACAGTCGGCGCCACCGGTGCTGTCGACATCGCACACGTCGTCGATTCCGTCACCGTCGTCGTCGGGATCACAGTCGTCGATGAGTCCGTCCAGGTCAGTGTCTGTTTCACAGTCGTCAGGAATACCATTGGTGTTGCAGTCGTTGCCCGGGCCGGTGGCGATCAGGCACCAGCTGTTGAGGACGCCGTCGTCACCGCCGGTGCTATCCGTAGCCGTCATCGTCCAGGGCCCGTCGGTTCCCTCGCCGTTGAAGTCAGCAAGAGTTCCAGGACCGGTCGGCTGCATCGAAGCACCAGCGTTGTCATACGGAGCGGCGTTAGGTACACCACTATCGTCATAAGTGACATTGATGTTATCGGTGTTACCACCAGCCTCATCGTGGAGCGTAACGACGGTACCCGCCGGACTCTCGAGTGTGAGGAGGATGTCACCGTCCCAGCTGTGGCTGATATCAACGCCGACATCCAGATCGCTGATGGTGAGACCCGCAGCGCTGACCAGGACATCGACAGCTGGCGGCAGGGTGGCGGAAATCGCAGCACCCGGGGCGCTGCACTCTTCCACCGTGACAGAAAAGTCGCAGATATCGGGCAAGCCGTTGCCGTTACAGTCACTGGCACCGTCTGCGATATCACAGGAGTCCAGCGTTCCGTTGCCGTCACAGTCGGTGGCACTGCCGTCCGCGATCTCGCACTCGTCCAGAATGCTGTTGAGGTTGCAGTCGGAGGATACCGCTGCTGCGAGGCCGGTAGCCAGTATCGACCAGTCGACCAGCGTACCGTCGTCACCAGCTGCCGTATCCACGATGGTCATCGTCCAGTTACCGTCCCCGGCCTGACCGTTGAAGTCAGACAGGGCGCCCGGTCCAGACGGTTGCATCACGGAACCTGCGTTGTAGGGCGATCCGTTCGGAATACCATTGTCGTCGAATGTCGTATCGATGTCGGCAGCAGATCCACCACCACCGTTATGCAACCGGATTAAAGTACCGCTCGGCGAAGCCAGATCCATATCGACATCAGACACCCAGGAGTGGGTGAGATTCACATCCACATCCACGTCAGTCAGGGTCAATCCACCCGAGAGGGTGATGGTGTCGATGGTCGGCGGCAGGGCGTTGGAAATCGGTGTTCCCGGCGCACTGGTTCCAGTCTCACCACCGATCTGCGGCACGAGGTCACAACTGTCGAGGGTTCCGTTACCGTTACAGTCGGTAGCTGATCCATCTGCCAGTTCGCAAGCGTCTGGAAGACCGTTGCCGTTACAGTCGGCAGCGCCACCGGTGATCTCGCAATCATTCGGCACGCCATTTCCGTCACAGTCCGCCTCGCACTCGTCGGGAATGCCGTTGCCGTTGCAATCGGTCGATCCCGGCCCGCCGAGGGTTCCCTCGACCAGCACTGTCCAGTCGATCAAGGTACCGTCGTCTCCACCGGCCGTATCCACGATGGTCATCGTCCAGTTACCGTCACCGGCCTGACCGTTGAAGTCAGACAGGGCACCTGGTCCAGACGGTTGCATCACAGACCCCACGTTGTAGGGCGTCCCGTTCGCAATACCACTGTCATCGTAGGTCACATCGATATCGTCAGCTTGACCACCACCACCGTTATGCAACCGGATGGAAGTTCCGCTCGGCGAAGCCAGATCCATGTTGACATCAGCCACCCAGGAGTGCGTGAGGTTCACATCCACATCCACATCCGTCAGGGTCAATCCACCCGAGAGGGTGATGGTGTCGATGGTCGGCGGCAGGGCGTTGGAAATCGGTGTTCCCGGTGCACTGGTTCCCGAATCGGCACCTGTCGGAACTGCAATATCGCAACTATCGAGCGCACCATTGCCATTACAGTCCGCACCGGCGGTCTGGTCGACATCACAGACATTGTCGATTCCGTCTCCATCGAGATCCGGGTCGCCACTATCACAGAGACCGTCACCGTCGGTGTCGGTACCGTCGGCAGCCGGGTCGTAAGAACCACTGCTGCAGTCGTCACACCCGTCACCATCGGTGTCGGAGCAGACATTGGCGTTGTTGTCGTCACTGTCATCGGCGTCGAGCGCACCGTCATTGTCGTCGTCGGGGTCGCCACTGTCGCACAGTCCGTCACCGTCGAAGTCGGCACCGTCAGCAGCCGGGTTGTAAGAACCACCGCTGCAATCGTCACAACCGTCATTGTCGTTGTCGGAGCAGACGTTGGCGTTGAAGTCGTCGGTGTCGTCGGCGTTGAGTGCACCATCTCCATCGATATCGGGATCGGTCGCGTCACACTGTCCATCACCGTCGGTATCGGGACCGTCAGCAGCCGGGTTGTAGGTTCCGCTGGAACAGTCGTCGCAGCTGTCACCGTCATCGTCGCGACACTGGGTGTTGTCGAGCGGCGCGCTATCGAGCACGTCCGCCACTCCGTCGTTATCGTCATCGAGGTCGCCCGCGTCACAGAGTCCGTCGCCGTCGGTATCGATACCGTCAGCAGCCGGGTTGTCGGTTCCGCTGGAACAGTCGTCGCAGCCGTCACCGTCAAGGTCGCGGCACAAGGTGTTGACCAACGGATTGCTATCGGCGCCGTCCGCCACACCGTCGTTATCGTCGTCGGGGTCGCCGTCGTCACAGAGCCCGTCACCATCGGTATCGGTACCGTCAGCAGCCGGGTTGTAAGAACCACCGCTGCAATCGTCACAACCGTCATTGTCGTTGTCGGAGCAGATGTTGGCGTTGAAGTCGTCGGTGTCGTCGGCGTTGAGTGCACCATCTCCATCGATATCGGGATCGGTCGCGTCACACTGGCCATCACCGTCGGTATCGGCGCCGTCGGCAGCCGGGTTGTAAGACCCACCGCTGCAGTCGTCACAGCCGTCGAGGTCGGTGTCGGAGCAGACATTGGCATTGAAGTGTCATTATCGTCGTCGGGATCGCCACTGTCGCACAGTCCGTCACCGTCGAAGTCGGCACCGTCAGCAGCCGGGTTGTCGGTTCCGCTGGAACAATCGTCGCAGCCGTCACCGTCAAGGTCGCGGCACTGGGTGTTGTCGAGCGACGCACTATCGTCGCCGTCCGCCACTCCATCGCCGTCGTCGTCACCGTCACCGGTGTTGCACAGCCCGTCACCGTCGGTATCAATACCGTCAGCACTCGGGTCGTAGAACCCGCCGCTGCAGTCGTCACAACCGTCACCATCGGTGTCGGAACAGATCGTATTGATCAGAGAGGAGCTATCGAGCACGTCTATCACACCGTCGTTATCGTCGTCGGGATCACCGAAGTCACAAAGCCCGTCACCGTCGGTATCGGTGCCGTCGGCAGCTGGGTCGTATGAACCACTGCTACAGTCGTCACAACCGTCACCGTCGGTGTCGGAGCAGACGTTGGCGTTGAAGTCGTCGGTGTCGGCGGCGTTGAGTGCACCATCTCCATCGATATCGGGATCGGTCGCGTCACACTGCCCATCACCGTCGGTATCGGGACCATCGGCAGCCGGGTTGTCGGTTCCGCTGGAACAGTCGTCGCAGTTGTCAAGGTCAGCGTCGCGGCACTGGGTGTTGTCGAGCGGCGCACTGTCGAGGCCGTCCGCCACACCGTCGTTATCGTCGTCAGGATCACAGTTGTCGATGAATCCGTCGCTATCGGTATCGGTCTGGCAGGAATCCTGCTGGCCATCACCGTCACAGTCAGTTCCCTCGACGGTTCCATCCCCGTGAACATCTGCGTCGCAGCCATTGAGGAATCCGTCGCCGTCAATATCTGGATCGCAATCATCGATCAGACCGTCAACATCCGTATCGGTTTCGCACTCATCCGGCGAACCATTACTGTTGCAATCGGTAGACCCTGCAGCGATTTCGCAGCTGTCGAGCAACCCATCTCCATCGCAGTCGACAGCGAAGCCCAGAGTGATTTCGCAGGAGTCGAGCAAGTTATTGCCGTTGCAGTCGGTAGTGGCCCCACCGGCGGCAAGATCACAGTTATCGGGAAGCCCGTTGCCGTTGCAGTCCGCAGCACCACCTGTGATCTCACAGGAGTTGAGCACTCCGTCACCGTCGCAGTCGTCCGCGGCCTCGCAAATGTCTGGAATGCCGTCTCCGTCACAATCGGCAAACCCAGAGGAGATATCGCACTCGTCCGGGAAGCCATTGTTATTACAGTCCTCACTGGTTCCAGAGGAGATATCCAGATCGTCTGGCGTACTGTTGCCATTGCAATCGGGCTCACATCCGTCGGGAGTTCCGTTGCTGTTGAGGTCGGGTGCTCCTGCGGTGATGTCACAGGAATCTGGAGTTCCGTTGCCATTACAGTCGGCCGCTCCGGCGAGGATTGCACAAACATCCGCAGTGCCATCGTTATCGCAGTCCGCCTGGCAAGAATCGGGTTGACCGTTGCTGTCGCAGTCGGCGGCACCTGCAGTGATCTCGCAGTTATCAAGTATTCCGTCTCCATCGCAATCCGCTCCACTGCCCTCGGTGATTTCGCACTCGTCGAGCACTCCGTCACTATCGCAGTCTTGGCTGGTTCCACTGAAGAAGTCGCACTCGTCCGGTGTGCCGTTACCGTTGCAGTCGAGCGAGGTTCCAGCGGTCAAGTCACAATCATCCGGCTGACCATTTCCGTTACAGTCCGTCTGACAATAATCCGGGATCAGGTCAGCATTGCAATCTGGAGCACCCGCAGCAATCTCGCAACTATCGAGTACCAGGTCACCGTTGCAGTCAAACTCTGTTCCTGCGATCACTTCGCAGGCGTCGAGGTTGCCGTCGGTGTCGCAGTCGAGGGTCGCATCTGCAGCGATCTCACATGCGTCGAGGTTACCGTCGGTATCGCAGTCGAGGGTCAGGTCAGCAGTGATCTCGCAACTATCGAGATCCTGGTCGCCGTCGCAGTCGAGTGCGCCACCGGCGATATCGGTGAAGTCGTGAATGGTGTTTCCGTCACAGTCACCACCGGTGCAGGCGCCAGCGACCGAACCTGTGCGCCACAGCGCGTAGGTCATCGTGCCGATCAACTCGTCACCGTAGGTCTCCCCGTTGGCCGTGTGGTCGTTCTGAC
>LWDU01033440.1_pt1 | contig 40359 bp, 33 predicted proteins | sample 727161 | NCBI WGS metagenome assembly LWDU01 (sample SAMN04566230, study PRJNA314399) | hydrothermal vent metagenome | isolation source: deep sea hydrothermal plume seawater | place: Mexico: Gulf of California, Guaymas Basin | collected 2004-07-11
ACAGTTGTTGGCGGAAACCAATATGACTTTGGCAGTATGGAACGGCGTGGAACTCGCAGTCATACGTTTGTCATCCGTAATGACGGGACGCAACCGTTGTCACTGAAAAAAGGAGAGACCACTTGTAAATGTACATTTAGTTCATTAGCAAAAGGAGTGGTTGCTCCGGGCGAGTCGGTGGAAATTAAGTTGGATTGGACTGCCAAGGAAGTGGGACCGACAACCGAGTTCAATCAATCGGCTGAAATATACACAAACGACCCAGCCAATCGCTCCGTGCGTTTAGTTGTGCGCGGGAAGATTATTCAATCAGTCCTACCAAAACCTGAAGTTTTGACCTTGAACAATATTTCGTCCGGTGAAGAGTATACTGCGATGACCGGACTTTATTGTTATAAGGACACAGCGGAGCGTCTGGAAGTTATCGATTTTGAATTGTTAGGTGAAACTCCCCTAGATTTAGTTGAAATTCACTTTGAACCGATGTCGGCGGAACAAGTAGCCAAAGAACCGGGAGCAACGAGTGGGCAAGTAATGCATGTCAAACTGAAACCAGGTATGCAAGCTGGTCTGTTTAGCCAAGCCATTCGAATGAAAACAAACCTGCCAGATGCCCCTCGTGTGGATGTCTTTTTAAATGGCGAAGTCGTTCAAGACATCACAATTTTTGGCAGAGGCTTTCGAACATCCGACGGTGAAGACCCCGAATATTTCGGGGTCTTGAATTTAGGTACAATTGCTAGTGAAACAGGCTTGGAGCATAACGTAATTTTGGTGGTGAAAGGTGTTTTACGTAACGATGTTTCCTTTAGCGTAGACTCTGTTTTACCAGCAGGCGTTGTAGATGTTAAATTGGGGCCTGCCACGATTGTTGGCAATGGGAAAACCGTTCACCACAAGTTGTTATTGACCGTCAAACCGGGACAAGCTGCGGGTGATTTCGTTGGAGGTAACCAAGGAAGCGCTTTAAAAATAGTGTTGAAAACGACGTATCCCAATATACCTGAAATTTCAATTTCCGTTGTTTTCTCAATTACGCAATAAGGGCTACGTTGGATTACTTCGAGTGCTTTTAATGAAGGTCAGATGCCCAATGGGCAGGCGCTAGTAATGAATAAAAACATCAAAGTCCTAATAGGTGTTGTGATTGTTGTTGCGGGTTATTTGATATGGGAAAATGTATTCAATGTTTTCCACGGTGATCCTGCGGGTGGCAATTCCAGTGTTTCAGGAGAATCGCTGCAACCAGCGGGCCAATCGCCGCAAACAGATGAACCTCAACTTCCCAAAGTCGGCGAGTTGGGGCCATTAGCACTATTTGAGGGTTGGTCAGACCCACTGGGCGTAATGGTGTTTACGGGACGGCAAAATGGGTATGTTGAGCCCTGTGGGTGTACTGGTTTGGATCATCAAAAAGGTGGCCTTGCTCGACGGCACACTTTTCTGACGGGGCTCACGGATCGTGGGTGGCCCGTCGCCGGAATCGATATTGGCAATCAAGTGCGCAGATTCGGTCGCCAGCCCGAACTGAAGTTTAACTTGACAGCTCAGTTGTTGGAATTGATGGGATACCAAGCTGTGGCGTTCGGGCCCAATGATCTGAAGCTACCCGCCGGTGAACTGTTCGCTGTTTCAGCGGTTGATCAACAAGGCAAATCGATATTCGTCAGCGCGAATGCTGCGGTATTAGATCGCAGTGTCTTGCCGCGTTTGAATATTATTGAACTAGGTGGCAAGACGATTGGCGTTACCTCGTTGTTAGCTGATCAATGGACAGCACAGAATTTCAGTGAAGACTTAGTGTTGGAATCCGTTGAGCAGGGGTTACAGCAGACATTACAGGAAGTGAAACGAGCTGATTGCGATATTAACGTTTTGCTGATTCACGATTCGCTCTCCGACTCTCGCATTTTAGCAAAAAAATTCCCACAATTTGATTTTGTCGTATCCGCCGGTAGTGGAGGTGAACCACCTCATGAGATGGAAACAATAAAGGGCGGTACCACACGTTTTGTCGAAGTCGGCGTGAAAGGAATGTACGCCACGGTCGTTGGCTTGTTCGCAGACGAAAAGGGGACCCTTAGTTTCCGCTATCAACGAGTTCCGCTCGATGCAAGTTACAAGGACTCCCCACAGGTGATGTCCTATTTCAAGCAATACCAAGAGGAGTTGCAACGCGCGGGATTATCGGGGTTGGGGATAAAACCACAGCCTCATCAATCTGGGCATACCTTTATCGGCAGCAAAATGTGTGCGGAATGCCATCAGGAAGCGTTTGATATATGGAGCGATTCGGCACATGCTCAGGCAACACACTCATTGATCACACCTCCTGAGCGTTCAGAAATCACTAGGCAATACGACCCGGAATGTCTCAGTTGTCACACTACGGGTTGGCAACCTCAGGGGTACACCCCATTTTCTTCAGGTTTTAAGAGCATGGCAGCGACTCAGCACTTAGCTGGTAGTGGTTGTGAAAATTGTCATGGCCCTGGCAGTGAACACGTTCGGCTCGAGCGGCTAGACCTACTTGATGATGTGGCGGATGCCGGTAAATTATTGAATGCTCGACAGTCAATGCAACTGTCAATCGCTACGGCCAAGGAGCATCAGTGTACAACGTGTCACGATCTAGACAACAGCCCAGACTTTCACGACGAAGGTGCCTTCGAGCTGTATTGGGACCAGATTAAGCACTAAGGACGCACCCAGTATAAACACGAATAGGCTTAGCAACGGTCTAGGATTCAGCTTGCAGTTCTGCCAGAACTTCGTTTGAAATATTGAAATTGGCAGAGACGTTCTGAACATCATCATGGTCATCGAGGGCTTCGAGTAGCTTCATGACTTGTCGCGCCTGCTGGGCGTCGAGCTCGATCGTATTGGTTGGAATACGAGTGACTTGTTTTGATTCAACGTCAATCTCTGCATCTCGTAATGCATCGGACAGTGATGTGTAATCTTCCGGTTCACAGGTGACTTCGATCCGCCCGTCGGATTCACTGATATCATCAGCACCGGCTTGCAGGGCGACTTCTATTAATTGTTCTTCATCAACGTTTTCTGCGAGCACAAGAAACAGTCCTTTACGATTGAAAATCCAGCCTACACAATTAGTCGCTCCTAGATTTCCATTATGAATCTCGAACATCTTCCTGATTTCTGGCGCGGTCCGGTTGCGGTTGTCTGTCATGATATCGCACATGACAGCAACGCCATGGTTGGCGTAACCTTCGTATACGATTTCCTCGACGTCACCACCTCCGAGTTCCCCGGTACCTTTTTTCAATGCTCGAGAGATATTGTCCTTGGGCATCGACACATCTTTAGCGTCTTGAATCGCTTGCCGCAGGCGATGATTGGTGTCGACATCTCCCCCGCCTGATTTGGCAGCGACGATAATTGCTTTAGACAACTTGCTCCACAATTTACCACGTTTGTTATCAATCGCAGCTTTCTTGTGTTTGATTCCTGCCCAATGTGAGTGTCCTGCCATAGTGCTAAATCATTCCATTGTGGTTGACTTGTTTAATTTATCTTGCGCTGCTTTTCGAAGCTTCGCATCGCGTTGGGGATCAAACTGTTCGATAGCTTGCTTCCATAGCTCACGCGCTCTCTTGGCATTGCCAAGTTGCTCAAACGTGTCGCCGAGGTGATCGAGGATCACGCCATCCGGCGAATCGCCGGCCGCTGCTTTTTCTAGTTCAATCTTTGCTCGCTGGAAATCTCCCAGTCGGTAATAGGCCCAACCAAGACTATCGCGATAAGACTTGTTTTCGGGTTGAGCGTGGACTGCCGCTTCAAGCATATTCTTGGCTCGTGCTAGATGTTCGTTTTGGTCGGCCCATAAGTAGCCGAGATCGTTGAAAGTTCCAATGTGTTGTGGGTCGTCGTCTAATACTTGTTCTAACCATTCGACTGCTGCTTCATGTTTTTCAAGATGATGACAGATGTTGGAAAGGATCATTTTCGATTCTTGGACTACTTCCGCTACGGTCGGATTACTTGTCTGCTTGCCAAATTTGTCAACCAATTCACTATAAAGCCGTTCAGCCTCTTCATATTTACCCGTGCGGTAAAGTATCCACGGGAGTCGACTTGATAAACGAGGATTCGTTGCGCCTAGTTCCGCTGCAAGTTTGGCGTTATGAATCGCGGCAGTTTCATCTTCGAGGGTATAAGCAGCACCCGCGAGGAAGAAATGAAAGGTGGTTTTTTGTTTTACAAAATCTGATTTGATGGCTTGATTGAAAAGTTCTGCGGCGCGTTCAATACGGTTTTGGGAATAGGCTTGAAGTCCCCACGTTTCATAGAATTGTCCAGTCAGATTGGGCGCCGCTTTAATTGCGACCTGAAACAATGTGTCTGCTTGATCCCAGTCTTCAAGCAAAGCGGAAAGTAAGGCTATCGCTGCCGCTGTATGCCCAGGAAATGACTTGAGTTCAAGTGGTGTTGCCGCAGGTATTTCGTCCTGTTGGGCGTAAGCCGTGGTGACTTTTGCGAGTTGTTTAAGCAGCTCAGGATGTTGTTTGAATTGATCTATGAAATCTTCTGTTAACGAACGAAAACTTCTTTCACGAGCGTAAAAGTTTCCCAATATCCAAGCAATTTCCATAGCTTGAGAATCTGTAATGGGAGCCCCAGCAGTGACCTCTTGTAATAAGCTATTAAGGATAATTCGATAGCCTAGGGGTGAAGCTTGGGTTGGCAAGAATTGGCGATATATTTTATGAGATGCTGCTGTATAGTCCTGTGTATCTTCAGCGCTGTTGGCAAGTAGTTCGGCAAGAGTAAAAGCCAAGTGATGATTGTCGTGCTGTTCGACCAATATTCCCTGTAGTGTTAGTACACTAGCTTTGTTCGCTGCTGTCGTATCCTTGATTTTCTGGCGATTGATTTCAATGAGTAGTTTATAGGGCGCGGATGCGCCTCGAATTGATTTTGATTCGAAATATAGATTCAATTGTGCGACCGCTTCATCAAACAACTCTTGGGCAGCTAATATTTTGGCCAAACGAAGTGGATTCGTGGCTTCCTTTGGATAGAGCGTGTTCAGTTTGTCCAACGCCGCATGAGCCTTCTTATACTGTTTCGTTTGTAGGTAGGATTCAATCATCATCTGATAGAGCACACCACCTTGTCCCTGCAAGCGTTTACTGGTGGCTTCGGATACCTGATTCTGATCTCGATGCTCTAGGGTGTGCCTTACGATATCGTGTGATTCGGCGGCCAAGTCGGCATTACCATTTAGAAGTGAAACACGTGCAATTTCAACGTGGATTGCAACGAAGGAATCGTCTACTTGGGTTTTTGGCTTGGATGCCAGTAATGTTTGGTACGCCTCAATTGCTCCGGCATGTCGTCGGTTTTTAGCCAGCAGGACGGCGATTCGTCCGAGAGCTTGAGGATCAAGATTGCCGCTCTCTAGAGCTAGTTCAGCGTACCGAACAGCGACGGCATCGCGTTTTAGATTGATCGCCAAGGGGATCAACTCATTGGTGATAGAAACCACTGATCGATCATAACGCCAAGCTCGTTGGAAATGCTGTAAAGATTGTTCAAAATTACGGCGGCGATACTGCATCCGCCCTTGGGCAAATTGTGTTGCAGCATGTAGCTTGTCTTGTTGTCGTTCCGTCCGATCGTTGACGCTAAAATTCTTGACGTCGAAGTCGATTTCCGTCGGAAAGTCCGCTTGCCCCGCTGGATCCGCAGCGGCAGTGGTCACCAAGTGAGAGAACAAAAGTAAAACGAAAATAATCCGATTCAAGATATTAGCCCTATCAAAGTATTCAGCTGTGACAGCTCCATTCTAACGAATTGTATATTGCTGCGAAAATGGAATTTTGGAATATAGACCGAACAATTCTAGTCGCCGGCAACATACCGCAAAATCATAGTCCCGATGTAAGTCTGCTCGTTTACGTGGATTTCTTTTTGCTGGTTGCTCTCTTAGCCGTAGTCTTCTTTTTCGCCTTGGTTGCAGTTCGCTTCGTTTTGCTGGTTTTTGCAGTGGCTTTCTTTGTAGTGGACTTCGCCGGTGCTTTCTTTTTGGCGACTGCTTTCTTCTTGGCGACTGCTTTCTTCTTGGCCGATTCCTTTGATTTTTTGGCAGGCGTTGAGCTTTTGGTTTTTGGTTTTTCCGGGACGCCTTCTTCAGAACTCTTATCCGTTTCGGGTTCTTCAACGGGCTCCACTGGTAAACTGTCTTTACATTTCGGATTTATTTTCAGAAGCAATGCCTGTAACTTGGGATCGTACGGATTCTCAGCGAAATCGACACTGAATGCATGCATCAAGGCCCCAAACTCAGCACCTTTGTTCTTAGAAATCGCTCGCTCTAGCCCAGGCACTTTCTTAAAACGTCTTTCATTCTTAGAGATGATATCCAAAATAAGGAGGATTTCGTAGGCTTCCGGATTCAGCGGGATGCAATGGCCGCCGAGGCCATTTTGCGTGACGTAGTCGACTGCGAAGTCCAGCATTTTCTTGGCTTTGCCCTGAAATGACTTGACCGTCTTTTGTGCCTTCCCTAGATTTTCCTTTGTTAGAAAATCAATGTCATAGTCATAAAACGTTTCATAGAGATTATGCAGTGTCCGCCGGATTCGGTGAGCGGCATCGGCGGGGTCCGTCAAACAATCCATGACTTCGGCCAATTCCTTGGTCGACGAAACACGAATCTCATTCCATTCGATGTACAGCGTCTGTAATTTTCCAAATGCTTCAGAAGCTTGATCCGACGTACTATTTTCAAGACAGCAGGCATAAAGTATATGCTCCGCGAGAGGTCTATCTTTAATGGGAAGTTGGAATTTAGGGTAAGCCGCCTTGAGGGTTCGGTGAATTTTCTTGATTAACGCAGCTCTGTTTGCAGCACTTTTTGTTTTAACAGGAATAGCGGGATGCAACTTTGGGCTGATACCACAAGTTCCCAATAAATGAATTATTCTACGTTTCGCTTGACGTTGCCGTATCAGCAGGTTCAGCAGGGTCGTCGTTTTGTTGAGTGACCGTTTTAGGTGCCACTGCTAGGTCTTCTAGAATACGAGCAACTTCTCGAGCGTTTTCTTGTCCTTGATCCAGTACAAACTGTAACTTAGGAGTATATCGCGACTCGATCCGATTAGCAATTTTACGTTGCAGAAAGCCAGCCGCACTGCTCAAGCCTTGCAGGACTTGTGAGGCATTGGTGTCTTCACCCATGACCGTCACATGAATTCGTGCTTGTCTCATGTCCCCAGTTACTTCAACAGTTGTGACCGTAACATTTTCAACACGAGGATCGCGCAGTTCCGTCAGTATCGCCAAGCTGACAACTTCACGAATGGCTTGAGCTGCTTTTAAAACGCGTCGAGAGGTCATGATGGTTACTGGGTGCTAAGAAAAAATGTGGTGCAGTGGAGGAGGGTTACAATGTACGAGCAACTTCTTCAACTTTGTACGCTTCTAGGACATCGTCCTGTTTTATGTCGTTAAAGCCAACAAGCTTAATACCACATTCCATTCCGTCACGAACAGATTTAGCGTCATCTTTTTCGCGTTTTAGAGAGTCGAGAGCGTAATCGCCTATGACTCGTCCATCACGTATGACTCGAATGCGGTTGTCCCGTTCAATTTTTCCGCGTATGACTCGGCAACCAGCGATCGTTCCCAATCGACTGATTGAGAAGGTTTGTTGTACCAATGCGTGCCCAACTTCGACAACGCGCTCTTCGGGTTTGAGTTGTCCTTCGAGCATCAAACGGAGGTCATCGGTTATTTTGTAGATGATGTCGTAGCGTCTGATTTCAACATTCTTTTCATCGGCTAGGATACGGGCATCATTTTCAGGTGCTACATTAAAACCGACAATCACTGCCTGTGAGGCATCCGCGAGGACGACATCTGCTGCAGTGATTCCGCCGACGGACGCCTGCAAAATTTTAATTTGAACTTCGTCGTGATCTAGTTTTCCGAGTTCTTTGCGGATGGCTTCAATGGAACCGCGCACATCGGTACGGACAATCAAATTGATTGTAGTGACTTCATTGATCCCCAAGCGTCCTTCTTCGAGTTGCGATTGAAAATCTTCGAAGGAAACGCGGATAGTGTTTCCTGAAAGGTTGCTAGCCCGTGAAGTTTCTTCTCGGCGGTCAGCAATCTCGCGTGCATCGGAGATGCTCTCCAGCACGTGAAAAGAATCACCGGCTCCGGGGGTCAGGTCTAAGCCTGTGATGTTTACTGGCATGCTGGGACCCGCTTCGGTGATCAACTCGTCATTAAGCGGGTTATACATTGCTTTGATTTTTCCATGACTAACGCCACAAACCACAACATCTCCGACTCGCATTGTACCGTTCTTGACGATCACTTTTGCGATGATACCTCGACCAGATTCTTGATGTGCTTCTAAACAAACTCCCGTTGCCGCGCGGCTTGGATTAGCAGTGTATTCATGAAGTTCCGCAATACCGAGAATAGTGGAACGTAGGTTGTCCATTCCTTCACCGGTAATAGCACTTGTTCGCACAACTTCGACATCGCCGCCCCATTCACTGGGGGTCAACTCGTGTGCGGGTAACTGACCTAAGACGGTGTTGAGTCGCTCTTCGGTTATTCCTGGTACGTCGATCTTGTTGAGAGCAACGATAATCGGCACTTCAGCTGCTTTGGCATGGCTGATCGCTTCTTCCGTTTGAGGCATAATACCGTCGTCTGCAGCAACAACGATGACAGCAATATCCGTTACGTTAGCTCCTCGTGCTCGCATTTCGGTAAACGCTTCGTGACCAGGGGTATCGACAAATGAAATCACTTCACCGTCATTTTCGACTTGGTATGCACGAATGTGTTGTGTGATTCCACCCGCTTCGCCTGAGACGACATCAATACCAATCAAATGGTCAAGCAGCGAGGTTTTACCGTGGTCGACATGGCCCAAAAAGGTGATGATCGGAGGACGGGTAACTAGGCTTTCATCCGTATCTTCAACAGCATCCAATTGTGTGATCAATGTATCTTCAAGTGTTTCTGCTTCTTTGAACTCAAGGTCCACATTGAGGTCTATCGCCAGTAACTGTACGACTTCTTCGTCGATCATGGCATTAATGGTAACCATGTGCCCCATGTCCATGAGTGTTGATTGGACATCACTGGCTGACACACCAGCCGCTTCTGAAAAACTACGAATGGTACAAGGTAACTCCAAGGCAACTTTGGATTTGCGGGGAGCCGCTGTGTTTTTACCAGTCCGTTTTAGTGTGCGACGGCGATTTCGTCGGTGAGTATTCCGGTAGCGATCAATTGCGGTGGCGGATTCTTGACGCGTCCGTTGACTCTTGCGATTTGCGCGAGCACTGGCCATTCCTGCCAAACCACCTTCTTCTTTATTGGTGTCTTCTTTTTGGCGGCGATTGCCTTTACGCCCAGCATTGTCGGGAGATTCTGCTGGTCCTTCGTCGCCGCTTTTTGTAAGGTGTTGCAGTGGCCCACGTTTGCCCATCTTGCTTTTCAACGCATCAGACAAACTCATCTCAGGTTTAAGTGTTTTGCCATCGTCAGGGGTTTCTGCCGGAGCGGCAGGAGCGTCGGGCATTGATGCGAGTTTAACGACTGCTGCTCGAGACCGATCCGCTGGTTTGCGAACTGGTTTAGATGAATCTTCTGTTGATGGGCTTTGAGATTTACCAATAACCTTGATGCCTGTACGACGGCGAGGGGTTAATGGGCTCGAGCGTTCGATCGGAGCCTCGACAGGTGACTGTTCGGGCGTAGGTTCCGTTTCGACCTCGTCATCGGTCGCGGCATCTTGAGTTGGTTCATCGCTTTCTGATGTCGTCTTGGAACGACGACTCAGTGGTGAAGACGGTGGGCGGGGAGTTGAAACGACTTTGATCGGGTCCCGCCTAGATTGCACAGGCTTAGTTGGTGCTGCAACAGATTCAGCGGGGACTTCGTCTTGGGAACCCGTGTTCAGAAAATCTTTGATTTGCTGAATTTCATCCTCACTTAAACTAGCTAGCGCAGAGCCTTTTCCTGTGATGCCTGCCTCCTTGCAAACATCTACCAGCTTTTTGCTGTCGTATTTCAGTTCTTTAGCTAACGAGTAAATTCTCACGGGCAACTTGCCCTCCATCATGGTTACGTCTTAGTTTCGTTGCAATTGTCTGTCAATCGCGTGTGCTGATCGAAGAGTTGAGTGATTTATTCATCCACTTCTTCGGTTTCGGCAGGTGCTTCTTTGGTTTCGGCAGGTGCTTCTTCGGTTTCGGCAGGTGCTTCTTCAGCTTCGGCAGGTGCTTCTTCGGTTTCGGCAGGTGCTTCTTCAGCTTCGGCAGGTGCTTCTTCAGCTTCGGCAGGTGCTTCTTCGGGAGGAGCGTTTGCTGCTTCAATTTCGGCTAACCGAGCAAGTTCTTTTTGTTTTTGTCGTTCTTCTCGAGCTGCGACTTCAGCTTCTTCGGCACGAGCTTCGGCTTGGACGACAATATGATCAACTTGTTCGAGCGTCAGTTTACCCATTTCAGCCATTTGATCTGGTTCGATTACCGAGAGATCATCATAGGAGAGGTATCCTTGTTCAACGAGTGCTGCGGCAAGATCGTCGGTCATTCCATCGAGTGCTGAGAAGCCAGTAACAGCGCGTTCAATTTGTTGTTCAAGTTCGTCGGCAGTCATGATTTCGATATCCCACCCGCATAGCTTACTAGCGAGTCGCACATTTTGCCCACGTCTACCGATGGCAAGGGACAATTGATCGTCACTCACCAATACAATGGCGCGACCAATCATATCGCACAATAGTACTTGATCGACTTCGGCGGGTTGCAGCGCGTTCGGAATCAAAATTTCGGGGTCTTCATCGTAGCGGACGATGTCGATACGTTCTCCGTTAAGTTCGTCAACAATCACTCGGATTCGATTACCACGAACGCCAACACAAGCGCCAACGCAATCAACTCGTGAATCGGAGCTACTCACAGCAACCTTACTACGATACCCAGGTTCCCTTGAGATCGCGTTAACGGTGATAATCCCATCGGCAATTTCTGGGATTTCTTGTTCGAATAAACGTTGCACAAAACGAGGACGCGTACGACTCAGTACGACTTTAACCCGCGTGCCTTGCGGTCGAACTTCACACACCATCGCCCGGATTCGTTCGTTACTTCGATGTGATTCTCCCGGAATTTGTTCGCTACGTGGAAGAATTGCTTCAACGGTACTAAGTTGGACGGTAACCATTGGTCCATCAACGCGGTGGACAGTTCCATTTACGATTTCATCGATGAGTTCATGGAATTCTGCGATTTGGGAATCACGTTCGGCTTCGCGCAGTTTTTGGATAATGACTTGCTTAGCCATTTGCGCGCCGATACGTCCGACCATTTCTTCGGGATCGAGTTCCGCGTCATCGAGTGTTGCGGACAGTTCGCCATTTTCACGATCTACCGTAACAACAACTTCTACAGTTTCGCCATATTGTCGTTGTGCAGCGGATGCGAATCCGGCTTCGATTGCTTTGAATACGATTTCCGTATCGATATTTTTGTCGCGATGGAGCGAGTCAACAATTCGGAGTATTTCAGTTGGATTCATCTGATCAATGCTTTCTTATACGCTCTTAAAACGGTTAAAAATCACCGTTGTTTTTATCCATTTTTAGTGGAACAACCGTCTAAAACCCTGTAAAAACGAAAAAACCGCCGGCTAGCCTACTTACTATCCTGCACAATGCTTCACTAATAAAGGTGAATATGTGAAGTAAGCAACCCATGCCGCCGGCGTACGTCTTTGTGAAAAACCTATATTGAACTCTAAAAAGCCTATATATAGGGGTATTATCACAATTTATTCTTGTGCCGAGCGGAATATCCGCACACTAAAATCTAAGTAGTTTTGCTTTAACGCATACTTTTCACCTACTTAATTGAGGGTTCAATTCCCCCCACAATACCCCTGTATAGCGAAAATGTCAAGTTGCATGACGGGGTGTTGCAAAGGTTAGTTGCCGTCGCGAAAGAGGTCTCAGATCGGTACAAATACTTGAATTAGTACTTACTGGAGGCTTTTAATGATAACTGCGCTAGCCTGGCCTTGAGGTGAGGCATTGAGATTGATGAACGAGCCACCAGCGGGGATATCGTTTGAGTTTGCAACTTGAATGTCGCAATCTGGGTCTGGCGTGTCATAGTTCAGCGTTTTAAACAGCGTACCTTTATTCAGTGCGAGCAGGCTACTAATTATTTCGACCGACCCACTGCCTGCTCCGAGATTGCCCATATAGCTTTTGGCAGCGACGACGGGGGTTTGATTGCCGAAAATCTTATTGATCGCAACTGCCTCGCCACGGTCTGCGCTGATCGTTGATATGCCGTGGCCGTGGATATGGCCGATATCTGCAGGCTGAAGGTTAGCGTTTGAGAGTGATTGTTTGATGACATTTTCAAATGCTTGATCGAAACGTGCTGTCCGATCTCGATTCATACAGGTTGACGAGGCAAAGCCGGCTATTTCGCCATAAATGGTAGCTCCGCGAGCCTCGGCATGATCAAGGCGTTCAACAATCATACTGCCGGAGCCTTCACCGATCACCATACCATCGCGGCTCTTCTCATAGGGTCGACAGGCTGCAGCTGCTTTGAATTCATTTCCAACGAGCTCTTCTTGCATGTTGACGTGCACGGTTCTTAGCGGATGAATACGAGTACCGGTTGCTCCAGAGACCATGATGTCAGCATCACCGCGTTCGATCGTACAATACGCTTCCGCGAGTGCTTGGTTAGCCGAGGACTCACGCATGGTAATGGAGTTGCTAGGGCCGCGTAGATCGTTATAGATAGCTATATGGCTTGAGGGCATATTGGGAAGATACTTCAACAACCACAGCGGATTTACTTTGGGTAGTCCGTTTTCGGCCCATTGATCAAAATCAAATTCCCCATCTTCATCGAGGCATTGCATAACGCCTTCGCGGAATTCGTGAGGTAAGCTAAGTATATAGTCGCACCCGAAAACAATTCCGATTCGATCAGGATTATATATTTCCGGTGTCAGTTGAGCATCTTGCATAGCGAGTTGAGCAGCTGCAACGCCCATTTGTATTTCACGGCACATCAAGCGAGTTGCTTTTTTAATCGCGCGAGTCAACGATTTTTCAAGCACGCCATAATTAGAGATCTCTCCGGTGAAATCTCGTGCCTCTCCGCCGTACGACGCTTTCAGATTCTTATAGGGAATTGACTCTAGTGTACGAACACCGGACTGTTGATTATCAAGAGCAGCGCTAAGGTCGACGATGTTATTTCCGAGAGGACTGATTTGTCCTAATCCAGTAATAACGATACGTGAGTGATTATCCGACATGACTTGGGACCTTGTGGGCCTTTATAATTTGGCTTCCGTTTAGCGCAGCGCTCGAATAACAATAGACGCGTTGTGTCCACCGAACCCAAAGCTGTTACTCATGGCTATTTCGATTGGTCGTTGTTTAGGTGTAAGCGGTGTATAGTCCAAATCGCATTGAGGATCGGGTGTTTCGAGATTGATCGTTGGTGGAGCGACTTGATCTTGAATACCCATAATTGAGAGGATCAGCTCGATTCCACCACTTGCACCGAGTGAATGGCCGAGTGCACTTTTTGTGCTGGAAATACTAAGTTTATACGCATGATCCCCGAACACATTTTTGATTGCTGTTGTTTCCGCGAGGTCGCCCAGTGGTGTGCTGGTCCCATGGGCATTGAGATAATCCAATTGATCGGTATTAATATTTGCATCAGCTAAAGCATTAGTCATACTACGACATGCGCCGAGTCCATCAGGATCGGGTTGGGTGATATGTCCTGCATCACAACTTGCTCCAAAGCCAATGACTTCGCAATAGATTTTTGCTCCCCGAGCTTTTGCGTGTTCCAATTCTTCGAAAACCAACACACCCGCTCCTTCACCCATCACGAAACCGTCACGATTTTTATCAAAGGGCCGTGAGGCACGCTCAGGTTCATCATTGCGACGCGACAAAGCCTTCATGTTCTGAAAAGCACTGAGTCCCATCGGTGTAATCGCAGATTCGGTACCTCCGGAGACAACAATATCGGCATCATTGCATTGGATCATGCGTAATGCATTGCCCATCGCGTTATTTGCTGAAGCACAGGCAGTGGCAACGCCATAATTTGGTCCACGCATGCCGTAGCGAATAGCAAGATTGCCTCCGGCCGCATTAAGCATCAGCCGTGGGATCGTCATTGGGGACACGCGTTCAGGGCCGCGATTGATTAGTTTAGCGACTTGCGTTTCGATTTCTCGAATGCCGCCGATACCTGAACCTAGAATTGCCCCACAGCGAAAGGGATCTTCTTTTTCAAAGTCGATACCGGAATCGTTAATTGCATGAGTACCAGCAACCATCGCGAACTGCGTAAAGCGGTCCATGCGTTTGGCTTCGCGTGGTGGTATGATTTCGCTAGGGTCCCAGTCGTAAATGTCACCACCGATTTTGATTTTAAACAAATCAACATCGACAACTTGGAGTGTATGGATTCCGCTTTCGCAATTTAGAATCCGCTGCCAAAGGTCATCGACATTTTGACTCAACGGTGTAACAACGCCCAGTCCTGTAACAACAATTCGTCGTGTCATAGTAACCAGATTTATGCTGCTATTAGGAATTGTTAGTTTCGATAAAGTCGATAGCTTGACCGACTGTTTGGATTTGTTCAGCTGCTGATTCGGGAATCATCAGGTCAAATTCTTCTTCAAGTTCCATGATAAGTTCAACAGTATCGAGCGAGTCTGCGCCCAAATCGTTTACGAATGAAGTCTCACGAGTTATTTTTACTTTGTCGACAGCGAGTTGCTCGGCAACGACGTTTATTACTTGTTCTTCAATAGACACAGAAAGTCTCCTTGGTAAGCTAATTTCCTGATGTGTTGTCCACACGAGTGGTTGTTTGATTCTACAGGAAAGGCAGCTAGTTTAAAAAGTGATTCTTAGGGTTAATGTTCGAGGAAGTGATTTGTATTGCACCTATCAGGATAGAGTAATCTAGTTCAAACGGTCAAGATTAACCACATCGAGTTGTGCACAGTTTTACCGTATTATTTGGTTTTGTAAAAGGACGATTGGTCAACCGGTCATTCCGCCATCGACAGCTAAAGTGTGTCCGGTAATGTAGCCAGCCGCATTACTTGCTAAAAAGACGACACAAGCGGCTACATCGGCCGGTTGTCCAAGTTTTCGAGCGGGTATGCGTTTCTTCGCTTCTTTGATGACGGCTTCTCCGAGTATGTGCGTCATATCGGTTTCAATAAACCCTGGGGCAACGCAGTTTACGGTCACGTTACGGCGAGAAATCTCTCGGCTAAAACTACGTGTCATTCCGATGAGTCCTGCTTTTGAGGCAGAATAATTCGTTTGTCCAACATTTCCGATGAGCCCTGACACACTTGACATATTAATGATGCGGCCATAACGGGCGGACATCATATGTTTAGAAACAGCTCTCATGAACAGGAAAGCGCCGCGAAGATTTGTATTGATGACGTCGTCAAAATATTCATCGCTCATTCTTGGTAGTAGGGCATCGCGAGTGATTCCTGCATTGTTGACGAGGATGTCAACACTTCCCCATTCTTCAGCAATTTGATCGACCGTCTGGTCGACACTTTCACGGTCCGTAACATCCACCGAAAATGCACTTGCTTGACCTCCAGCATCTTCAATTGCAGACACAGCCTCAGCAAGCTTTTCCGCATTTCGGGCAAGACAAGCGACTCGTGCACCGTTACGAGCAAGTTCCATAGCACATGCTTTCCCTAAACCTTGAGAGGCACCGGTTACAATCGCAACTTGGCCAGACAGGTCAACGTTTAGCGGCTTACAAGTTTCTTCGGACATGATGGCGACTTTCTAGTTAAATAAAAGTAGGCACTAAATTGTATATCGTTGTACCGTCGATGGAAATTAATTAAACACCACAAAATAACAAGTTTAAAGGTGTAATAGAATAGGACGAATCTAAATCGCTAGTACCTATTCGGCTTAATGCGAGTCTGACCTTAACAGGAGACATTATCGCAAGGTGTTTTTCGGGCGATTCTTCGCAACAAACCGCGCAAAACACGTCCCGGACCGATTTCATAGAACTGATCGATCCCCTGCTTTAGCAGGGTATCCATACAGTCTTCCCATCGGACAGGAGAAACGACTTGCTGTACAAGATGTTGACGAATTATTTCTGGGTCACTGTGTACACTGGCATCGACATTTGAGATTACTGGAATGCGTGGGGCATTGAGCGTGACATTTTCAAGTGCTCGTTGCAGTGGTTCAACTGCCGCTTGCATGATTTCCGTATGAAAGGCGCCGGCGACCGCTAAGGGAATCGCTTTCATTGCGCCCGCTTCAACGGCAGCCACTTGGATTCGTTCACAAGCTGTGCTCGAACCAGAAACGACAATGTTACCTGGACACAGGTAATTTGCAATTTGTAAAACCTCGCCGTCTCCGCGGCAACTGTCAACAAGTTGTTGTACATCGTCGGTTGATAAACCGAGTAAGCTGACCATCGTGCTGTCAGCCTGCAGTGCTGCTGCTTGCATCGCACTTCCGCGTTGTTGCACGACTCGTAAACCATCCTCAAACGACATCACGCCGGCAAACACTAAAGCTGTGTATTCACCAAGGCTCAAGCCCGCCGTAGCAGTGCAGGCATCGACAGTTTGAGGATCAGATGCTTTGAGGGACTCGAGTGCTGCGAGGCTTGCCACGAATAACGCGGGTTGGCTGTGGTCGGTTGTGTTCAGCTTCTCGGCTGGACCCTGAGCACAGAGATGTGCTAGGTCATAACCAAGGATCTCACTGGCTTGTGTAAACAATGCAGCAGCGGTTGGAAGTTGCTCAACTAATTCTTGAGCCATACCAACTGCTTGGGCGCCTTGCCCTGGGAATAGAAAAGCGATATTACTCATGGAAACGCAATTTCCTAGTGGTCACGATCGAAAGTGAGGATGCGTCGGTTTTAGTGGACAGCGAAGTGGCAGTGCTATCGACCAGATAAGCTTACTCGTCGCTGACTGCAGCAAAGCGGCGACCGGTTTCCATGTAGGTGCCACATTTTGGGCAAACCGTGTGACTTGGAATTGGGTGGTTGCACTGCTTGCAAGCGCTAAGTTGGCGAGGGGTCAAAGCGTGATGGCTTCGACGCTTGTTGGATCGAGAGTTTGAGTGTTTTCTTTTTGGTACTGCCATGATAAAACCTAATCCTCGTCGCAGGAACTTGTAGGAGCCCTATGAAATAGAGGGGGATTGTGACTTGTTGGTTGGTGTTATTTACTAATATTATCAGCAAAAGACCAATCCTAGAAGTGCCCTTAATCCCTGTCAACAGGCTAATTGTGAGAAATGCAATAGCCACCGAGCGCTGAAGGACTTGGAATGCTGATGCAATGGGTTGAGCGTCACGTCAAGTTATAGATTATTACGTAAATAATGTATCTGGATCATCTCCGGTTGATTCGTCGTCAATGTCAACAGGTTCGCCCGACATTCCCATGTGATCGAATGCTCTTTGAGTCGCAATTCGGCCTCGAGGCGTGCGAACTACCATAGCTGTCCTTAACAAAAAGGGCTCGACTTCATCGATGAGAGTATCACTAGAGGTATTAATTGTATGCGCAATTGCTTCGACCCCAGCTGGGCCACCTTGGAAGACACCGATTAGAGTTTCCAGATACTTGCGGTCCATCTTATCGAGTCCGAGATTATCGATTTCCCATTTTAAGAGTGCAGCCCGCGTGATCTCGGGGTCGATCTTCCCACCGGCTCGAGCAGTGACATAATCTCTCACACAACGCAAGCGGTTGTTTGCGATTCGAGGTGTGCTACGGCTACGAATGGCGATGATATTGGCCGACTCATCATCAATATCCAGATCGAGTTTTTTTGCATTGCCTTTGATGATTTGCGTCAATTCGTCGTCCGAGTAAAAATCAAGGTGCTCGCGCATTTGGAAGCGATCACGTAGCGGGCCTGTCAGCATGCCCGCTCGAGTTGTTGCCCCAATGAGCGTAAAGGGTCGAACCGTCATATTGATAGTCCGTGCGTTGAGGCCATCGCCGAGTACCAGATCAATGCGAAAATCTTCCATCGCGGTATAGAGGTATTCTTCGACATTTGCGGGGATGCGATGAATTTCATCAATAAACAGGATCGCTCGATCTTGGATATTGGTCAGGTAGGGGATTAGATCTTTTGGTGCACGGAGTGCCGCTCCGGATGTCATCTCAATCGGGACTCCTAACTCGTGCGGGATACAAGTGGCAAAGGTAGTTTTCCCTAATCCGGGCGGACCGTCAAATAGGATATGTCCAAGTGGTTCTTCGCGTTGTCGAGCGGCTTGAACAGCGATTTCGAGTCGTTCAAATACTTCCCGCTGACCCACCATCTCAGACATCCGTTGGGGACGTAATGAACGGTCATCATTTTCCGCAGAACCGACTGGTCCTAGGATTTTTTCCCGATTCATAGTTTACCTTCGAAAGTTTGGCGGATAGCGGATAGATAGTCTACCTGAGCAAAAGTATATCAAAACCGGACATGCTAATCTATGCTGAGTGATTGTCGGGTTGCGGAACGGGCGCACACGAGCCGCGGGAATTTCCAAATATGATTTAGCACTGTATTCATACGACGGTAATCAGTATGCTTTCCAAAATGATTAAGGAAGTAAAAGTCATTGAAACGGTTACCGTGAACAGCAGCAGAAGCGTTAAGTGAATCAGCTACAAACCACGAATGAGAAACGTCGAATTCTGGGAATTGACCCTGGTGTCAATATTACTGGCTATGGCGTCATCGATCAGACGGGTCAGCAGCTTGAGTTGGTTGAGGCTGGGGTATTGCGAGGTGGCAAGGGCGACTTGCCGACACGATGTCTAAGGTTGTATCAAGGATTGGTCGAAGTTCTTGAATCACTAAACCCAGATGAAGTGGCCATTGAGAAACTATATTCACATTATCAGCGCCCCCGCACGGCGATTATTATGGCACACGCTCGAGGAGTGTTGTGCTTAGGGGCTCAACAGCGAGAAATTCCAATTAACGATTATGCAGCGACTCAAATTAAAAAAGTACTCACCGGAAGTGGTCGAGCGTCCAAGGGTCAAATGCAATTGGCGATTTGCCGTGAATTTCAGTTGACGGAAGTTCCCGAACCTCCGGATGTCGCCGATGCTTTAGCAACAGCGTTGTGCCACGCATTTATTGGTCGGTCGTAATACAATGGTTGGTGGATAACATTCATAAAATAATGAACAACAAAGCGAATGTGCAGAGAAGGGCGGATTGTCGTGATTAAATATGTAACGGGTCGGTTAGTCGAAGTGTTTGATAGTTCGATCATTATGGAAAATGGTCCCTTTCATTTTGAGGTTCTTGTGCCTGACTTTGTTCGTCACAACGTGCAGTCACTTGTTGGCGAAGATCTCAGTTTACATACCATTTTATATTTCGAAGGAAACCCGCAAGGTCGTATGAATCCCCGCATGGTCGGTTTTTTGAGCAAGGTTGAGTTGGAGTTCTTTGAATTGTTTTGCAGCGTGGATGGCGTTGGCGTCAAGAAAGCATTGCGTAGTATGGTGCGGCCTGTGCGTGAAGTGGCACTGATGATCGAGAACCAAGATGTGAAAGGTTTGTCAACGTTGCCTGGAGTCGGGCCTGCCACTGCCGAGCGGATCATTGCCAAGTTGCGGCGAAAGATGGCGAAGTTTGCATTGCTTGTAAGTCGTGACCAGGCAGCGGCGATGGATGTGGAGCCAGATTTAGTCGATCAAACATGTACAGTTCTGCGGAGCCTTGGCCATAGTGATACCGATGCCAGACGCTTGATCGACGCTGCTGTTGAGTCCGGTGAAAAATTCAAGGACGTCGAGACTTTGTTAAACGCGGTCTATCAACAGACACGCTAGTCGCGGATGGATTGTCAAGCCAGAGAAGTTGCCAACAGAGCTATTTGTGCCATTGGACGCCGTCGGCACGGTCTTCGATGGTAATGCCCATTTCAAGAAGTCCGTCACGGATACGATCAGCGGTGGCAAAATCTTTATTGGCTCTGGCTTCTTCGCGTAAAGCTAACATCAATTGCATTAGTTGTTCGGTCAATCCCTGATCTTGGTCCATCGTATTGTCCTCCGTCTGTTCGCTCATGAAAATACCTAACAGTGCCGTAAGTTCCCGCATCGTTAGCATAGCTTGTATCAAGCTGTCACCATTTGTCGCATCCGTATTATCAGTCGATTCGAGTGATGATTGATCGATAAATCGATTGATGCTACGGATGAGGTCAAACAGGTCGCTAATGGCTCCCCCAGTGTTAAAGTCATCATCCATTTTGGCTAGATACTGAGCGCGATGTTTTTGGACTTGCAACAAAAAGTCACATTCTCCCGCATCGAAATCACCAGTGGATTTATTATCGGCAATCGGCAGTTTGAAAAATGATTTACCACTAATTCTTTGAAACCGCTCGAACAATCGTTCAAACGCAGTCAGTGCTTTGCCCGTTTCTTCAATCCCTGCTTCGCTAAAAACAATTGTGCTACGGTAATGGGATTTCAACAGAAAGAACCGAATACGTTGTCCGCCTTGCCGGTCGATTAAATCTGCCAATCCTCCCGCACCTCGGGAACGGCTGATCTTTGTTTCGACCGTTGCTTGTTCGTCGCCTCCATCCTGTTCCGCTCGACCTCCTACTTTTGCATCATTCCCACCGGCGCGCATCAACCCGTTGTGCATCCAATACTTAACCATCGGTTTTCCGTGGCAGCAGGCGCTTTGAGCCAGTTCATTTTCGTGATGGGGAAAAACGAGATCTAACCCACCACCATGGATATCGAATTCTTCCCCAAGTATTTCTCGGCTCATCGCAGAACACTCAATGTGCCAACCTGGTCGACCATCTCCCCAGGGACTGTGCCAACTTGGTTCATCCGGTTTGGCGGATTTCCACAAAGCAAAGTCGTTGGCCGATCGTTTGCGTGCTGCCGCTTCACCGCCTTCTCCTTGAGTGCTATCGAGCGTGCGATTGCTTAGGTGCCCATAGTTCTTGTCTTTTTCAACTTCAAAGAAAACGTCGCCGTCCACATCGTAGGCAAATCCCTGGTCGACCAAGGATTCAATGAAAGCAATGATGTGTTGCATATGCTCCGTTGCGCGAGGCATTACATCGATTTGGTCGACCCCCAACGATTCCAAGTTCGTCAAATAGTCAGCGGTCATTTCGGTCGCGAGTTGCTCCATGGAAATGCCCTGTTCGCGACTCTTCACAATCAGTTTGTCGTCGACGTCCGTAATATTCACGACCCAGGTGACTTCATAGCCTGAATATTGCAGATAGCGTTTTATCGAATCGAAGATGACTGGACCAACCATATGTCCGATATGGCTTTGGGCATAAACCGTTGGACCACAGAGGTAGATTCCCACTTTCCCCGCTTGCAGTGGTTCAAAATCTTCTTTGGTTTTTGTAAGAGTGTTGTAAACGCGTATCATACTCCAAGCCCAGTCGGTTGAATTGCCGTTGTTATTGTGCTGTTGTGGTTATTACTGCTGTTGCAGCAGAACAACGCATTGGGCAACGACTGCTTCGCCGCGGCCCACGGGACCAACTTGTTCGCCAGTTTTTCCTTTGACAAACACTTGCGTAGAGTTGATTTCCAGTAATTGCGCTATATTGTTGATTATCGCCTCACGGTGCGGGCTGATTTTAGGAATTGTGGCAAGAATAACACAGTCTAGATTGTTGATTTTCCGTAGCATCTCTTGGGAGCATCGATTTTTGTTTTCGGCATCCGTATCAGGAAACAACTCGCCGATATCGCCTAATGCACTTGCTCCTAAAATAGCATCGGTAATTGCATGCAATAGCACATCGGCATCACTATGACCAATCAAATGATGGTCACATTCAATTTGGACTCCTCCTAGCAGCATATTGCCACCCGAGCCAACTCGATGTGTATCGTGTCCCAGTCCGATTCGTACTGCAGTTGTCAAAACGTATTCTCCATGTTTGAGATCGTTGTTGATCGAGTCTGCATTTTACGCAGCGGGATGAATTGATGAAAGATGCCAATAGTTTGTTGAGCAAACTTATAGGAACTTCTTATAAATAAGGATAGCACAATGCTGTTGTAGTACTGTCTTGACTTTGCAGCGGCATCTATAATTTCAACATGTCGATTATTGAAATCAAAGGTCTCAAAAAAACCTATCAGGTATATCAGAAGAAGGAAGGCCTCAGGTCCTCTCTGCGGGGATTGTTTAAGCGGGAATACAAGCAAGTCAAAGCGGTACAGGGTATTGACCTGCAAATCGAACAAGGAGAGTTTGTTGCGTTTCTGGGGCCCAATGGAGCTGGTAAAACGACAACTCTGAAATTATTATCAGGCGTCATCCACCCCACGTCTGGAACAGCCACGGTAATGGGCCATATCCCCTGGCAGCGCGAGAACGAGTATCGACGTCGCTTCGCCTTGGTGATGGGAAATAAGAATCAGTTGTGGTGGGATTTGCCAGCGCAGGAATCGTTTCGGTTGCATCAACAGATATATCGCATTGAAGCGGATGTCTTTCAGAACACGCTGGATGAATTGACGGACTTGCTAGATCTGCGAGATTTGTTACAGCAACCAGTTCGCGAACTATCACTTGGGGAGCGAATGAAAATGGAATTGACGGCAGCTCTGCTACACAGTCCAGAGGTGTTATTCCTAGATGAACCGACGATTGGTTTGGACGTCGTTGCCCAACATAATATTCAACAGTTCCTCAAATACTATCAACAGAAACGCAAAATCACGATATTGCTTACTAGCCACTATATGAAAGATGTTGCCGCCCTCTGTAAGCGCGTGGTAATCATCGCTGACGGGTTGATCAAGTACGATGGTTCCTTAGACGGGATCATTGAAAGTACCGACCAACGCAAATTGATAACATTGCAATTTCGTGACGCCATAAATGATTCGTTGCTAGCTGCTTTGAAAAAATTCGGCGATGTGACCGATGTTGAAACACCTCGCATCAAGTTAACGGTTGCTCGAGATGTCGTGCCCCGCATGTTGTCCTCGATCTTGGACGGCTATCAAGTTGACGATGTTGTTGTAGAGGATCCACCGCTAGAGGACGTTATTGCTGCTGTGTTCTCGGAAGTAACAGCGGGTCGAGTACACCAAATCGACGATGATAAATTTGAATCCATCGGCGACGGGAAGGGACTATGACTACTACCACCGTCCAGGATAATAGAATACCGCTGCGAGCACGACTGAAGACATGGTGGGTTATTCTAAGAATCGCAATGGAAGAACGGTTCGTTTATCGCGGGGATTTTGCGCTTGGGACGCTGATGCGTTTTTTGCCGATCATAACACAGATATTTCTCTGGACGGCGATCTTTGAAGCTTCTGAAAAGACAGAGATCGCTGGCTATACAAAAAATACGGTAATCGCCTATTACATGTTAACGATGATCAGCAGAGCTTTTTCGAGCATGCCGGGATTGTGTGGCGGAATCGCGTTGCAAGTCCGCAACGGTGAAATCAAAAAGTTCTTGATTCAACCACTCGACATGCTGGGGTTTATGTTGCTCAGTCGCGTCGCCCATAAAGCAGCCTACTATACGATTGCCATTGTCCCGTTTGCATTTGTGTTTTTTCTGTGCCGAGATTTTTTTAATGGTTGGCCCGATGCGTCAGTGCTCATCGCATTTTGTTTGTCACTGTTTATGGGGTTTTTGCTCGGGTTCTATATCGAAGCGAGTTTAGGTTTGGTTGCTTTTTGGTTTCTCGAAGTGAGTTCGTTGGTCTTTATATATAATTTGCTCAGTTTCTTTTTATCTGGGCACATGTTCCCCTTGGATCTGTTACCCGGTTGGGCACACGATATCGTGAACTTGCTCCCCTTTCAATATTTGGCTTATACGCCGGCGGCTATCTTCCTCGGTAAAATAAAGGGGCCAGAATTATGGACAAGTTTAGCAATTGAAGCCTGCTGGCTCCTCGCGTTTATTGTGTTAGCTCGTGTTATGTTCCAGCGTGGTATTCAACGCTACAGCGGATTCGGGGGGTAGCGTGCGGCAACAACAACCAACTTTTCGTCCCGCGTATGGCAAAGTGTTTCTAACATTTGCGCGTAACAGTCTAATTCGCGACATGTCTTTTCGCACAAATTTCATCTTGCAGAGTATTTCCACCATGTCGTGGACGATTATGAATGTTGGGTTTTATCTGATCGTTTTTCAGTTTACGGAAAATATTGGTGTCGGATCCTCGGGCTGGGGGAAATATCAGTTTTTTGTTTTCTTGTCAACAACTTGGATTATTAACAGTATCATCCAAACGTTCTTCATGCCCAATGCGCAAGAATTTAGCGAGCTAATACGCACCGGTAATTTTGACTTCGCACTGCTCAAACCGATTGACACCCAGTTTATTATTTCATTTCCAAGAATCGACTGGTCGAGTCTCTCAACGTGCATGATGGGAATTGGTTTGATGAGTTATAGTCTGCATCAGTTGATGGTTGTGGCGGATGAGCCACTTGTATTGGCGTGGCCGGTGTTTTTTCTATATCCACTTTATTTGGTTTGCGGCGTGGCGATTATGTATAGCGTGATGATCAGTTTGGCTGCCACCAGTGTTTGGTTCGGACGAAATCAGACGCTCTACAATTTTTGGTTCTACCTAACCAATTTCTCACGCTACCCGATGGAAATTTATAAAACGGGGTGGGGCATGGGATTATGGATTGCCTTCACTTTTTTTATTCCGGTTTTATTAGTCGTCAATATTCCTGCTAGATTCCTAGCGCGGCCGTTGGACGGCATGACCGCTGAGAATTGGCAACTTGCTGCGTTTGCATTTTGCGCCAGCATCGGCAGCCTATTTGTGAGTCGCCGCATATTTAAGCGTGCGTTGCGGAGTTATCGGAGTGCTAGTTCATGAACAGTAATGACGGGTCTGAAAATACATCTGAACCTCTTGCGCCGGCAACTTCTAACGAAGCTCAGACGAGCGGCGGTTTCAGGTTACACCCTTGGATGCAACTGATGCGCATCGGTAACGTGTTTACGGCGTTTGCCAATATCTTGATGGGGTATCTCGTTGTACAGAGCGATGCAGAGATATTTACGTTGACCGCTCACGACGCGTGGCCGTTGGTCGGGTTGCTCGCAGCAACGTTTTGTTTGTATAGCTCCGGCATGGTACTAAACGATGTATTTGACATTGAACAAGATAAAGCGCAGCGATCCGCTCGGCCATTGGCTACGGGAGCGATTTCATTAAGAGTGGCCGCTCGATTCGGAATGGGCCTGATGCTTGCTGGAATCCTGTTTGCCAGTACGGCTGGCCTAAGCGGGTGTTTGCTCGGCTGTGCCATTGCAGTTTCAGTTTTGTTATACAACCGAGTGCTCAAAAAGACACCGCTCGCGCCGCTGATGATGGGGATGTGCCGCATGTTAAATGTTTTGTTAGGGATGAGTTATGTCGATAGCCAGCAGGCAATGTTTTGTGGGTTTGAAAAACACCATCTACTCATCGCCGGTGGGATCGGAGTTTTCGTAGCAGGTTTAACGTGGTTTGCGCGAACGGAGGCTCGCACGAGTAACCGCTGGCTCTTGAGCTTCGGAGTCGCAGTCATGGCCCTTGGGTTTGTCTGTCTGTCGAGTTTCCCAACGGATCTAGCCCCAAGTGGTCGCTTGCAATTGAAACCCGATAGCGTTGACCTGCTGTTTGGCGTGCTGGCGATATTAATTCTCTACCGAGCGGTTGCGGCGATTTTCGACCCACGGCCAGCACGAGTGCAAGTTGGCGTTGTCCACTGTTTACGGTCGTTGATTTTTTTGGATGCGTGTGTGGTGGCTATTGTGAGTCACTCTAATATGGCGGTATTGACGATTGCATTATTGTTACCGATGTTGACTATATCAAAATGGATTCGTACCACTTGATGTTACCTAGGCTCACGGCCACAGGATAGGAGTTTATCGATGCGACACGTTGTGTATTGCAGTATTCCCGGATTGAGACAATCCGATTTATCAGATATGCCAGCGTTGTCGGCTTTAACCGCTACTGGTGATCAGCAACCCTTAAGATCGACGTTTCCAGCGGTAACTTGGCCCGCGCAAGCAACAATGTTAACTGGGAAAACTCCGTCGGAGCACGGCGTGATTGCCAATGGATTTTATTGGCGCGAAGAGCAGAAAGTTGAAATGTGGACGGCCTGGAACGATAAGATCCAAGCACCTCAGATTTGGGACCGGCTGCATGCGATATCCCCAGATTTAACTTCGGCCGTTTGGTTTCCCATGTTGAGTAAAGGCTGCGGCGCGGATTGGATTTGTATGCCAGCGCCGGTACACAATCCCGATGGATCCGAATCTCTGTGGTGCTATACCAAGCCGACGCAGCTCTATGGTGAATTACTTGAAAGCCTAGATCATTTTCCGCTGAAGCACTTCTGGGGCCCGCTGTCAAACATTCAGTCGACGGAGTGGATCATTCGTAGTGCGGTGCAAGCGATTAGTAAGAACCAACCACGTTTTTCGTTTTTGTATTTACCGCACCTCGATTACGCGGCGCAAAAACAAGGACCCAATAGTACTGAGGCTTTGGCAGCGGTCGAGGAACTGGACGCCGTGATTCAAGTTTTAGCTGATGGTGTGCATGCGGCGTTGAATCCGGTGGATGTTACCTGGGTTTTTGCTAGCGAGTATGTGATTAGCGAAGTTAACCACGTAACGTATCCAAATCGAGTCCTGCGTGATGCCGGATTGTTACAGGTCCGCGTTGAAGATGATGGTGAACATCTGGATTTAAATAGCTCAGCGTGGGCACTGGTTGATCACCAGTTCTCGCATGTCTTTATCAAGGATGCGGATCCTGAGGTGATTCAGCGTGTCCAGCAATTATTTGAATCCGTTGATGGGATTGCTGAAGTATTGACAGTCGAGAAGCAAGCGGAACGAGGATTAGCGCATGAGCGTAGTGGCGAGTTAATGTTGATTTCAACTTCCAATAGTTGGCAAGCTTATTATTGGTGGTTGCAAGATGACGCTTGCCCCGCATTTGCACGAACCGTTGATATCCATCGCAAACCGGGTTATGACCCCGTCGAATTGTATTTTGATAGGGCAACTCACAGCACACCGCTGGATGCCACATTGATTTGTGGGTCGCACGGAGTTCCCTCAGCGGACCAAGATCAACAGAGCGTTATTGTTTCTAACAATCCGGATCTTTTACAGAGTCGTAGTTGGTCGGACCTGGATCTCGCTGAAATGTTGATCGCCGAAGTTTGCCGAGAAGATTAGCGTGACCCGCTAATCTCGCGGTTGGAAATTGAAATTGTTGCTTTGACTGAAAAACTCAATCGGGTTGTCATAGACAACTTTGCGAATCAATTCTTCGGAATGATCTCGGCGTCGCATTTCTAGGATGAGGTCCGGAACAGCGGTCGGTTTGGAAGGTCCCCAGTCGCCAGCGGAGTTGACCAAAAGTCGTTCACCTCCACAGATTTCAATGATATCGACTGCTCGTTGTGGAGTACATTTTGTGATGGGATAGAGTGTCATGCCGGCCCAAAACCCACGATCGAGTACTTCAGCAGCGGTATGTTCCTCTACATGGTCAACCAAGACTCGCGTCGGGTCGATGCGTGAATCGGAAGTTAGCATGTCGAGGATCATCCGAGTACCTTGGTACTTGTCTTCAAGGTGTGGTGTATGAATGAGTATCTGTTGGTTGTACTGAATCGCCAATTCCATATGCTCAAGGAAAATAGTGGATTCATTCTTGGTGTTCTTGTTCAAGCCAATTTCGCCGATGCCCAACACATTAGGGCGGTCGAGGAACTCGGGGATCATCGCGATCACTTCACGAGAGAGTTCAATATTTTCGGCTTCCTTGGCATTGATGCATAGCCAAGTGAAGTGTTGGATTCCGTATTGAGCCGCTCGTTGCGGTTCAAAATCCGTTAGTTGATGAAAATAATCGCGAAAGCTATCTACGCTGCCACGGTCAAAGCCAGCCCAGAACGCTGGCTCACTCATTCCAACGCATCCCATTTTTGCTAGCGTTTCGTAATCGTCGGTGGTCCGTGAAACCATATGTATGTGGGGATCGAAGTAATCCATAACGATGTCTTTTCTATTTTGTGATTAACAGAGAATGTATTGCAACAGATGAATTAAAATCCATGGCCTATAATTCAAACTCTTGTCGCCAAGAATCAGCATACTCGCGTGAAAACAGCAATTGAATTTGTTTAGCCCGTGAATCACCTTGAGCGTCGTTGGGTTGAAGTGTGATCTGTAGCCCTTGGTGTATCAACGCCATCCGCGGGTCTTGGGCCACATCGCCAGTGGCGCGTTCTAGGCGGTCAAGCGACGCAGCGACTTCGAGAATCTTTCCACGGACCTCCAAGTACTCGCGATCAAGAACTTGTTGTGAATTCATAGGTATCGACATTAAATAACTCTCCGAAATTGACTGCAGCAATCGCTTCCCATCGTAGTGAAACGGGTAACGAATAGTTAAAGGAGATTATAGCGGTACGCCGTTGAAAATGCAGCAGTCCGCGCAAGATTAATGTACCGCTGTTTCGAATCAACTACACCCTGTTACATGTGCTCTAGAAAGCACCGTCGGTGCCGCGCGTTGGTGGCTTACGTAGTTGATTTCTCTTGTCTTCCCCCTTCAAAACAGGTTTGACAAGTGCTTTAGGGTCGTCGTTATCAAATCCTCGACTTAGACCCACTGCGTCGCGTGTGTTCTTGTATCCAGCGTAATTCAATAGTGAATTAACAGTGATGGATTCAACATTGTAATCTTTTGCTTTTTCCTCAAAGCGGTTATAGGTTGTGCGGTCGATGTTGATGATCGCATCCACTGAACCACGAACCAGATATTGAGTATCGACGGTAATGTTACCTGTGCGAATCAGGTTTGTTTTTTCTGGATCTGCTGTGTTTTCGATAGACAATTCAGCATCGATGATTCCACCTGCAGAACGAATTATGTTTTTGACTTTATCGCGATCACTTTTGCCGTCACCATCGATATCAAAGAAACCGATTAACGCAAAGTGAACTTGAATCCCCCGCTGCCACAGAGGCGAGTAGATTTGATCGCCGATCAAAATCGGATCATTTATACTGTCTTCAATGATGCGACATTGTGCGAATTGTCCATCGAGGATTTTAATGACTTCGATTTTAGCTTTGATGTCTCCGGGGCCTCGCATCACTCCAAGTTGTGTGGCAGGGTAGACGCTGAAGTTGGTTAAGGGCTTGAGTCGATCTCGACTGCCAATATTAATCCAGACGATTCCGGAAGCTTCGTTGACGGATGTGATTTTCCCATCGGGTATTTCAAAGCGTTCGCTTTTTGGTCGGGCTTTGAGTTGGGCGACAAGATTCTTTTCTTCTTGGTTACTCAGACGCGTCGTGGCGCTCTGGATTTCGGTGTCTCTATTGGCGATTTGTTGATCTTTGGCAGCTAATGCATCCCTATTCTTCCTGATGGCAGTATCGTAATCGGCAGCTGCTGTTTGACGGTCAATTTGAAAGTCAGCTAGATCCTTTTGGGCGGATGCAATCGCTGTGCTCGAATTGGTTAGCTGCTGGGTGGTGTTAGTGTGCTGCGCCGTTTTGACGATGTTGAGTTGGTTCGTAAGGGAAGCAACTTCGGATTCACGCTGTTTGTTGTCACTAAGTAAGGTTTTGTTTTTAGCCATTAACAGTTTCGGGACTAATTCATAATTCAATGATGCCGCATCGGCCGCTAGGCCAGGATAGGATTGTTGAAAGGTCTTAAAATTTTGTAATATTGTCAAACCTGTTTGCTTTTGATTTTCCTCAATGTCTGTTGTATCGGCATATGTTTCGATTTTAGCTAAAGAGCCTGAGGAATTGATCACGTAAGTGGCGATTAGATTGACGTATTCGGCACTCGCCGCAATTTTTTCAGCGGCCTGCTTGGCATTCACAGCGGCAGTTTTTTCTTGTTCCTTGGTATCGAGCGATTGGAACATGATCCCGACGGTAATCAATAACCCCAGAGAGGTTAAGACCGAGAGAATAAATGCGATCATGAGGACTGTATTTTCGCTGTTGTTTTGTCTTCTTTGCTTGGCCATCGTGAACCTATTCTGTGTTCTCTAAACGGGAACCACTAAGATTTAAAGTTTAAAAAAAAGGATTGTGAATTGTGTGGTGTTGATTAAAACGCCCGTCCGGTTTTCTGTGTATTGTTAATGTCTACTATAAAGGATAGCGAAATCGATTACCGATGAAATCAGGAAATTCCAAACAATGATTGTTGATACGAGTATCGAAACATTTATTATGCTTCTTTTGTATCGACTTTATCACGGTATCGGTGTGCATTTCTGGGTAATAGACCCTATCTTTTACCTAATCGTTACGACAGTTACCTTCTTCGGAGCGCAGGTTTTGGTACTTTATGGTTAGTGAAATCAGCTAAATAGTGCAAAATGAGTGGTTTTTGTCCCATAGACAAAAATCCGTATGCCAGAAAGTTTAAAAAGAGATCGTAGAAGTGTTGGGTGCCGGCGGAGTTCGTCCTCAGCAAGCAATTAATACAAGCAAGCAGGAAAAGTCATGGATGGAGTAGAAAAGCAACAACAGTTATTTTCGGATTTGGATGACACTTGTGCGGCGACGGGGGAGTCTGATGATGGGGACGTACAAAAACCCGAGCCAATTCCTGCGGCGAGTGATGGCGTTGAAGATGAAGTTGTCTATGTCATCGATTCTTTTTCATTGATATATCAAGTGTTCTTTGGCATGCCGCCAATGACAGGCCCGGCGGGCCAGCCGATAAATGCCATTTTTGGATTTGTGCGAGACATTGCTGATTTGCTGCAGCGAAAAACCCCAACGCACATCATCGCGGTATTCGATGCTCCAGGAGATGTTTTTCGACACGAGTTGTATCCGGCGTACAAGGAGCATCGCGATCCGATGCCGGACGATTTGCGGGATCAGATACCCCCAATCAAACGTATGTTGGCAGCAATGGGTATCAGGTGTCTAGAACTAGTTGGCTTTGAAGCGGATGACATCATGGCCACGCTCGCTGAACAATCGGATGTGCGTGGCAACAAATGTTTTCTAGTCACGAGCGACAAAGATTGTCGGCAGTTGTTGAGCGACAATGTACAGATGTATAACATTCGCAAAGATAGTTATTTTGATGCGGGAGATTTGCATGACGTGTGGGGCGTTCGGCCTGATCAAGTGGTCGATTTCCAGTCACTCGTTGGTGATAGTGTTGATAATGTTCCAGGTGTCAAACAAATTGGCGCCAAGACGGCCACCGCTTTGTTGCAGGAATTTGGCACGTTGGAAGACGTATTGGATAATGCGCAAACGCTTAAGGCCAAGAACCGACGTGAGAACTTAATGAATGGCCGCGAGGACGCGATGTTAAGTCGAGAGCTTGTGCGATTAGACCGCAACGTTCCTATTGAATTCACATGGTCCTCGGCAGTCGTCAGTAATGTCGATGTCGAGCAAGTTACAACCTTGTGCGATGAATTTGGATTCCGCACTTTGCGAGAACGCTTGTTGTCCGCTCAAACTAAACCAACCGCCGCGGTTTGGGACGTTGAGTACGTGACCATCACGTCCATGGAACAATTGAAAAACGTCTTGGGGGAAATTACCAGCGAGCATGTGCTGAGTATCGACACGGAAACGACGGGGTTGGATTCTCGCAGTGCGGATCTAGTGGGCTACTCGTTCGCTTGGGAAGTTGGGAAAGCGTATTATGTCCCGGTCCGCAGTATGGAGGGAGACGTGCAGTTAGATAGCGAGGCGGTACGCGAATTGATGTGTGGTGTATTGGAAGACCCAACGATTCGCAAAGTGGGTCAAAATTTGAAATATGACATGGTCGTTTTACGTAATCACGGTATCCAACTGGCTGGATTATTCGTTGATACGATGGTGGCCCATTATTTGGTGGAGCCAGAGCAGCGTAATCACAGCCTAGATTTCTTGTCTGAACGCTATCTACACCATAAACCAGTCAGTTATGCGATGTTAGCTGGCATCGGAAAGAAACAGGTTACGCTGGATCAAGTCCCGTTAGAGCAAGTGGCCTATTATGCAGCGGAGGATGCGGATATTCCGTTGCGACTATATGCGAAGTTAGTGCAGCAACTCCAGGACAAGAAATTGTTAACGCTTTTTCAAGAAGTTGAAATGCCTTTGATCGAAGTGTTAGCAGAATTGGAATACAACGGTATTTCTGTAAACGTTGAGTTATTGAAAACAATGAGTGTGCGATTTGCCGCTCGGATTGAAGAGCTCACTAGCGAAATTTTTACAGCGGCCGAGCAAGAATTCAATATTGACTCGCCTAAACAGCTGAGCAAGGTGTTATTTGAGGACCTGGGGTTGCCGGTCATCAAAAAGACGAAAACCGGTATCAGCACCGACGCTGGTGTATTGGACGAACTGAGTCGGATGGGAGTTAGCGATTTACCGCCGCTGATTTTAGAATACCGGCAAGTCACCAAATTAAAACGAACATATGTTGATGCTTTGCCCGAGTTGTTAAACACAATCACAGGAAAAGTGCATTCGGCGTTTAAACAAGATGTCGCGGCGACCGGACGGTTGAGTTCGACAGATCCCAACTTGCAAAATATTCCGATACGGACCCCAGAAGGTCGTGAAATTCGTTCGGCATTCATTCCCAGTGAAGAGGGCTGGAAGATGTTGGCGGCAGACTATTCGCAAGTTGAGTTGCGAGTGTTAGCGCATTTTTCCCAAGACGAAACATTGCAACAAGCATTTATTGATGACGAAGATATACACTCCAATGTGGCTTCTGAGGTGTATGATGTGCCGGTTGATGAAGTTACTGCGGAGATGCGGCGGGGAGCAAAGGCGGTAAACTTTGGGGTAATTTATGGGCAAACTGCCTTTGGTTTGGCAAAAGCATTGGGGATTGAGAATAGCGCAGCTGCTGAGTTTATCGATTCTTATTTTCGCAAGTACCCTGGAGTCGAAGCGTTTATGTTGGATACTCTGCGAGCAGCCCATCGTGAATGTCGTGTGAGTACGATATTGGGAAGGCATCGTAACGTGGCTAATGTGCGAGACCCAGAGACGTTGAAAAACAAGCGTCAGCGGAATCTTGCGGAACGGATAGCGATTAACACGGTGATACAAGGATCGGCGGCAGATATTATCAAAGTGGCCATGATAGCTGTGCTGAAACGTCTGAAAACGGATGATTTTCAAGCTCGACTGTTGCTACAGATTCACGATGAGTTAGTGTTTGAGGTAGCGGCAGAAGAGGTCGAACGTCTGACGGTTATGGTGCGTGAGGAGATGATGTCCGCGGTGGAATTAACTGTGCCGCTGAAGGTAGATATTTGTGTTGGTGATAATTGGGCTCAATGCAAATAGAGACAACGAACTGGACAACAGGACAATATATTCGTAATAAAAAGCGCCTAGTTTAATGCGAATGGTGCGTCTATAATGAGGGCAGTAGTATTCAAATTGGTTATTATTTCGAATACTATCCCACTTATTTCTTTTCTCTCAATGGTCGCATCACACATTCCGCTGTGATTGCGTTCCCGGCGAGTATTCCCTCCATACGTATATTTCAAATTCCCTTTTTCAATGCATTATTAGCAATGACGTTGCTAGGCGCTGACATTGATCTTCCGTTTTTCGTGTCCGTTTAAAAGATGGCACCAGACAGTCCTATGTCCTTACAAAAACCGACCCTTGTTTTAGGCCTCAGTGGCGGTATTGGGTCTGGCAAGAGTTATGTTGCTGGTTTGTTGAAAGATTTCGGTGCACAAGTGTTCGATGCAGATCGAGCGGGGCATGATGTATTACACGATGGCGAGGTCAAGGAATTGTTGCGTCAACGATGGGGTAACCAAATTTTTGGATCCAACGGCGAAGTGGATCGGCAAGAAGTCGCAGGAATTGTTTTTGGATGTGATGAGAATGCTGTGGCGGAACTTCGGTTCTTGCAATCGATTTCACACCCATTCATTCAACACGCCTTAGACAAGTTTATTGAGAAGTATCAAACTGCTGAGGACTCGGTCTCGATTGTTGTTGATGCAGCGTTGTTGTTTGAGGCAGAGTGGGATCAGTGTTGTGACCAAGTAATTTTTGTGGATTGTAGTGAGTCTGTTCGTTGGCAGCGATGTCGAGAACGTGGTTGGTCTGACGAAGAAATAATTCAACGTCAAGCATCTCAACTTGAGTTGCAGGAAAAACGACGTCGGTCTGATCTAATCCTCGACAATTCGGGGACTAGAGATAACACACGAAAACAATTACAAGCAATCTGGACGATGCTTACCGCATCAGTGAATTAATAAGATGGCAGAGAAACAAAATCCCAATATTGATGATTCGCGTGCTCACGAGCATGACGCCAGTGCTGCGAAATCCGCCAATCCGCGCAAATCGCAGCAGTTCCATGACAGCGACGGCGAATTTATTAACAATCGGCCAAGGTCAGATACGCTGTCGCTCGCTGAGCAAATCAGTCGCGAGTTAGACAAAGGTGAAAAAGTTGGCGATCAATTGGTCACAGACCCTAGCGAGCAGACGCGTCTGATTGAACTGCAAAAAATGAGCATGCCGGAGTTGTTAGAGGTAGCAGAAGTGGTTGAGCTCGGTAATATTTCTGGCGTTAAACGACAGGAACTAATCTTTCGCATCTTAAAGAATTTAGTCAAAACCAGCGGGCTCATGTATGGCGAAGGGACTCTCGAAATTCTTCCCGATGGTTTTGGATTTTTGCGGAGCCCAGATTATCATTATTTGTCTTGTCCGGACGATATTTATGTCTCACCGAGCCAAATCCGTCGGTTCAATCTGCGAACAGGTGTTTCCGTAGCGGGGCAAATTCGTCCACCGAAGGAAAATGAACGGTATTTTGCATTACTGCGAGTCGAAACGGTTAATCGAATTGACCCGAATGAAAATATTGCTCGTGTCCATTTTGATGATTTAACGCCATTGCATCCGCATCAACGGATTGTGATGGAGCATGACTCTAGCGAAGTTTGTACTCGCATTGTCGACATGATCACGCCAATTGGCTTTGGGCAACGCGGGTTGATTGTCAGTCCTCCACGAGCAGGCAAGACTATTCTGCTGCAACAGATGGCGCGAGCGGTTTTGAAGAACTACCCCCAAACGTATGTGATCATGTTGTTGATCGACGAGCGGCCAGAAGAAGTGACAGACATGGAACGCGAAGTTCGTGGTCCAAATTGCGAAGTGGTAAGTTCGACTTTTGACGAATCACCTGCTCGACATGTTCATGTCTCTGAAATGGTGATTGAAAAAGCGAAACGAATGGTTGAATGCGGGATGGACGTCGTGATTTTCATGGACTCGATTACTCGTTTGGCTCGAGTATGGAATACCGAGTGTGAACCAAGTGGCAAAATATTGTCTGGCGGACTCGATGCAAACGCATTGCAGAGACCAAAGAAGTTTTTTGGTTCAGCTCGTAAAGTCGAGGAGGGCGGTTCCTTAACGATTCTAGCTACTGCTTTAATCGATACTGGCAGTAAAATGGATGAAGTCATCTATGAGGAATTCAAGGGCACGGGTAATTTAGAGATTGTGTTGGATCGTCGAATTGTGGAACGGCGGATTTTCCCAGCAATTGATATTAATGCCAGCGGGACTCGACGCGAAGAAAACTTATTGGACCCTGAGGAATATAGACGAATTGCAATGACTCGACGTGCTTTAGCGGATCAGAATGAAGTTGATGCCATTGAAATGCTCGTTAAAAAGGTAAGTGAAACAAAGTCTAACGCTGAATTTCTAATGAGTGTTAACCCAGAAGCTTAGTGCATCTCAATGCGGACAGCACAAATCAACGAAATCATAATCAAGAGAGATAACTATGCCGACAACATTCGATGGAAAACGGGGAATTACCAATGGCCAATATGCCATTGTTGTGTCTCGATACAACGATTCCATTACACAACGATTGCTCGACGGCGCGTTAGATTCTTTGCAAGCTGCCGGAGTTGCTGATGATGATATCCAAGTTGCCTGGGTGCCGGGAGCGTGGGAATTGCCGGTTGTTGCAGCGCAATTTGCTAGCTGTGGGAAAATCGACGCGGTGATTTGCTTAGGAGCGGTCATTCGAGGTGAAACAACCCACGACCAATATATAAACAGTCAGGTTGCCAGTAGCCTTGGAAAGTTATCATTGGAGCACGATTTGCCAATATTGTTTGGTTTATTGACGTGTGAAACGATGGAGCAGGCGATTCACCGCGCTGGCGGTAACGTAGGAAACAAAGGCGTGGAAGCAGCGGAAGCCGCTGTGGAAATGGTAAATGTAATGAGTATGATTTTGAGCGTGTTGCAGCGCATCGATGACTAATCGGACACTCGCGGTACGAGCGAGTGAAGTTCCTTCAAAAAACAATTCAAAGTACGTAATAGGTGACTAGCTAATTAAAGGTAATAATGTGAGCGACGAAGCGATCGAAAATGATAATACTCAACCTTGGAGTGGACGGCGTTTAGCGCGAGAAATTGCAATTCAGTTGTTGTACGAATGCGACTTAAATCCGGAACGGATGGCAGAAGATCCTACGGATTATATTCAAAGGCATTTGACTGCCGAGCCTGCTGGTTTGTCAGAGTTTGCTTTAGAATTGGTGCTTGGCGTCAAGAACCACCGCGACGCGCTAGATGAGATCATCTTGGGTTGTGCAGAAAATTGGACAATTACTCGCATGGCGCCGACGGACCGAAATGTAATTCGTTTGGCGACATTCGAACTGACGCAAACCTCAACGCCTGGCCAAGTTGTGATTGACGAAGCGGTAGAGTTGGCCAAACGATTTGGCACAAAAGATTCACCGTCATTCGTTAACGGCGTGCTAGATAAGGTGCTGCAGGGCCGATCCTGAGTTTGTGGATCCGTTCTTTCCAAAGCTTCATCAAGCTTCATCAAGCTTCATCAAATAGGCCAGCGACAAATTCGTCGACTTTAAAGACCGCCAAATCTTCCGGTTGTTCGCCTTGGCCGACGAACAGCACGGGAATGGAAAACTCTTGGCGGATGGGAATGATGACACCCCCCTTGGCAGTGCCGTCAAGTTTGGACAGGATAATTCCTGTGCAGTTCGCAGCTTCGGAAAATCCGCGAGCTTGGCTGATGCCATTTTGTCCAGCGGTTGCGTCGAGGACCAGAAACACTTCGTGAGGTGCTGCTGGGATCTGATTCTGTATGACACGGAATATTTTTTCTAACTGTTTCATTAAGTTTGTTTGAGTTTGTAAGCGACCCGCGGTGTCGATAATGCAAACATCAACATCTTTTTCTATTGCTTGGGCAACCGATCGATGTGCTACAGCAGCAGGATCGCCGCCTTGGTCGCCTTTGACGATGTCGACACCGAGTCGTTCAGCCCAGATCGTGAGCTGCTGGACCGCTGCTGCTCGAAATGTATCCGCCGCTCCGAGTAAAACGCTTTTACCTTCCGCTTGAAAGTGATGAGCTAATTTTGCGATCGATGTTGTTTTACCGGATCCATTGACGCCCACGACTAAAATAATGGAGGGACCTGATTGAGCAAAACGGACAGGTTGCGTGGGTTGAGTCAATAGTTCGGTTAATTCGTCACGGATGATATTCAGGACATCTTCAAATTCGATGACACGTCCTTGGAATTGCGATTCAATGCTAGATTTGATTTTTCCCGCAGGACCTCCACCCATGTCTGTTTTGACCAAAATGGCAAAGAGCCGTGTTAGGAATTCATCGTCGACAAGTTGGCCGTCGGTTTTGAATAAATCACGGATGTCCGTTTTGAGTACATCACGAGTTTTCTTTAGACCACTTTGTAAGCGTTGCCACAGGTTGCCTCGATCGTCATCTGGTTGCTCAGTAGATACTTCGTCAGGGGAATTAGATTCATCACCTTTATTTTCAATGTCACTTGCAGGTGGTATCTGCTGGGCATTTCCCCCGTTTTCACTCGGTGAGGTCGTGTTGGACTTTTTGAATCGTTTAAAGATTCCCATTGGATTGGGTGTCCTCGGTTCAGGGTCTTGGAGGTGGTGTGATAGATGAGTCGGTAAGCTGCGTTTTTAAATATTTCAACGTAACACGCGATGCCTTATTGCCCCACGCATTTGCTCGGGTAAAAAGTGGAGGCCGGATGCTGATTATCAATTTATCGGTTAATGAGTGGTTGGAAAAGGGAGTCTATTTTTAAGCATCACCGAAAAAGGGTGACTGCGGCGTTTCGATGGATGAATTCACATGCATCTTATTACTTATAAATCAACGCAGATCCAACAGATTTCGCGGGAAGTGGTAAACGGCATAATCGTTATATTTGACAAAGTTTGAATCGCGATAACGACTAGAGTGTTGCAATCCGGATAGATTAACAAAAATCCAATTCCTGCTGTAATTACGGCTCGAACTTCTGTTTTTGCGATGAATATAGGTAGTGACTCGTTCCGAATTTGACTTTGTGACGGATTATATGCGCAAAGTGTATAGCGCAAGCGACAAAACGTGTTTAGACGTTTTGCCGTCGGAAAAGTAGGTTAGTGCCCTTTCCAAAAAGAGGGCAAGAATAAGGCACCTTATTCACTGGACTTTTCCTTACCTAAATAATTTTACGGAGGAATGTAGGAAATGAAACGCAAACAAATAATATTGCTCGCAGCTTTTGCAGTCTCAATTTTTGGCGGATCAGTAGCCGCTGAAGAATTGCAACAGCCTGTTTTCAGCCCAATCACATATACGCTCGCCGATGATGTTGCAGTATCGCCATCTGATGGTGGCGTTTGGAGTCTCTTCGATCGCGATGGCGAAGGGCTAGAAATTAATGGTTGGGCTCAATTTGGTTACCACGATCGTAGCACAGGATTGTTTAATACTAATCCTAAGCAAGGCACGCTTCACCAAGTTTGGTTTGAATTTGACAAAGCGTCTGATGCCGATGCTGAAGGCCTTGGTCTTGGATATCACTTTGACTTGATGTACGGTGCAGACGCTAACAACACTAGCGCCTTTGGTCAATCAACTGGCTGGGATACAGATAGTGCTGATTCTGGTAACGGTTTTGGTTGGGCTATGCCGCAAATGTACGTTGAAGGTCACGTTGGTGATTGGAGCGTCATGGTTGGTAAGTTCTACACAATCGTTGGTTATGAAGTAGTTCAAGCTCCTGGTAATTTCTTCTATAGTCACGCAAAGACAATGACTAGTGAGCCTCGTACTCACACTGGTTTGCTCGCAAGCAAGACTACTGAAGCGGGCGTCGACCTGTCTTTCGGTTACTCTTCAGGTTGGGATACTGGTTTCCAGAGTCATGGAAGCAACGGTATTCTTGGTCTTGGAAAATCGATTAGCGATAGTCTTTCTGTTAACTATGTAACAACTTTCGGTGACATCAGTGATACTGAAAATGGCTACACTCACAGTGTTGTTATGCAGGTTACTCTTGGCGAAAAAATGGACTACGTATTCCAATCAGATTATGTAGACACCACAACTCGCTATGAAATTGGTGTTAACCAATACCTGTTCTACACAGTTTCAGATGACGTCACGCTTGGTGCTCGTCTGGAATGGTGGAGAAACGGAAACAACTTGGGTGCGGACAGCGAATACTCGTTTACTTCAGGTATTAACTACCGACCTCAAACTCGTTTCGACTTGACCCTTCGTCCAGAAGTTCGAATTGACTGGGATGAAACAAGTACCAACACGGATGTTACTTTCGGTATGGATGCAATCCTGACTTACTAAGCTACTAGCTAGTAAACCCCACAGGGTTTCAAAAAAACGCAAAGAAGCGTCTGCTCAGAAATGGGCAGACGTTTTTTTTGATACCAAAACGGCAGGCGAAGTGCAGTCAAGAGATCAAAGTAATTAAAAATTAACTAAAAACTGCTAGCCGCAGCGCGGTCACCTGTTATTTCTTGCGTGACGGCATACAATAGTCACAGGATTAGTATTACCCGTGGTGTGATACGAGAGATAATCCAAAAATCGTTTTTGTTTCGAGAAGGCGCCCAGGATGAAACTGATTATTGCGATCATTCAACCAAGTCATTTAGAGGACGTAAAGGAAGCTTTAACGGCCGTCGAGGTTTCACGGCTAACCGTTATGGATTGCCAAGGATTTGGACGTCAGAAGGGTCAGTCAGAGACGTATCGCGGTCATGACTTGGCAGTCAATTTGATACGCAAAGTACAATTGCAGATTGCTGTAAACGATGAGTTTGTCGAAGCGAC
>LWDU01038707.1_pt1 | contig 40271 bp, 29 predicted proteins | sample 727161 | NCBI WGS metagenome assembly LWDU01 (sample SAMN04566230, study PRJNA314399) | hydrothermal vent metagenome | isolation source: deep sea hydrothermal plume seawater | place: Mexico: Gulf of California, Guaymas Basin | collected 2004-07-11
ATGGGCCCGGCGGGGATTCCCGCTTCTTGAAGTAAAGCAACCCAGTGCTGTGCGGTGTTTGTTGCCAACACGGCGTTTACTTCGTCGGCCAGTTCTTGTACGTGGGCTACGCGGGCCTCGTTGGTGGCGAAACGGGGGTCAGTTTTCCAGGTTTCCTGATTAAGGGCCACGCAGAAGCGTTCCCATAAGACTGGGCTGGCTGCCGCTATTACTACTGGTTCATCGGCTGCTTGGTAGGGCTCGTAGGGGGCGATGGACGGGTGTCGGTTTCCGTGACGATCCGGGTCAACGTCGGCTACTACGTGGGCGGACCCCACGTTGAGTAAACCGGCCAACGCTGATTGCATAAGCGATACTTCAACGTGTTGACCTTCGCCGGTGCGGTGACGTTCTTCTACGGCGGCCAAAATACCTACGGCGGCGTAGAGGCCGGTCAGTTTATCGACCATGGCTGACCCTATTTTTGATGGCTGGCCGTCTACTTCGCCGGTGATGTGCATGATGCCGCTCATGGCTTGAATCAAAAAGTCGTAGCCGGCTAGATCGGCGCCTGCCCCGGTGCTGCCGAATCCGGTGACCGAACAGGTAATGAGCTCGGGGTGGTCGTGGGCGAGTGTTTGACGGTCTAATCCGAAGCGTTCCATGGTGCCGGTGCGAAAGTTATCTATCACGACATCGGCGCTTTGGCAGATTTGTCGAGCCACTTGAAGGTCTTGTTCTTGGCGGAGGTCTAGGGCGATGGATCGTTTGTTGCGGTTGAAACCGAGGTAGTAGGTGCTGGTGGCGGTCTCGCCTTCGCCCCACCAAGGTGGCCCCCAGGTGCGGGTGTCGTCGCCTACTCCGGGTTGTTCAATTTTGATGACGTCGGCGCCGAGGTCACCGAGCACCATGGTGGCTAGTGGGCCGGCCAGCACGCGAGAGAAGTCGGCGATGCGTAGCGTCCCTAAGGCACCTTGGTCGGCTCGGTCGAAATGGTCAGACATAGGTGCAGTCTGGCCGCCCAATGCCCAATACGCCAACCAGTGCTTATTCGTTACTGGCGGAAATGAGGTTTCCGAAGCGGTGCAGGGTGCGGCTAATGGCTTGCTCGCGTAGGTACCACCTCAATTCAAGTCGGCCGCTGGCCGTAACTGGTGCATCAATAATGTTGATTTCGGCGGCTTGGGCGGCTTGTCTTATTTTTGGGCTGACTGGGCCAATTATTCGTAGCCGTCCAAAGCGGTGGCCAGCCAAGAGTTCAGCGAATTCTTGATCGCTGGTTTGGTCGCCGTGGCTTAGGTGGGGGTTTACGCCACAGCGGTCCGTGGCGGCCAGTATCCGATCGATAACCGTTTGTTTTGTTCCTGCAGCGATGCGAATCAACACATCGGGGTGTGGGAGGTAACGCAAGATGTTGGCTTCGCAAAATAATCCCGTTGGGTCATGGTCAATGCGGTAATGCTGTTCCCACCATTTTTGGTCGTCGTCGATGGCGGCGCTGAGGTCGCTGGCATCGATGGGCTGCCAGGTGCCGAGTTGCAGCAGGTAATCGGTGCCCCCGGCTTTGGCTCCGAGGCCGATGGCTGAGCGTTTCCATCCGCCAAAGGGTTGCCGGTTGACGATGGCTCCGGTGATTACTCGGTTGACGTAGGCGTTCCCGACTTCTACTTGGTTGAGCCATTGCTCAATTTCGGTGGGGTCTAGGGAGTGGATGCCGCCGGTGAGTCCGTAGTCAACATCGTTTTGCCAACTTATGGCTTCTCCAAGGTCTGTGGCTGCCATGAGGCCCAGCACGGGCCCGAAGCATTCGGTTTGGTGAAATGCCGACCCTGGGGTGACCCCTGTTTTTATGCCGGGGGTCCAGCGTTGGCCTTCATCGTCGAGTGCTGTGGGTTGAAGTAACCATTTTTCCCCGGGAGTCAGGGTGGTGAGGGCTTTTAAGAGTTTGCCTTGGGCTGGGGCAATGAGTGGGGCGAAGGTGGTTGCTGGGTCGTGTGCTGGGCCTAGCACTAGTGATGCGGCAGCATCTACGATTTGGCGTAAGAATCGCTGATCGGTGGCTACCGACCCCACCAAAATGCCTAAACTGGCTGCTGAACATTTTTGGCCTTGGTGGCTAAAGGCCGAGCGCACGAGGTCGGCGGCGGCCAGGTCGAGGTCGGCTTGCGGGGTGACGATGAGGGCATTTTTTCCGCTGGTTTCGGCGAAGAGTTTTATTTCTGGTTTCCATGAGCGAAACAGTTCTGCGGTTTCTGCTCCTCCGGTCAGGATCACTCCGTCGACCGTGGTGACTAAATGTTGCCCCACTTGGTCGTCGGGGGTGCGCACGAATTGCAGTAGTTCTTTGGGTACTCCGGCGGCCCAGCAGGCTTCGGCGATCACTTCGGCGCAGCGAGGGGTTTCGGGTGCTGGTTTAAAGATCACTCCGTTTCCGGCGGCCAAGGCCGCCAGCACTCCGCCGGCGGGGATGGCTACCGGGAAGTTCCAGGGAGGGATGACCGCTATTACCCCTAGGGGGGTAAAGCGAGCGTGGTCTGTTTGTTCTAGTTCGCTGCTTTGTTGGGCGTACCAGCGCACAAAGTCAATGGCTTCGCTGATTTCCCCGTCGGCTTCAGCCCGGGTTTTTTCTGCTTCGTGGGCCATGGTGACCATGAGTTCTGCGTGGCGGGCCAATAGTTCTTCGGCTACGGCAGCCAATGTTTTTTTTCTTTCGCTTAGTGGCCGTGCTATCCATTCTTTTTGTGCATTTTTGGCGACGTCGATGATGCGCGTTATTTCTTCACGTTTCGTGGTGACTGGGGCTTGAACCGGTTGAGGTTGTTGGTCAACAAGTTGCTCTAACCATTTTTGGGTGGCCGGTAGTGACGGGTCAAGGTCGGGTTGGTTTACGAATGTGGCGTTTTGCCTTGGCTGCATGTTGGTGGCTCGTCGCGGGGCAGAACCTGCGTCGTGGCGTTGGGCGATGGCTTGGCGGAAGAGCTCTGCTTGTTGAACAAACTCTGGGCTTTGGGGGTGCAGGGTGAAGAGGTGGCGTAAAAAATTCTCGTCTGAGGCGTTTTCTTCGAGGCGGCGAAAGAGGTAACTGATGGCTACGTCGAAGTCTTTTTTACCTACTACTGGGGTGTAGAGCAGCAGTCCTTCGGTGTCGCTTTGTACTTGCCGGGCTTGGGCGGGCGCCATGCCTTGGAGCATTTCGAACTCTATGCGGTGGGCGACTTGCCGCTCTTGGGCCAGCAGGTGGGCCCAGGCCACATCAAACAAATTGTGGCTGGCTAAACCTATGCGTACTGCATCAAGTCGCTCGGGGTGGAATGCCCAGTCCACGCATCGTTTGTAGTTGGCGTCTACTTCTGCTTTGCTGGCGTAGGGGGCGGGTTGCCAACCGTGGAGCGCTGCTTCGACTTTTTCCATGGCCAAGTTGGCCCCTTTGACCAGGCGTATCTTTATGTCGCCGCCGCCGTTTTCTTTTCGTTGGGCGGCCCAGGTGGTGAGGTTTTGCATCACGGCGTAAGTGTCGGGCAGGTAGGTCTGTAAAACAATGCCGGCGTTAAGTGAACGTAACTCTGGTTCAACGAGCAGTTCGGTAAAGGCTCTAACCGTGAGATGTAGGTCGCGGTATTCTTCCATGTCGAGGTTGATGAAGGTGGGTGGCTGTGAGGCGGCGGCTTGGCGGTATATCTCTCGTAGTTGGGCTTTGATTCGCTCCAGTGTGTGGTCAAATGCCCACAGGTTTATTTGGCTGGTGATCGATGAAACTTTGATGGAGACGTAGTTGACTTCGGGGTCGTTTATTAACCCGAGGGTTTGTTCATAACGGTGGGTGGCTTCTTGGTCGCCCAGCACCGCTTCACCTAATAGGTTGACGTTGCAGGCATAACCTTCTGCGCTGCGAGCTTCGAGGTGGGCACGCATGGCTTCTGGTTCGGCGTCTACTACCAAGTGGCCCACCAAACTGCGCATGCGTAAACGGGCTAACGGTAAAACTATTCCTGGTAATACCGGGGCCAGGCGTGCCCCTATTTGTAGAAGCAGTCGATCGACCGGGCTCAGAAACTTGGGGAGTTTTTGTTCGGCAACCAAGCGGCGTAGTTGGATGGCTGCTGATTTGTTGCTGCGGTGACGGGCTACTCGGTCGACGAAACGCATGGTGAAGGCCACCCCGTCGGGGTCTTCGATCAGTGTGGCGAGGCGGGCGTTGAGTTTTTGTTCGCTTTTCGTTTCAGTTTTTTGTGCTGCGGTGAGCCACTGGGCGACCAGTTCTACGGCCTGGTCGGTGAGTAGGTCGATGCTCTGAGGCGACATTTTTTCTTCCATTTGGTAAGTTTGCTGAAATAACTTGCTGAGGTCTTGTACGATTTCCCTTGTTATGACGGACGAATTAAACAATCAGTCACTTTTTTCTGCCGGGTCTACTTCTGCTCTGGTTGAATTGTTTGATGCACTCCCCCATGTCATGTTTTGCATGAAGGGAGCCGATGATCGTTACTTGGCGGTTAATGACGCTTTTGTTCGGCGTTCGGGCCGAACTTCAAAGCGTGAGGTCATTGGTGCTCGGGCGATTGACCTTTTTCCTACTCAACTCGCCGAACGCTACGAAGAACAAGACGCACTGGTGTTGGCTACCGGCGAACCGTTGCGTAATGAGTTGGAGTTGATTCGCCGCCCCGATGGTTCGTTCGGCTGGTACATGACCGTAAAACTCCCGGTGATGGAGGGTTCGCAAGTTTCTGCTTTGGTGAGCGTAAGCCGAGATTTGGCGACGCCCAGCGAAGAGAGTATCTCTTTTGAGTCGCTCACCCGGGTGGTTGAGTTGGTGCAACAACGGTTGTCGTCCCCGCTGCGGGTTGCTGATTTAGCGGAGGCTGCTGGTTGTTCAGAAAAACAGTTAGAGCGGCGCATGAAAAAAGTGTTTGGGTTGAGCGCTACGCAATATGTGTTGCGGGTGCGGGTCGACCGGGCCACATCGTTGTTGTTGAACTCTGAGGAGCCGATTGCTTCGGTGGCTGTTTCTTGTGGTTTTTACGATCAGGCGAGCTTTACCCGGCAGTTTGCTCGGTTGGCCGGTGAAACCCCGGCTCGTTTTCGTACGCTGTCTGCTTAAGGCTGGTAGTCGGTGTTTTCCCAAACGATGAGCACAGCGTTGTTACCTACCGTGGGGTCGTCAAGGTAGTCGGGTATAGCCCCGCGGGCTTGAAAACCGTTGGCGATTTGAAAGCTTAAGGTTGGGTCGTGGAGGGTGCCGGCCACTACTTGGTCGATGTATTGGTCGGCGGTCATGTCGTGGAGGTGTTTGGCGTAGCCGGGTATTACCCCGCCGGCCACTATGCCTTTTTTGTTTAGCGTGCGTACTACTTCTTTGCGTAGTTCGTAAAGACGATTGCCGATGCCTTGTTTGCGGTATTGCGGGTTGACGGCGATGGTTACTCCGTAATACCAGTCGCCGTCGGGGTTGTGGTTGCCGCAGTCTTCTTCACCGGTCAGATCATCTAGTGAGTGGCTGGTGTCTTCGAAGTCGAAGTCCAGCAAAATGCCGAGGCCGAAACCAACTGGGGTGTCGTCGTCGAGAGCCACGAAGCCGCCTTCGGGAAACACCCGGCAATAGGCCTCCATGTCACGCAAACTGAGTAGGTCTTCAATGTCAATACTGGCGAACACGGTGTGCTCAATCTCGGTGAGTTGTTCGGCCCACTTGGGGTGAAGGTTGGTGTAGGTGAGGTCAGCCATGGAACGGGATGTGGAGGTAGTCGTTGTGGCTGGGTACTCCCCATACCGCCCAGAAGTCACCGGTGGAGGGCCGCATGATGGCTCCGCCGCTGGATTCCAGGTGGAAGGGTTCTGACGAGATTTGGCAGATTGCTTCGGGGTGGCGGGTTACGGCCATGAGGTCTTGGGGGGTCAGGTCGTGGCGGTCGAGGAGTTTGGTGGCTTCATGGTGTCGTTTTTCTGAGTTGGCTTTAAGCAATGGGTTTTTGGGCCCTTCGTGGTTTTGTGCCTCAAGCCATAAGGCGTGGTTGGTGTGGATTAAAGCGTCTTGGTCTAAGGACACGTAGGGTCGTTTAGTGGGCATGGCTTCGATCATGTAACCCACCCCGCTTTTGTCGAAGACCAGAAAACTATGGGCGCCGGCCAGGTCGGCGGTGAGTATTTCTTGCAATGCTTGATCGGCGGTTTCGGTAGCGAGGGCTGCCCGCACCACGGAGGGCCACATGACGCCGGGGCCGCCGTCAAGGGCGGTCAGGTTGTTGATGCCTATGCAGACTCCGGCTTCGTTCATGCCGATTTGTCCGAGGCAGCCCACGGTAGAAAAAACTAGGGCGGCGGGTGCGTCTTGGGGACGAAGACGCAGCAGCACAACGTGTTCGGTGGCTGTGTCGTGCATGTCCCAGGTTTGGCCGTAGAGGCCTTGGTCGTTGACGCCTCGCTGGTTGGGGACAATAAAGGCGGTGCAGTCGTCTTCGACTACGGGGTCGGGGTGGGCGCCGGTGACCACGCTGCGCACGGTGTCTACGAAATCGGTGAAACCACCAACCACTACTGCTTCGGCGGGGGTGATGCCGGCGCCTTCGGCTAGGGCGCACATTTCTGCGTAGAGGTCGGGTGAGTGGGTCTGGTGGGCGGGCAGGGTGGACTCGGCGATCTCTAAGACGGTTGCTTTGTCTATTTCTCCGCCGGCCCAGAATTCGGTGCCTGCTAAAGCGATGCGATCTTCGGCGTAGGCCTGTATTTCTTCAGCGTAGGTTTTTCCGTGGGTGTGGCCCATGGCTTCGGGGCTACCGGTGAGGTCAAGGATGCGCATGGGAGGTCGTTGCATAGAGCCATTGTTGCCGCTTTGCGCTCTTTGCACAACCAAGTTGGTCGCCGTTTTCTTTTTTTGCGACTAATTGCGTTGCTGCCTGAGGGTCGGTGGGGTCTGGCTGTTCGCCGGGCAAACTAAACGAGTGACCGCCTCTGACTTTTTACTGATTGCTCCTGAAGTAGCCGACGCTTTGGCCGAGCAACGTCCGGTGGTGGCTTTAGAGTCCACCATCATTAGCCACGGTATGCCGCATCCCCGTAATGTGGCCACGGCTTTAACGGTGGAAGACACGGTTCGCCAGCAGGGGGCGGTGCCGGCCACCGTGGCTTTGTTGGAAGGCTGTTTGGTGGTGGGTCTCACCGCCGACCAAATCGAGCGGTTGGGTTCTGCGCCCGACGTAGCCAAGGTGAGTTGGCGTGACGTGGGCGCCACTTTGGCCAACAAAACCTTAGGGGCCACCACGGTGGCTACCACCATGTTTGCTGCCCATCAGGCGGGTATTCGCCTTTTTGCGACCGGCGGTTTGGGTGGGGTGCATCGCGGCGATACCGGTGACGTTTCTGCTGATCTCACCGCTTTGGGTTCTCTGCCGGTGGCGGTGGTGAGTGCCGGGGTCAAAGCCGTGCTGGATTTGCCTCGTACGTTGGAAGCCTTAGAGACTTTGGGGGTTCCGGTTTTGGGTTGGCAGACCGAAATTTTCCCCGAGTTTTGGACGCGCGGTCTTGACTTGCCGGTCACTGCCTCGGTTTCTGATGCCTCTCATGCGGCGGCCATTCTTCATGCCCATTGGTCGGTTGGGCTGACCACCGGGGTGGTTCTCGCTGCACCGGTTCCGGCGGAATACGAAGCCGACCAAGTCATTATTGAGGCTGCTATTGAAGCGGGTTTAGCGGCGGCCCATGATCAAGGTGTTTCTGGGGCGGAGATCACCCCGTTTTTGTTGGCCCATATTGTGGAGACCACCGGCGGAGCCAGTTTGGATACCAACGTTGCTTTGGTAACCCACAACGCCACGGTGGCTGCCCAAGTGGCGGTGGCTTTAGCCGGTTACGAAGCGTAAGCGCAGAGCCGTTGGTAGAGCGGCTGTGCTTGGTCAATAACCGGTTGTAGGTGTTTCGCCACGGTGGCGGTGCTGGGTTGGTAAGGCAAAAAGCCATTGGAGGCATGCACCCCGGCGTACCAGTGTTTTTCCCATACCCCGTCTTCGGGTTTTGGGCCGGCGGGCCAGGCCAGCATTGCTTCGTCGAAGGGCAAACCCAGTTGGCTGCAGAACGCTTCTAATGCTTGGCGGGGGTTGCGCCGCAGGGTGGTGGCGTCCAGAACAATCGGGGTTTCTCCGTTGGCTAATATTTCTTCGAGCAGCATCACTTGGGCTTCTAGACCGGTATCGGCCAAAGTAGCGTCAGTCATTTTTACCGAATAAGAGGCCAACATTTCTGTGGGGTCTCGTACAAGCAACACGTTGGCGCATTGGGTCAAAAATGATCGATCCATTTCGATGAGGTGATGGGCCATTTGTTTAAAAAACACCACCGGGGTGCCGTGGTCACCCGACATTATTTCTTCAGTTACCTGGCCGGGGTCGGTGCTTTGACTGGCTAGTACTTCGTCTCGGCCGGGGTGTTGGCGCCCGGTGACCTTTAGGTAGTGGGCGTAGAAAGGTTCGTCAAAAACTGTGGTGTCGCTGCGTTGACGAAACGAATACATCAAAGCAGTAGAGAGGTTTCGGGGCCCCGAACAGCAGTTGATGCGCAGGGTCATTGCCCCACCGAAGTTGCTACCGCCTCGGCGTAGAGGCTGCGCAAGCGTTGGGTCATCGACCCCGGGGTAGGGCCGGGCACGGTGCGGCCGTCTATTTCAGTTACCGGGGTGAGCCCACCGAAGGTACCGGTAACGAACACTTCTTGGGCGGCGTACACATCGGTCAAAGTAAACGGTGCTTCTTTGGTAGGGATGCCCGCCGCCCGGGCTACTTCGAGCACCATCTGGCGGGTGATGCCGTTGAGGTTGTATTGACCGGTGGAGGTGTGCAGCACCCCGTTGCGGACAATAAAAAAGTTGGTGGCGTTACAGGTGGCCACCGCTCCGGTGGGGTCCAACATGAGTGCTTCGTCGGCGCCGGCGTGCACCGCTTGAATCAGGGCGATCACTTCGTGCAGTTTGGAATGGCAGTTAAGTTGTTGGTCCAACATGTCGGGAGCGGGGCGTCGCACGGTGGCGGTAAATAGGGTTATTCCTTGGTCGGCTACCGCCGGGTCGGCGGCTTTGTGTTCGGCAATGATCACCATGTTGGGCCCACCCACCACGTTGGAGGGGTGTTGAGAAGGAGTTTTTTTGTCGCCCCGGGTGATCATGAGCCGCACATGTACCCCGTCGTGCATGTCGTTGTGGTCCACCGTGGCTTGCAAGGCGGCCGTTACTTCGTCTTTGGTCAAGCCTAGGTTTATGTCGGTGGCCGCTAAGCCGGCGAACAACCGGTCAAGATGCAGGTCTAGAAAAGCGAACTTGTCGTGGTGGAGGCGTAGCCCTTCCCAAACCCCATCACCTACTAAAAAGCCACTGTCGAACACCGACACTTTGGCTTCGTGTCGGGGAAAGAACTCGCCATTTATATAAATCTCTACCGTGGCGTTTCGTTCGTCGGCTAAGGCTTGATGGGTGCTGCGGGTCATGGGCAGAACCTACTGGCCTTCACGCAACGATGCCACCGTGGACCACGGGGTTACCTGGTTGGGGTCCACCATAAGGTTCAGTAGCGCCCCGGTGGTTGAGGCGGAAGCTCGTTCAAATGCGCCAGCAAAATCTTGTGTGTTGGTTACTTGCTCGGCATAAAAACCGTAGGCCTGGGCCAGGGTCACGAAGTCGGGGTTGACAATGTCGGTACCCACCACCCGTCCCGGATGACGGCGCTCTTGATGCATACGGATGGTTCCGTAAGTGCTGTTGTTAACCACCAGCACTATGGGTTGCGCTGCTTCTTGTTGGGCGCTGCCGAGTTCTTGAATATTCATTTGCAAATCACCGTCACCGGCAAAACACACCACGGTGCGGTCAGGGTGCACCACTTTGGCGGCCACCGCAGCGGGCAGGCCATAGCCCATGGTGCCGTTTTGGGGGGCCAACAAAGTGGCCTCAGCCCCGTAGAGAAAAAACTTGTTGGGCCATACGGCAAAGTTGCCCGCCCCGTTGGTGATGATGACGTCAGCGGGCAGCACTGCTTGCAGGTGAGTGGTGACGGCTGCCATGTCGACCCCGGTGGCTGGGGCGGTTACTTGGTGGGTGCTTAAGAATCGTTGCCGGGCTTCGTTGCGCCAAATAGTTTTTGGCTGGTTTATTTTTGGTTCAGCAAGCAAAGCGGCCAGCAGAGCGTTGGGTCCGGCGTGCAAAGCCAGCGTGGGGACCACTACTTTGCCGAGTTCTTCTTGGGCGGCGTGGGCGTGCACTATTTTTTGATCAGGGTCGTTAAACAAGGTGTAGGCGCTGGTGGTCATTTCGCCAAAACGCACCCCAAGGGCCATCACCAGGTCGGCTTGGGCCAAAGTCTGACGTACCGGGCCGGGCATAGCTACCCCGGCTTCTCCGGCGTAACAGTCGCTGTTGTTGTCCATCAGGTCGTGGCGGCGAAAGGCCGCTACTACCGGGAGTTCGTTTTGTTCGGCCCATTGGCGCAGATGCTCCCGAGCCATGGTGGTCCATCCTCCCCCGCCAGCCAAGACCACCGGGCGTTGGGCTTGGTTGAGTAACTCTTGCCAGGCAGCAAGGTCTGCTGCGGTGGGCTGGGCTTGGTGAACTTCCAGAGGAGCCAGCGTGCTTACGGTGGTTTCGGCTCGTAAAACGTTTTCGGGGAGCGCCACCACCACCGGGCCGGGCCGACCCTCGGTGGCCACGGCAAATGCTTGGTTCATTATTTCTGGCAGGTCATCAACATTTTTTACTTCAACCACCCATTTGGCGAGGTCGGCAAAAAACGAGCAGTAATCCACTTCTTGAAAAGCTTCTTTGCCTTGATGATCGGTGGGTACCTGGCCGACGAGCAACACCATTGGGGTGGATCCTTGGTCAGCGGTGTGCACGCCGATTGATGCGTTGGTCGCCCCCGGGCCTCGGGTTACCAAACACACCCCGGGCCGGCCAGTTAGGCGACCGTAGGCTTCGGCCATGTAGGCGGCCCCTCCTTCTTGGCGGCAACCCACCAAACGAATGCTGGGCTGGTCGTGTAAAGCATCAAGTACTTCAAGGTATGACTCGCCGGGTACACAAAAGGCGGTGTCCACCCCGTGGGCTACTAAAGCGTCGACCACCAAACGGCCGCCATTAACTGTCATTTTTTCGTCCTATTAAATACACCACACATGCTGCAGCAAAAAGCCCGGCCGCGATGAGGTCTACAAGGTCGCCGTGACGCAGGGCCCCTAAAACAAAAAACCCAGAGCTCGCCAGAAACAGCCACCATGAAGTTCCTTCGGTTCGTGCACTCATTTCGTTAGTCTGGCACGGCCCAAACCACTTGAAGTGCTTCGCCTGCCCTAGATTTAACGTCATGACCGACGGCCCCTTTTTTGACGACCTGACTTCTGGAGACATCATTGCTCCGTTGCCGGCTCTGACGGTCACCCAAGCCGACAACGCTGTTTACCGGGCCATTACCGGAGACCAGCATTTAGCGACCGCCGACCATGGTCTTTATCAGCAAATGTCTGGCCGCTCAGCGGCCTTGGTCAACCCGGGTTTGGTTATGCAGATAGCTATTGGACAAACCACCAATGCCACACGAAAAGCTATCGCTAACCTTTATTACCGGTCGGTGGAGATTCTGCGGCCCGTTGAGGTCGGAGAAACCTTGGCGACCACCACCACGGTGTTGGGTTTACGTGATGCTTCTCCCAAGGGCGAACTCAATCGAGGCAAAGTATGGCTGGGCATTGAGACCCGGGCGGGTGCCGAGTTGGTGGTGCGCTACGAACGGGTGGCGTTGTTGCCTTGCCGAGCGGATGCTCCGGGCCACCAGGATGAAATCCCGGGCCCTGTTGACCCGGCTTCGTTAGATTCGTGGTCCAGCCTGGTGCCCGAGTGGGATCTTTCCGCTTTGCCGGTGACCGCTTGGGAGGTGGGCCAAGAGTGCATTGACCCACTGGCCGATCATGTTGATCTGGCTCCTGCTTTGGCTCGTTTGACCTTTAACCAGGCTGCTATTCATCGTGATGCGGAAGCCACAGTTTTTGACCAGCGGTTGGTCTACGGCGGGCACACCCAAGGGTTAGCTCAGGCTTCTCTGACCCGCATGTTGCCGGGTTTGGCCACCGTGGTCGGGTGGGATGGTTGCGACCATTTGGGCCCGGTTTTTGAAAGCGACCGTTTGGCTTTTCGCCACCGGTTAGTAGGTGCGCTGGATTTACCAGCCGGACGTTTATTGCGTTTTGAGGTGCGAGCCAGCCGCGACGGCGACGACCTGTTGTTGTGGACCCCTATCGTGGTGGCGGTATGACGAAACCACTTATTGGCATTTCTGGCAAGCAGGTCTTCGGGCGCGATGTGGCGGGCAATATTCCCAGTTTGTACGAGGCACCCGCCCACGTGTATTGGACAAATTATTCACAGGGCATCTTGTCCGCTGGAGGTATCCCGGTTTATCTGCCACTCAACATGGACCCTGCCGATGCCGTTGAACGCTGCGATGGTCTGCTCATGACCGGTGGTACCGACATTTCTCCTGATCTTTATGGCCAAGAGTCAACAACCGATGCCTTTGCCAAAGAACCACTCCGTGACTCGTTTGAGTTGGCTTTAATGGATGCCGCGGTGGAAGCGGCTTTACCGGTGTTGGGTATTTGCCGCGGGCATCAAATCATCAACGTGCACGCTGGTGGTTCGTTAAATCAGGACGTGCCCGAGCACGGGGCTTTCGACTTGCCCATAACTACCGAACGCCATGAGGTGGCTTTTGCTGAGGGTTCCGTTTTAGAAAGCATCTACCCGAAGCACCACAAGGTCAACTCGCTGCACCATCAAACGGTGGCTGATTTGGGTGATGGTGTGGTGGCTACCGCTTTTGACGAAGAGGGTTCGGTGGAGGGTTTAGAACGCCCGGGGTTACCGATTGTTTCGGTGCAGTGGCACCCGGAGATGATGACTACCCGCGATACGGACCCAGTTTTTGGATGGCTTATTAGCCGGTCCTCTTGAAGTTAGGCATTCTGACTGGCGGCGGCGATTGCCCCGGTTTGAACGCGGTTATTCGTGCTGTGGTGCGCAAAGCGGAGCGCGGCTTTGGCGACACCGTGGTGGGTTTTATGGATGGCTGGCGTGGGGTGATCGAGGACGACACCATGGTGTTAGATATCGAAACTTGCCGTGGCTTGCTGCCTCGTGGCGGCACCATTTTAGGCACCACGCGTCTCCAACCTTTTGGGGTGGATAATGGGGTAGAACGCTGCCGGGCCACCCTCCAAGCCCATGGGGTAGATGTCCTGTTGGTGATCGGTGGCGAGGGCACGCTTTCGGTTGCTCAAGGTCTTTACGAATTAGGTTTTCCGGTTATCGGTATTCCCAAAACCATTGATAACGACATTGGAGCCACCGAAATGACGTTCGGTTTTCAAACGGCGGTTGAGATTGCTACCGATGCCATTGACCGTCTGCACACCACGGCCGAGTCGCATGACCGGGTCATGGTGGTTGAGGTTATGGGCCGCCATGTGGGTCATATCGCTACCTGGGCGGGTATCGCCGGTGGAGCCACCGCTATTTTGATCCCCGAAGAACCGTTTGACATTGAAGAGATCAGTGCCGATGTGCGGGCCCGCCATGCCACGGGCCGTTTCGCTTCTACCATTGTGGTGGCCGAGGGGGCATTGCCGAAAGAAGGCACCTTGGAGGTTTCTCCCCCGGAGGTTGACCAGTTCGGCCATCAACGTTTGGGAGGTATTGCCAACGTGGTGGCGGCGGGCATTGAGGCTCGCACCAAGTTTGAAACTCGGGTCACCATTTTGGGGCATGTGCAGCGCGGCGGGACCCCCAATGCTTTTGATCGGGTGTTGTCTTCTCGTTACGGGGTGGCCGCCGTAGAGGCCGCTCATGATCAGGATTTTGGTTCTATGGTGGCTCTTCAAGCGAACCGCATGGTGCGGGTGCCTTTGGTCGAAGCGGTGGCCGAGTTGAAGTTTGTTGATGCCGGCTTGTGGTCCACCGCTAAAGATTTGTTCCGCGGTGCTTAGCCGACTTCTGATCGGCCTTCAGTTTCCGTCTACGCTGCATTTATGAAGCGTTCCCCTTTGGTCCACGATTTTGTAGATGTTGATTTGTGGGATCCCGCTACTTTTTCGGTGGGTCCTCCTTATGAAGCGTTCGCTGCCTTGCGTCAAAAAGCGCCGGTGGCTTTTCACCCAGAGCCGCCGCGTCGAGCGGGCGGCAAAGAGGGGCCGGGGTTTTGGTGCGTGACTCGCCATGCCGACATTGTGGAGATCTCTAAAGATGCTGGCACCTTTTCGTCGTGGGCCGGTGGTTTTACCGGGGCCGATATTAGCGGGGCGATACTTGAAGAAACCCGGTTGAACCTGATGGGTATGGACCCACCGGATCACACGGCTTTTCGGCGTTCTGTTCGAGCTCCTTTTGGTCCGGCGGTAACTCGGGACTTGGGTCAGCATGTGCAGCGTTTTGCTACCCAAATTGTTGATGCGGTGTCCGGCCAGAATGAAGTGGATTTTGTTGACAATGTTGCTTCAGAAATGCCTTTGTTGACTTTGTCGCACATGTTGGGGGTGGCGCCGGAAGATCGCCGCAAGTTTTATCATTGGTCAAACGCCATTATTGGCAACCATGACCCGGAGTTCGGGGGCACGGTCACCGATTTTTTAACGGCTAAAAATGAGTTGTTTGCTTACGGCCGTGAGGTCATTGCCGCCAAGCGTCAAAACCCTGATCACGGTTTGGTGTCTACGTTTATTTCTTCGAAAGTTGATGGTGTCCCTCTCGATGACGAGAAGATCATCTTGTTGTGGTTCTTGTTACTCATTGCCGGCAATGAAACCACTCGTTCGTCGTTAACTGGGGCTATGGAAATGCTGTCGGCCTTTCCCGAGCAGCGTGCCTTGCTGCTGAGTGACCTTGATGCCCACTTGCCGGGGTTCATTGAGGAGTCGTTGCGCTTCACTAACCCAGTGCTGCATTTTCGTCGTACCGCTACCAAAGATGTTGACCTCAACGGAGCACAGATAAAAGCCGGCGACAAGGTGATCTTGTGGTACCCGTCGGCTAACCGGGACGAAGCGGTTTTTGACCGACCAGAAGAGTTTGATTTAACTCGTTCACCGAATCTTCATGTGGCCTTCGGGTTTGGGGTGCACTTTTGTTTGGGGGCTCGGGTGGGCCGGTTGCAGATTGAAACCATGTTGCGAGAGTTACTAACCCGTTTGCCCGACATTGAGGTCAACGTGCCGGCGCAGCGTGCCCATTCCACTTTTTTGAACAGTCCGAAATCTTTAGGTGTTTGCTTTTCGGGCTAAAAACCTTTTCGAACTAAAAATCTAGATGCGTTCGAAGTAGCGGCGGTGTTCCCAGTCGGTTACCGCTTTTTGGTGGGCGGCGACTTCGCTGGCAAAAAAGTGGTGGTAGTGGTCGACTACCACGTCACCTAATAGTCGGCGGGCTTCGCTGCTGGCTCCAAATTGTGTATTAGCGGCTTCGAGGCTGTGGGGCACGGTGGGCAAATCGGTGGCGGCGTAAACGTCGCCTTTGAACTCATCGGGTGGCTCTATTTGGTTGGCTATGCCGTCGAGGCCGCTGGCTAGGGCCGCCGCAAACGCTAGGTAGGGGTTGACGTCGCCGCCGGGAATACGGTTTTCGATGCGTAGCCCTGAACCGGTTCCCACGATGCGAAAACCGGCGGTGCGGTTGTCGGTAGACCAGGCAATGCGGGTGGGTGCCCAAGAGGCATCTTGGTAACGCTTGTACGAGTTAACCGTGGGGGCGTAGCAGGGCATCAGGTCGGCGCAGTGGCGCATCCATCCACCGAGGAACCAGCGAAACAGGTCCGAGCGACCGTCGGGGCCGTCGCCTACAAAAGCGTTGGTGTCGCCTTGCCACAAGCTGAGATGCAGGTGGCAACTGTTGCCGGGTTGGTCGGCATCGGGTTTGGCCATGAAGGTCACGCTGACTCCTTGTTGGTCAGCGAGTTCTTTCATGGCTTGTTTCATGACTACGTGGCGGTCGGCCATGGTCAGCACGTCGGTGTAGCGAATGTTGAGTTCGTGTTGGCCAATGGCTGCTTCGCCTTTGGAGTTTTCTACTGGTACGCCCGAGGCGGTCAGTACTCGGCGGGCGGCTCCGACGTAATCTTCTACTCGGGCTCCTTGTAAGAGGTGGTAGTCCTCGACGTACCAGCCGGCGGCTTGTAGGTCTCGGTATCCCTTGGTGTGGGCTTCTTGGTAGGAGTCTCGGTAGAGAAAGAATTCCAGTTCGGAGGCGGCGGCGATGGTGAAGCCTGCTTGGGCTGCGGCGTCTACTTGGCGGCGCAAAATAGATCGGGGGGCTACTTCAACGAGTTGGTGGTCGTCGCCTTGGTGAATGTCGCACAATACAAATGCTGTGCCTTCGGTCCAGGCGGCTCGGCGCAAAGTGTCGAGGTCGGGCACTAGGTGAAAATCGCCGTATCCGCCGGCCCAGTTGGCGTAGTCGTAGCCTTCTACGGGTTCCATTTCCATGTCAACGGTGAGCAAATAGTCGCAGGCGTGGGTGCCGTCTTCGATGACTTCGCAGAAAAATTCGGCGTCGAATCGTTTGCCCATGGTGCGGCCGTAGTGGTCGGTGAAGCCCATTACTACGGTGTGGATGGTGCCGTCGGCTACGGAAACTTGGAGTTCGTCGGGGGTCATGGCGTTTTATCCTACGGCTAATGTGCCGTTACAGGCTGCGGTGAACACTTGGGCGGCAAATTCGGGGGTGCAAGGCAGCGGGTTGGTGCCCGCTGAGGGGTCTACGGCGGCCGCGGCAGAAATGGCGTCTACGGCGTTGGCGTCTACGCCGAGGTCCACCAAAGTGTGGGGCACGTCGAGGGCGGACCGCAGAGCCAAGAGGTGTTCCATGAACCCGTCGAAGCCGCCGGTGATGCCTGCGTAGGCGGCTAGGGACGCTATTTTTTCTTCTATGGCGGGTCGGTTGACTTCTAATACGTAGGGCATCACTACGGCGTTGGTCATGCCGTGGTGGGTGTCAAAGGTGGCGCCGATGGGGTGCGCTAAGGCGTGCATGGCTCCTAAACCTTTTTGGAAGGCCACGGCTCCCATGGCGGCGGCGGCCAGCATGGCGGTGCGGCTGTCGAGGTCTTCGGGGTTGGCGGCGACGCGGGGCAGGTGTTCGAGCACCAGGCGGCTGCCTTCGAGGCCGATGCCGTGAGCCATGGGGTGAAAGGTGGGGGCGCTTATCGCTTCGAGGGAATGCGAGAGTGCGTCGAGGCCGGTGCCGACGGTGAGCATGCGGGGTAGTCCGACCGTTAGTTCGGGGTCGCAGATGACTGCTTTGGGTAGCAATGCCGGGTGGAAGACAATGACTTTGCGGCCTTGAGTTTCGTTGATGACTACCCCGGCGCGTCCTACTTCGGACCCGGTGCCCGCGGTGGTGGGTACCGCTACTACTGGTGCGATGAGTTCCGCGTCGGCTCGAGTCCACCAGTCGTCGATGTCTTCGAAGTCCCAGAGGGGGCGGGTTTGGCCCGCCATGAGGGCCACTAATTTGCCAACGTCTAGGGCTGAACCACCGCCCAAGGCCACTACTCCGTTGTGGTCGCCACTTTTGTAGGCCGCTACGCCGGCGTCCACGTTGGCCCCCACGGGGTTGGCCCGGACATCGGTGAACACCCCGGCGGTTATCCCGTCGGCGGCCAGTGCTGCTTGGACCACGCCTAAGAGGGGTAGTTGGGCAATCCCGGGGTCGGTGACGATGAGTGGCCGGGTCATGCCAGCCGCTACACAGGCTTGGGGTAGTTCGCTAATGCGGCCCGCACCGATGCGTATTTGGGTGGGGAAACCCCAGGTTGCGTTAAGTTCAGTCATCCCCAAACGGTACCGGAGATAACTCGCCTACACGTAGTCGATGTATTGTTCGAGGTTGCGTACTGGTGTCGACAGGGCGTCTTTGCGAAACGGCGCACCGAGTTCTTTGGTGCACATGATTTCGATGACCGTGGTGACTCCGTCGTTCATTTGTGCTTCTATGGCTGCGGTGAGTGCGGGGCCTACTTCTTCAAGTTCGTTGACCCGTACGCCTTGGGCACCCATGGCTCGGGCGATTTCTGAGTAGTCTTCGCCGCCGTCGAGTTCTCCGGCTACGAAACGGCGACCGTAGAAGTCCACTTGATTTTTCTTTTCGGCGCCCCATTGGCGGTTGTGAAATACCACGGCGGTCACGGGAATGTCGTGGCGTACGGCGGTCATTAGTTCGCTCATGCTCATGGCCCAAGCTCCGTCGCCGGCGTAAGAAATGGCGGGGCGGTCGGGGGCGGCTGCTTTGGCGCCGATGATGGTGGGTAGGGCGTAGCCGCAGTTGCCCCAACTCATGGCGGCAAAGAAGGAGCGTGGTTCTTCGAAGCGCAGGTAACTGTTGGCTACCGAGTTGATGTTGCCAATGTCGGTGGACACCATGGCTCGGGCTGGCATGGCTTTTTCAAGTTCACGCAATACTTGGCGGGGGTGCAGCCAGTTGTCTGGTTCGTCGATGGCTTCTTTAATCATTTCGATGCTGAAGTCATCAGTTTCATGGGTCCAGTCGTCGAGTTCGGCTTCCCATGTTTCTTTTTCTTGGGCGGTGCGGGCAGCGCGTTCTTCTCGGGTGGCGTCGCAGGCCAACGTGCGGTCGGCTAAGCGATCGGTTAGTGCTCGGGCCGAGGCACCGGCGTCGCCGCAGATACCGACGGAGATTTTCTTTACCAGGCCCAGCATTTTTTGGTCGGCGTCCACTTGGATGATTTTGGCGTTGGCGGGCCAGTAGTCCATGTCGTGTTGGGGCAGGGTGCCGAAGGGGCCTAAGCGGGTACCGAGGGCCAGTACTACGTCGGCTTGGGCAATGAGTTTCATGGCGGCTTTGGAGCCTTGGTAGCCGAGAGGGCCACACCATTGTGGGTGGCTGGCGGGGAAGGAGTCGTTGTGGAGGTAACTGTTTACAACTGGGCAACCGAGGCGTTCGGCCAGCGCTATGGCGTCGTCCATGGCATCGCCCATCACTACCCCGCCGCCAGAAATAAGTACCGGGAATTCTGCTTGGGCCAAAAGGTCGGCGGCTTCGTTGAGGGTGCGTTCGCCGCCGGGGCCACGATCGAGGCGCATGGGTTCGGCGATTTCTACATCAATGTCGCCGTAGAAGCGGTCGCGGGGAATGTTGAGTTGGGTGGGGCCCATTTCTGACATGGCCCGGTCGAAGCAGCGGGCGGTTATTTCGGCCATGCGGTGTTCGTTGTTGATGTGGCCTTGGTATTTGGTGAATTCTTGAAACATGGGGAGTTGGTTGGCTTCTTGGAAGCCGCCCAGGCCGATGCCCATGGTGCCGGTTTCGGGGGTGACGATAACTACCGGGCTGTGGGCCCAGAAGGCGGCGGCGATGGCCGTAACGCAGTTGGAGATGCCGGGGCCGTTTTGGCCGACCACTACACCGTGGCGGCCGCTTACTCGGGCGTAGCCGTCTGCCATGTGGGCGGCGCCTTGTTCGTGCACTACGGGGACGAGGCGAATGCCAGCGGGGGCAAAAATGTCCATGGCGTCCATGAAAGCTGAACCCATGATGCCAAAGGTGGTGTCAACGCCGTTTGCCACCATGGTCTCGACGAAGGCTTCGCTGGGGGTCATTTTGGTCATGGGTTTCTCCGAGGTTGATCAACTATGTTGGCAAATCGCCGTAAGTGAGAGACTATAACGTTTTCGTGAGGATATCTAGTCCTAGTTTTTCTAAGGCCTCAAGGCACGCTTCGAGGTCACTCAAAGCCACCGATTCGTCAGGCTTATGGGCCACCTCAATGTCACCTGGCCCCCACACCACTGCCGGCACCCCCGCTGCTTGAAAAAGCCCTGCTTCGGTTCCGTAAGACACCACCTCAACCGGGTTTTCCCCCAACAACTCCCCCATAAGCAACAAAGCGGGGGAACCCTCGGCGAACTCCAACCCGCGCACCTCGCACACTGTTTCAGTTTCTATGGCCGCCTCAGGGTGCGTCTGACGCATCTCAGCCACCAATACTTCTGTAGCGGCCGCCAGTTCGGTACGCACAAAGTCGGCATCAGAATCTTGGATAGGGCGCATTTCCCACTCCACCACGCAGTCTCCGGCCACCGTGCAGCGGGCTATACCCCCAGAAATAACCCCCGCGTTTACCGTGCTCGAGGGCGGATGATAAGGGCTGTCGGTTGGTGCCAAGGCCGGCAAGGCTGCACCAAGTTCAAGAAGTCGAGCAATAAAGCGCACCGCATAATGCACGGCGCTGACTGCTTCGTCGGGCAGTGAACTATGGCCATTTATTCCGGTAAAGGTGGTGGTGTATTCAAAGCACCCTTTATGAGCACCAACCACTCGGAGGCCGGTTGGCTCACCAATGATGACCGCCGCTGGGGTGGGCCCGTTGCGCACCAATTCTTCTAAAAGGATGGGTGCCCCATGAAAGCCGTCTTCTTCGTCGAAGGTCAAAGCAATGTGCAGCGGTCGTTTTAGGTCCAATGCCGCATAGCGAGGCGCCATAGCCAACACGCAAGCAATAAACCCTTTCATGTCGGCCGTACCTCGCCCGTAAACACGGCCTTGGCGATAGTCGGTAGTAAACGGTGGGGTGGCCCAGTCGGCGGGGTCTACCGGCACCACGTCACTGTGCCCAGAGAGCACTATCCCTCCGTTGCCTTCTGGCCCCAAAGTGGCGAAGAGGTTTGCCTTGGTTTGGTCTGGGCTGTGCGTCAAGGTAAGGCGCGCCCCCAAAGGTTCAAGGTAGTTCACCACATAATCAATGAGATCCAAATTGGGGGTCAAAGCCACCGACTCAAAAGCGATCAAGTCATCAAGAATTTTTAGCGTGTCGTCCAGCATGGCTATTTCACAAAGAGTTTGCGCGGCAGGTCGGCAAACACTTCAGGGGCCCCTTCAGCAGAGACGGCGAAACTTTCGGTTATTTCTAGCCCCCAGTCGTCCATCCAGATACCGGGCATGAAATGAAAAGTCATGCCCGGTTTCAAAATGGATTCGTCGGTACCCCGTAATGAAATGGTGCGCTCTCCCCAGTCGGGTGGGTAACTCAAACCAATGGGGTAACCGCAGCGGGCGTCGCGCTCAATGCCGGCTTTGGCTAACTCGTCGTGTAGGGCATTCGCTATATCGCATGCCCGGTTGCCGGGTAGAGCGACTGCTAGCCCGGCTTCTAGCCCTGACACCAGCGCTTTTTCAGCTTCGACCATTTTTTGCGGCGGCGTACCCAAATACACCGACCGACACAGCGGCACGTGGTAGCGGCGGTGGCAGCCGGCCAATTCAAAAAAGGTCCCCGCCTCGTTTTCGAACGGTTTGTCGTTCCAGGTGAGGTGCGCTGCCGAAGCGTCAGCCCCAGTGGGCATGAGCGGAACCATGGCCGGGTAGTCGCCGCCAAATTCATCGGTGCCAGAGATTGCTGTGTGGTACACCTCAGCCACCAAATCGTTTTTTCGTAATCCAGGCTCAACCAGTTCAAGAATTCGGTTATGCATATTTTCGACAATGGTGGCAGCGCGACGCATATAAACCAGTTCTTGCGCCGACTTCACGGCCCGTTGCCAGTTAATAAGCGCCGTAGCGTCAACCACGGTGGCTTCGGGCAAACCAGCCAACAAATGGCCATGGGAAGCCGCCGAATAATAGTAATTGTCAAGTTCCACCCCAATGGTGGCCTGACTAAAACGAGAGGCGACCAATAAGGCCGCCAAGTGTTGGAAAGCGTGGCGTTCGGTGGACATCACGTGATCGTCGGAGTAAGCCACGATGTGACGTTCGTCCATGTAGACAGTGCGGAGTGCCCCTTTGGCGTCCATGCCTCGACCCCACCAGATGGGGTCATCGTCGAGGGTAACGATGACGGCTTGGGGCGTATAAAAAGACCAGCCGTCGTACCCGGTTAGCCAAGACATGTTGGAAGGGTCCGTGGTTACCACCACATCAAGGCCGTGGTTTTCCATGGACTGGCGTACCTTGGTTAACCGAGCGGCGTACTCTTCTCGGCTAAAATTTAGTTCAACATCTGGCATCGCTCTACCCCTTCGGCCTTTACCGGCAATCATGGCAACGTAGTGCATCCCCGTCAATATCGCCAGCAAAGACAAATATTCCGGTCAAACCAACCCGCGCTGACCTTCGTGCTTTTTACCTTTGTTGCACTTGTGCCCTCGGGATTGGTAACTCTGTGCGAGGACAGGCCTTGCGTGTCGTCTAACCAAGCCATGTTGTGGCATTGTTTACGCTTGGCCGGCATAGATGACCGGCTTGAGGGTTTAGGCGTTTTGTTTCGGGAGCATTGATGAGCGGTTGGCAATTTTGGATAGATCGAGGCGGGACCTTTACCGATGTGGTAGCGCGCCGCCCCGATGGCACCACGGTGACTCATAAGTTGTTGTCGGAAAATCCTCGTCATTATGACGATGCGGCTATTGCTGGCATTCGCCATTTGTTGGGTGTAGGCCACGGCGAACCCTTGCCCGCCGAAGCCATTGATGCCGTAAAAATGGGTACCACGGTAGCCACCAATGCCTTGTTGGAACGCCAAGGTGAGCCCACTGTTTTGTTTACCACCAAGGGCTTTGCTGATGCCCTGCGTATCGGTTACCAAGCGCGGCCTGAGTTGTTTGCCTTAGACATTGTTTTACCCGAAATGCTTTACCAAGAAGTTGTTGAAGTTGATGAGCGGGTGACGGCTCAGGGCGAGGTTCTTACGGCCCTTGATTTAGCTGCAGCACGTGTTGCCCTGCAAGCCGCCCAAGATGCTGGCTTTGACTCAATAGCTATTGCTTTGTTGCATGGCTATCGCTACACCGAACACGAAGCGGCGCTTGGAGCTTTGGCTCGCCAATTGGGCTTTAGTCAGGTGTCGGTTAGCCACGAGGTGAGCCCGTTGATGAAGCTGGTTTCTCGAGGCGACACCACGGTGGTCGATGCTTACTTGTCCCCCATTTTGCGTCGTTACGTCAACCAAGTTGATAGCCAACTGCGTCCCGATGGGCAAGGGCCGCGGCTCATGTTTATGCAGTCCAACGGTGGCCTGACCGATGCTCACCATTTTCAAGGCAAAGATGCTTTGCTTTCTGGGCCGGCGGGTGGTGTGGTGGGCATGGTGCGTACCGCTGAAGCAGCGGGTTTTGATCGACTGATCGGTTTCGACATGGGCGGTACTTCCACCGACGTGTCGCATTACGCCGGTGAGCTTGAGCGCACTCATGAAACGCAGGTGGCGGGGGTGCGGGTGCGGGCTCCCATGATTCACATTCATACGGTGGCCGCGGGTGGCGGGTCGATTCTGCATTTTGATGGGGCGCGCTTGCGGGTGGGCCCCGATTCGGCGGGTGCCGACCCGGGCCCGGCTTGTTACGGCAACGGCGGCCCGTTGGCTATCACCGATGCCAACGTATTGTTGGGTCGTTTGCGCCCAGAGTTTTTCCCACAAGTTTTTGGCCCGCAAGGCGACCAGCCTTTAGATGTCGCCACGGTGCGTCAACAATTTGATGCTTTGGCCGACACTATTTCTGCTGCTTCTGGGGTGAGGCAAACCCCTGAGTCCATTGCCGAGGGTTTTCTTTCTATTGCCGTAGAAAACATGGCTAATGCCATTAAGAAAATCTCTGTGCAGCGGGGCTATGACATCACTTCGTACACCTTGGTTTGTTTTGGTGGGGCGGGCGGGCAGCACGCTGGACTGGTGGCTGATCGTCTGGGTATTTCTCGTATTCACCTGCACCCTCATGCCGGGGTGCTTTCGGCTTTAGGTATTGGGTTGGCCGATATACGCCAGGTGGTTGACGGCTCGGTTGAAGCCAATTTGGATCATGATCTTTTAGCCGGTTTGGCTGCCCGTTGGGCACAAATGGAAGCTGATGGTCGGGCCACGGTGGCTAGCCAGGGGGTTGCCGAGGATCGCATTTCTGCGGTACGTCGTCTGGGTTTGCGTTACGCCGGTTCGGATACTGCGTTGTCGGTGGATGCTGGTTCGGTGGCCGAGGTGCAGGCCGCTTTTGAAGAGCAGCATCGGGCCCGTTTTGGTTTTATTTCGCCCGAAAAAACTCTCGTCGTAGAGTCCATGCAGGTGGAGACCGTGGGGGCCACCGATGCTGTGGACTTGGTGCCGGAGGCTGCTGCTCCCGGAGCCGGCCAGCAAGGAGTGTTCTCCACAGTCATGGCGAGCCAAAGCCGTGACACGGTGTTTGTTGATCGTTCTTCGTTGACTCCAGGGCAGCCTTTGGCTGGCCCGGCCGTGTTGTTAGAAGAAACCGGCACCACCGTGGTCGAACCGGGATGGGCCGCTACTGCGCAAACCAACGGCGACTTAGTGCTTGAAAGAGTAGAGGCGCTACCCGCTCAGGTAGCGGTGGGCACCACCGTTGACCCCGTGCAGTTGGAGATCTTCAACAACTTATTTATGAACATCGCCGAGCAAATGGGGGTGGTGTTAGAGAACACGGCGGCTTCGGTCAACATTAAGGAACGGCTGGATTTTTCGTGCGCCATTTTTGACCCCAGCGGCGAGTTGATCGCCAACGCCCCGCATATGCCGGTGCATTTGGGTTCAATGAGTGAATCCATTAAGTCAATTATTCGCCAGAACCCGCACATGAACCCGGGCGATGTGTACGTGATGAACGCTCCGTACAACGGCGGCACCCATCTGCCTGATATTACGGTGATTAAGCCGGTGTTTAACGATGCGGAAACCGAAGTGATTTTTTATGTTGCTTCGCGGGGCCACCATGCGGATGTGGGTGGCCGGGTGCCCGGGTCGGCCCCGGCGGATTCCACCACGGTGGACGAAGAGGGCGTGTTGATCGACAACTTGTTGCTGGTTTCGCAAGGTCGTTTTCTTTATGACGAGATTCATGCCGTGTTAACGGGTGGCCGTTGGCCGGCTCGTAACGCAGAGCAAAACATTGCCGATTTACAAGCCCAGGTGGCGGCTTGCGAAAAAGGCACCACCGAGTTGCGGCAGGTCATCGACCATTACAGCCTCGAGGTGGTGCACGCCTATATGGGCCATGTCAAAGATAACGCCGAAGAGTCGGTACGGCGAGTTATTGATGCCTTGACCGATTCGTCGTTTACTTACCGAATGGATGATGGCCATCAGGTTTCGGTGACCATTACCGTGGACCACGCTGACCGTTCGGCCTGTATTGATTTCACTGGTACCAGCGACACGCACCCCGGCAACTTCAATGCTCCTTCTTCTATTGCCCATGCGGCGGTGCTTTATGTGTTTCGCTGTTTGGTCAACGATGACATTCCTTTGAACGCCGGGTGCATGAAGCCTTTGCAGGTGGTTTTGCCTGATGAGTCGATGATTAACCCGTCGTACCCGGCGGCCGTGATTGCCGGCAATGTTGAAACCAGCCAGGTGGTGGTGGACACTTTATTTGGGGCGGTCGGGGTGTTGGCTGCGCCACAGGGGACGATGAATAACTTTATTTGGGGCAACGACGACTACCAAAACTATGAAACCATTTGTGGCGGTTCAGGGGCCACTGCTCGGGCCGATGGCTGCGATGCGGTCCATACCCATATGACGAACTCTCGGTTAACCGACCCGGAAGTTTTGGAGTGGCGTTTTCCGGTGAGACTTGAAACTTTTCATATCCGGCGAGGGTCTGGCGGGGCGGGAAAGCACCGGGGCGGCGACGGCACGGTGCGTCGAGTGTTTTTTGAAGAAGCCATGGAGGTCAACGTGTTGTCGGGTCATCGGGTGGTGCCGCCTTACGGGGTGGATGGCGGGTTGCCGGGGGCGGTGGGTCACACCCGGTTGATTGCTGCCGATGGCACGATCACCGAGTTTGGGGCCAGTGCTCAAACCAACGTGGTAACGGGCGATCGTATAGAAATAGAAACCCCGGGTGGCGGCGGTTTCGGCTCGCCGAGTTAGCCGTCGATGATGTTGTGGTCCGGGCCGTAGGGGAAGCCGGTAATATTTTCGGCATCTTGGTCGCCGATAATCAAAATGTCGTGTTCGCGGTAACCGCCGGCGCCGGGTTGGCCGTCGGGGATAGCGATCATGGGTTCCATGGAAACCACCATGCCGGGTTCCAGTATTGTTTCTACGTCTTCGCGTAGTTCTACCCCGGCTTCTCGGCCGTAGTAGTGGCTGAGCACCCCGAAGCTGTGGCCGTAACCAAATGAGCGGTATTGCAGCAGGTCGTAACTGCGGTAAATGTCGTTGAGTTCGGCGGCAATGTCGCAGCAGCGGGCGCCGGGCACAATGAGTTCGAGACCCCGTTCGTGCACTTCGACGTTTATTTCCCAGAGTCGAAGGTGTTCGTCGCTGGTCACGTGGTCGCAAAACAGGGTGCGTTCCAGCGCCGTGTAGTAACCGAAGATCATGGGGAAGGTATTGATAGACAATATGTCACCCGATTCAATCAGTTTGTTGGTGACCGGGTTGTGGGCGCCATCGGTGTTGATGCCCGATTGGAACCAGGTCCACGTGTCCATGAGTTCTACAAAGGGGAAACTTTGGGAGATCTCGCGCACCATGGCTTGGGTGGTAGCGAGGGCTACTTCGTGTTCGGGCACCCCGGCGGCCACTGCTTCTACGCAGGCGGCGGCGCCCAGATCGCAGATGCGGGTGCCGTGGCGAATCAGGTCGTGTTCTTCGGGGGATTTAATGGTGCGCATCCACATGGTGGCGGCGCCTATGTCGACCAGTTCTACGCCGTCGAGTTCAGTTTGTAGGGCTTGGAATTGTTCCACGCTGAGGTGGTCGAACTCGACGCCTAAGCGTTTGGCGCCTTTGAGTAGTGAGCGCACTGCTTGGTAGTAGTTGTCTCGTCGCCAGTCGGAGTACACCACGTTGTCGCCGTGGGTGCGTCGCCATGGTTGGCCGCCGTCGATGCCTGCAGAAATGGTGGTGGCCGCTTGAGCGTCGATGACCATGCCGTATTTACGCCCGAAGTAGCAGTACAGCCAACCGGAGTAGTAGCAGATGTTGTGAAAAGAGGTCAGCAGACAGGCATCAATATTTTCGGCGTCAAGGTGAGCACGTAATGCGTTTTGTCGACGGTCCATTTCGGCGGCCGAAAACGGTGACCATTCTTTTTCTCCCCACGCCCATCGGGTGACGTGGACCATGTCGTCGGTGTTTGGTTGCTTCATGCGGTTCCTCTCGTTCTTATTTGGTGCAGATTAGCAAGGGTTTTGCCTGTCTTGGATTTTTCTCCTTCTGGTTCGTGCCCTAGAGTGAGGCCATGGTTTCTTTGTTGCCGGTGGGGCGCCCCCAAGATTTGGATAACCGCCACCGGGCTGCCCTGTTTGCTCGGGTCGAGGAGCAAACCTTTGACATAGTAGTGGTCGGCGGGGGCATTACCGGGGCCGGTATTGCTCGGTCGGCAGCCAGCCGGGGGCTTTCGGTGGCTTTGGTGGAGGCCCAAGATTTAGCGTCGGGCACCAGCAGTCGGAGTTCCAAGATGATTCACGGCGGGGTGCGTTATTTGGCCCAGGGCGATTTGGGCTTGGTCCGTGAGGCGGCTCAAGAGCGTCAGGTGTTGCGCCGGGTGGCTCCGCATTTAACACGGCGTATCGGTTTTTTGTTACCTACCCGTTCGGCGGCTGGGCAGGCCAAGTTTCGTAGCGCCATGTGGACCTTTGAGAAACTGGGCAAGGTACCGAACGAAGATCACCATGAAGTGTGGAGCCTTGATGACCTTCACCAGCAAGAACCTTTGGCGGCTATTGAGGGCAGCAATGGGGCGGTGCGGTATTTTGAGTTCGTTACCGATGATGCCCGGTTGACGCTGGCTAATGCTCGGTCAGCGGCCCGAGACGGAGCCTTGATTCTTACTTACGCTCCGGCCGTTGAGTTTTTGCAAGAAAATGGCCGGGTGGTCGGCGTGCGGGTAGAGGGTGCGCTGCCTCAAGAATCTTTGGCGGCCACGTTGCGGGCTCGGGTAGTTATTAACGCTGCTGGCCCTTGGGTTGATGCGGTGCGGGCTTTAGAAGATCCTGCGCAGGCCCCGCGTTTGACTTTGACCAAAGGTATCCATTTGGTGGTGCCTCATGAAAGGTTGCCGCTCAACAACACGGTTTTGATGACCACCACCGATAAGCGCAGTGTGTTTGCTGTGCCTCGAGGGGCGGTTACTTATTTGGGCACCACTGACACTTTTTATGCCGAAAATAACCGCTGGCCTGAGGTAACCGCGGAAGATGTGGATTACCTTTTGGCGGCCGCCAACCGTAGTTTTACCGGCCCGCCGCTTCAGCGTTCTGAGGTCATCGGTAGTTGGGCCGGGTTACGGCCGTTGATCGCCGAGGCCGGTAAGAAGCCTTCGGAGATTTCTCGCCGTAACGAACTGTGGACCGGCCCCGGTGGGGTGTTGACCATGGCCGGCGGCAAGTTGACTGCTTATCGTTCTATGGCAGAGCGGGTAGTTGACCAGGTGGTGGAAACCTTGGGGGTGACTGCTCGCCCCGACGACACCGACCAGCAGTCCTTAGTGGGTGGCGATGTAGCGATCGCTGAGCGGAACCGCTGGCTTGACCTCTACGGCGATGAAGCCGCCGCGGTACTTAACGATGGCGGCGATGTGGCCGCTGAGGTGCGCCAAGCGGTGCTGCGTGAAGGTGCTGTCCGGTTGGAAGATTTTTGGGTACGTCGGGTGCCTCGAGCTTTTTTTGCTTTGGATGGCGGGCAAAGCATCCTGGCATCAGCGGCAGCCGAGATGGGCCGCTTGCTGGGTTGGTCTGGTGAACGCCTTGACCAGGAACTAGATACTTGCCTTCAACGTCACACCGCCGACCATGCTTTGTTCACCGATTCTTTACCCACCGACTAAGGACTCCCATGCTTGATTCTTCGCTTATAACTTCGCTCACCGACTTGTTGGGCGCCGACCAGGTGCTAACTAGCGATGAGCAGGTAGCCGACCGGCGCCATGATTACTGGGTGCTTAGCCATCTGCGCTCTTGGGCCGGGGTTTTTGCGGGCCGCCCGGGTGCGGTGGTGCGGCCCCAAAGCACTCAAGAGGTGCAGGCCATCATGCGTTTGGCCAGCAAAACCAACACTGCGGTGGTTCCTTTTGGTTTGGGCAGCGGGGTGTGCGGCGGGGTGCAACCAGACCAAAGCGTGTTGTTGCTTGACCTCTCGATGCTCAACCAAATTCATGCCATAGATAAGGTTAATTTGACCGCTACTTTTGCTGCGGGGGTCAACGGTTTGGTGGCTGAAGAGGCCGTGGCCGCTAAGGGACTTACCATTGGGCATTGGCCACAGTCCATTGCCGTGAGCACGGTAGGCGGTTGGGTTTCTACCCGTGCGGCGGGCCAGTTTTCTACCGCTTACGGAAACATCGAAGACATGGTGTATTCCCTTGAGGTGGTGTTGCCCAGCGGCGAGTTGGTGACTTTGGGTTGTGCGCCACGAGCGGCCGCCGGGCCCGATTTGCGGCATTTGTTTTTAGGGGCCGAAGGCACCATGGGGGTAGTAACCCAAGTAACTTTGGCTTTGCATCGCCAAGCTGAGCAGCGCACTTACCGGGTGTTTCATACCCCGTCTATGGCGGCGGGCCTAGAAGCCCAACGGCTGATTATGCAAGCCGGGTGGATGCCGCCGGTGGTTCGCCAATACGACGCTCGAGAGACCCGACGCAACTTCAAAGAATGGTCGGTTAAAGGCGACGGCATGTTGATGATGGTTCATGAGGGGCCGGTGGGTCGGGTAGCCGCTGAGGTGGAGGCCGTTGATGTGCTGGCTGCTCAGTGCGGCTTGACTCGGGCCGATGACCAAGTGGCTGCACATTGGATGGAAAACCGTAACCATGTGCCTTCTTGGACAGAGCTTTTTGACCAAGACTTGGTGGTGGACACCATTGAGATTTCGGGATCGTGGTCAAATATTGAGCTTATTTATGATCAATCCATTGCTGACGTGTCGGCAGTGGAGGGCGTGGTGGCGGTATCTGCTCATAGTTCGCATGCTTATCGCACTGGGGTGAATTTGTATTTCACTTTTGCTGGGCTCAGCGACGACCCTCAGGTTTTGGAAAACATTTACTTGGCTTGCTGGCATGCGGTGATGGAAGCTACGGCGGCTCATGGCGGTGGGGTGGCGCATCATCACGGCATTGGTCGGGTGCGCAAGCCTTACCTGGTACACGATTTAGGCGAAGCCGGGGTGGCCTTGTTGCGAACCGTCAAAAATGCTGTTGATCCGGAGGGGTTAATGAACCCCGGCAACTTAGTACCCGATGCCTGAGTTGCTGCTGGGCCTCGATGTAGGCACGTCGAGCGCCCGGGCCATGGTGTTCACCCCTGCTGGGGTATCGCTGGGGGCGGCGCAAGTGGGTTTGGTGAGCAGCCACCCGGAGCCGGGTCGGGTGGAACAAGATGCCGCCGTGGTGTGGGAGGTCGTCCAACAGGTTCAAAAACGAGCCTTGGCGGCGGCCGGTTGCGCCCCAAATGATTTGGCGTCGGTAGGGGTGGCCACGCAGCGTTCCAGCGTGGTTATTTGGGAGCGGGCTTCGGGCCACCCAGTGGCGCCCATGGTGGTGTGGAACGATCTTCGGGGTGACGAGCGGGCAGCCCAATTGCAGGCTGAGGGTTTTCCGGTGATGAACATTACTGCTGCCGCCAAACTTGAGGGGGTGCTTGCTGCCCTTCCCGATGGGCGGCAACGGGCCCATGCTGGGGAGTTGGCGTGGGGAACCTTGGAGAGTTACTTGGTCTACCGGTTAACGGGCGGGAAGCGCCACATCACCGACCGATCGTGCGCTTGGTCGACGGCTTACTTAGATTTTTTTAACCCCACCCAGTGGAACGAAGCGCTCATCGCCCATCAAGGGTTACCGCTGGAGTTTTTCCCTACGCTTTGTGACACCACCGGGTTTTTGGGGGTTACCGAGGCCAAGACTTTCGGGGCGGCAGTGCCAATTGGTGCGGTGGTGGCCGACCAGCAGGCGGGCATGTTTGCCCATCAAGCCCTAGAGCAGGGGCGGTGGAAAGCCACTTTTGGTACCTCGGGGGTATTAATGGTAGCTACTGGTCAACACCTCGATACGTCTTCGGGTTTGGTGCCTATGGCTTTGGCGGGTTGGGGCGACAAAACTTTGTTGGCGGCGGAGGGCATGGTTCGGAGTGCGGGTGAAATGCTGCCTTGGGCGGTAAGTCAAGGGTTTGCTCCTTCTGTTGAAGAGCTCTGTTTGCAGGCTGGCCAAACACCCGATGCGGGCGGGGTAAGCGTGTTGCCTGCTTTGCACGGGTTAGGTACTGGCGGTACGGGGCCGTTCAGCGACCACCACGGCAGCCCACTTGGCGCGTGCAGTGTTGGAGGGGGTAGCCCTTCGCATGGCCGAGATCGTACATCTTGCCGCCACCCACCACCCCATAGGCCCCACCACCGCGTTGCCTGTTGATGGGGGCCTTACCCGCAGCGATGTGTTTTGCCAAATATTGGCTGACTTGTTGGCTCGACCGGTAACGCGCCGCCACCAGGTAGAGGCCACCGCTTGGGGAGCGGCACGAGCCGGTGCTCAAGGCGTGGGAGTGGAAACATCTGACTCGACTGATTTTTGCCAACGGTTTAACCCGACGTTAACCCCAACCGAAGCAAGGCAGCGGCTCCACCAGTGGCAGGCTCAAACCTTAAATTTTTCTCAAAAGAAAGATAAATCATGACCAACTCCATTCCGTCTAGTTTTACTCACAACGATGCGCTGGTGGTTACCGGCCCACAAGGGCAACGGGCCCATAAGCAGCAGTTTGCTCACCTGACTCGCCTTAAGGAACATCTTTATACAGTTGCTGATGGGGTGTGGTGTGTGGTGGGCAATGGCTTGTCGAACCAGACGTTCGTTGAGGGCCCCGAGGGCCTCATTGTTATTGACACCGGTGAGTCAGTAGAAGAAATGGAGGCGGCCTTGCAGGCCGTGCGGGTTTACACTTCGGCGCCGGTGGTGGCGGTTATTTACACGCATTACCACTATTGCAGCGGCACCCAAGCCGTTGTTGATGAAGCGGGTGGCGAGGTGCCGATTTGGGCGCACCATGGGGTGGCCGGCAACTTACAGGCCAGAGGGGCTGAGGTAGGACCGACCGCCGGACGGGGGTTGGTTCATCAGTTCGCCATGATGCTGCCCACCGAAGGGCCTGATGGTGTTACCCATGTGGGGTTGGGGCTTCATTATCGTCGGGCTGAACACGCTCCTTTTACCCCCGGGTTTCTTGCGCCAACTGAGGAAATTACTGAGGCTACGTCAACCACCATCGCTGGTTTGCGCGTTGAGTTAACGCTGGCTCCTTCGGATGCTGACGACAACATCACTATTTTCTTTCCCGACCTTTCAGTGTGTGTCAACAACTTGGTCTGGCCGGCTTTATTTAATGTGTTTGCTATTCGGGGTGAGGCTTACCGTGACCCACAAGTTTTGGTTAGGGGCCTTGATGAGATTTTGGGTTTGGGGGCGGAGCATCTAGTGGGGGCCCATGGCCCGCCGTTGAGTGGCGCAGATGAGATTGCCGCCGGGGTAACCGACGCGCGTGATGCTCTGCAGTTTCTTTGGGATCAAACGGTGCGGGGGGTCAATAAGGGTCTTACTCAAGGTGAGTTGATTTCTTTTGTTCAGTTGCCGCAACGTTTTGATCGGTCGTTTCTTACCCACCAGAACTATGGCTTGGTTGAGCACCATGTGCGGCAAATTTCTACTGGGTTGATCGGCTGGTTTGATGGCGACGAGGCTTCTTTGTTTCCGCTTCCCACGTTGGAGCGTTGTCGTCGACTCATTAAAGGTTTTGGCGGTCGAGTTGAAGTAATTCAGCAAGCACAGGCAGCTCTTGAGGGTCACGACCTTCGATGGGCGTTAGAACTGGCTTCTTGGCTGGTGCGCAGCGAAGAAGAAGCGGGAACCGGCCGGGCCGATGGGGGTTCAACCACTGAACGGGCGTTACTGGCTGCGGTGTTACGGGCCTTGGGGCAGCGATCCACTTCGGCCAACATTCGAAATTGGTGCCTTACTCGTGCTTTGGAGTTAGATGACCAACTTGATTTGTCTCGTTTTCGGAAACACCGGTTTGGGCATCGGCAAGTGCTCGCCGGAGATCCGGTTTCGTTTATTCACAGTTTGCGGGTGTTGCTTGATCCTTCTTCGGCAGAAAACACAGATGGCCACTTACGGTGGTGCATCACCGATGGGCCAACAACAGGTTTACGCATTCGAGGCCAGGTTGCGGTGCCTACTGACGGGAAGGGAGCCGACTTGGAGATTGTTTTGACTCATGCCGCCTTGGCTGATCTTTTCTCGGGTCGTATCGTTTTCTCTGAGGCTGTTGCATCGGAGGTAGTTGCGGTCAACGGCGATTTAACCTCGGTTAAGAAACTGTTGGCCTGTTTTGAACACTCGGCCTTACGCGGTTAATCATCCATGCGGGTGTGTACTGCCCACAATTCAGGAAGTAGCGCTGACCGGGCGGGGCAAGCCGTCTCCCATCGGGTTCGTAGAGGCTTCCTCCGCAAAGGTTTCTATACTTAACCGATCGTTGATCTCCTTCATTCACCAACCTGATTGGACGCCCTGTGACTGCCATCTCGCATCTTTCCCCTCCGTTAACTTTGTTGGATTTCATTCCGCGTTCTCGTCTCCGTGATCTCCTCGCAGTTTCTAGCTTTGCTTTATTCACGGCTGCTGCGGCACAAATCACTATTCCATTAGGTTTCACCCCCGTTCCGCTCACCGGTCAAACTCTGGTGGTGTTGTTGGCGGGCGGTGTTCTCGGCGCAAAACTTGGTGCCGCTGCGCAAGGCCTCTACGTCATTTTGGGAGCTGTGGGCCTTCCTTTCTATGCCGGTGGTCAGGGGGGTTGGGAAGCAGCGACCGGGTCGACCGCCGGTTACCTTGTCGGCTTCGTGATGGCCGCCTTTGTGGTGGGTGCCATGGCGGAGCGTGGACATGACAGGAATCTTGTTACTTCGCTTCCTGCCTTTTTGGCGGGCAGCATCATCATCTACGGTATGGGGGCTTCTTGGCTTGCCTACCGCCTCAACATTCCGCTCACTGCGGGGGTTGGCGAACCTAGTGCCATTGCTTATGGCGTCGCCCCATTTTTGGTGGGCGATCTGTTGAAGGTTGCGGCCGCCGGTGTGTTACTGCCGGGAATTTGGCGCTTTACCACACGCTAAATTTTTATATTGCCTCTACCCCATGCGGGTGCGAATGGCCCAGAGTTCCGGAAAGTAACGCAGGTCGGCGGTGTGTTTGAGCCATTCCACGCCTGCTGACCCGCCGGTGCCGGGCTTGTAGCCAATGGTGCGTGCTACTAACACGTAATGACGCCAGCGGTATTGTGAGATGAGGTCATCAAGTTGAACCAGGCTTTCCCCGACCTGGTAAAAAGTGTTGGCGGTGGAAGGGTCTTGGTAAATATCAAACCACGCTTGCTCAACGGTGTCGTCTGCTTGGTAAGGCTCTGTCCAGTCATGATTTAAGGCCTGGGCAGAGATGCTGCTTCCCTGACGGGCCAGAAGGGCAATGATTTCGTCATAGAGGCTAGGGGTTTCTAAAGCATCTTTCATGGCTGGCCATACATGGGGCACGTTGTTGTGGGCGCTAGCTAACCGTTGGTTTTTGTTACCCAACACGAACTCTACGTGGCGGTACATGAAGGAGAGTTGGCCCGAGGCTTGGTCAAGGTAGTTGCGAAACTGGTTGAATCCCTCAGGGGTGATGGTGGCCACCACATCCCATGTTTTGATGAGTAACCGCACAAATTCTTTAGCTCGATCCAAAATCATGAGGGCATCATCAACGGCATCTTCCTTGATGCGTTCACGAGCGTTGTAGAGCTCGTGATGTAAGCCTTTAAACAAGAGTTCTTTAGTTTGCCCCATGATGAAAAAACTCATCTCGTCATAGGCGTCGCTGCGCGGGTTCTGCAATGAGAGAAGCAAATCAATGCTTTGATAAGCAATGTATGGGTTGGTGTCGCTGGAGAACTCAACCCGAGGCTGGCCATCAGTTTCTTTTACTTCTTGAACACGCTCAGCATCAGATGAAATGTTCATGGGGCGTGGATCAATACCGAGTTCTACGCCTTCGGGGTCAACGATTCGTGGGGTGACTGGCTTGAAGTTGGGCACGATAATGCTCCTATTTCTTATGGCTTCAGTAGCGAGAGGGTTTGTCGAGCAACTGGTGTGCTGAGGTCGGCCAGTTCGAACACTACGTCAAAATGGTTGCGTCCTGTTACCTCAAAATCCGTGCATGGGGTGCCCAACTCTTCAAGAGTTGCCGCAAAGGCTTGGCTTTGTGCCTTAAACTCGGTGGTTTCGTTTTCTCCCCAACACACGATGCTACGAGGAAACCCTGCTTCAGGCTGTGGGCTCAAGGCACGGGCCTCAGTTTCGGTGAGGCCAAGCGCTTCATTGATGGATGTTCCGACAAGAGGGGCTAGTTCAAAGATCCCTGAAATCAACATGGTGGCCAACACCGGCACTTCGTAGGCCACCATGGCGGCCAAATAGGCGCCGGCCGAGCTGCCCACCAGCACGATGCGTTGTGCATCAATCTGAAGTTCTGCGGATTGGGTAATGAGGTGGCGAATTGCTTGGCGGCTTTCTTCCACGATTTCGGCCAGTGTTGCTTGGGGGGCCAGCGTGTAGTCCAGAGCAGCAAAAGCCACCCCTTGTTTGACCCAAGCCGGTGCGGCAAAAGAAGATTCACGCTTGGAGAGTTCTTGCCAATATCCGCCGTGGATAAAAACCAGTAGGGGGGCTTGCTGGCCTTCGGGCAATGCCGGTAAAAAGAGATCCAAGGTTTGGCTTGGTGCTGGCCCGTAGGCGATCTCTTGACCTTCGCCAATTTTGGCTCGAGTTGCCGCGCTTTGCGTAATGTAGGCCTCTATGAAAGGTAGGTAGTCGCCGCCAATGCACGAACTGGGCGAGTAGGCCTCTTCGCGTTCGGCCAAGGTCATGGCAGGCCATTGCAGGGGATATTCGGTTGCGGACATTATTTGCGGGGCTCGCGAGGCAAACCGAGCACCCGTTCGCCCAAGATGTTGCGCATAATGTTTGATGTGCCGCCCATGATGGTGTAACCGGGGGCGTAGACCAGCCCTTTGACATCGTCGTTCCACAGGGTGGCTTGCGGCCCCAAGGTTTGGAAAACAAACTCTGCCACCCGTTGTTCATGTTCGGTGCAGTAGGCCTTGGTGGCGGCGCTAAACCCAGCCGGGGCTTGGCGTTTCACTTCGCGATACACCAGCAGGCGGCCCAACCGGTAGCCGGTTTCCAGACGGGCTATTTCTTGTCGCACCCGAGCGTCGCTTCGATCGGCGTGTTCAAGAGCCAGGTCGTACAGCGGTCGGTTAGAGACCAGGCGGTCAATGCCCCCGCGCTCGAACTCCAGTTGTTTCATGGTTTGGCTAAAGGCGCTGCCTTCCACCCCCACCAGGTTTTCAATAGGCACCTCAACGTCGGTGAAGTAGACCTCGCAGAAATGCCGGTTGGTGGTCATGTCAGTAATGGGGCGTACTTCAATGCCGGGCAGGTCCATAGGGACCACTATTTCGGAGATGCCTTTGTGGGGCGGCCCTTCGGCGGTGGTGCGACAGATGAGGTAGATGAAGTCTGCTCGGTCGCCGAAACTGGTCCAAATTTTTTGACCGTTGATCACCCAATGGTCACCGGTGTGTTGAGCAAAGGTTTTGAGCGAAGCCAAGTCGGAACCGGCATCGGGCTCGCTCATACCGATGCACCAAGTGCTTTCGCCGCTCAGCATGGCTGGCAAATATTCGACTTGTTGTTCGGCAGTGCCGTGGGCGATCAGGCTGGGCCCCATTTGCCGATCGGCGAACCACATGCCGGCAATGGGGGCACCGGCGGCGATCATTTCTTCGGCCACGATGACCCGTTCTAATGGAGGGCGTTGTCCCCCACCGTGTTTTTTAGGCCACCCCATGCCTATCCAGCCTTCTGCGGCCATAACTTGAGAGAATTCGGGGCTGTACCCGTTTATCCAACTATCGGTGTGGCGGCCAAATTGGGCAACCCCGGCGGCGGCTACTTCCGCGGCGTGATTTCTGAGTTTTTCTAATTCTGGGGTGAGAGAAAAGTCCAGCACGCCTTAGTTCTACACGCTGAAGGGGGTTTTACCTTCACCCGCTTAGCGAGCAGTGGTTTCAAAAATGCCCATCATTCCTTGGTCTTCGTGGTCCAAGATGTGACAGTGATACACCGCTTTGCCGGTGAAGCCGGTGATATGAAGAACAAACTTGACCCATCCGCCAGCTGGCACTACCACGGTGTCTTTAAGCCCAGGTGAGATGAGGCGCTGGTCGCTGGCGTCAGTTACTTGAAACTGCCAAATGTGGATATGGAAAGGGTGGTCCATCGTGGAGGGGTTGGTGATGGTCCACTCTTCAACATCGCCCAGAGTGAGGTGTTGGTCAACTCGTTCGTGGTCAAAGATTTTACCGTCAATGGTCAACGACATGCCGGACATGTTTAGTTCCAACGTTCGTTGGCCGGTGAAGGCCCGCGGTTTGGCGATTGCTGCTTTTTCGATTCGTGTAGGCATAGCGGCTTCTTTTGTTAACCCGGTGACTTCCAAAGCTAAGAGGTCAATGGGCTCATTGCTGTCTGAGCCGCCCATACCGCCCATACCGCCTCGGTCGTAGTGGGTGGTTTGCAAGACAATGGTTCCTGGTTCGTTTGCTGCTACCAGCAACTCGGCTCGTTCGCCGGGGGCCAAAAGCAGTGAGTCAATTTGCTGTGGTGTTTCCATGAGACCGCCATCGTTACCGGCCAACACCGTGGGGGCACCAACTAAAGCGAGATTGTAAAAGCGTGAAGAGCTGGCGTTTACTAATCGCCACCGCTCAAGGGAGCCCGTTTCGGCGGCCATGACGGGTTGGTGTACACCGTTTATAGTGACGAGGTCGCCTTCTCGGCCCATCATGCGATCCATCATAGAGACAGAGACAATGCCATTGTCTTGGCCAATAGCGGGGTCGCTGAGCACCATGATTCGTTCGGTGGCGGCGGCCAGCACGGGGTCGCTGTCATAGTCACCTTCCACGATGATCATGCCAGCTAAGCCTGCTGATACTTGTTCGGCGACGTAGCCGTGGCGATGCGGGTGATACCAGTAGGTGCCTCCTCGATGGTTTTCGGGAAGTTGTATTTCAAAAAGAAATTCTTCACCGGGGGCGATGCTGACGAAAACGTTGTCGCTATTGCCTTCGGGGGAAACATACAGACCGTGGGTGTGCAGATTAGTGGGGCTTCCGAGTTGGTTCACTACCCGTATGCGCATGAGGTCACCGGGGCGAACGCGCAGGGTGGGTCCAGGGGTGGCGCCGTTATAGGTGTAGGCCCAGCGTTCGCCGTCACCGAAAGGCACCATGGCCGCCGCCATAATCAGAGAAGTTTCGAGCACCCCATCGGTCGAAATGATCTCGGTAGGAGTCAAAAAAGTTGAAGCGCTCCCCAAGGCGGCCCCAAGCGGAGCAACCTCTTCATCACTTCCACAACCCAAAAGTGGGAAGGCACTTGCCCCAACTACGGCGCCAGCACCGAGTATTAAAAATTTTCGTCGATTAAGGGTGGTCATAACAGGTCTTCTTGGTCGGGGTTCTCGCATTATTTTGGGAAGAGTTTGTTAAGGCGACATGAAGAGTTGGTTTGTCATTGTTGCTCGCTAGGGCGCCAACCCCAAAGCAAGATTTCATGGTAACACCTTCTAACACGGCCATTTGAACGGCAACCGCTAGCCGACACGTGGCCAGAAACTATGCTTTGGGGGTGGCAGGAATCCCGGTGATTAACCTTCAAGGCGACAATGCTGGACGGTTACTGGACCGGGCGTGGCGTGAGGTTGGTTTTGCGGCGGTAACCGGCCACAGCGTCGATCTTGGTCTTTTCGCCAAGATGCGCTCGCTGACTCAGGAGGTTTTTTCGCTGCGTGAAGAAACAAAGCAGCGCTTTCAGATCACAGCGAAGAACTACCGTGGTTTTGTTCCTTTCGGATTCTTTAGCCCGAACCGGGGTGAGGTGACCGGTGTTCTCCCAGATGCTTACGAAGCTTTCAAGCTCCATTGGGAGTGCCCGGTTGAACACTCGGTGCGCCAAGAGTGCGCCCTTTACGGAAACAACCAGTGGTTGTCTGAAGTTGCGGGCATGGAGGAAACCGTTTTGACTTATTGGTCGGCTTGTGATGACTTGGCCAATCTTTTGCTGGCCTTGAGTGCGGCGGCGCTTGATCTTGACCCGCTATCTTTGTCGTGTTGTTTTACAGCACCGTTGACCAACATGACGTTGCTGCATTACCCGACGCAACCCGCTGGTGCCGATTTTGGGATCCATCCGCATAAAGACACCAACGTTTTTACTTTGTTGCATCCTGACCCAGTAGGTGGGCTCGAGGTGTTGGGCCGTGATGGTTCTTGGATTTCTGTGAATTGCCCACCTGAAGCCCTACTCATTAACACCGGAGAGATGATGGAGGTCTGGTCGGGTGGGCACTACGCCGCCACTCCTCATCGGGTTATCAACCGGGGCCCGGATCGTTTTTCGTTTCCCTATTTCATGGTGCCTAACCATGATGTAGTGGTTAAACCGTTGGTACCGGTAAAACCTAGTTTTGTTGCTACCCCGATGCCCGTAGGGGTTTTAACCGCCGAAGTGTGGCGCACCAATTGGCGTAATCAACTGCCCGTTCCGCACACCTTTGCTCTCGGTTCTTTACGCCAATAATCAAACGCTCAAAAGGCACCTGAGACCGTACCCACGGGGAGAGGTCGCTCACCAGGTGATGGGCATCAGTACAGGTTGATGCTGTTGCGTTGGCTCAGCACGATTAACAAAATCACCGTATGTTCTGGCCAGAGATGCACCGAAAAACCCCGTAATCTTTTAGCACGAGAACAGCGCGAAGTGACAGACCTCTTGTTAACGGTTGGCTTCCTGTTGAGTTTCCCAAATAATGACTTCGCTCTCCCCGACACTGGTCACCAGTTGGGTACCGGCTTGAACCAACCGAGCCGCATCACCTTGTTCAAAAATTGAACTGTTTAATTCCAGCGTGCCTTTGGCAACGAAGAGATGCACAAAGGGCGCGTCTGGTATCTCTACTGTCTCGTTATCAACGAGACGCCCAACCCACATAACTGCTCCTCGCTGGCAAATAGGCATCGCTCCCCCATGACCTTGGCCAGAGGCCACGGCGATCAGCCCACGGGCAGTCAAATCCTCTGAGAAATCACGGTCTTCGTAACTTGGTTCAATACCTGTGCTATCCGGCACCACCCACATCTGTACAAGATGAACTGGCTC
>LWDU01039478.1_pt1 | contig 40221 bp, 29 predicted proteins | sample 727161 | NCBI WGS metagenome assembly LWDU01 (sample SAMN04566230, study PRJNA314399) | hydrothermal vent metagenome | isolation source: deep sea hydrothermal plume seawater | place: Mexico: Gulf of California, Guaymas Basin | collected 2004-07-11
CAGCCAGCTCATTGGGGTAAGGGCAGGGACGGCGGCAGGCAGAGGGACGTCGGAGAGTCCGACGTCGGAGATGGTCAGGGAATCGACGATGCCGTCGGTGAAAAGGCTATCGCTGATGTCGGCGGCCGAGAGCCCGAGACCTTGCAGAGTCGGATCGGCATTCACAGCGATCGCGAGATCGGCTAGGACCTGTGCGGCCGTCTCACCAAAATTCGTCGTCACCATGATGACGACGCCACTGATCGTGACACTTACGCTGCCACCCTCAGCGACACCGTAAACCGCTACGGAGTCTTCGATTTGACAACTCGAATAACATCCATCGCCGGCGAGAACATTACTGTCGTCACAGGTCTCGGGTGCCTCGGTAATACCGTCACCACAGACGGGCAGTGGGACGTCGGAGAGTCCAACGTCGGCGATGGTCAGGAGATCGACGATGCCGTCGGTGAAAAGGCTATCGCCGATGCCGGCGGCCGAGAGACCGAGACCCTGCAGGGTCGGATCGACATTCACAGCGGTCGCAAGATTGGCGACGACACCAAAATTAGTCGTCACTGGAATGACGACGCTACTAACCGTGACACTCACGCTGCCACCCTCAGCGACGCCGAAAAGTTCGACCGAGTCTTCGATTCGACAGCTCGAATAACATCCATCTCCGGCGAGAACATTGCCGTCGTCACAGGTCTCGGGCGCACTGATAATGCCGTCACCGCAGGAGGGTACGAACACCGTCTCACTGAGCGAGTTCGGCGTCACACAAGCGGAGTCGGCGAGATCGATAAAACCATCGCCGTCGTTGTCGATGAGATCCTGGCACTCGGCGACCTCGCTTGTGTCGAGGCGGGCAGCACAGGCCGGGTCGGGGGGCACGTCGGGAATGCCATCGAAGTCGAAATCGATCCCATCGAAGTCTGCGAATCCATCGCCGTCATTGTCCAGGCGATCGAGACAGGGACGGGTGGAGAGGAATTGTTCCCAATCGAGTTCATCCGTCACATGGAAGGCGTCGATGCCTAAGGGGATTTGTTGAAGCACTGGATCTTGACCGTTCGAGGCCGGTACTGAGTAGCTGAGAAATCCGTAGGAATGAATTTTGTCCATGAGTTCTTGGGTCAAACCCGCCGGCGTAAATCCGATTCCGAAGTCACCCTTCGCCGCGCGGTCTGCGAGAAAAGCATCCGTGACAACCGACTGTGCAACGATCCCAGTGATCTGCCTGACGCCCGGAAGGAGGACGTAAAACTGGTCATACAAATAGGGTTCTCGAGCCCAGATGATGATGTTGTCCGCGCTGAGTCCGGTGCGGGTCAGGATCTCCTCGATGAGGGGTGCCTGTCCCGTGGATTTGATCTCGATCAGCAGAGGCACTCCGGTCCCATCCAAGAAGAACATGGCTTCCTCCAGGGTAGGCATGACCGCGCCTGCAAACGCGGGCGAGAACCAGGAACCGACGTCCAAGGCCTTCAACTCCGCGAGGGTGAAGTCTCGAATCCAGGGAAGCCGCCCCAATGGGTTGTTCGCGGCGACCACGCAGTCGAAGCCGGGGAGGGTTCCAATATTGGTGGTGCGACACATATCCAAATCGTGATGGATCACCAGCACGCCATCGCTGCTCACCCAGGTGTCCGTTTCGAACCACGGATTCACGCCGAGATCTAGCGATAGTTGGAAAACTTCGAGCGTGTTCTCGGGTCCTTGAATTCGACCGCCCCGGTGTAGAGCACCAATTAAATCACCGTAGGCCGGGAGCGACACGACCGCGAAGAGCACGAAGACCACCCACCCGTGCCGTCCGAAGAGAGAAACATTCATATCGCAGGAGTCCTCTTCTGCTGCTTCCCTGCGCATCGGGGCTGCCGCTCCTGTTAATCCATCCTGAGCGAAGGTGCGTCCCGATGGGGACCGATAGACGGGGCGAATTTCCACTATGCTGCCCGCCATCGGAAAATGCAATAAAAATCTGATCGCCAATAGGGCCAGCGGCCCTTTAGAATCCACCTGGCTCAGCGCATGCCGCTGCGTACAGAATAGTGCGAGGGGGATGCCCGTTCTGTCGAACGAGTTGCTCCATTGCCAGCGGCAACTTGGCGGCAAATCGCGCTGGTCATACAGGACTCGCTACAGGTCATTGATGCAGCCACCCCTCGTTCGCGAGTCAGTCCGCATCATGAACTCTTGTCACCGGAAGCTGGACCTTCCCTCCGCCTCCGAAACCGGCAACCTGCTTGCGGAAACAATGCCAACATGCGCATTCAGCGAAAAAGCGTGTTTGCCGATGAATGCTAGGGTAGGCGCCCTTACGCGGCGTCTGGCCTTCGCGTTGGCAAGGAGACTCCAGCCCCGCCATGAAGCTCAAAGCGCCCCAACAGCCAACGGCAACCCAGTCCAGCCTAATAGGTCGGCCTTGGCGGCGCCGACTCCTCGCCGGAGTGGCCGTCTTGGCCTTGGCCGCCTGGACGAGCCTGACCTTCATGAGCGGAATCGCGTTTCTCGACTACGTGCGCCCTTCCCTCCAGAATCTCACAGGTTTCACTTCGTCTCGTGACGCCCTTGCCTCGCTGTCCGGCGCACCCTACCGCTGGACGCGGGCCTGGCTCGCGGATGAGGAAGTGCCGCGCCTGCATCTCGACATCAAGTACAAACATCTCCACAAGCTCAATCAGAAGCGCGACGAGGCTATTGCCAAGGGCCTGCTTCAGAGCAGTAGCGATGACTTCGTTCCGGCCGAGATCCGCATCGGGGAACGCACCGTGCGGGTGAAACTTCGCCTGAAGGGCGATTACACCGATCACCTCGAGGGTGAAAAATGGTCCATGCGGGTGCATGTCGAGAAGAATGACCAACTCTTTGGCCTGCGCCGCTTCTCTCTCCAAGCACCGCGTACGCGGGCATTTCAGGCCGAGCCCATCGTGCTCGATCACTATCGCAGGGAAGGCGTACTGGCTCCCCGCTACTTGTTCGTCAAGGTCTCGGTCAACGGCAGGGACATTGGGCTCATGGCGGTGGAGGAGAGTTTCTCGAAGGAGCTTCTCGAATCCCAGCAGCGACGTGAGGGCGTGATTGTCCGTTTCCACGAAGATCCGTTCTTCGCCAACCTGGCGCGAAACGGGATCCACGGCCCCTATGAAAATTTCCACATCGCGGAGATCACCCCGTTCGGAAGCTCGGCCATCGCAAAATCGCCGACACTCAGCAAACAACTCACGGTCGCTGTTGGCTTGTTGCGGGGATTCCTCGCTAAGGAACTCGAGGCCTCCGAGGTCTTCGATGTCGAACAAACCAGCCGCTTCCTCGCCGTATCGGAGGTCTGGGGTACGACACACGCCCTGAGTTGGCACAACCTCCGCTTCTATCTCAACCCCATGACATTGCGACTCGAACCCGTCGCTTTCGACGTCAACATGCAAGTGACCTACGTCGGCACGGGGATGGTCAGCCTATCCGAACCCTTCCCAGCGCTGCTGCTCGAAGACGCCTCGATGCGCGTCGCCTTCGTAGGGAACCTACGCCGCATCGCGAGAGAGATGCGAGACGGCATGACGACAGTCCGCGTGAAAGAGCTGGAGGCGCCCCTGCTCAGCGTACTCAACCGCGAGTTCCCGCTACGCCGCGCCATGAAGATGCAGCGGCTCGAGCGAAGAGCGGCGATGCTGTCGACGGTCAGCGAGGAGAATTTCGAATTATTCCGACCCGAACTGGTCCAGCCACAGGCCGAGTACCCTGATGCCATCCGCGCCTATCTCCAGCGCGACGCCTCTGGAGACTATCTCGAACTCGTCAATGTGATGCCGGTGCCCGTGATCGTGCATTCTCTGGTCCACCCAGCGCAGAGCGGCGAGCAGAGTCGCCCTGTCAATTTTCCCGCCCCCGACCCGTTGCCGATCATATTGCCGGCAACACCGCTCGGAGAGCCGCCTAACGCGTTGAAGATTCGTTTCGACACGCCGGACCAGACCACTGAAGCGAAGACCGACAGGAGGCTGCGGGTCGAGGGCCGCTACCAGGTGCAGGGACAGCGCCGTCGCCACGCTTTCAAGGCGCGGTCCTACTTTCCCGCCTTGAATCGCCGCCCCATCGACGCGACGACCCTCGACGAAGCCCTCGAAAAACATCCCTTTCTGAGCTGGGACGCATCGCTCGAGCGACTGCGCGCCGCGCCCGGGGATTGGCTCGTCGCCGGCTCCCTGGTGCTGCCCCCAGACGTCGGCCTTGAGTTAGGCCCCGGCACGACCTTGCGCTTCGACGAGGGCGAAGCCCTCCTCGCCTCGGGTCCACTGATCTTCCAGGGAAGCCCCAGTTCACCCGTTGTCCTACAAGGCGCCGACGCAGACGCTCTCTGGAGCGGGGTCGCCGTGCTCCACTCCGGCGAGTCCCACGACTGGAATAACGTGATTGTTCGCCACACCAGCGGCATTGCGCGCGGTGGCTGGAGCCTCACCGGTGGAGTCACCCTGCGCGACTCACAGGTCCGAATCGAAAACAGCCTCTTCGAGTCGAACCGCTGCGAAGACGCCCTCAACCTCGTCCACTCCGAGTTCGAGCTGATCAATGTTCGCTTCATCGACACACCCTCGGACGCCTTTGACGGTGATTTCGTCCGCGGCCGAATCGTGGGAGGGTCCTTCGAAGACGTCGGCGGAGACGGTATCGACGTGAGCGGCGCTGAAATCCGCGTCGAGGGTGTGCGGCTCAAACGAATCCACGACAAGGCCCTCTCCATCGGCGAGGGCAGCCGGGCTTCAATCTCCGGCGTCCATATCGAGAATGCGGGCACCGCCCTAGCGAGCAAAGATGCATCACGAACCGAGATCTCGGAGTCGGAGTTCTCGCAGATCGAGTTCACTGCGATCATGGCCTACGTGAAGAAGCCCGAGTACGGTCCCTCCGAGATCATCGCCCGAGATATCGTTCTGCGAGAGGTCGCAAAGGAGGCGCTGGCGCAGCTCGGAAGCCGCGTGACGCTGAACGGTGTCGTAGTCGAGCCCGAGGCCATCGACATCAAAGGACTCTACGACAGCGGGTACATGAGAAAATAAGCACAGTGGCTGTCCCCGAACTTCTGCGCTCGGTCAGAATCGGCCGCCCACTCCGGCATCGTCCTGCTCAGACCAACTCGGCTCCCGTGGCGTAGAATTTCCTCGGACAAGGTATGCGACCGCGAAGTACGTGATCATGACCGGAGCCAGAGCAAAAACGGTTGTGGACATGACGGCTGCTGCGGAACCGATCTGTTTGATAATGAGCTGCGCGATCAGAACGATGGCCGCCAGGATCCCGACCGCCGTAGGATGGGGTCCCAAGAAACGAGTCTGAAAAAACCGAAGAACTGTCCCAAATACGAACATACCGATCACGACACTGGCGACGCCGAAATTCAGATAGAGATCGCCGATGAAGGTCGGGCCCGTATAGGAAGAGATATGGGCTCCGGAGCCATAGGTGTCCGTGATCCATTGGCCAAGTGTGATTTCCGGTTTCCCAGGCCATAGAAGGCGGGGAATGAAAGCAACGGGAAACAAGGCCAAGGTTCGACCCTGCTGGAAGGGAGAGACGGACGGCGTATCACGAACAATCACGGACTCGATACCGATGCCGTCAAGGCGAGCAGCCGTCGCAGTTAAACCGTCCCCCAGGTAGCCCCCCGCGCGAGAACTCGAAAGAAATTCGGACAGTACGCCTAACGTCTGACCGGGATCGCTCAGAACATCGACGATCGTGAGCGTATTCGCTCTGAGGATGTCCTGGCGATAGAACTGTGCAACCGGATACAGCATCGCCAGAGCCATCGTCCCCGCAACGATCCAGCGTGCTCGAAATCGGCCGCCGAGGAGCATGGCAGTGAAGACTACAACGGCGGGAACGATCAATGTGGCCGTCTTCGAGCCGGTGAAGAAGCCAAGAAGACTGCTGACGGGCACTGCGATACAGAGCATGATCAAGGCGATGCGCGAGCGGTGCCGCAAGGCGGCCACTGCAAGAAGAGCGTTTCCGAATATCACGGAAGAACCGATCATGCTAATGAAACCGCTTCCGAGCGCGGCAGGGATGAGTCCCAACGCTCCCGATATCGTGACGACCCAGCCGAGGACGAGCATCATCGCAGCCACGATGACGATCACTTCCGAAGGCCAGTCTCTCGACTTACGCCGCTCGATCTCTTGATCGCTCAGCCGTAACGGCAGAACAGCGTATCCGAGAAGCAAGCTCAGAAGTCCGAGTAATGCGACTGCTTGACCTGCCACGATGTCCGGCGGGAAGAGACTGGCATAGGCGACGCCCGGCGGGTCCGTAGGCATCCTCACAATGGCGTAGTGAGTAAAAATCGGTAGGCCGAAATGAACAATGAACAACAGGCAATAGAGCGTCAGGAGCATATGCCGGCGTTCGGCCGGGCGCGCCTGATCGAGAATGACGGGAATCAAGGCGATCGTGGTCGTCAGCAGAGCCAGTCCAATCATGGCGTAACGGTCGCGTGAGTACCCCAGCGCGAGTGTCAGAGCGAAAATTAGAAATCCAGCAATCGGCAAGCAAGCTAATAACACCATGGCACGCTGCGGATTGGCGCGACCGGCCCCGCTAATAATTGGTTGCCCGGCGCTCACGTCAGACCAACCTCTCGATTAAACCGGACTGCATCGCATCAATCCTCACTAGCTCGGCGGATGACATCGATTCGAGCGTAGCGAGACAAGCCAGGGTCGCTCCAAGCGATTCGTGAAGGGACATGATCGGACCCGATCCCTCTGTTAGAGCGCGACAGAACGACTCGACCGCGTTCGATTGTCCCTTGTCCTGGTTCAGACCACGAACCCGCTTGCCTCCCGGTAAGGTCGTTACCCGGAAATTGTCGCAGACTGCGCTCCGCCCATCCGCATGAACTTCCCATCGCTCCTTCGGCAGTTCGGAACTCGCATTCGCAAGATATGAAATGCTCGCAGTCGAGCCGTCGGTATAGGAGTAGAGCGCCATCATGGAATCATCCGATTCGGGATTCCGCCCAAGGGCACGCGCCTGCACACCCAAGGGCGTATCGCCCACGAGATAGTTGCAGAGATCAACGAAATGGCAGACTTCGCCGATGATGCGACCGCCTCCGACCTTCGGATCCGTGATCCAGGTCCCGGTTGGCGTCGCCCCGGCAGCAATCACGTATTGAATCGCCATCGGTCCCGCCCGCTTGGCAAACGCCTCTCGCACAGCGCGCGCATGAGAAGAGAACCGACGGTTGTACCCAACCATCAACAGGCCGTCGGTCTCGTCGACGGCTCGCGCAACCGACTGCACTTCCTCGAAGGTGAGTCCGACGGGCTTCTCCAGCCATACGGCCTTGCCCGCTCGAAGCGCTGCTTCGGCCAGAGCGGCATGCGTGTCGTGCTGGGTCGTGATGAAGACGAGATCGACCGAATCGTCCGCGAACACGTCGCCGGGATCGGTTCCCGCGGACGCGAAACCAAAGCGTTCCGCAGTCCGCTTCGCCGAGGGACCCGTCGACGTCACGATCGTACGCCCCGTGACCCCGGGCGTCTTGGCGAGAATCGGTAGCAAGACGGCCTTGCCATAATTCCCTGCGCCGATGAAGGCAGCGCCGAGTTCCCCCGACTTCTTCGGACTCTTCGTCCGAATCCCCGACGGGATGTCCCTCGTACGTGCGCGGTCAACCTCTTCCAAATATTTGAACACCGCGGCGAGTGCTTTGCGCTCGCCCTTCGCCAACCGCTCATAGGTCTCGGGGGCATTCAGAAATTCGACGGTCTCGACGTCCATCTTCTTGGGATCGATCGTGCCCTTCCCAGCCAGATCTAGAAAGGCCTGAAGATTTCGCTGCTCGGTCCATCGCACATAGGCGATCGGATAATCGAGCCCGACTTCCTCATAGCGCCGATCATAGCGACCCGGCCCATAGGACATGCTCATGCGGAGCTCGAGTTCCTTCTCGTAGAATGTCCTGCGGTCGAGGTCCATCGCGGTTGCACCGACGGCAACGACACGCCCCTTGTGGCGACACAATTCTGCCGCCAGCTGAAGAGGCGCCGAGCTATCGGAAGCCGCTGTGACGATGACGATGTCCGTCCCGTGCCCGCCGGTCGCCTGAGCCAGCCGTTGTTCGTGATCGTCCCCGGGTGCGGCACCCCAATCCATCCCCTGCTCGAGCGCCTGGGCGATTCGCTTGGGATCGAGATCGACGCCGTAGACGCGACATCCATTGGCCAGCAGGAGTTGTACAGTCAGTTGGCCGATCAATCCGAGGCCGATGACCGCCACGACTTCACCGAGCGTCGGATCTCCGACGCGAAGTCCTTGCATCGCGATTGCGCCCAGAGTTGCGAATGCAGCCTTGTCGAGACCGAGGTTCTCGGGAACATGCGCAGCCAGATTCTCGGGTACGACGATCAACTCGGCATGGTTCGCATAACCCGCGCCCGCACACGCGACTCGATCCCCCGGTGCGAACGCAGTCACACCCGGTCCAACTTCCAGAACGATCCCCGCGCTCGCATAGCCGAGAGGCTGCGGCGCATCGAGCCTATTCATCACCGTCCGGTAAGTGGGAAGCGGGCCTTCCTGACGTAATTTTCGCGTCACCTGCTTGACTAGATCGGGCCGACTTCTGGCTTTGCCTAACATCGACTTGCGTGCGAAATCCATCGCCATCTTTTCCGTACCCGGAGACATCACGGAATGGACGTTACGCACGAGCACCTGACCCGGCCCAACTGCGGGCGCCGGAACGTCGACGAGCTCCAGTGAACCCGTTCGCGCATTCTGCAAAATCTGCTTCACCCAAAAACTCCCAGCGATGAGCGGTTAATCCGCGTCACGCTCCACATGCCCAACCCATCCCGCGTGCGGAACGAAGCCGCGTTCCCACGAAATTTCTTCGAGAGTCCGCTCTCGCACACTCTCGGCCCCGATCACCATTTCACCGACACGTACTTCTTCACTCGACCTGATCGCCGTGATTCGTGGCCCGGAATCGTTCATCGGCTCACGCAGCTTTGCGAGCTTGTTCTCGTCAAATCCCATCAAGCGAACCGCAAGACAATCCACCGCGACCGGGTCGGTGCCCGCCAGGATCGCGCCAAGGGGAACATCACCCGGCGCAAGCGGCCCCTCACCCTCGCCGGCGAGTACGCCATCGATAATGGTGAGCACCGTTCGAACGGGTGCCTCCGCGTCCAGATGCAATCCGTCGCGATCGCTGTAGTAGAGACATCGATTCAGATCGCAACACATACGCCAGGTCGTTCGATTTCCATACCAATTGCCGCTGCGAATGAAGGTATCTCCACGGGTAGCGGACTCGACGCGGCGAAAGAGTTGGAAGAATTTCAGACCGAGCCCGCGTGCGAGCAGTGGCCGAGCAATTTCAGTGGCGCGACTTCTCAATCGATCGATGAGCTTGCTTTCAGGAAACTCATCACCGCCGTCGTCTACAGATCCCAAACTGTGATGGGGCAGCCAATTCTTGTCGCCGTTGATGCCGACGAGATTTTTGAGTGCCAGAGTCACACCGGTCTTCTTGTGCGTCTTGAGCTTCGGCAGATTGATGACCAGGTCTGCGGACAAAACCGTTTCGCTGAGCAGGTAGGCGTTGCGCCCACCACTATGATGCTCCGCCGTGGGCCCCGGATCGTAGTCCGCCCCACGGAAGCGATTCGGGTCGAGACCCGACCCCGTAAAGAAACTCTTGTCGCCGAGATCCACGGCTCGATAGCCCTTGGGATCACCGGGAAGAACTTTGCGATCCTGAATAATCCCGTCTTTGAAGACGACGGCTTCGCGTCGAAGGTCGATGATTTCGAATTCTCGTCGCAGCGTTTCTTCGTAGACGGCAACGATCTCGTCGAGACCCGCGATGCGTCGGACCTCATCGAAGTCACAATCCATCTGCGGCGCTTCGGCAATGGCAACGCTGCCGTCCGGCCCCGCGGCGATCATCGCGTAGTCGGCGACCGCACGAATAACGGATCCATGCGTGATCACACTGTCGACGGTTCCGCCACGGCCATCGTCGGCGGGATTCCAATGACGAATGAGATTCGGCTTGAGGATAATGCGCTTGCCAGGTCCGACCAGTTCACCGATCGGATTCCAATCCTCTTGACCGAAATGCTCTGCATCGAGGCCCAGACCAAAGAGCGCCGACCGAACGGCTGCGTAGACTTCGTTCATCGGCCCCGCACAGGCTTCTTCGCCTAATAAACGAGCCACTTCGGGATAGCTCTTCCCGGGACCCCAGGGCGCAGAAATTCCGTGATAGCTCGGTCGGCAACGAGCCAGTCCAACGCGCATCATTCGCCGATTCCCCCAAACGATTCACCCGTCGCTTTTCCCACGGACGATTTGACCGCCCGAAATTTACCATTGGCTTCGCGCGGAATCTCATCAACGCGAAGAAGTTCTACGCGAATTTCCGTGCCGAGCCGAGAATGGATCTCCTTCAACAAGTTTTTCTCCGCCTGCCCACCAAAAGATGGACGCACCACCATTCGGACCTGGATCGAGGACACATCGTCCTGAACGATCTGGGCCTCGCCGATGTCGAGTTGATCCTTGAAGATGTGGTCGAGACGGCCCACCCATCGACCATCTGGCGTCACGATATAATCCTCGACGCGCCCATCCACATCCAGGAAGACGTCCCCGGGTCGACCGCAGGGACAAGCATGCTTGGATCGAGTTCCAACATCACCCACCCGATACCGAATGAAGGGCGTCGCGTCATTCCCGAGTCCCGTCACCAACAGGGGCCCGCGCACGAAGTCGTCGGTCTCCTCTTGTATGTCGATCTCGACGATGCCGAACTCCATATCGAGATGGAGTCGACCCTCGGTGCAGCCGGTCATCGAAACAACGAATTCGCTGGTTCCATAGCGATCGAAAATCGGGGCTCCGAAAGCTTCTTCGATCACTTCTCGATGAAATGCCAACAGCGATTCCGATGAGGGGAAGATGGCCTTGAGCTGACCTTTGGGCAGCGTGCGACCAGAGTCGATCATCGCGCGACCGAGCAGATGAAACGAAGAGGGATAGCCCTGCATATAGACGGCGGGCGTCGAATGGATGGCTTCGATATACGCGGGCAGATTCTCTTTTGTCATGTGGTAAAGCGAAAAAAGGGTCTGCCCTCCCCAGACATTATGTCGCCAGAACGGAGGACCCTTTTGCCGCAGCGGCACCAGCAGTTGACCGCCAAAGGAGAGATGCCGATCGTCCAACTCGATTCCCTGCCAGCGTCGAAGTCGCCAGACCGCCGCGTATTCTTCCGCGAGCGCCTCGCTCGTATACCAGAGCGGCAGCGCACTTCCCGTCGTTCCGCTGGTCTTGCCCTTGAAGAGCCGCTCGCTTGGAATGTCTGAGGCGATAAAAGATTCGGGTGCGTCTCGGTAGTCTGTTTTCTCGAGAATGGGAAATGTTCCGAGGATCTCTTCGATCCCCTTTGCGGCATCGACCTGGGGTTCGGGCTCGGGCAAGTGCATTTCTTGATAGTGCGGAACAAAGCGGCGAGCGCGACGTACGAGTTCAATCAAGCGATCTTGCTGAATTTCCCTCAACGCTTCGCTGGAGCTCATTCCTGTCTCACACCACTGCGTGAGGACATCATCGAAATAGGGCGTGAACCGTGCACGGGCGCGCTGTCTTCCCGCCCATGTACAGGCAAGATTCTGCAGAGGGATCGGCAGCCTTCCATAGACGGACTCAGTGTTCATGACCGAGCTTCCACTTCGACATCGCCCTTGTCGATGCGAATCTCTGCGACGATTGGAAGGTGGTCTGAAGCTTTCCGGGCAGCCGGCGACTCGTGATGCTTGACTTCGACGACGGATGCTCGATGAGCATATATTCGGTCGAGCGCCAGGATCGGTCTGGCCGCCGGAAAGCTCGGTGGCCAATTGACGTTATGGTGCAGGTTCAGATTATCTTCGAGCTGTTTCGATCCCTTGCATTTTCGCCAAGCATTCATATCGCCTAACAAGATGGAGGGGCCAGTGCTCATCTGGGGATGATTGAGCAGCGATTGCACTTGACGCTGACGCGTGCGGTCGACGAGAGACAAATGGGTCGCGACGATCCCGAGAACGGCGCCGGCATGACCCACCTGGGCGGCCAGCGCGCCACGTCGCTCGAAGCGCGAATGCGATATATCGATGACCGAAATGGCAGTGATCGGGAATCGGGAGAGAATCGCGTTTCCGAGCTCTCCCCGGCGATGGCGACGGGTCACGGCGAAGGCGAGATAGAGGTCGAGTTCCTCGCAGAGCTGACCGAGCGGATCCTCGCCCTCGGACTCAAGAGGACGAAGCACTTCCTGCAGGGCAATCACGTCCGCATCGAGTTCGGAAATCACGAAACCCGCGCGGGCGACATCGGGCTTGCTTCGCCCATTGCTGCCCTGCCACCGATGGACGTTGTAGGTCGCGATACGCACTGAATCGGACATGGTGACTGGTGTTATCGGCCGTCTGGGGCTCATAACGAAGCTTAAATGCGGTTCGACCAGCGTCGGGAGCGAAGCCACGACTCGCTCACGCGCCTGATTGCTGAGACCCCGAACGCGAGCGACCGAGTTCTTCCCCGCCCTCCGAGCGATCTGGCCGGCCGTGTTCGTGGCGTCTCGAGCGATGCTGCCCGCCCGAACCGACTGCTCCCGAAGGCGTTCTGCGGTTGTTCCGTCCCGCTGGGAATTATGACTCCGTTTTCTCGGCTTGCGCGGCCTTCGCGATGACGGCACGTCTTTCCTCCGCCTCTTGGACGCCTGATTTGCAAGCCTTGAGACCCACACTCGGCCACACGATCTAAGTTAGCCTGTGACACCACCCAGGCAGGGAACGTCTCTGCCTGATTGCGTGGCCCCGTCCTGGGCCGCGACTGGATCAAAAGCTCCGAAATACCTAATTTTCAACGGATGACGCCGCAAAAGATGATGAAAAGCGTGATTCGACAGCACGTCATTTGAGACGTCCATCACCCAAATTTCCGGGCGCATATCCACCCTCCCCTCGGGTATGACCAGCCAATGCTGCGCATTTCGATTTTGCGCATCGCCTGTCGGTGGGGCCTCGATCGATCGGACCCGGTTCGCAGCGGAGACTAGCCCATTCAGCCGATGCCCTTCGGGGACAACACCAGACCAATGATTCGGCCGTCTTCCATCAACACGCCACGAACACCGAACCCGCCCGAGCCCAGAACCCCAATCGCGCGATCTCATCACGATCGCTGAGCCGTGCAGAATTCTCGTCCTGCCCTCGGCGCGAAACCGGGAGCGCAACTGGCGAAGGACCGACCATCCGTTGGTCCCTTGGCCATTGGCCCGTCCCAAAAGCATGGAACGAGGCTCGAACATGTCTGGCTGGCACTCGCCGGTTTGGTGGCCAATGAAAATGCCTGGAAGATGAACCTCCAAAAACATGCCCCTGCGAATCACGTTCTCTTTTCGAGCACACCTTTCACGGCAGAACTCTCGCGATGTCGGAGCGGACGGATCGACCCGAGTATCGAGATGGGCTGCCGCTGCATCACAAAGTGCATCCCTTGCATCGAAGCGGGCGTGCTGTTTCAGACGACGGGTTCGAGTGAAAGAAAAGGGGGACGCCGCAATGGAGGATTGAGAGTCGTTCGCAGCTGCGGTCTATTCTCGAGGAACGTCTCGGTCGAGCACGGTCTCGCGATCACTCCGCCGCGCATTCGCAATCGCTTCATCGCAGATCTTGCGAATCGCATTGGACAACACGGGAAGCACCGAGTCCGAGGTGTTGTACCCGTCGTGGCGCCGGATATACGCCTTGAGGCGGCTAACCACAACGAGAACATCGTTGTTAGGGTCGCCGCTCGCACGAGGAGATCCCGAAGATCCGCGCTTCTTTCGCGGCGCACCGTCGGGAGGATCCGGGGTGGCTGGCGCGCGTTCTTCGACGGCCCACGCTTCGCGATGACGCTCCGTCGGAAGATGAATCTCCCAACAGTCCACCGAACAGAAGACGAGTGCCGTTCGCTTACGATTGCAGGTCGACACGCTGCAGACCCAGTAAATGCTGTTGAGCGCGATGTCGTTCTTGCAAGCGCTACAGCGTCGCCATCGATCCGACATTTGCGTCATTTCCTTTCAAATCCCACGGTCCCACCGCCCTGCTTCCCTCGGGTCCAATCCCGCCTGGCCGACCCTATTCTCGAGCGAGCGTGGTGTGCGAACAATTGCGTCGTCCGAGCGGCGACGTCGAGTCATGCGGGCGAACCGTCAGGTTCAGAATAGAAAAGTTCTTCGGTTCGAAGCAAGTGGCAGAATGTCCGAAATACTCGTATCCACGGGTTTCGGAGCTATTCTGTAAGACCCCCAGATGTCGACGAAAGCCAGCTGGGAGCCATCGGTCAAAACTGTCGTGGAGCGCCCAACCGCCTGTGCTCGAACTGAGTCTTTCGCCGCTTGCCATCCTCCTTGGATGTGTCCTCCTCTATCTCGGAGGCGACATGCTCGTCTCCGCCTCGACTTTCATCGCAGACCGAATCGGCATGAGCCCCATCGCCATCGGCGCCACGGTCGTCGCCGTCGGCACCAGCGCGCCAGAACTGTCCGTAAGTCTCGATGCCGCGTTCTCTGGACATAGCGACGTCTCCGTAGGGAATATCGTTGGCTCGAACGTCTGTAACATCATCCTCGTGCTCGGTCTCTGTGGGCTCTTCTCCCGACTTCGACCCTCGCGAGAGATCGTCCGCATCGACTTTCCGATCTTGATCGTCGTCTCCGCCATTTTCACTTGGATGATTCATGATCAATTGATTTCGCGCATCGAGGGAATCATCTTGATGCTCGGATTGATCGTTTACGTCGTCTGGAATCTTCGACGCGCCGGCGAAGATTCTGATATCGAAGAATTCCTGACAGAAGAAGTTACCGAAGCATTAGGTGAAGACCGGAGCGATTGGATCAAGCCGGCGAGTCGGGCCGTCGCGGGAGTTTTTTTTCTCGGCCTCGGCGCTCAATGGCTGGTCAGCGGATCCCTTCAAGCTCTCAAGCCCTTCGAGCTGAGCGAAGCCGCCATCGGGCTGACCGTTATCGCCCTCGGCACGAGCGTTCCCGAGATCGGCACTTCGATCATCGCCGCCCGACAGGGCCACGGAGATCTTGCCGTCGGCAACGCCATCGGATCCTGCGTCTTCAACGTATTAGGCGTCCTCGGATTCACAGCGAGCGTCAAGCCACTCGTAGCAACAGATGTGAGCGTCATCGACGGGGCCGTCCTGATCGCGGTCAGCCTCGCTGGGCTTCTTCTCTTCGCACGTCCCGAAGGCATCGGACGAGTCCAGGGCGGCATCATGGTCAGCGCATATACGCTCTATGTCGCCGGTGCACTGATTATTCAGACTTGAACATCCCAGAGGCGCTAAAGCCGTGGCAGCACATCACTCGCCAGGGTTTCTAGGGATTCCCAGGCATGCTCTATAGGCAGCCCGCCGCAGAGCGGCTGCATCATCAAGATTCCGTGCTCCTTGATCTCGGCAAGCGCTTCATCGGGCGTAAAGATTCGATAGCTCCCGTTGGCCGCACGTAATTCGTCGACCGTCATCGCGTCACTGCGAGTCGCCGACTGGATCTCCTCCCCCATCCAGGCAGCGTAGGCCTTCGCATCATGCAGCAGGTGCGGTCCCCACTTCGCCCAAGCCTCGTCGGGATCCCGCGACACGAACGCGGACATCGCCAGCCCCGGCTTCGGGTTGAAAAAGAGGCCCGGTGTTTGTCCTTCGGCCTCGCATGCGTCGCGATACTGCGATTCGAGGTTCTCGTTGCCACCCATCGCAATCATGCCCATACCAAGGCGCGCCGCCCTCCGTGCACTCGCCGCAACGCCGCCACCCATCATCATCGTCGGTCCACCCGGCGTCTGCGGAATTGGGGTCACGCGAACATCTCGCCCTTCGAACGAGAAGGATTCACCCGTCCAGGCCTGCCGCATCACGCGAATACACTCTTCGAGTCGGCGGCCTCGGCCCGAGAACGTGCGACCCAGCATCGCGTATTCCGACTCCACGTAACCAATCGCGACAACATAAGAAATCCGCCCGCCAGAAACGAGGTCGAGCACCGCCATCTGCTCAGCCAATTCGATCGGATCGTGCAAGGGCACGATGAGCGCCGCGACTTGAATCGGCAGGGTCGTCGTTCTGGATGCGAACGCACTGGCCATCACCAGGGGTGCCGAAAGGTAACCATCAGAGGATCCGTGGTGTTCGCAGACCTGAAGCGACAGACAGCCGTTCGCCTCACCCCAGCTGGCCATTTCCAGCGCACAGCGATAGAGGTCCGAAGGGGGAGCACCGAAACTCGGTGCACGCATGTCGAATCGCATCGTAAACATGGGCCAACTCCTTCCTTCTCTTCCCCAAAGCCGGCAATTTCTCGCGAACGAACTCGCGCTGGGGGAAAAACCAGCCCCAACCTCATAGAAGCGACAGAACCTGCATGCTCATCGTCATTTGCCAGACTGATTCGCGCAGCCGCCTGCTATGCCTATGATACGATGCCTCACTGAAGGACGGACTGCTTCCTGGTTTCCATCATCGACACGCGCTGATCCGACCAGGCTTTCTCGTGACTCAGGAGAATCTGCGTGAGTAGAATCAAGGGCCCGATCAAAGCTTCAGATCTAATGGTGAAAGCACTCGAGAACGAGGGCGTCGAATACATCTTTGGAATTCCCGGTGAGGAGAACCTCGACTTCCTCGAGAGCCTTCGCGACTCGAAAATCCAGCTGGTCATCACCCGCCACGAACAGGGCGCTGGCTTCATGGCCGCCACCATCGGACGGCTGAGTGGAAAGATCGGCGTCTGCCTCTCGACCCTCGGACCCGGCGCAACAAATTTCGTGACCGCCGCCGCCTATGCCCAACTCGGCGCGATGCCGATGATGATGATCACGGGCCAGAAGCCGATCATGACGAGCAAACAAGCGCGATTCCAGATCATCGATGTCGTCGAAATGATGGGCCCGGTCACCAAGTACGCCCGCCAGATCGTTCATGGCGCCAATATTCCATCGACGATTCGCGAAGCCGTCCGACTCGCAGAGGAAGAAAGGCCGGGCGCGGTCCATCTCGAGTTGCCCGAAGACATCGCTGCCGAAGAGGTCGCCGAGCCCTTCCTCTTCCCATCTGCCGCTGCTCGCCGGCCGGCCGCCGAAGCCAAAGCGGTCGCGCAAGCCATCAAGATGATTGAGCAGGCGCGTCACCCTCTACTTCTCGTCGGAGCGGGCGCCAATCGCAAACGCACGAGCAATATGCTCAAACAGTTCGTCGAACTGACCGGAATCCCGTTCATCTGTACGCAGATGGGCAAGGGCGTCATCGACGAGCGGCATGACAATTACATGGGAACAGCGGCGCTCTCGGATAACGACTCGGTCCACGACGCGACTTCGGCCGCCGACCTCATCATCAATGTCGGCCACGATGTGATCGAAAAGCCACCCTTCTTCATGACAGACGGTGGCTTCAAGGTTCTGCATGTGAGCTTCGCATCGGCCGCCGTGGACGCGATCTACTTCCCCCAACAAGAACTCGTCGGTGATATCGCTAACGCCATCTGGCAGATCAATGAGACGATCAAGGTCCAGGACCATTGGGATTTCTCGACTTTCCAGACGGTCCAGAAACAGGTCGAACAGCACACGACGGAGAAGTCGGATGATCCGTCCTTTCCCCTCATTCCCCAGCGATTCGTCGCCGACGTTCGCAAGGCGATGCCCGATGACGGCATCATCTGCCTGGACAACGGCATGTACAAAATCTGGTTCGCGCGCAATTACAAGGCGTACCAGCCCAACACGATTCTTCTCGACAATGCGCTGGCCACGATGGGTGCAGGCTTGCCTTCCGCGATCGGCGCATCGTTCGTCTACCCGGATCGAAAAATCCTGGCGATCTGTGGCGATGGTGGTTTCATGATGAACTCGCAGGAACTCGAAACCGCCGTCCGCATGGAGCGCAATGTGACGACGCTGATTCTGAACGACAATTCCTACGGCATGATTCGCTGGAAACAGGGAACCGCAGGCTTCAAGGACTGGGGTCTCGAATTTGGAAACCCCGATTTCGTGGCCTACGCCGAGAGCTATGGCGCCAACGGATACCGGGTCGAGAAGACAGACGACCTTCTCCGTCTCCTTGAAAAGTGCCTCTCCGAGGGCGGCGTCAACGTGATCGAAGTCCCCATCGACTACGCCGAGAACGCCAACCTGACCCCGAAGAGCTGATTTAGTCGCGAGCTGACTCGGGCATGGGCGGCAGCGGATCACCTTCGATCCCGCAGAGCGCAAGACTCTGCTGCCAGAGCCGCTCACTCAACTCCGCATCGAATTCGAGGGGCTTCGCGCGCAGCTTGAGCGATCGGTAGTACTGACCGGAGATCTCAGCCAAATCCGGATCGGTGGCGACCATGAGCGCCGTTCGCGCGGCTCGGCGAGCACTCGGGAAGAGTTTCTGGATCATGGGTCGGGCGAGTCGATAGGCAAGTCCCGGATTATTCGCACCAATATTCGAAGCGACCGGTCCGGGATCGACGGCGTTCGCGACGACCTTCGAATTGCGCAACCTCCGACTCAATTCAATCGTGAAGTAGAGAATCGCAAGCTTCGACTGGCTGTAGGCCTTCGCGAGGTTGTATCCATTTTCAAGCTGAAGATCGTCGAGATGGATGCGGCCCACGCGATAGGAATCCGACGAGATGTTCACGATCCGAGCGGGTGCGCTCTTTTCCAGCCGCGACAAGAGCCCAAGCGTCAAACGAAACATCGCAAGATAGTTGACGGCAAGAGTGAGTTCTAAGCCGGCCTCATTCGTCTCGCGCTTGAGACCGACGAGGCCCGCGTTATTCACCAGGAGATGGAGTGGCCGCCCGCTTGCCAGAATCGTTTCAATCGCGAGGTCGATCTCTTCCCCGGATCCCAGATCGGCGAGGATGACTTCCGGCGGCTTCGCACTCCCCCGCCCGTCACGCCGATCAACGTTTGCCTTGGCAATTTCATCTTGAACGGCGAGCGCCTTTTCACGATTGCGAGCCAACAAGATGAGATCTGCGCCACGGGCCGTCAGGTCGAGGGCCATCGCCTTTCCATGACCATCCGTCGCGCCGGTGATCAGACAAACACAACCCTGCATATCTGTTCCCGTCATCTCAGTTCGATTCCTTTTCGATCCCAAAGCACTCCCGATAGCCCTTGAATCTCGCATCGAGTTCATCGGCATCGAGGCCGAAGTCGGCGAGCGCATAACGATGCCGTCCATATTTATGCTGTGGGTTGCCCTCAAGCCAGCCTTCGACGCGACCTCCGGACTCCGCCGTCCACTCCAGATCCGCAAAGGTATGGATCCGCTTCATCTGCGCCTTTGGATCTTCGATCAGATCCTTGTAATGAACATCCAGAACCGAATCCGTCGGCGTGCTCTCCCGAGCCGCCATGGCGCGCTCGGCGGAATTCAACATTTGGTTCGCGATTCGGCGCCCGACCTTTTGGGGATCCACTCGCTTCGCCAGCATGGCTCCCGCATGAACCATCATGCTGCTAAAGGAGGCGACGACCACGAGTGGATCGCGATGCGTCTGAATCACTTTCGCATCGGGAAAGACATGCAACAGCACGTCGAGATTTTCCTGATGGTGCGGTGTTTTCCCGAGATAGCGACCGGGTTTTTGCCAGAGAAGCAGCTGGATCAGCCGCCTAACGTAAAGGTACGCGGGCTTCTGATCGATTTCGCGAATCCACTTCGCGTACCGGGGAACTTCGAGTGATGCGTCGATGGCGGGACTGGTGAAGGTCACATCGAAGAGGAAGACATCTTCTTCCGGCGCCTGCGCTTCGATCGGATGGATCGCGAAAAGCGCCGGCGACATGTACTTCATGCCTCGTTCCGCTCGCAGTGCTTGTGCATTTCGCACGGCAATGCCCATGGGATCGCTCTTTTCAAGGGCGCCGAGGGGAGCGGGATTGAGCGCTTCGGCGGCAGTGAGCGCGCGTAACTCGGGGGCCTGGCTAAGTAGACGATGGAGCTTTGTCGTTCCCGTGCGCTGCATGCCCGTAATGAAGACTGGGGCCTCGACCGACTGTTCTCGAATCTCCGGATGCAGGCCTTCGAGGGCCTGCATCCGGAGCCGACATTCGAGGACTCGCACGATACTGCTCCGCATCACCGCTTCGCCCAGGAGATGAAGATCTGCCTCCTCCCGAACGGCGCGGAGAAGCGCGCGCATCGAATGTCGGAATTCCTCGTCTCCGAACTCATGCAGACCCGTCCGCTTGCGAGCGGCTTCGATCAACTTCTCTTCACGAAATTTTGGCCTCGGAAGGCCCAATAGCGTCGCGAACTGCCATGCTCCAAGTGCTATGCGCACCGGCATTGGGAAATTTGGCGCCCGCAGGCTCACTGGGACAAACCGACGATCTCGGACCGCTTCATCACCCGCGTCTGCGGCTGCGGATGATCCTTCGCACGAATCCACCGGAAGCACATGGTGCCCCGAGCATGACCGACTGTAGTGATCCAATTCGACACGCCCGGATCCTCGTGAGCCACCACGATTCGAAGTGATCCGTCCGACGCGTACTCGGCCGTGTGCTTGTTCACATGAATCTGATAGAAGCGATAATCCAGAGACTCCATCCAGTGATTGTCCAATTGAAAATTCCAGGACTCGCATTCTGGCGGCATCACTTCGATCACGAGTGCGTCCTCGGGACCGAGTTCCCAATAGCTGTGGTAATAACAAATATTGGGATCGCCCCCGGCCCCCATCGAAATCGCATCATCAAATTTTGGGAGCTGGTTGCTATGCGCGCGAAAACCCTGGGCCCATGTCGAGAAAAGTGATGAGCAAGCCACGACGAGGCCAGAGGCCTGAGCCAGGCGACGATCCAGGGATTCTGCCGTCAGAGGCGCGGGCCGCCCGTCACCGCCAATGCGCTCGATCGTCAAGTTCGCGGGAATTTCCGTCTCACGATCTTGATAGGTCTGACGCACGATGACCGCATTCGTTTCCGGCGTCATCCGAAGCCAGTTTTCGGGCTTCGGCTCGCAGCTCAAATGGATCTCGAAGTTTCCGCCCGCGTCGATCTCGAGAGTCGTCGCATCAAGATGTCCACCCTGTTCGGAATCACCACTCGAAGCCACCCCAGCGGATTGCGTTGCGAAGTCGAGATAGTGGATGGTACCGCGCTGACCGCGGATGATGTAATCCAGATCGCCGCGAAGCGAGGCATGCTGATAGTAGTTGTCGGGATTGTCCGCGCCGATCTTCGCCGTCTCATGAACCGGTCTATGCAAGACAGGGGCGAGTGGGTCTGCATATTCGACGAAGGTCTCGAGCGCCGCGCGCGTGAGACGGCTGAGATATCGAAATCCCTCCGCGCGATCCAGCGAATTCGAAGGCGAGCCCTCGGCCAGAATCGTCTGACCTGCGCCCTTCAGCGCATCGCAAAAATCCTCCCAGGATTTTCCGGTCATCAATCGATCGTACGATGAAACTTCACTCATGGTCTGATGATCTCCTCTGCGAATGACGACCCGTACCGCCAGCCAGGAGACGATAATGCCAAGACGCCCGCGTGGCATGGCCACGACGATCATCGCGGAACGAGGCTCCAAATCGATCTGCTAAGGTCGTCGACCATGTCCAAACCGAGAATCTTCATCGATGGTCACGCCGGAACCACCGGCCTGCGCATCCGCGAATGGCTCGCCTCGCGAGACGATCTCGACCTATGGACGCTCGCCGAATCGGAGCGGAAATCCGAATCCGCCCGCAAGAAGGCGATCGCTCTATCGGATCTCACAGTCCTCTGCCTGCCCGATGAAGCAGCAGTTGCGGCCGCGGGCTGGGCCGAGGAGGCCGGTGCACGCCTGATCGACGCCAGCTCCAGCCATCGCGTGTCCGAGGGCTGGGTCTACGGACTCCCTGAACTCAACCCGAGTCAGCGAGAATCGATTCGAGAGGCCCGGTGTGTCACGAACCCCGGCTGTTATGGCTCGGCCTTCGTCGCCTTGGTGCGGCCTTTGATCGATTCCAAGCTTCTGAAGACAGATGCGGCTCTTTCGATTCATGGTCTATCCGGGTATAGCGGCGGCGGGAAAACGCTCATCGAACGCTGGGAATCCCCAGATGGCAAGCGCCTTTCCCTGCCTTTCGAGGCACCCTACGCCCTCGAACGAATCCACAAGCACATTCCCGAAATGCATCAATATTCGGGCCTGCGAAACGCACCGCAATTCGTCCCTGCCGTGGGCCCCTTCAAATGCGGCATGCGAGTCGAAGTCCCGCTCCATCAATCTTTCTTGAAGAGCGGCTCTGATCCGGAGAAGTCGGGTGAGCAAATCCAGCAAGCGCTCGCCGATCGCTATCACGATGAGCCATTCCTTGGGGTGGCCGCGTACCAGGGATTCAAACCCGTTGACGATTTCCAGCTCGATCCAACGAGCCTGAATGACACGAACCGGATGGAGTTGCATGTCCTTCCGAACCAGGGCGGCCATGTCGTCCTCGTCGCTCTGCTCGACAACCTCGGCAAGGGCGCGTCCGGCGTAGCCATCCAATCGCTGAACCTGATGCTGGGGCTCGGCGAGGCTACGGGCCTTCCGGCCTAGAACCGCCCCGGACCCTCCGACGCATCACCGGGAACCGAATCCTCCCGCCATTCTGGTCCCCTTCGAATCCACATTCGACGCTTGTGTGAACGCCTTCACAGTTGAAAAGCAGGAAACCTTCGTCCAGCTCTATCGCTCACTCGGATCCTATGAAGGACGATCGAGTCTGCTCAGCTGGACCTTCGGCATCGCACACAATGTCTGCTCGCGATGGATGGTCGGTGGCAAGAATGTCCGTGAACTCGATGAGCACCGGGTCGAATCAGCGATTGAACGTCGGGTCGACGCGGCTCGCGTCCTCGATCGCTGCGGCGAAGTCCTCAGCGCCTCACGCCAGCCTGCCCATCAGGAGATCTTCCATCTCCGCTACGGCGAAAGCCATTCGATTCGCATCATCGCGTCCAAGGTTGGAAAAACGAACGAAGCGGTCAAGATCAGCCTGCGCCGCAGTCGAGCCGCCATGGCGGATGGCGTTCCCCAGTTGGGTTCGATCCTCGATGACTTTGCGCAGAGTGCGTGACGCGCTCAGCCAAGACCCGCGCGCAGAAGAGGAAGCGCTCGCTCCGTACCCATCGTCGTCAGCAAGGTCGTGAGCTTCGGCCCCTTCTGGCGTGCAATCAACAGATCGTAGGCATAGGGGTAGAAGTCTTGCGGCTTGAGCGACGTACCCCCGCATAACGTCTTCAAATGAGGAACGAGCTCGGCCTCGGAAATATCCGGACTCGCTTCGAGAATCGAAACCAGCCGGGACAGAACCTCTCGCGGTTCACCGTCGAGGTTCTCGGTCGAGGGTGTCTCCCGAATTCGATAGCAGAAGTCCTCGGGCGCATAGTCGATGATCCAGTTCCAGACACATTCCGCGCGCAGGCGAAAACGAGCGCGCTCGGCATCCGTCTCGACCTCACCCTTCGATTCATAATGAGCCAGGGTCCGGGAAATATCGCCGTCATAGATCTGCAGAATCAATGAGAGCGGCCGGAAGGACGGAACGCGAATCGGAGAATCTTCGGGATCGATCTTTCCGGGCAAGACGCTCGATAGTTCGATCGTGCGGCGTACGATCTGCCTCTTCTTGTCCTTCTTGCTGCCATCATCGGGCTGATGAGCCGTGGCGACCGCGCGATCGAAGTCTTCGTAGAGCTTGATCACGTCGAGATCAAAGGAGATCTGGAATTCCGAATTCGGGCGCTGGCTCGCAAAGATCCAGCGAAGCATTTCCGGTTCATAGACACGAAGACAGTCCGCGACCGTGGTCACGCCCCCGACCGAGCTCGATATCTTCCCGCCGAGACCCTTCAGGCGAACGAAGTCGTAGGCAACGTATTCCGGCGCGCTGCCCCCATAGATCGGGCCGACGATATTCTTCGCCGTGTCATAGCTTCCTCCGGCAGAACTATGGTCCTTGCCACCGGGCTCGAAGCAGACGCCTTCAACAGACCAACGCATCGGCCAATCGATCCGCCAGGGAAGCTTGACGTCCCCGCCCTTGCGAAGATCGACGCCGGTCTTCTCCTGACAATCTCGACACGTCAGTTCGACTCCCCACTCCCCATCCCAGACAAAATCAATCTCGTCCCGGCGACACGCTCCACAGAATCCCGCGAGCGGAAGCCAACCTTGCGGAAGGGGGGTGGTTCTAAATTCATTCAACACGGTCTGAATCGAACTCGTTCCTTCCAGGGCTTTTCGAATTCCATCCGCATAGCGTCCGGCGCGATATTCTTTCGACTGCCGAATGAATTCGGGCGCGATTCCCAGCGGTGCAAGGCTCGACTCAAACTCTTGGATGTGATGGCTGGCATAGCTATCGGTCAAGCCATAGGGATCGGGCACATCCGCCACGCTACGACGAAGGTTTTCCTCGAGCATGGCGGGCTCGGGTGCGTCGGCGGGGACTTTTCGGAAAACGTCGAAATCGTCCCATGAATAAATAAAGCGAACCGAATGGCCTTGATCCCGTAGCGCCCGCGCGACGAGATCAACGGTCATGACCTCACGAAAATTGCCGACATGCACGACACCCGAAGGCGTTATGCCGGCGGCCACGACGATGGGTTTCGCATCGGGATGAGCAGCGACGACGCGACGTGCCGCAATATCCGCCCAATGCGAAAAGTATGGATCGAACGCTTGCCTCGCCATGATCTCGTCCCACTCCCTCCGAGCAAGCGGAGTGTGGCAGCCCATCGCAAGGCCGCAAGGCCGAGGCGAAAAGAGCGGCGGATCAGGCCGAAGCGGGTGCGCGTACATGGTGATGAGCCGAGAATAATGATGATCGTATTCATTGAGAATGTATTGGCGGGTCGCGTCGAACACGAAATCCGAGGACTGCCCGCCTTCGCCATCGCGTAGGGATTTCTGAAGAATTCGGACCATCAAGAGTGCCAAAGGCTCTGAGGCCGACGCATGGCCGCTCGGGTCGGCGGCACCTCGACGAAGTTCCTCGGGACTTACCCGACGCGTCACAGACCACCCGGCGAGAACTGTTCGCAAGCCCTGAGTCAGAGGCCAGGACGGCGGCCTGAGTTTCTGGAGCGAATCGGCAGCCGCTTCGCTCCGCGCTACTTGCGCCTTGTCTGTACGAGACGAGCTAAGAGTCGGCTGACAAGAGGACCACATCCGGGTCCCAGCCGTCTTGCATGAGTGCGCGGGCGACATCCGCAGCATCCACCATCGACTCCAACGAGAGTACATAGACGTCGAAGAATTCCTCCTCGGCGGTGGACCAACTGTGAACCGTCGTGTGGTGGCCTGACATCTTTAGCCCTTCGGCAATGGCATCCGCATCATCTCGCCGCCGGCGCGTCGTTACGCGAACCGCAAAGGGCGATTCATCCGAACTCGCGAGAACGCCGCCCCTTGCATTCCGACGCTGAAAGGCAAGACGGCGCCTGATCGTATCCGCGACCAGAGCCGCCGGGGAAGAGAGCCGACGCGCCCGTGCGGCAATCACAAGCTTCACGTCCTCCACGCTGTGAAGGTTCGCTGTAAAGAACCAACCCAGGAAGGGAATGTCTGAAAGCCAAGGGACCCCTTGCCGGGCTTCGACTTCTCGGCTCTGTCGGTTCATGCCGATGATGGCGGTCTCTCCATGTTCGAGTCGCGCAGTGACGGTTAGCGCCTCGTCGAGAAAGCTAGGACCGACCGTTTCGATTGACCCAGCGAGCGAAGGAACGAGGCTCGAGAGCTCGAGATCCAGATCAAGCCGAATCCTTCCCTCGCGTCCGGCGTTGGCGTCGATGCCCAAACGAACTCCAATATCGGTTCGATCAAAGCGAATCGTCTGAGACACGGCGAATCCGAGCGGGCTATCTAAATCCGCTTCACCGATACCACTCTCCGTCACTGGAACCGGAATATTCGTACCCACAAATATTTCATGACGCTCCCCCGACGTCACGATCAGATGGGGTTGGAGCAAGACTTCTGTCGTGATCATGAAATCAGTGCCTTGGATCACGCCCGTATCCTCGATTGGAATCACCGTCGGCATGCCGTCGGGCCCATCGGGTCCTGTCAGCGTCACACCCGTGTCCCGGGCAACCCGACCAAAGATTGTTGTCTCCGGACCTGGAGTCTGAGCGAGCGTGGCGCCCGCAACGGGTGAACTCACGAGCACACCGAATAGATCATTCGAATTCGAACCCACTCCGAGCGGCAAAGTAAATGCGAAGCCGACACCTCGACTCCTCGGTGTTCGAACTTCGCTGATCGTCAGATCCACCGCGATCTGTTGTGGCGCGTCATCGAGCTGTTCAAGCATCTCCCGAATGGCAATCTGAACATCTGGGGCAGCCCGCACGACGAGCGAGCGACTCGCCGGGTCGACGGCAATCGCGAAATCTGCGCCCGCGAGCGATGAATCCGAGGAGCGAAGCTGTGCGACCCGCGAGTTCGTTCCCGACGAACTCGCGAGTTCCCTAATCAGCGTCGCCATCTCTTCGGGATCGCGATTCAGCACACGAAGAACCTGGATCCGGCCTGTATCCTGAGCGGGCTGATCAATCCGATCGAGAAACGCAGCCAGTTGCGCGACGCTATCCTCGAGGCCGCGATAGAGCACACTGTTGGTTCGCTCGTCGCTCCAGACTTGTAACCGCGCAGCTGCGTGCCCGATCGACTCGATCCGCGCCTCGACGAGAGCCTCGACTTCCCTCACGTCGCGATAACGAAGAACGCGGTAGCGAAGGGTCAATTCGTCGACGCGGTCGAGTTCCCGTGCGATCGACATGAGCCTTGCGATCGCACGCTCCGAGCCACTAGCGATCAGGCTATTCGTCGCGGGATAAGGAACAAGTGTCACGCGCGCACCCGAGAGCGGTTCGAGCACATCCACGACGCTCTGTATGTTGGCGCGCTCAAGCGAGACCAGAGTCGTGACGAACGAATCACTTTCGTTGCCAGCCTCGGCGACGAAGGGCGCTTCGCCGACCGCGTTGGCTACCTTGGCGATGCGCCAGTTCCCCACCGTCGAAGGCAGGAGAGAAAATCCGAGAATCGATAGAGAGGCTCCGAGAATTGCCCAGGCTTCGTCTTCCGTGACCGGCCTCTGGCTCACAACGGCGATATTGCCACGAACCTCATCCGCAAAAAGAATCGTCCGCCCGGTTTCCTCCGCGACGCGCTTGATCAACTGGCCGATTGCGCTCCTCTTGTAGAGGAGCGTAAACGTTCGCTCAGCCGCAATTCCGGACGACGCCGAAACAGCGACGACCAGAACCATTACAAGAATCGATGTAATGACCGTTCGAAACGCAATTCGCATCGTGCCTATTTTCGGCGACTGATGAGACGTGATGGAATTCGACACGATCGAAGGCTATCCGAGCCGACTTCGCGTCGCTAGAAAACGTGTACGACGGAAACGGGAACCGGCCTGATCGCAAGAGACTGAATAATTCGAAGACACGAATCTGGATGCCGGCACGAAACTCGTGGAGCTGGGGGTCGTATTTGGCCTGGTCCGCACCGGTTGGAGTGAGTGCACGACCCATCTCTTTTTCCCGAAAATTGGGTTCGAGGTTCCGTCGAACTCGAAGGCCGCAAAGCCTACAACCACGCCCACATAGAGGCTGGCTGGTTCGAGCCATCGACGTACCACGGACTGTCGGCCCCGACTGAACGTGCATTGGACGGGCTTGTAGATCGAGAGGAGTGGGACGTCCACGTTCCTGCCCCCGCGAGCCCGTCATGGCCCGCCGCGTACGAATCTCAAGGTCGTATCGCTCGATGGGAGGCTTACTCTTAATGATCGATGTCACACCTTTGATCACACTTTGGGTGATTCTCGAATCTGTGTGGTTCCCAGCCCGACGGGCGGAGTCGTCGTTTCACCGGCGTCGGAATCAGGCTGCGATGACAGATCATCGACCTCACCAACAGCGTCTTTCAAGATCCGATACGCAAGAAGACTTCGTGCGATCACAGTCGTCGCGAGGATCACGACCCAGAGGGTCGTCAAAATTTCCAAATACTCGGGAAATAAGAGAAAACAGCTGTACGCGATTCCGGTTTCGCCACCCTCCGCGAGACCCGCGCCGAGCCGCAGGCCGCGATCGTCCCGGGGTGGAAGCGCGCGCTTGGCCTCCTGCATACCCAGGGAGAGGGCCGAAGCGATGCATAAGACGTACAAAAAGAGCATCGCCATCCACTGGAGCTGTAGCTCGGGAATGGCGAAGGAGAAGGCGAGCACCATGGCTCCATACGCGGCCATATCGAGCACGATGTCGAGATAAGCACCGAAATCGGTCTCCTGTCCCGTGGCTCGGGCATGCAGTCCGTCCGTGCCGTCTGCCAACCGCGAAAGCCACCACAAGGCGACGGCCAACCACCAGAAATGCAGGGTCACCGCAGCACAGGCCGCCAGTGCGACCCCAAAGCCGAGAGCACTGATCTGATTCGGTGACCAGCCCAGCCGTGCATACAGCGAAAGAAGGGGGCGAACGAAGTGAGGCAGCCAGGCCCGGAAGGCGTTGTCGATCATTCCAACATTCTACCATTGCCGGATTCACATCGTGACTGCAGGGGAACCCGGCTCGCCACGCCCGCCTCCGACGTCACTTGCGTCACCTGCATCGCGACTCGATCCGATAGCGCCATTGCGCCTATGCTTGGCGATCCAGGGATGGCCCAGGCACCGCAGCCCGAACATGCCCGCAAGAATCTAGAACCGAAAGGCCCGCGATCACATGGATCGATTCGAAGCGACGCTCACCCATCGGCTCGCCGCCTTTGTCAAAAGAGTCGACGCCCACGCCCGATCCATTCTCGGACTAATCGCTGGCCTAACAATTGCACTCTTCGTCTTTGCGGCACTCAATCTCGGAATCAACTCCGACAATGGTTCGATGATCGCCGAGCATCTGCCCGCCCGCCAAAATTACCTGGCCTTCACGGAAAGCTTCCCCAACATCGAAAACGTGATCCTCGTGGTCATCGACGGCGAAACCCCAGAGCTGGCTCGGCATGCTGCGACCACTCTCGAAAAGGTCCTGAGGGAGCGCGGCGACATCGTTCGCGATCTCTACGTTCCGGGCTCGGGCGAATTCTTCGAGAAGCACGGGCTCCTCTACCGAGACGTCGATGATCTCGACGACTTCGCCACCCAGATGGCACGGGTCCAGCCCATCCTCGCCGCTCTCGAACGCGATCCGACGGTCGCGAATCTCGCATCCCTCATCGAATACGCCATCGAAGAGCAGGAGGGCTCCGGGGACTCGCTCTCGGAGCTTTCGACGCTACTCGACCGTGTGGGGGATGCGACCGTCGAGGCCTATCAGGAATTCCCACTCGCGGTGTCCTGGGAAGAAATTCTGCTGCGCGGATCCTCCATCGAGACCGTGAAGCGATGGGTGCTCGTGGTCGACCCGGTGCTCGATTTCGACAGTCTCTTCGCGGCTTCGAAACCGATGGCGGAAATTCGACGACTGGCGGCGGACGCTGAACTCGATCCCGATCATGGCATTCGTGTCCGCCTAACAGGAAACCCTGTGCTCAACTACGAAGAGATGAAGGGCCTGATGTGGGATATCGGTCTCGGCGGGGTCATCACCTTCTTTTTCGTAATCCTGGTCTTATGGCGCGCCCTGCATAGTCTCCGCCTGGTCATCGCCGCAGTCACCACGCTTCTGGTCGGCCTCATCTGGACCGGTGCCTTTGCCGCTGCCGCGGTCGGCGCACTCAACCTGATCAGCCTAGCCTTCGGCATTCTCTTCATCGGCCTCGGTGTCGATTTCACGATCCATATTGGAATGGCCTACGCCGACGCACTCCGAAACGATCCCGCTGGGCCGGACGCGCATTCGCGAGCTCTCGAATTTGCCATCCGAAAAGTCGGTAGCTCGCTCGTCATCTGCACGATCACAACCGCGACGGGTTTCTACGTCTTCATCCCCACGGACAACCTCGGGGTCGCCGAACTCGGACTCATCGCTGGCACCGGCATGATCCTCAACCTGATTCTGACGACCACTCTCTTCCCGAGTCTATTGAGCACGGTGTGCCGACTCGATCCCGGACGCGATCTCCCACGCAGCATGAGTTTCGAAAACCCCTGGTGGGATGTCTTGACCGAGAAACCAAAGCTCGTCTCCTGCGTCGCCCTCATTCTCTTCGGCATTGGCGCCTGGCAAACCATGCAGGTTCAGTTCGACGCCAATGTCATCCGAATGCGAGACCCTGAAACCGAAAGCGTCCAGGTCTTCAACGAAATGCTCGTCGAAGCCGGCCAGCGCTCGCCCTGGCCGATGGACGCCATCGCGGAAGATCTCGAGAGTGCGACTCGCCTGGCTCGAGAGCTCGAAAAGCTCGAGGTTGTCGATTTCGCGATCTCTTTGGCCGACTACGTTCCCGCGGATCAAGAAGAGAAGCTCGAAATTCTCGAAGACATCGGGTTTCTGCTCGATGTTCCCAGAGGCCAGCCGGAAGATCGTGACCTTGCTTCGACCCAGGCGCAGATCAAAGCACTCGAATCACTGCGGGACATGCTGAATGATCCTTCCCTCATAGGCGATGATCGAATTCTCGCGGAGAGCATGCGCGGCCTGCGAGAGAGCCTCGATCAGTTTCTCGCGCGCGCCGAGGATGATGCGCTGGTCGACGATGCACTGGCTCGACTCGAAGACAGTCTATTGGGCGGATTGACCGGCCAGCTCGACCGGTTGCGAAAAGCGACCTTCGTCGACGCCATCGAATTGGCGGATCTCCCCGCTCAACTCCGAGAACGAATGCTGACCGAGAATGGACGCGCCCGGGTTCAGATATTTCCGTCTGAAGTGCTGATCGAAGAGGTCGCTTTTACTCGCTTCGCCCGCGAGGTCCAAGCCGTCGTGCCGAGCGCGACGGGCCTCCCCATGAACATGATCGCGTTTGCCGACGCGACTCGGGATTCATTTCGCGAAGCCCTGGCCTATGCCCTCTCGCTGATCTCGACCTTTCTCTTCTTGTTATGGCGGCGCCCCCGACCGGTCCTACTCGTACTTGCACCGCTGCTGCTTAGCAACATCTTGACCGTGGGCGTGATGGCCATGACGGGCATCGCCTTCAACTTCGCGAACGTCGTCGTGATCCCGCTCTTGTTGGGTATCGGCGTCGACAGCGGCATCCATCTCGTGCATCGCGCCGAAGCACATGCCGCGGATGCGCATCCTGAGAACCTACTCGGCAGCACCACCGCCCGTGCCGTCTTCTATAGCGCGCTAACGACCACGGCCAGCTTCGGAACACTCGCCTTGTCATCTCATCGCGGAGTCGCCAGTCTGGGCGTCGTGCTCAGTATCGGAATGACGCTCACCGTCATGAGCAATCTGATCGTCCTGCCTGCGCTCCTCTCGCTCGCCCGAAAGCCCTGACCCGTCCAGCGCAATTCAGCGCAATCCGGCGCTCAATCCTCGATTCGAGCCATTTGCAAACGTTCAAGGCGTGCGGGATCGCGACGCAGATGGACCGATTTGCCGCCGGTCACATAGACCAGTCCGCGCTTCGCCCCCTTCGGCTTCTTCACATTCTTGATGGGCACGACATGAACGTCCGCACGACCGGCGTTTTTCTGCTTCGAGAAGTGAACGGCGAGTTCGCATGCATCAAGAACTGACTCAGAGGGAGGACTTTCTCGCCCCTCGGTTCGCAAGATCACATGGCTGCCCGGTGCCCCGTCGAGATGGAAGAAGAGATCCTTGCCCCGCGCGAAACGCGTCGTCAAGAAATCGTTCCCTTCGTCGCTTCGCCCCACCCAGATTTCAAAGCCATCGATGCTCACATAACGTCTCGGGTGTAGTTTACGAGGCATGTCGCGATAAACGGCAGGCAGCGTTGACTTCCTTTCGACGGCGACGCCAGAGCGACTCGAACTCGAGCTGCCCTTACCCGATTGCCGGGCAAGCAGCCGAACAACGAAGTCCCGGGCCATGATCTCCTCGAGGTTCTCGGTCTCCTGCAATTCGGCTTCGAGATCCAGAATCGTCTGCAATCCCTCACGCGCGGACTCGACCTGGCCTCCCGCTTTCGTCAGTCGTCGTAGCAATTTCTGGTAGCGCTTGAAGGTCGCCTTGAGATTGTCTTTCGCGGAGAGTTTTGGATCGATCCGAATCTCGACGGACTCGCCGGTTTCGAAATCTTCGACCACGACCGTCGACTCTCCGGGAACGATGCGTGAAAGATTGGCTTTCAGTAACTCACCATGTTGCTGAAGGGTGTTGGCTCCCTCGGCCTCAGCGAGCTCTCCTTCGATTCGCTCGACGCGGCGCTGGGACGACTTTCGCTCTCGCTTGAGGGCCGATAGCAATCTTCGACGATCCGCCTCGGACGCCTGCTCGTCCAACTCCGCGAAATAGTGCGCCGAGATCGCCTCGAGCATAGAAAGCCCGGACAAGGCTTCGAATCGATTTTCACCTGGCTGGAGCGACCGGCCACCGGGATCGACATAGGGCGAACCCAGAGCGAGCTCACTGCGAGTCTCGGCGAGAGAACGGAGCGCTTGAAGTAGATTCCCATCCGAGTCGAGCAGATAGAGATTGGAGCGGCGACCGAACAGACATAACAAGAGTTTGAACTGGCCATCTTCAGATTCAAATTCCAGAGCCAGCTGCCGATCGTGACCTCGCAAAGCAACCGAGAGCAAGCGAGCTCGGGAGAGATGCGCCCGGAGGTAGGCCACGAAGCTCGGAAGATTCGAGGGCGCCTTGGGCATTCTCTTCACGACGCCGACATGAGCAACGTCTGGACGAGCATCGAGATCGACGACGCATTTGATCTTGTCCTGCTCATCACGCCGATAAATCGAAAACGCGATACGACCGCGCTCGGGCTCGAGCCAACGCTCGACGCGACCGCCAACCAACGTGTCGGAAAGAGCACTCGCCGCCGCTTCGAGTTCGATCAGACTGAGCATGTCTTCTCCCGGCGATCCATCGCAATCACTTCTGACACCGCAGGCAATAATGACTCGACCGCTGGCCGATCATCTTCCGCTTGATCGGCGTAGCACAGCGTGGACAGGGTTCGCCGGTTCTCGCATAGACATGCCGCTCGTCCTGATACCCACCATCCGATCCATCCGGCGCCACGTAGTCGCTAATACTCGAACCCCCAGTCTCGATCGATCGTTCGAGAACCTGGCGGACGAACTTCGCGATCGTCTCGCATTCGCTCCGCGTGACTCTTTTGGCTGCTCGCCCTGGTCGCACGCCAGCGAGAAAGAGCGCTTCGTCGGCATAGATATTCCCAATTCCGGCGCAGACCGACTGATCGAGCAGCATCGACTTGATCGCGACCCTGCGCGCACGATTCGCTCGGAAGAGCAACTCCCCTGTCAGACCGAGTGCATCGATCCCGAGTCGATCGAGCCTCTCACTTTTCTCTCCATGAGCCAGCCACTCGACCTTTCCAAATTTCCGCACATCCCTAAAGAAGAGATCCGGTCCGCTCCCCGCAAATCGAATCCGCAGATGCGTGTGTTCGTCGGGTTTGAAACGAATCTGCGCCTCTGGCGAAAGGGAGGCTCTGGCCGTCGATGAAAGCAGACGAACGCTGGCCGCGTCACTGGAAAAGAGCTGGCCGGTCATGCCCAGGTGCAACAAGAGTCGTGACCCATCGCCGAGGGCCGCGACCAGGTATTTCCCCGCACGATCCAGGCGATCGACCCGCTGGCCCGGAAGTCGGCGCCGAAGCTCCTCGGGTGGCGTGAGGAAGAAATAGCTCGGACGGGTCGTTTCGACGGCTTCGATGCGGCGTCCGACCATGATCTTTTCGATCTGGCGACGTGTCGTTTCGACTTCGGGAAGCTCGGGCATGGCGAAACGCGGACTCCATCATTCGGTTTCCATCCGTGCAACAGGGTCCAGTGAATCAGGCCGCTGAGAACCCGAATCCCCTGACAGCGCCGGAGGCCGGTAATTTGGTAGCGTGAAGACCATGTTGTCGCACCGGCCAGCCAATGATGACGACCCTTCCAATCCGCGGCGGAAGGCCAGCTCCGCGAAGAAGGCGGAAGAGGCGAAGCCCATGGACGCCGAGTGGCTGGAGGGGCGAGCCCTGTCCTACATCTCGCAATGGGAGGCCAGCGAGGCGGGCGTTGCAGCGCTACTCGAGCGAAAAATCTCGGAGCGCTGCGAACGGACGCAGGAGTCCCCCGACCCCGTACGCAGGCTCATCCCAGCGCTGGTTGCTCGACTGGTCGAACGCAACTACGTAAACGACGAGCGCTTCGCTGAAGCGGCTCGCGCGCGCCAGCGAAAACGCGGCTCATCAGCGGCGCGAATTCGAGCCAATCTGCATTCGAAAGGGATTTCAGAATCGTTGGTCAACGAACTTTTCGATCGCGAAGAGCCCGACGTCGAAATCCGGGCGGCATGGGCATTCGCCAAACGCCGAAGGCTCGGACCCTATGCTCGCGACCGCCGGGAAGACCGCGAAGCCTCCGCGCGGGGGCGACGCCGCGACAAGCATCTCTCGGCCTTCGGTCGCGAGGGGTTTGAATACGAGCTCGCCGAACGGATCGTGGATGCAGATTCGATTCCGGAGTTGGACTGAATGACTCCGGGTCTCAAAGCCATGGCGCCCAGCGCCCATATGATGCGTCGCCAAAAGAGAATCAGCCGATGAGTCTCGACGCCTCCCACTCCCTGGCGCTCTCGAAGCACGCCGACCTCAAGAAGCGAGCAGAAGGTGACATCCTCGTTCTTCCCGAACGGGCGATTCGAATCCGAGGCTCGGGAGGCGAAATTCTTCGACTCGTCATCGAAGGAGGATCAGCGCATTCGATCGGCGCGGCCATGCGTGAGCGCTATCCGGAATCCCTTGAGATCGAATCCGATGTGTTGGAATTCTTGCAGAAGATGCTCGAGGTCGGCGGTATCCGGACCCAGGACGCGAATCGACGTGATCCGACATGAATGCCCCTGTTCCACTCAACTTGATTGCGGAGCTGACTTATCGCTGCCCTCTTCAATGCCCCTACTGCTCGAATCCCATCGATTTCAAGAAGCGACGCGAAGCCCTTTCGGCCGAGGACTGGGGACGCGTCTTCGAAGAGGCCGCGTCGATCGGCGTGGTACATGTCGGCCTAACAGGGGGAGAGCCGAGTACGCGCTCGGATCTCGAAGAAATCGTCGAAGCGGCCATCTCCGCCGACCTCTACCCACATCTGGTCACGGCCGGCCTGCCTCTCGATCCCGAGCGTCTCGAGCGCCTGGCTAAGCGCGGCCTGCGAAGCGTCCAGGTCTCGCTACAAGATTCCACGCAAGAGGGATCTGACCGAATCTCCGGAACCCCGAGCTTTCAGAAAAAGCTCGATCTCTGCAGAAGCACCAAAGAGCTGGGAATGGCGCTGACACTAAACTGCGTCCTTCACCGACATAACCTCGCGTCCGTTTCGGAGCTGATCGAAATTTCGAGAGACCTGGATGCGGACACGCTCGAACTGGCCAACACCCAGTATCACGGTTGGGCGCTGCGCAACCGCGCCGCCTTGATGCCAACCCGCGAACAGCTCGGCCAGGCGGCAGAGGATGTTCGACAGGCGCGTGAACAAAGCGCTCGTCCGAGGATCCTTTTCGTCTTGCCCGACTACTACGCGGATCGACCCAAGCCCTGCATGGGGGGGTGGGGCCAGCAGGCGATGGTCGTTGATCCGACCGGACGACTGCTCCCGTGTCATGAGGCCGGGGAGATCGAAGGGCTCGAGTTCTGGAACGTGCAGGCGCATTCCGTCGAAGAGTGCTGGGACGATGCACCGGGCCTGCAAGCATTTCGAGGGACTTCCTGGATGCGCGAGCCATGCCGCAGCTGTCCCGAACGGGAACGCGATTTCGGCGGTTGTCGGTGTCAGGCATTCAAGCTCCTGGGCGACGCGAGTCTCACGGATCCGACCTGCGCGCTCTCTCCGAATCACGACCAGATCGTTCAGGCACGAGACGAGGCGACGGTAGACTTTCAGTACCGGCGGTAGGGGCGCACGACGTCGGGTATCGAGGCGGTACAGGCACGCTGTGCAAGCACCCGCAGGAGGCGGGCAACGACGCGCGCTAAGGCGTCGCGGTGCTGAAAACGAGGTTTGTTTCCCCTATACCTCCTGACATGTTCTCCAGGTCTGTCATATTCCGAATAACCCCACGAAACCGAGCATGTACGCCGATCGACAGATCAAAGCGAGCAAAATTCCGAGCCCTCCGCGCCGGTCTCATCGCAGCGGCCTGCACCACGCTGCTTTTCGCTTTGACCGCCTGCTCCCCCGGCGAGGACGACACACAGTCGAGTCTGGCGAAGCCTCCGAGCACAGCGCGCGCGGGAACGACGGCATCCCCCAAGGTGCTCGATGCGATGCTGCTCTCGGAGGAGCTGATCGAGGGGTTCCGGGCGGAAATGGGTGCTCTGGCATTTGCGGTTCAGAATCTGGAACTGCCAGACGACCGAACGCGGCGGCTGTTTCGGACCCTCGACCTTCAAGTCACCGATCTCGCCCAGAAGCCCGACGCACCGAATTCGGACCCTACTCTTCAAGCCCTCCAGCTCTCGTCGCAAAACTGGCCGATCACCGAGGCGACAACGGCCACGAATTCGAACCTGAAATTGTGGCGGCCGCTCTTCGACAAGATCGATCGCTTCAGCTGGACGAATTTCAAGATCAAATCCGGGCATTTCGTCAAATCCACGGCCGATGAGCCCGATGAATTCGAAATGCGCGTCGCCTTCAGCGGCCTCGCACGACTCGCCAACAATCATCTCTCCTGGGTCCGCACCATACAAACGCTGCGCTGGCGGATGCGAGCGGGCAATGACCCGACAAAGACCGAGAGCTGGCGCATCGTCAGCTGGCAGACGAAGTCCGCGAACCATCTCGATTCGCCCTCACCACTCTTCGAAGACGTCATCGATTCTGCGCTCCCCGATTTCGCACAGCGTGAGACAGCGCGCCGTTCACTCCACGAACGATTCACCGCAGACCACCTACTCGCCCAGCGCGAGGGCAAGAAGTTCGAGTGGCCGCACGAGCGCTTCTTCTATCAAAAGGCGAATGGACATCCTGGCCTGTCAGTCGTCGATCTTGATCAAGACGGTTTCGATGACCTCTATATCGTCGCACGATGGGGGAGAAACCAGTTTTTCCATAATCGTGGGGACGGAACCTTCGAGGAAAAGGCGGCGGAATACGGCCTCGACGCCAAGGACTTTTCCTCGTCCGCCGTGTTCGCCGATTTCGACAATGACGGAGATCTCGACCTCTTTCTGGGTCGAACGCTCGAGCGAAGCAGGTATTTTGAAAACCAGAACGGTCATTTCGTCGACCAATCATCCACAGTCATCGACAGGCCACTTCCCTACCTCGCTTCGTCGATCAGCGCCGTGGACTACGACGGAGACGGACTTCTAGACATCTACGTCTCGACCTACAATGGAACAGGCGCCTCGATCGAGCAGTACTACGAATACCTATCACTCGAAGATGCGACGGCTTTCGATCGACTGGCATTGAATACACGTCACGCCTTCCTGAACTCCGTTGGGCCACCGAATGTTCTCTTGCACAACGAGGGAAACGGTCGTTTTTCCGTCGTGGAGGACGCCGGAGACCTGCGCGCCTTTCGCCATACCTACCAGGCCACCTGGGCGGATTTCGATCAAGACGGTGATCCGGACGTCTATCTCGCCAATGATTTCGCACCGGATGCGGTCATCCGAAACGAGGGCAACGGGCGATTCGTCGAAGTGACCAAGGAGATCGGTTTCACGGCCTTCGGACTCGGCATGGGAGTTTCCTGGGGCGACTACGATCGCGACGGCAATCAAGACGCCTACGTCAGCAACATGTACAGCACAGCGGGAAGTCGCATTACAGACCAGCTGGGCTATGTGGATGATCGATACCGCCAGATGGCCCAGGGAAACTATCTCTATCGAAACGAGGGCGACCAATTCCGCAAGGTCTCGGGCCCGAAGCCTCCTGATTTCGCGGTCGAGAAAACGGGATGGTCCTGGGGATCACAGTTCGTCGATGTCGACAACGACGGCTTTCTTGATCTCGGAGTACTGAATGGCTTCTACACCGCGCCACGCGAAGTTGCGATCGCGGGAGACACATGAAGTCTCTTCTGGCGCTCGGTCGTGCGCCATGACGATAATGCACCGGAGCAGTCCGTCTACGATCGAAGCATGGCCGGCGTTCGAACGGCTCTGGGCAACTTCGGAGACATCTCGTTCAGTGGCAATGAGCGGAACAACCTCTTCTTGAATCTCGCCGCAAACAGTTTTGAGGACATCTCCGGCGTATCGGGAATTGATCATCCCGCCGACGGACGCGCGATGGGACTGGTCGACTACGATAGAGACGGTTGGCTCGATCTGGCGATCGTCAACGCGAATTCGCCCATGCTTCAGCTCTATCGAAACGGCATCGAGAAGCTGGTTGGGCCACGACCGATTCTGGCCGTCCGGTTGCGAGGGGGCAACCACTCCCCGAGCCCCAACGATGAATTCGGGCCGCGCGACGGCTTCGGAGCGATCGTCGAAGTCGAAATAGAGGGTGTGCGACTGATACGGGAGCATCGCGCGGGCGAAGGCTTTGCCGCACAGAACAGCTCGACCCTCCTGATCGGCTTGGGTCCCGGAGCCGAAGGCGGAAAGGTCACTGTTCGCTGGCCTTCAGGTCGCAGCCAGGAGTTGGCGTACGCGGCCGCAGGTTCCCTCGTGACCGTCTTTGAAAACGCATCTGAAGCTCCGGACGGATCCGGTTTTTCGCTCGCGCCGTATCATCGAACAGGTCTTGCAGCCAAAGCCGCCAACGCGAAGCGCAACGACCCGCCCGCGCCACGCATCGAACTCGCCGGTCGAAGCGGAAAGGACAAGACGTCCGCCCGAGTCAAGCTGTTCACAACCATGGCGACCTGGTGCACGGCCTGCAAGGGTGAGCTTCCGCAGCTGAAGCACCTACGTGCGGAGTTCGATGCCGAAGATCTCGAGATCCTCGGTGTTCCCGTCGACGAGGATGACGACAGAGCGGACCTCGAACGCTACGTCCAGAAGTACTCGCCGTCCTACCGGATGCTCTTTGACCTCCGCGACGATCAGGTCACAGCCGTCAAGAAGATCGTCCTTGACGCACTCCGCATCGATGCCCTTCCGGCGGCGATCCTGACCGACGGCGACGGCAATGTCTTGCGAACGATGTGGCAGGTCCCCTCTGTGTCGGAGGTTCGAGCTGCCCTGGCTCGGGACGACGCGTGAGGGGCAGTGTGAGGAGCCGCATGACAAGGACGTGGAACTCTCCGGGAGCGTCGCCGCCGTGGTTCGCGATGGCGACCGGGATCGCCCTGGCGGGTCTTGTTCTCGTTCTCCTCAGCGCCTGTGAGCCTGCTTCGGCACCGGCGCCGATCCTCGATCACGAAACAGTCGCATTGGAAACCGAGGATCCGCGGTTCAAGATTTTCCTGCGTCCGGGACCTTCTCGACCCGGAGCGCACGCACTGCGTCTCCGCCTCGTGCCGAAGTCGGGCTGGCACATGACTCCCGAGGCGCCCACCCGACTCGAGTTGTCCGCAGGGCCTGGAATTGAGTTTGACTCGCCCCGGCAGAGCGGAAACGATGCAGTTCTCTCTTCCGAGGAAATCATCGAGTTTGCGATCGAGTATCGACTGGGCGATGACTACGACGCATCTGACGGAGCGAGTTCAGAACCCCTCGCCAAGAGCCAACTGAAATTCGGTGTGTGCCGCAACGACAATCCACGCTGCGAGATCGTGAAAAGAGAGTTCGAGATTCCCCTCGCAGTCCACTAACAAGCGCGCTCGATCTGACGCGACGCTTGCGATCGTCCTTTGCGAGGGCCGTCTTTCCCCCGGTTGTTCCGAGTCGCGCAAAAAAAGACCCGGCTCCCGTGGCCGAAAGGGCACCGGAGCCGGGTCATTCATAACGAGATGTAGCTTGCGATCAGTCGCGGCGCCGGATCGAAACGACAGCGAAGACGCTTCCAATCGCCGAAAGCGCGAGCATGGCGCTCGACGGCTCCGGAACGTTAACCACGACACCCGTCCCAAATGCGGAAGTGTCACCTAGAGCACCAATATCGCCGATCAAGTTCACATTCGTGATTTCTGC
>LWDU01037121.1_pt1 | contig 40213 bp, 41 predicted proteins | sample 727161 | NCBI WGS metagenome assembly LWDU01 (sample SAMN04566230, study PRJNA314399) | hydrothermal vent metagenome | isolation source: deep sea hydrothermal plume seawater | place: Mexico: Gulf of California, Guaymas Basin | collected 2004-07-11
GGCGATTGGAGGAATTACACCCTATCAAAAATTGACGCTGGCAACACAGGCTCTACTTCTGTGAACCATTATTAATGGGGGGATTACCGATCCACCCAGAGTGGAGGGGCATAAAACAGAAGGGGATCCATAGAGGCCAAAGAGTGGGCCCTTGTTGCTCTTGATCTTTTATGCCTGAAAGTGTTAGATTCAGGGCCCTTGAAGGAGTATTTCCATGCTGAAGTTTATTAGAAAAGGGGCGATTGAGAACCCGTGGTTTTTTCGTATCTTGATGCTGGGGATTGCCGTTGTCTTTGCCGCATCGATGGGTTGGTGGGGATTTGAGCAAGGTGAGGACAATGCGATCGCGACCGTTGGTGCGGATCGTATTTCAATGGAGGAGTATCAGCGTTCTTATCAAGCTGCTGCGAAGTTTTACCGGGAGATTTTTCAGGATGACTATGACGACGAAGCGCTCCGTCAGGATGTGATTAATGGCTTGATTGAACGTAAGCTCTGGCTCCAGTTGGCTCGAAAAATGGATTTAACAATTCGGGATGCGGCCTTGAGGGAGTCCATTACGACTTTGCCCGGTTTCCAGAAAGGCGGCCATTTTGACCAGGAGACCTACAAGCGGGTTCTTGCCTTTGAACGCTATACGACACAAAGCTTCGAAAAGAAGCAGCGGGAAGGACTCCTGATATCGAAGGTAAAGACCCTGGTGAAAGGTGGGATCGTTCTGACTCCGTATGAGATCAAGGCGACAGACGAAAGTGATCCGCCCAACCCCGATCCCGAGAAGGCCATCGCGGACCTTTTGTTTCAAAAAAGGGAGAGAGGGCTGAGGTCATACTCCGTGGCGATGAGAGAGAAGGCTGTCATTAACATCAAAGAAGACCATCTATAAATGTAACGATCCCGCTCAAGCCCTCTACTTTACTTTCTTTCCGATGAGAGAAAAAGGATCAATCCTTGCGCCGTTCAGGCGCATTCCCCAGTGAAGATGTGGACCTGTCACGCGTCCCGACTTTCCCACCCGACCGATCTCTTCTCCCGTATGGATGGTCGACCCTTCCTTCGCGCTCACTTCTGAAAGATGAAAATACATACTGAAAAGGCCTAGTCCGTGATCAATGAAGACTGACCGGCCGTTGAAGAAAAAGTTTCCAACGAGAACGACTTTTCCTTTATTTGTTGCCAGAACGGGGGTGCCCATTGGTGCGCTGATATCTTCTCCTGTGTGGGGCTTTCGGGGTTTGCCGTTTAGAAAACGCCGACGCCCAAAGGTCCCCTGTCTTCTTCCTTTGGCGGGAACAACAAATTCCCCCTCCCAGAGTTTTTCTCCCAGGCTTCGGCGGAAGGCCTTGATTACTTTTTTTTTATCCTGTCGAACGCGTTTCAATGTTTCTGGATCAAGATCCACCATTTTTTTGGGAAGTTTCAGGTGCTGGATGCCAAAAACTGCGGCTTTGACCTCGACCATAACCCTTTGTTGATGGTCCGAGTTGCCCTTCTTCCAAGTAACGGTTAAGGGATAGCGCCCTGTCGGTTGGGCAAGGTCAATCCCGATCAGGGCTGCGTAGTCTCCGGAAGCCTTTTTGAAAAAAGGGACCGGTTTATCGAGAAAACGCCCTGAGACTGAATCGACCTCCTGGATTTTTCCGATCGAAAACAAAATGATATTCCCCTGTGCGACCTGGAGAACGGATTCCGTTTCACCCCCCATAAGAGTGTTCGGAAGAAATAAAAAAAAGAAAAGGCAGGAGGCGAAGGTTGTCTGCAGGATAAGATTACTTTTTAATTGCGGCAGATGCAATGAGTTCCTCTACGCGTTGGTTTATAGATGAAAAAGGATCCATGCAGAGGATCGTTTCTTCCCAATACCCGTTCAATTTAAGGTAGGTCCAGTCGACGGTATAAGAGCGGTTCTTTGCCTTTGCAAACCGGATAAAATCTCCCCGTATCTTTGCTCTCGTTGTTTGCGGCGGGTAAGCCATGGCCTTTAGGACATCTTCTTCAGACGCGATCCGTTCAATGAGGCCTTGACGGCACAAAAGGTAGTAAAGTCCACGGTCCTGGCGGATATCATGGTATTGAAGATCGAGCATTGCAATACGAGGATCATCCAGGCTACAGCCCTTTCTATCCATAAATTTATTAATCAAGGCCCTTTTGGCGATCCAATCGATCTCCCGATCCAGTCGACTGGGATCCTCTTCAAGTTCTTCAAGGACATATTCCCAGCGTTCAAGGATATCGCGGCTCGTGTCGTCCGCATCCTCGGAAGTCACATACGCTTTAGCTTTTTTAAGGTAGATTCTCTGAATCTCAATGGCTGTTAATTCCTTCCCGCTCGCCAATCGCACTTTTTCCCGAAGGCTCGGGTCTCTTGAAATCTCACGCAATGCCTTTACGGGATCTTCTAATTCGAGCCCCGAAAGACTCAATCCCTGTTCGATCATGGAAAGCACGAGTGCCGTAGTCCCGACTTTAAGATAGGTCGAATACTCCGACATATTGGAATCGCCGATAATGATATGGAGACGGCGGTATTTCTCAGCGTCGGCATGGGGTTCATCCCGTGTGTTAATAATACTCCTAGAGGAGGTGGTTGAGGAGGAGGTTTTTTCATGAATATGCTGTGCACGTTGGGAGATAAAATAGTGGCTTCGTCCGGATATTTTTAATACCTTTCCGGAACCGGTATAGATCTGCCTTGACACAAAAAAAGGGATAAGCTGTTCGGTCACCTTCCAGAAGTCCAGATCACGACGCATCAGGTAGTTCTCATGGCAACCGTAGGTGTTTCCCATGGAGTCGGTATTATTCTTAAAGATGTAGATATCTCCTGAGAGTCCCTCGTCCTTTAGCCGCTTCTCTGCAACGGGGAGGCAGGATTCCAGTATCCGCTCTCCAGCCTTGTCATGAACAACCAAGTCAAATATATGGTCACATTCCGGTGTGGCGTACTCAGGGTGGCATCCGGTATCCTGATAAAAACGTGCCCCATTCGGCAGGAAGGCATTCGAGGGCCAGCTGTTGGGAATGAGTCCCTCAAAAATATAGCCCAGTATTTTCTCCATCGGCAAATAAACCTTTCCGTGTGGAGAAAAAATAAGGCCATACTCATTTTCTAGCCCAAAGATACGATTCTTCATCTCTCCTCTTTTTAACGCTTCAGCAGGCCACTATCAAGCTTCAGGGCAAGGCGCAAGGAACGCGTAAACCTGCCGGATATGTCTACACACAATGATTTCAGCACGACAGTAACGCAGTACTGGAGGAAGAGAGGGAGATGCTGAAGCGTGACCCTATTTTTTAAGAACCCGGGTAAGTTCCTTTTCTTGGAGTCTCAGAAAAGTTCGTCCGTCCTTTGTCCGATCCAGGACGGCGACTTCCATCCCCTCTGGACTCATCTTTTGATCATATTCTTCCTCCATCGCCTCGAGGCCGATTTGAAGTGCCTCTTTCAAATTCACAAGGCGATATTTTTTTTCTAAGGAATCCTTCAGTTTCTCAGACATTCCCCCGATGACCGCGAACCCTTTTTCATCAAAGATGCTTCCATCAAACGAAATCCGGTAGATTTCATTTTCCTCATTTGATGCCCCGATTTCCACAACCAGGATCTCCACCTCCAGGGGTTTGATTTCCTGACTGAAGATGGTCCCAAGTGATTGAGAGTAGGCATTCGCGAGTGACTTTGCCGTCACATCTTCCCTGCTGTAGAGGTAGCCTTTCATGTCGGCATGGCGAATCCCGGCTTTCCGAAGGTTTTCAAACTCGCTATATTTTCCCGCCCCGGCAAACCCGATCTTATCGTAAATTTCCGAGATTTTATTCAGAGAACTTGGATTGTCCGCCAAGAGGAGGATTCCATTTTTGTATTCCATGGCGATGGTTGATCTCCCCTTGGAGATCCCCTTCTTAGCATATTCCGCCTTGTCCTGCATCATTTGTTCAGGTGAAACATAGTAAGACATTGCCATACTTATCTTCCTCCCAGTTCCTGGACCATTTCCTCAAGCAATGTCCTGATCTCTTCATCCCCGACATCTTTTACGCCTTGTTGGGTGATCACCTTCACGTTGGGGAAGATCCCCCGGACCAGGTCCGGCCCGCCGGTGGCGACATCGGCTTCCGCTGCGTCATAAAGCGCTTCAAGTGCGACGCGGATAGCTTTGTCCCTGTGAAGGTCAATCTTGAATATTTTTTTCATTGTTCCTCGCGCATCCTTTCCGCCGGACCCGATGGCGTAATACTCCGTCTCCTCATATCGTCCGCCTGCAATGTCATATTTAAAAATGCGCCCTGTCTCCCGTTTCAGATCATAACCGGAAAAAATAGGAACGACGACCAGACCCTGCATTGCCATCGGAAGATTTGCCTTGATCATTTGGGCGAGTTTATTCGCTTTCCCGTCCATGGAGAGTTCTACCCCCTCCAGCTTTTCATAATGCTCGAGTTCGGTCTGAAAGAGGCGGGTCAGTTCCAGGCAGGGGCCGGCCGCACCTGCGATGGCGATGGCGGACGTGGCGTCGGCTTTGTGAACCTTTTCAATCCGGCGTTCCGAGATCGTATACCCTTCCGTTGCTCGGCGGTCTCCCGCCATGATGACGCCTTCTTGATATCGCAAGGCCAGAACCGTCGTGCCGTGAGGGACCATTTGTCCGAGATCTTTTCTTTCAGAAGGGTGGGCTCCCGGAAGTCCGGTCTTCCCCCATTCCCCCCGAGCGAGGGAGGACAGAGAAGGCGTGTTCGAGATCAACAGGTGATGAAAGCTGGAGCCGGGATCGTTGAACTGAAATGCAGCCACTATTCTCCCCCTTTCTGAACATAGTTTTTGATAAACTCTTCAGCATTTTCTTCTAGAACATCATCAATTTCATCCATGATTTTATCGAGGTCTTCCTTTATTTTCTTTCCTTTTTCGATGACTTCGGGGTTTGCGGAAACCGCTTCTTCTTTATGGGCTGACTGTTTTTTTTGCGCTCTCTTTTTTTCCTGTTTTGCCATTTAAGATCACCTCATGTCGAAATCATCTTCAGTAAAGCGTCAACCGATTCAGCCTTATCGAGGATAGGACCGACCAAGTCCCGACTCCCTTTCAGCGGATCCAAGAGGGGTATTTTTTTGATGGCCCCGTTCCCGAGATCGAATAAGAGTGAAGTCCAACTGGCCGCATAAATTTGTTTAGAGAACTTCTTAAGGCATGTCCCTCGGAAATAGGCGCGTGTCTCTTCCGGAGGGAATTCCTCTGCGTTGGTCAAGGCCTCCGGGGTGATCAAGCGTTCAACATAATTCCCCCGCTCGAGTGAGTAATAGAGGCCTTTTCCTTGAACAACATTGTGATACTGAAGGTCCATCATCTGTACGCGGGCGTCTGTCCAGTCGCAGCCTTTTCGCTGCATGTATGACTCGATCAAGTCCTTCTTAATCACCCAGTCAATTTCACGGGAAAGCTGCATCGGATCTTCTTCGAGCTTTGTCAGGACAGAACGCCACCTTTGAAGGATGTCCTTCGTGGTTGGATCATTATTCTGGGAAAAGTGGGCTTCTGCCTGTTCCAGATAGGCCCTCTGAATATCAACTGCAGACCACGCCACTCCTCTGGAGAGCTTGATTTGCCTTTTCACCGTTAAATCCCGTGAAACCTCTTTGATGCTCCGGACAGGATCTTCCAGATCAACACCCTGAACTTCCCGGCCCTCTTCAATCATGGCCAGAACAAGAGACAGGGTTCCGACCTTCAGGAAGGTCGTCACCTCTGACATGTTTGCATCTCCGACAATCACATGTAAACGCCGATAACGTGCCGGATCGGCATGCGGTTCATCCCGTGTATTGATGATGGGGCGTTTGACCATGGTGTTCAGGTCGACCCGGACCTCGAAGAAGTCGGCACGTTGGGAAATCTGGTATTCAGCCGGTTCTGTCCTGTTTTCCGATCCAACTTTTCCTGAACCTGCGTAGATCTGTCTTGTGACCAGGAAGGGCATGAGTTGTGAGACGATCTTGTCAAAAGAGAGTTGACGGGAAACCAGGTAGTTTTCATGATAACCGTAACTGTTTCCCTTGCCATCGGTGTTATTTTTATAGATGGAAAGTTGTTTTTCCTTTCCCTCAAGGTGTTCCGAGATTTCGACGCATCTCTCAAGAATACGTTCCCCGGCTTTTTCATATGCGACGAGATCAAGGGGATTTGTACATTCTGGAGTGGAATATTCAGGATGAGCGCCATCGACATAAAGGCGCCCTCCATTCGGGAGAAGTTTATTGAGGAGCCGATTGTATTCAGGCCCGGGAGACTCGCGTTCCCCATCGGCCTCAAACCCGCGGGCGTCGCGCAGGGGATTTTCGTTTTCATAATCCCAAATGACAGAAGAGGAGGGGAGGTATGGATAATTGTTGACCAGGAAGATGGAATTTGAAACGGGATCTGTCCCTCCGAAACCCATGTTGGCAATTCCAAATTCGGTCTCGGTTCCCAATATCCGCTTCATTGCTATCAGATCTCCGATGGGGTCCCCAGCTGAACACCGATCTATTTAGTACCGACCCAGAACGCCCCTCTTTTCCTCCATGGCGGTGTTGCTGCGGTGCTCGAATCCTCGCGCCTTACTCTGAAGAAAAATACTGGTATGTTGAATAGGTACTCTTCCTTATAGATAATGTCCCGTCGAGACCGTTTCTATTTTTTTGGTATCTGCCGCGCTTCTTCCGGCCATGGTACGAACATGGATGATCTTTTCGGTGTTCCTGCCCGCAATCTTCGCCCAGTCATCCGGATTGGTCGTGTTGGGAAGGTCTTCGTTCTCTTTGAATTCGTCCTTGATGGCATGGATAAGGTCTTCTTCTTTTAAACCCATGACCTCGGTATCCAACATCCGGTTAATCGCATATTTTTTTGCCCTGGAGACAACTCCCTCGATCATGGCTCCGCTGGAGAAGTCTTTGAAGTAGAAGATCTCTTTTTCTCCATTGGCGTAAGTGACCTCCAAAAATTTATTCTCTTCGCGGACACTGTACATCTCGTCTACGGCGGCGGTTACCAGGTGCTCGACAACCTTTTTCTGGTTGCCTCCGGCTTTTTCTACTTCCTCAGAATGGTAGGGGAGGTCCTCTGTCAGGTATTTCTTGAAAATGTCAATTGCGGCTTTCTCATCCGGGCGTTCAATCTTGATCTTGATATCGAGTCTCCCTGCCCGTAAAACGGCTGGATCCAGCAAGTCCTGACGGTTACTTGCGCCGATTACAATGACATTCTTAAGGCGCTCTACGCCATCTATCTCTGATAAGAACTGTGGAACAATTGTCGCTTCCATGTCTGAGGAAATGCCGGTTCCCCTCGTTCGGAAAAGGGCGTCCATTTCGTCAAAGAAAACGATAACAGGATTACCGTCTTCCGCGCGTTCCTTTGCTTTCTTAAAGACCTCCCGAATCTGCCGTTCACTTTCTCCAACATATTTATTTAGTAATTCAGGACCCTTTACATGGAGGAAAAAACTCCGGAGTTCCCTGCCAGAACGCTGACTCATCTTCTTGGCGATTGAGGCGGCAACGGCTTTTGCAATGAGTGTTTTTCCGCATCCGGGGGGGCCGTAAAGAAGAATCCCCTTGGGAGGCAGCAGTTTGTATTCGGCAAACAGTTCCGGGTGGAGAAAGGGAAGTTCCACCGCATCCCGGACCTGCTCAATCTGCTCTTTGAGTCCGCCGATATTGTCGTAAGTGACATCCGGGATCTCTTCGAGAATGATCTCTTCCAGCTCAGATTTTGGAATTTTTTCAAGGGCATACCCTGAACGGGCATCAAAAAGGAGATGGTCCCCGACCGAAATTTTTTCATCCAGCAATGGATCGGCCAGAGAAACCACGCGTTCCTCATCTGCGCGGAGCGTGACCACCGCCCTGTCTTTCCCTAGAAGATCTTTAACTTTTGCGATTTCACCGTGCGGATCAAACGCGCAGACCTCTACCATGTTGAGGGCTTCATTCAGGACTACCTGTTGGCCTTTTTTCAAATCTTTTGAGGAGATGTCGGGATGAATGTTGACCTTCATCTTTCGGCCCGACACAAAGACATTGGCGCTTCCATCTTCGTTTACACCTGAAAAAACGGCATAGCTGGCGGGAGGGCTGGTCAGTTTTTCAATTTCAGCCCTCAGGGATTCTATTTGGTGTTTTGCCTCAAGCAAGGCGGCAGAGAGTTTCTCGTTCTGCTTGAAGGCCTGATCGAGCTGCATGCGGGATTGGTGCAATTCCCTCAATTCCGGCTCCATAGAAGCGACTTGGCTCAGGAGTTTTTCTTTCTCTCGCTCATATTCGCCAATTGTTGTTTCAGGATCAGACCCGCCAAACTGCCTAGAAAGTTTCTTCATGGTGTATTTAAAGGGATTCTGGTCTTCCTGTCCTTTCCTTGAACCCGCCATGACTGCACCTCTCAAACGACGATACTGAAGAGAACACCTTCCCCCTATAGAAATAAGTCTACCATCTCATTTTATATGGGTCAACCACCCAGAACGCCTCCGCCCGGGCCAGGAGAACGGATCTTGGAGATAATTCTATAAGAGAGGTTTAGAACAGTTCTCTTTGACGAAACAGGCTCATGATATCGGCCGCTACTTCTTCAACGGCCCGGCCAGTCACATCGACAATGCTCCATTTTGGATTGGCACGATAGACCCTGCGGCAGTTCTTGAGTTCTTCGACAATTGATTCTAGTTTGGCGTAGTCCGTGATCTCCTGCTTGAGCTTTTTTAAGCGGGCTTCCCGGATTTCCTGCAGTCGCCGAGGATCGATGATCAGGGCGACGACGCGCTCCTGAGCGATCATTTCAAGCACTTTCGGGAGGGGAATGTTGAGGACGAGCGGAACGTTGGCGACCTTGTATCCATGCCGTGCAAGGTAGATTGACAGAGGGGTCTTGGCGGTCCGTGAAGGGCCGACCAGGACAATATCGGCCTGAGGGATCCCCTGGAGGTTCTGACCGTCATCATGTTTTACCGTAAACTGAACGGCCTCGATGCGGCCAAAGTAATCGGTGTCAACGCGATGAAGGCGGCCGGGGTCGGATTGAGGGCGAATATCGAAGAAATGGCTCATGGCGGTTAAGAGGGGGCCGAGCATATCGACGGCCATCAGATTGGACTTAAGTGCGCGTTCTCTGATTGTCAATCGTAAGGATTCCGAAACAAAGGTATAGATGATAAGACCTTTTTTCGATTCTATTTCATCCAAGACGGTCGTAATCTGGTTTTCGGTTCGGATGTGATGACGACGAACCAATACCGTCTTGGCATTTGAAAACTGTGATAGTGCGGCTCGGGTGATCTTCTCCGCCGTTTCTCCGGTCGCATCCGAGAGCACAAAAATCTGGCGTTTTTCCATAGTGGGCATCATAGTTGATTCCGGCATCAAAACCAAGACACCAAGATACGATAAACCGTCAAGTCGCCTGCGAAGACAAGGCTAGAGATCATAAGGGTGATCGAAGCGTCCTCCTTTACGGTGGGGAAGACTTTGGCCGATAACGAAGTATTCCAGGCGAATCGGCGGTTTCCAGTCTCTAAATCATGGAATGAGGGAGGTCAGACGCAGCCGTTCAAGCCCGATTTCTTTCTTCCAGAGGAGATCTTCTATGACGGCAAGGAGAGAACTTAGACCTTCTGTTTGCCGTGCGGAGATGGCAATGGCGTCGTAGCGTTTGCAGAGGATCTGGACGATCTCGGGATTGACCTGGTCCATTTTATTGAAGACAAGCAGGCAGGGTGTTTCCGACAATTCCAGGTCGGAGAGGATAAGCTTGACCGTTTCGATCTGCTGCTCCAGTCTCGCGCTGCTGATGTCTACAAGGTGGATGAGGAGATGGGCGTCCCGGAGTTCATCCAGGGTAGAGCGGAAGGCCCCAAGCAGGTCAACGGGGAGGGACTGAATGAAGCCGACCGTATCCGTGAGGATGACCTCTCTTTCCCTTGGAAAGCGGAGGCGGCGTGTTGAGGTATCGAGCGTCGCAAAGAGGAGATCCTTTGTCTTAACCTGACTCTTTGTGAGGGTATTCAGAAGAGTTGATTTCCCCGCATTGGTATAGCCGACAATCGAGAGAATGGGGATACGCCGGTCGATCCGCTTCATCCGCCGCCGGGCACGGGCCGCGGCCAATGACGTTAACTCCCGCTCCAGGCGTGCGATTCGGTCCCGGGACCGTCGTCGGTCGATCTCAAGCCGGGTTTCTCCCGGACCTCTCCCCCCGATTCCTCCGGTCAGTCGCGACAGGGCTGTACTCCGCTCTGCCAGGCGGGGAAGCCGATAGCGAAGCTGCGCGAGTTCAACCTGCACCTTCGCCTCCCTGCTGTGTGCCCGTTGGGCAAAGATATCCAGGATCAACTGTGTCCGGTCCAGGACCTTCATTTCTGTGACTTCTCCGATGGTTTTGACCTGAAGGGGGCTCAGGTTTTGGTCAAAGATCAAGAGGTTGGCCTGACGTTGCAGAGCCTTCATAATGACCTCCTTCAGTTTTCCCTGACCGAGGAGATATTTCGGGTGAAGCGCTTTCGGACGCTGGATGACCCGATCGATTGCTCCAATACCCGCCGACCGGCTGAGTTCGGCCAACTCATCCATCGAGGCCTCCTGATCGATTCTCGGTTTTAACGAGGCACTGATGAGGATGGCTTGTTCTTTTCGTCCGGTTGCGACAGCGGTCTGTTGGTGTCCCTCGAACTCCGCTTCAAGTGCAAAAAGAAAGGGGCGCAGGGGAAGGTTCAGTTGATGGATGGTGGTCGGAGGATGGATTTCATAAAGCTGTTCACTCGGGTTGGGGGGAAGGAGGTGGGCGAGATAGAGCCGTCCCGGTGACCCGTCCTTGAGGACGCCGATGGCGGCGATGATGTCGAGTCGAAGAAGGGCCAAATCGGTCAGGTCGTCGTCATTGAGCGGTTCATCTTTGAGGTGGGTATGAACAAGCCGGACACCGCGTAAGGCCCGTTTACCAAAGCGAAGGTTGCTCAGGTCGGGGATGAGAACCTCTCGTTGATTCCCGACCAGGAGGGTGTAGATTCTTCCTTCTCTCCCAACGAGAATCCCGATCTGGCGTCCTGTTTCAAATGAAAGGGCCGTCAGGTCGCGGGCCAACTCGACCGAAATAATCTGGTCCCCTTTGATCTTCCGGCGGCCAATCTTCTCAAGCCGCTTGATCTGTCCCGGCTTCAGGCCGTTTGTGGGTCCATAGATATTCGTCCCTTTTCCCTCCTAACACCTCATCGTATAAATCTTAGCAGTTTCTATTATTAAAATCGATCTTCAGTCCTTTTTTTTACGGGACTCTTGCTTTTCAATGCAGCGAGGATTCTCCGCGTCGAGAGGAAAAAGACATTATCTATAGTATTCCCGCGCTGTGCGCATTCGACATAAAACTCGCTTGAATTGCAATTTATAGAAGTGTTCGGTAGTATCCTAGAACGATCAGGCGAAGAAAGGAATTCTTGATGAGAATATTGGTGACCGGAGGGGCAGGGTATATCGGAAGTCATACATGCATTGCCCTGTTAAGCGCAGGATATAAAGTGATTGTTGTTGATAATTTGTGTAATAGCAGGGAAGAATCTTTAAAAAGAGTTCAGGCCCTTACGGGGAAAAAGCTTCTGTTTCACAAGGTGGACATTCTCGATAAAGTAAGTCTAGACGCTGTATTCAAAGCGTCTTCGATAGACGCTGTGATCCACTTTGCGGGACTGAAGGCCGTTGGAGAATCTGTTGCGATCCCATTACGCTACTATCGGAATAACGTAGCGGGAACACTCTCTTTATGTGAAGTCATGGAAAAATATCAGGTCAAGAATATTGTCTTCAGCTCTTCTGCCACGGTCTATGGCGATCCCGAAGAAGTTCCCATTCAAGAAGACTTTCCCCTTTCTCCGACAAACCCTTATGGTCGTTCTAAGCGCATGATTGAAGAAATCCTTCAAGACCTTCAATGTTCAGACGAAAGTTGGAATGTTGCTCTGTTACGCTACTTTAATCCCGTCGGCGCAGATCCGAGCGGGCGAATCGGGGAAAACCCGAATGGCATCCCGAATAATCTTTTGCCATTCATTTCTCAGGTTGCCGTCGGTAAACTTGCCCGGCTTTCCATTTTTGGAAATGATTACCCAACAGTTGATGGAACTGGCGTCAGGGATTATATTCATGTCGTCGACCTGGCAGCAGGTCACTTGAAGGCCCTGGAAAAACTAAAATCAAATCCCGGTACCGTCATCTACAACCTAGGAACAGGGCGAGGCTACAGTGTCCTGGAGGTGATTGCGGCATTCGAGAAGGCCTCAGGTAAAAAAATATCTTATCAGGTTGTGGCCCGCCGCCCGGGTGATATCGCCCAGTGTTTTGCCGATCCTGCGATCGCAAGAAGAGAACTCAATTGGTCGGCCGATATGGGCCTTGATGAAATGTGTGCCGATGTCTGGCGCTGGCAATCCCGAAACCCTGAGGGTTTTGAACACACATCGAGTGCGTAATTTTTGTTTTTTAGAGCTAGGTCGGGAGAATGGCTTGCCCCTTTGGCGCAGGATGACCGTTGTATATCGTTTTACATGTTCAAAAGATGAGCCTGAGTAAAGAGAGGGCTTGAATTATTACATGCTTCATGTGACCATGTTTGGTGTCCTGAAGTAATGCGCTCAAAGTCAACGAAAAAGGAGAGGAATATGGCAAAAATTACCCTGAAAGGAAATCCAATTGAAACGGCCGGTGATTTGCCGAGTGTGGGAACGGCGGCTCCGGCTTTCACCCTGGTGAAGAACGATTTGTCCGAAGTAAGCCTGAGCGATTTTTCAGGCAAGAAAGTCGTGCTGAATATTTTTCCCAGCATTGACACGCCCGTGTGTTCTGCCTCGGTTAAGCGTTTTAATGAGGAAGCCTCGAAACTTGCAGGTACGGTGGTGCTTTGCATTTCTGCCGACCTTCCTTTTGCTCTGGCGCGATTTTGCGGCGCGGAAGGCTTGAAGGATGTGACCCCGCTGTCGGTGTTTCGTTCCCCTGATTTTGGAAAAAACTATGGTGCCCTTATTACGACCGGACCGCTTGCCGGTGTCCTTTCAAGGGCAATTGTGATTGTCGACGGCTCGGGTAAGGTGACCTACACTGAACAGGTACCCGAGATTACGCAAGAGCCCAACTTTGACGCCGCCTTCGCGGTGCTTGCCTAAAAGTTTATTTATCGGGAACATCGGACCAACTGGCACCTCAAGTTCTTTCGGCTTGGGGTGCCAGTTTCTATATTCTCATTCTGTCGATTTGGGTGATGTCCTCAGGCGAGAGTGCGCATTTCATTGCACCCGCACTGCTGCGGGCGCTTTCAGGGCGGCTGGCACCGGGAATGGGGATCATCACCGGTGATTTGGCCAAGAGCCAAATCAGGGCGACCTGATAAGGACTCATATTGTTGCGATCGGCGATTTCCTGAAGCAGTGGGTCTTGCCCTGTCCGTTTGTGCTTTCGGAAGCCGCCGACGGGACTGTAGGGAAGAAAGGCGATGCCTTCTTTTTCGCAATAGTCCACGACCCCCTCTTCAAGGTCTTCCCGGGCGTACAGATTGCATTTGTTTTGAACGCTGACAATCTCGACAATCCCTCGGGCCTCTTTGATTTGCGCGACGGATACGTTTGACAAGCCGACATGACGGATCTTCCCCTCCTGTTTGAGTTCGCTCAATGCTCCAACGCTGTCGGAGAAGGGGAGATGATCGTCGGGGACATGTAGCTGGTAGAGATCAATGCAATCGGTGCCCAAGGCTTTTAAGCTGGCCTCGCAGGCCTTCTTTAAATGTTGGGGCTCGCCATGGGTTGTCCATTCCCCCTTGGACCGCGCCATCCCTCCTTTTGTCGCGACCCATACCGGGGTGCCGCCTTTCCATTCCCTTATCGCCTTGGCGATAAGCCGTTCGTTATGCCCGATGTCGTCATCGTCCAAACAATAGACATCGGCCGTATCGATGAAGTCGATGCCATTGTCTAAAGCCAAGCAAATGACTTTAATGGATTGGGCCGATTCCGGACGTCCCTGAATCGACATCGGCATGCCGCCCAAACCAATGGGATTAACGGAAATACCGGAGCGGCCGAGTTGGCGACGGTTCATGCTGTCCTCCTTAATTCTCATCGCAGGGTTCACTTCTTGATCAACCAATCGGAGATTCTCGCGATCATGCGCTCAAAATCATCCGGTTTGTAGAAGTCATGGCCGGCACCCGGAATGATTTCTATCTCCTTCTCTGCCTGAAGCCGCTCAAAGAGATGATTGCTCTGGTCCACTGGAACATCTACATCGGCATCCCCATGGACAATCAGGGTCGGACTCCGAATCAAGGCGGCATCGCGGTAGGTGTCAACCTTCAAGAGATCTTCATAGAACGAATATTCAAGGCGGGCCTTCCCATCAAACGTGGCAAAGGAGAGGACGCCACTTTTCTGCCAATGTTTCATCCCCCCTTCTCCGAGTCGGGATTGCCAGATTTTCGGATAATCGGAGACAGGGCATTTCAAGGCAAGCGCGCATAAGTCAGGATGGCGTGCGGCCAGGAGGATGGCGATGAGGCCCCCGAAACTGGAGCCGACCAAGCTGTGCTTGCGGTATCCCTGTTGCGTAGACCAACGGAGGATTCCTTCTGCCTGGGCAAGGCAGCGGGTCAAGGTCATCTCCTGAAATTCACCAGAGCTTTTATTGTGGCCGAAGAAGTCAAAGCGACAGGTTGCAATCCCCTTTGAGAGGAGCTTCTCCGTCAGGGCGAGGTTGGTGCTGCTCTCCATGCTCGACATGAAACCGTGACAAAGAATCACGAGATGTTTCGTCAGATTTTCCGGTTCGGCGAGGGTAAGGGCAGTACGTTCTCCGGGGGTGAGTTCGAGTTCGATCTTCTTTTCCAAGGTCTTTCTCCTCCGAAGAATCTTCAAATTCCGAGAAGTATAAATGAATAGTGTTTGTTCTGCAATCTCGTGTGGTGGTGTCCGGCTTATACTTCTTTCTTTTCTGGGTAAAATTGGATATATTCTGGCGTATTGTCAGAGGATGCATGTGAAGCAAGGTGAGGTGTCATCCCATGAAAGAAACACAAGCCCTTCGTTTTGTCCATATCAGTGATACGCATATTGGCACGACGCCCGATTTCAGGCTTTATGGTGTTCAGACCTTCCAGTTATTGAAAAGACTGATCTCTGCGATTAATCAAATCCCGACCCGGCCCGATTTTATTATACATACAGGCGATGTCGTTGCGAATCCGGATCCGGAGGCCTACAGACTGGCGGCGGGCCTCTTTAACGAATTGAAATGCCCGGTCTATTTTGTGGCGGGCAATCACGACTCGGCGCGAGACATCCGGACGATGTTGCTGATTGGGCCGAAGGAAGATTTCGGTGATGAGAACCGCCTGGTGTATAGGATGGTCCTCAAGGGGCAGCACATTATTGTTTTGGATCCTTGCAAACCGGGCGTATTAGACCCTCGCGGAGAACTTCCCGAGTCGCAGCTTGAGATGCTCCGTCGGGAGGTCCGGACCGGGGAAATTCCGCTCACCATTTTCATTCACTTTCCTCCGGTTTACCTCGATTCGCTCTGGCGGGACCGGGAGATGCGTCTGTTAAACGGAGAAGCGCTCCATAAGGTACTTCTCCCTGCGAGAGATCGCCTGAGAGGGGTCTTTTTCGGGCATATGCACCGAGGGATACAGGTCCTCAAAGACGGGATACTCTATTCCGGGGTCGGAAGCACATGCTGTCAATTTACAGCCTGGCCCAACGACCAAAAGGCCGGCTATGAGCCGGATCTCCCAGCCTGTTTCAACTATGTCACCCTCCTTCCGGATCAGACCATCGTGAAAGAACATGCAGTGTAACGCTTTTTGGTAAAGGGTTTATTATCCTTTGATGAGCTCGAGTCCAGAAAAACCGACGATATGATATGAAAGGGGGGGCATTCGTGAAGGAGAAGATGCCTCAAAATCGGATCGTAATTATCGGGGAAGGATTCTTTGCGAGGTGATTTCGTAGAGTTTTAAAAAAAATCAGTCTGACCTCTCCACCGTATCCAGCTCCAAAAACTTAAAAACAGTTGTGCCGATCCGAATGAGATCTCCATCCTTAAGGATTGAACCGACGACTTTGACCTCATTGACGTAAAGGCCATTTTTGCTCTGAAGGTCTTTCACGATGGTCTGTTTATTCTTTGTGTGGAACTCGGCATGTTTCTTTGAGACGGTTCCTTCATTCAGGGAGATGTGGGCGGCTGACGCTCGGCCAACCCGCATCGTTTGTCTATTCAAGAGGATCTTATTTCCGAGGTTTTTTCCCGAAATAACGATGAGACAAGGGGTGTTTCCCTCTGAGGCTGTTGTCTCTTCTTTATCCAACCCTAGAGTTCTTCCTGGCAAAATGAGTGGGACCGTGTTCGGAGATTTCTTCAGTTGATGATTGACAGTTGGAAATAACAACATCTGTGATGAGGTCTGGCATGAAAACTCCCTATGAAAACCGAGCGAAAGACCATCCTGTGATAACGCCCGTGCTCATAAAGGTCGAGTGAGCCATAAGGCCGATAACAGTAATTTTTCGGAGAATCCGTGACCTCCTAGGAAATATGATGAGCTGAAAATGATCCCGTTTTTTTTCGCGGTTAGCCTTGCCTCCTGTAAGAGGAAGGGGAACTGCCAACCTTGTTTTGAAAGACCTTGCTGAAATAACTTTGGTCGGAAAATCCGACCTCACCGCTGACTTGTTTAATAATGCGATGCGGGTCTTTGAGAAGGTTAATTGCGCGGTTGATTCGGACCTCTGTGAGATAATCATGAAAACCAACTCCGCATTCCTCTTTAAATGAGGCGGAAAGGTATTTTGGGTGGAGGGAGACCGCCTGGCTGACCTTTTCAAGAGAAAGCGCGGGAGAATTGAAATGCCGATCGATATATTGGACGGCACGATGGATCTTGATCGAAAGTGAATTCATATCGATCTTAAGGCTACGATGCACCATCTCGAAAGGATTTAGCCCAAGGAGGCGGCTGATCTTTTTTTCCAAGTCAAGGTTATCCCATGGTTTATCGATGAAGGCATGTGCCCGTACCTCAAGCATCTTGATCAAAAGCTCTTTTGTTCCATAAGCGCTCATAAAGAGAATCGGTGTGACCCGGTCATCCTGCCTGATCTTTTTGAAGAGTGTGAGTCCGTCCATGTCGGAGAGGCGATAGTCTAAAATAAGGAGATCAAATTTCTTCCCTCGATTGAGGATGGAAAGCGCTTCATCCGCGTGTTCGCTCGAGGTCAAGTCATATTTTTCTTGAAGGAGCGCCTTGAGTGAAAGGAGCACAGAGGGTTCGTCATCCACAATAAGGATGGATTTTTTTATCGGTTCATTCATTATGATAGGCTCCTTATGTCTAGTCCCATTCAGGAAGTTTCAAAATAGTCTCCCATGCCGCAGGAGAGACCGGTTGTACAGAAAGGCGATTCCCTCGCTGAACAACTCCCATATGTTTTAATGCGGCGATCGATTTTAGCCGCTTCAGTGTAATAATCGTTCCGCAGGCTTTCACGATTTCAATGTCCACCATGAACCAGATCGGTTTTTCAGCAGAGCTATTGGGATCATAGTGTATGTCTCTGGGATCCCATGCGGTATAATCCGCATAGCCCATTTTAATAACCTTGGCTCTGCCGACAATACCGATCTGCTTCGCATTGCTCTGATAGAAGAACACTCCGTCTCCAAGCTGCATCTCATCCCGCATGTAGTTCCGCGCCTGGTAATTACGGACGCCAGACCAACAGGTCGACCTGGATGATAAGAAATCATCAATTGAAAAGTCGCCTGGCTCCGATTTCATAAGCCAGCATTGCTTCCGAAGTGACACCCGTTCGTTCCTCATTGACCGATAAATGACACTCGAAAGGCCCGTCCAATTTCAAGCAGAACCGCGGTTGATAGACTTACTAATGAGTAAGCCTATCGCCCTTCTTTGTTTCTGTCAAGGTCCTTCATGTGACAATTTTTGAAGTGAGGAATACCGCATTCTTCCGTCACGGATGGATGCAGTCGTTTTTGATTTTTTGTTATGGTATATTCTGATTTTTTTATGTATCTCATTCTAATGAGTGTTTCCTTGGGGGACAGATGCTTACTTTTTATCATTACAAGCGGTGCAGTACCTGTGTGAAGGCGAAGAAATCCCTGATCTCTCGTGGACGCTGCTTGAAAGAGATTGACATTACGACCACGCCTCCTTCGGCCCGGATACTCGCCGCCCTGATAAAGAAGAGCGGTCGTCCTTACACGGACTTTCTCAATCGGAGCGGGGTTCAATATCGGGACCGGAACATGAAGGAGAAGGTAAAGTCCCTCAATGAGGCCGAAGTGATTCGCCTCATGGCATTGGATGGGAGATTGATTAAACGCCCGATCGTCACGGATGGGAACAAGGTGACGGTTGGTTTTAAAGAAGCGGAATATGAGCAGGCGTGGTGATCTTCGCCGGGGTGTGTCAGGCCGATTTCTTGACAAAAGATACCCAGTAAGGTATACAGAGATTGGGTAAAAGCTAACTTTTTCCATAATTTATTTTTAGAAATCGGAGGGAAAATGCCGCAAACAGTTTTGTTGGCAGATGATAATATTGCAGTTCAAAAGTTGGTCGAAATGACCCTTCAAAATGAGGGTTACGATGTTGTTACCAGTGACAATGGTCTTTCCGCTCTTGATCTGGCCTTAAAAGAGACCCCAGGGCTTATCCTGGCGGATTACAGTCTGGAAGGATTGGATGTTGTTTCCTTTGTCAGGAAGACCAGGCAGAGGGAGCGTCTAAGCAATGTTCCGATTGTCTTGTTGGTGAATTCGACCGATCATTATGATCTTTCTGAGCTTGAATCTGTTGGAGTCCAGGCCTTTATAGAAAAGCCCATTGATTCAAAATCTCTTGTTGAAGAGGTTAATAAGCGGATTGCCGCCTCCGTGCAGTCTGAAGTCGTCTCGGATACTTCGTCCTCCGTAAAAGAGGACAATCTTTCCGAAGAAGAGATGAAAATTGAAGAACTCCTTGGGTGGACCAGCTCTGATAGCCAGAGCCAGGAGACGGAAGAGAAGGCCGTATCCGCGGACGAGGCCGGGCCGTCCGCAGAGCCGCAAGGAGACAGCATGGCAGATCTGGCCTCGGAACCGTCCCTCTCCGAAAATTCTCTTGAAGAAACCCAGTACTTTCAGCCGCCTCCCATTCCTGAGGATCTTGAAGAAGAGAAGGTCCCGGAAGCCAACGCTCAATCTATGGATGAAATACATTGCCTTCAACAGCTCCAGGATGAACCCTTCCTTTCGTCAGTCTTGTCTCAGATGGAATCCGAGGTTGAGGAAGCGCGTTCGTCAGAGGGTGAGACTCAACAAGACTCAGGGAATATTATTCAGGACGCCGTTGACAATGTTTTGGGGGAGAATTTTCCCGACAGGGTCAAATCGTCTCTCACCCCGGAAGCCATTACGGCAATCATCGAGAAAGTGGTGTGGGATGTCGTTCCTGCCCTTGCTGAAATTGAGATTAAGAAAGAGATGAAGCGCCTTCAGGCGGATGAGGGCTAATCCCGCCGGCGCCTCTGCCTGCGTGTCTTCTCCAGGACGTCGAATTCCTTTTCGGCATTGTCTCGGATAAAGTCTCGAATGTGTCTTCCCATATCTCCTGATTGTTGAATGTTGCTCTTGAATCTATCCAGATCAAGGCGTGCCAGAGAATAAGTGACGTGATCGGAATGATCGGTCCAACGGTCAACGATCGTGATGTCTGTAAGAAGGTTTACGGTGAGATCCTTCACGTTCTCTTCCAGTTCTTTTTTTTTCCTGTCCTCATCGGGGTCGTCTTTTGATATGGAGATAAGATAATCCCGTACAAGTATTTCTGAATATTTTGTAAAGATCTTTCTGATTTCTTCTCTGGCCATTTTGTCTGCTATTGTTCTGGCCAGTGATTTGTTTAACCCCTCCTTATCTGTCTTGCCGACGCCGTAAAATGATTTCTGGTTCTTATCCATGATTGCGCCACCCTTGATTTGGATCCAATCAGGTCTGATGTCCCTGATCTCCTTCCCGGCACATGCAGGCAATAACAAGGAGGAAAGAATGAGGGAGACAACGGATAATTTCAGGGCAAATCGTTTTCCGGAAAGCAAGGGTGACCTCTTTCATGTGATGTGGGTATTCAGAACTGTTCTCCTGAGTGCACAGAACGAGCGCAATAAAAAAGTAGTCGTTTTTTTCTCGGGTCGTAGAATCCTCGCCCCTTTGCGGTGGGGGTGTTCAAATTATATTTCCCCTTGTTTGAAAAAGTCAAATGGCATGACGTCCACTGAGAACCCATCGTGGACTCTTGCAATTTCCCAATGATTCCCAAAATAAGAATTGACAACATGGTGGACCTTGGATATAATAAAAGTCAACTGCAACGAAGGAGGGGATCTCTCTTCCGGGTATCTTGCAAAAGAAGGGTCCCTGCCGAGTACGGTCCAGGAGAACAAGTATCACACTCTCTAATAATTCTTCCAAAATCTGCATCAGGGCATGTCAATTAAGAAATAAAACCCATATTTAGGAAAGCAGTTTGCTGCTTGTCTTGTGATTTCTCACTTTATTCATTCTTTGAGGAACACGTGATTCTGTGAGCGGGAAGTGTATATCGCGTTCTTAGTGATATATGGCCTCTCCCGTTGCAAGCGATAGGAAAGTCTGATTTTTTGAAGGAGAAAAAATGAATCTTACTGAATTAAAAGAAAAAAGCATCTCCAAACTCTTTGATGTTGCGAAAGAGTTGAGAGTTGAAGGGGCGAGCAATCTGAGGAAGCAGGAACTGATCTTTGCGATACTCCAGGCCCAGGCGGACAAGAACGGGACAATTTATGGTGAAGGTGTCCTTGAAACCCTCCCTGATGGTTTCGGTTTCCTCCGCTCTCCTGATTATAATTATGTGCCTGGCCCGGATGATATCTATATCTCTCCTTCCCAAATCAGACGATTTAGCCTTCGGACTGGTGATATTGTCTCCGGCCAGATACGTCCCCCAAAAGAGACCGAACGGTACTTCGCGTTGTTAAAGGTTGAAAAGATTAATCATGAAGAACCTGAGGCCTCCCGAAACAAGATCTTTTTTGATAACCTGACGCCTCTCTACCCGATGGAGAAACTGAATCTTGAATACAGCGCGGGAGATACTTCGACACGGGTCATCGAGTTGGTTACGCCGATCGGAAAGGGACAGCGTGGCTTGATCGTCGCCTCCCCGCGCACCGGTAAGACGGTGCTCCTCCAGTCGATTGCGAAAGCGATCATGAAAAATCACCCTGAGGTGATATTGATTGTCCTGCTGATCGATGAACGTCCCGAAGAGGTGACCGACATGCTGAGGGAGGTGAAAGGGGAGGTGGTTAGTTCGACCTTTGATGAGCCGCCGCAGCGACATGTCCAAGTGGCTGAGATGGTTCTGGAAAAGGCAAAACGTCTTGTGGAGCATAAGCGGGATGTGGTCATACTCCTGGATTCCGTCACCCGCCTGGCCCGTGCTTTTAATACGGTGGTGCCTTCGAGCGGAAAGGTCCTGTCCGGTGGGCTTGATTCAAATGCCCTGCAGCGACCAAAGCGGTTTTTTGGTTCTGCAAGGAATGTTGAAGATGGCGGGAGTTTGACGATCATTGCCACGGCCCTGGTTGAAACCGGAAGCCGGATGGATGATGTGATCTTTGAAGAATTCAAAGGAACAGGCAATATGGAACTTCATCTGGACCGAAAACTGGCGGACCGGAGGATCTTCCCCGCGATCGACATTACCATGTCCGGAACCCGTAAAGAGGAGCTGCTCGTCGAGAAGGAGGATCTGAACAAGATGTGGGTCCTTCGCAAGGTCTTGAGCCCGCTCTCGACGATTGAATCGATGGAGTTCCTGATTGATAAGCTTCGAGGAACCAAGTCCAATAAGGAGTTTCTGGAGTCGATGAGCAAGTAGACGGGCTCAGGAGTCCTCTTTCCATGGCTATGGGATCCGGGGAAATAGCCCTTGAATTATCACATCAATTCATGTATGATCCCACCGCTTGAGAATTTGTAAGCTACCCTTAACTATATGAAGTGAAAATCGACTGATGAAAAAAGACATTCACCCGAAGTACCAGGAATTGAGCATCAGCTGTGCCTGCGGTGCAGTAATGAATACAAAGTCTACGCAGAGTGCGATTCGCTTGGACATCTGTTCGTCGTGTCACCCCTTTTTTACAGGGACGCAGAAGATTGTCGATACCGAAGGGCGGGTCGAACGATTCAAAAAGAAGTATCAGAAGTTCGCAAAGAAGTAGCCTTCGTGTGTTCCTTCCTGAGCCTGCCTGCCGGCGGGTTTTTTGTTCTTCAAGGTAAGTCAATCTGTCCTGCTAGAGGAGGCTGACCAGGAGTTTTTGATGAGAAGAACGGCCTGAAGTGGCTTCTCTGATGGGACACAAGAGAGAAAAAGATGGTTGTCGCGAATGAAAATTTTCTCTTTGAGAAGCTTGAAGAGATATCAAAAGAGTATGATGTTCTTACGCGAAAACTATCGGATCCGGTCATCCTGGCGCAGGCGACGGAGCGGACCCGGTTTTCCAAAGCGCGGGCTGAATATGAGGAGATCATCCATCTTTATGAAGCCTATAAATCCCTCCTGAACCAGATATCCGATCTTGAAGAAGTGCGTCACGATAAGGAAGCCGAGGCGGAGTTGCGAGCGATGGCCGAGGAGGAGTGGAGCGATTCCCAGGAAAAAAGGGCCGAGATGGAAAGGGCCTTAAAACTGCTTCTCCTGCCCAAAGACCCTATGGATGACCGAAATCTTTTTTTGGAAATCCGGGCGGGGACCGGGGGGGAAGAGGCGGCCTTGTTTGTGTCGAACCTTCTCCGAATGTATACCAAGTATGCCGAGAAGTATCGTTGGAAGGTCGAGATCATCACCTCCAGTGAAACGGGAATTGGCGGCCTCAAGGAGGTGATTCTTTCAGTCGCCGGAAAGGGCGCCTATCGCCTACTGAAGTTTGAAAGCGGTGTCCACCGTGTTCAAAGGGTCCCTGCGACGGAGGCGAGCGGGCGGGTTCATACCTCTACGATTACGGTTGCCGTGGTTCCTGAAGCGGAGGAGGTTGATATCCACATTGAACAGAAAGACCTTCGAATTGATACCTACTGCTCTTCCGGTCCCGGGGGGCAGAGTGTGAATACGACCTATTCCGCAGTTCGCATTACGCATATCCCGACCGGCCTTGTTGTGACTTGCCAGGATGAGCGCTCTCAATTGAAAAACCGGGGCAAGGCCATGCGGGTCCTCCGTTCACGGCTCTTGGAGGCTGAACGCGAGAAGCAGGAGGAACAAGCTTCGAAAGAGCGAAAGTCTCAGGTTGGAACTGGAGGACGGAGTGAAAAGGTAAGGACTTACAATTTTAAAGAGAATAGGGTAACGGACCACAGGGTGAATCTTTCACTCTATCAACTTGATCAGGTTCTCGAAGGGGAAATCGATCCCTTCATCAAGGCCTTAACCGCCCAAGCGGAGGAGAGAAAACTGCAAGATCTGCACGCGACATCATAATCTCCAAGGATCCCTTTCAATCGTTAATTTAGGCCTAAGATCCGCGATTGGATCTGGGGTAAACCGTCAAGTCGCCTGAGAGACAAGGCCAGAGGCCACAAGGGCGACCGAAGCATACTCATGTACGGTGTTTGGCCGATAACGCAGTATTTCAGGCGAATCGGCTGTTTCTAATACCGCAGTCGCGGAATTAGAGTTAGGACATGGAATATGGCTCTGACAGTGACAATGAATGTATCAGGGCTCTTACAAAGAGGGACGGCTGATCTGAAAGCCCATGGAATTCCCTCCCCTCGCCTGGAGGCAGAAACCCTGCTCTGTTCGGTGATGTCCTGTAAGCGGATTGATTTCTATATCGATCCGGATAAAAGTTGTTCAGAGCGGCAGGAGAGCCTTTTTGGTGAATTTGTCCGGCGGCGCTCAGGGCACGAACCGCTTCAGTATATTACTGGAAGAGTTGATTTTTCCGGTTTATCCCTCGTTGTCCGGCCCGGGGTGTTTATTCCCCGTCCAGAGACGGAACTCATTGTCGAAGCGGTTTGTACGTTCACACTGTTTCCGAAACGTATTCTTGATCTTTGCACCGGAAGCGGGGCGCTTGCCGTGGCTCTGGCCTTGCGTCTCCCGTCTTCAAAAATCACGGCGACCGATGTTTCGGCGCGCGCCCTGAGCAATGCCCGATTGAATATTGAGCGTCATCAATGTGCACATCGCGTCCGCCTGTTGAAGGGGGATCTTTTCCAGGTTTTTCAGGGTGAGACCCGATCTCGGGAAAGAGAGACTGCTCTAGCGAAATTTGATCTGATTGTTTGTAACCCACCTTATATTCCAGAAGAAGAGTGTTCACAGCTTCAGCCTGAGGTGCGGGATTACGAACCGCATGCCGCTCTTTTTGCGCCGGAAAAGGGGAGGGCCTTCTACCGGTGCATTCTTCAGGAGGCCTCCACATTCCTGTTGCCCGGAGGGCATCTTTTATTTGAGCTTGGGATGGGTCAGGCCGATTGGTTTGAAGACCATGTCAAACAAGAGAACCGCTTTCAGGTGCGTTTTATTTCCGACATGGCCGGGATTGACCGGGTGGCGGTCTGTTCCCGGAGGCCTGTTGGAAAAACAGGCTTGGGATTAACTGAGTCAGGGGTTTCAAGTGGATAAAATCATCATTCAGGGCGGTAAGCCTTTGATCGGAGAGCTTGAGGTCAGCGGGGCCAAGAATGCTGCCCTTCCGATATTGGCGGCGACCCTGCTCTCGGGGGATGAGCACCTTCTAAAAGGGGTTCCCGGGGTCGTGGACGTCTCTACGATTCAGAGGCTTCTGAGAAAGATGGGGGCTCAGATTGAAGAACAGGACGGTGTCCTTTCTGTCCGGATTCAGAAGATTGAGAATTGCGAAGCCCCTTATCAATGGGTCAAAACAATGCGTGCCGCGATCCTGGTACTCGGTCCTCTCCTGGCCCGGGGCGGGGAGGCCCATGTCTCTCTTCCGGGAGGATGTGCGATTGGCGCGAGGCCGATACAACTCCACTTGTCCGCCCTTGAAAAAATGGGGGCCGAGGTGAAGATAGAGCATGGAATCATCCATGCGAAGTCGTCCAGGTTGAAAGGCGCCAACATTTATTTCGATATCTCAACGGTAACGGGCACTGAAAATATCATGATGGCCGCGACCCTGGCGGAGGGAACGACGGTTCTTGAAAACTCGGCCTGTGAGCCTGAGATTATTGATCTCGCCCACTTCCTGATTGCCTGCGGGGCGAAGATTTCGGGCGCGGGAACAGACCGGATAACAATAGAGGGCGTTGAATCCCTGACCGGGGCCTCCTACCGCATTATGCCGGACCGGATCGAAGCGGGGACCTTCATGATTGCGGCCGCCATCACAAAAGGGGACCTGGCCATTCGTTTTTGCCGTCCTGAGACCCTGGTGAGTGTGATTGATAAATTACGCACAGCCGGGGCGATCGTGACAGAGGAGGGGGAAATGCTTCGCGTTAAGGGCGGGGAGATCCACGCGGTCGATATTAAAACCCTCCCCTATCCAGGTCTGCCTACCGATATGCAGGCCCAGTTTATGGCCTTGATGAGTCTCTCGGATGGATTATCTGTAATTACGGAAACGATTTTTGAGCAGCGCTTTAATCATGTTGCGGAACTACGACGCATGGGGGCCGAGATTCGCCTGGAGGGGAACCATGCCGTGATTCGAGGGGTTAAGTCCCTTTCGGGGGCGCCGGTGATGGCCTCGGATTTACGTGCCAGCGCCTCATTGGTCTTGGCAGGTCTGGTGGCGCAGGGTGAGACGGAGATCCTCCGGATCTATCATCTCGACCGGGGATATCACCGGATTGAAGAGAAACTTTCAAAGGTGGGCGCCTCAATCCGCCGTGTAAAAGGATCAGGATAGATGGAAGAAATGCTGGTCATCGCGCTCCCCAAGGGAAGACTTCTTGACCCCTCCATTCACCTTTTGAAGGGATTGGGAATTTTGCCGAAGGGATTGACCGAATCAAGCCGAAGGTTAATCCATGACGCTGAGAAGAAAGGGGTGAGGGTCCTTCTCGTCCGTGCCGTCGATGTTGCGACTTATGTTGAATACGGTGCGGCCGATATGGGGATTGCGGGAAAAGATCTCTTGCTGGAACAGATGCGGGATGTCTATGAACCCGTCGATCTGGTCTACGGATCGTGCAAGGTGGTGCTGGCCCAACCTGAACCGAAAGAAAAGGGACTGGCCTCTGCACAGGTGGAAAAGGCAAGTCACCAGACCAAGCTGCGCATTGCAACAAAATATCCGAATATTACAGAGCGTTATTTTTCGGAAAAAGGAATGCCTATTGAGATTGTAAAACTTTATGGTTCTATAGAGCTGGCCCCTCTGGTTGGACTGGCCGATCAGATCGTCGATCTTTCATCGAGCGGTGAAACCCTGAGGGCGCACAATCTGACGGTGGTCGAAGAACTGGTTCAATGCAGCGCGCGGCTTATCGTGAACCGAGCGAGCCTGAGATTGAAATATCCCAGGATTCAGAACATGATTGACAGCATCAAGAAGGCCGTAAAATCATGAGAATGCCGGGATGATGAAGACCCTTCGTATTGACGATCGGCGTTTCCGATCAGTTTACAAAAAGATTGTGAATCGGCTTGTCGTGGGGGAGGGTCCCCTGGAGGAGACCGTCCGGGCGATCATGTCGGATGTCCGAAAGCAGGGAGACCGGGCCGTGTGTCGATATACCGAGACCTTCGACCGCCTCAAACTGAGACCTTCCGGTATGCGCGTAAAGCCCAAGGAGATTCAGCAGGCCTATCGAGAGGCTGATCCGAAGGTTGTTGAAAGTCTTCGGTATGCCACGGACCGGATCACGCGTTTCCATAAAAAACAGGTAAAAAAGGGCTGGTCGATTAAGGAAGGCGGGGTTTACCTGGCTCAACGGGTTCATCCGATTGAGCGGGTGGGTCTTTACGTCCCCGGAGGAAAGGCCTCTTATCCTTCAACGGTCCTGATGAATGCGATCCCCGCCCTTGTGGCCGGTGTACCGAAATTGATCATCTGCTCACCCACACCTGAGGGCGTGATCAATCCCTACCTCCTTATCGCGGCCGACCTGGTTGGGCTTGACGAAATCTACCGCATTGGAGGGGTCCAGGCGATCGGCGCGATGACCTATGGGACAAAGACCATCCCGAAGGTGGACAAGATTGTCGGTCCGGGAAATCAATATGTTGCCGCTGCGAAGCGGCTGGTTTATGGAACGGTGGATATCGACATGATTGCCGGTCCGAGCGAACTTTTGATTATTGCCGATGCGGATGCCAATCCGGCCTATGTCGCTTCGGATCTTTTATCGCAGGCGGAGCATGACGAAGAGGCCGTCGTGATCTTTCTGGCCGCCTCGGAAAAGCTGGTGAAAAAGGTTGAGGCAGAAATGGCGGTTCAGCTTGCAGTCCTTCCTAAAAAGAAAATCGCCACGGCCTCTCTGCGCCGGCATGGGGTGTGCTTCATTGTCCCGGATCTGGAAGAGGCGATCCGGATGTCAAATGAGATTGCCCCGGAACACCTCTCTCTCTTTTTGGACGCCCCCTTTGACTGGCTTGATAAAATTGTTCATGCTGGTTCTGTCTTTCTTGGGGAGATGACCCCGCAGGCCCTGGGAGATTACATCGCCGGTCCGAACCACGTGCTTCCAACTGGGGGGACTGCACGTTTTTTCTCACCCCTTTCTGTAGATGATTTTGTGAAAAAAAGCAGCGTGATCTCGTATAGTCGACGAGCTCTGGAGAAAAACGGCCATCATCTGGTCCGGATTGCCGAGGTCGAAGGCCTGGAGGCCCATGCCAACATGGTGAAGATAAGGATGAATAACAATGCGTAAGGCCAGGGTTGCGAGACGGACAAAAGAGACGGATATCTCTATACAGGTGAACCTAGATGGGGCAGGCCTTTATCAGGTGAAGACCCCGTTTCCTTTTATGGATCACATGCTTTCGGCCTTCTCTAAGCATGGTTTCTTCGATCTTAATGTAAAAGCCGAAGGGGATACTGAGATTGATGATCATCATACGATGGAAGATATCGGGATTGTTATGGGAGAGGTTCTTTCCAAGGCCGTGGGCAAGAAAGAAGGTATTCGCCGGTTCGGACACGCGGTGATCCCCCTGGACGAGGCCCTGGCGCAGGTGACGGTGGATCTCTCAGGGCGTCCTTATCTTGTCTATGAGGTCCGAATGCCCCGCAAACGAATCAAGGCCTTTGATGTGGAGATGATTGAGCATTTCTTTCGCTCCCTGGTGGATCAGAGCCGGATGAATCTCCACATCCGTCTCATTTCCGGAAAAGATCCTCACCATATTCTGGAGGCGATCTTCAAAGGATTCGGTCGGGCGCTTGATCAGGCGACGCAAATTGATCCCCGCGTCAGAGGAGTTGCGTCGACCAAGGGCAAGCTGTGAAGATGGTCATTGTCGACTACGGGATGGGAAATCTCCGAAGTGTTCAAAAGGGTTTTGAGCGTGTGGGGGTGAAAGCCATGATTAGCCGGGACCCGAACCTCGTTTCCGAGGCAACGCACTTGGTCGTTCCGGGGGTCGGGGGTTTTAAGGATTGCATGGGAAATCTTGAGGCACACGGTCTCTTGGAGCCGATTCGTGAGGCCATCAACGCGGACTTGCCCTATCTCGGAATTTGTCTTGGACTTCAGATCCTTTTTTCAGAAGGGACGGAGTTTGGTTCGCATCCCGGCATGGGGGTTATTCCGGGGAGGGTGCTTCGATTTCCCGGGACAGAATTAAAGATTCCTCACATGGGGTGGAATCAGATTCAGGTGGCAAAAGAGAGTCCGGTTCTGGAGGGGATCCCTGAGGGGTCCTTTTTTTATTTCGTGCACTCTTACTATGGGCTTCCGGATGAGGCCGGCTGGGTGGCGACGATGACCGATTATGGGGCGCAATTTCCCTCCGCGGTTTCGCGGGGCCGCCTCTTTGCCTGTCAGTTTCACCCTGAAAAGAGCCAGGGCATCGGCATGAGGCTCCTCTCAAATTTTGCGAGATTAAATTGATTATTCCTGCGATTGACCTGAAAGGGGGACGTTGTGTCCGTCTGACCCAGGGTGAAATGAATTCAGAGACGGTCTATGCTGAAGATCCGGTCGCAATGGCTCAGGACTGGGAGGCCCAGGGTGCAGCGCGGCTTCACCTGGTTGACCTGGACGGGGCGGTTGCCGGCCAAGCCGTCCATGCACCCGAGATTGGGCGCATCATCGAAAGTATTACCATTCCGGTGCAGATCGGCGGCGGAATTCGGAGCCTTTCCCAGATTGAAAAGTATCTCTCGATGGGGGCTGCTGCGGTGATCCTGGGGACGGCGGCTTTACAGAATCGTCCACTGGTCAGGGAAGCCTGTTTGAAGTTTCCCGGAAAGATCCTTGCCGGTATTGATTCCAAAGAAGGAAAGGTCGCGATACGGGGCTGGAAAGAGCTTTGTTCTGAGACGCCGACCCATCTGGCTGTTGAGATGCAGGATGCCGGCGTGGCGTCGATCATCCTTACCGATATTGAGCGAGATGGAATGTTGAGCGGTCCAAACCTTGACCTGCTTCAGGAGGTGGCGCAACAGGTGGACATCCCGCTCATTGCCTCCGGCGGCATCACAACGCTTGAGCAGATTGCAGCGCTTTCAAGGTTAAAGGGCGTCGGCGGAATGATCGTCGGAAAGGCCCTCTATGTCGGCAGGTTTACGCTTCAGGAGGCCTTGGCCCTGTTGCGGAAGGGAACCTGATGCTGGCGAAGCGCATTATTCCCTGCCTTGATGTCAAGGGGGGCCGCGTCGTGAAGGGGGTTGGATTTGTCGGTTTGAGAGATGCCGGAGATCCGGTTGAAGTGGCCCGAATTTATGAAGCGCAGGGGGCCGATGAGCTCTGTTTTCTCGACATCACCGCTTCATCCGATGGGCGCGATACCCTGCTCGACATTGTCCAGCGGACGGCCGATGAGGTTTCAATGCCCTTGACGGTGGGAGGGGGCGTTCGATGCGTCGAAGACGTCCGAAGGCTTTTGAAGGCGGGGGCGGACAAGGTCGCGATCAACACGGCTGCTGTAGAACATCCGGAATTCGTTCAGGAGGCCGCCCGGCAGTTTGGAAGTTCGACCATTGTGGTTGCGATAGATGCGAAGAGAAGGGTGCGGGAGGCAGGGGGCGGGAGGCAGGAGAAAGAGCCTGGTTCTTCTTGGGAGGTTTTTACCCATGGGGGGAGAAAGGCGGTTGGCTTGGATGCGGTGGTTTGGGCGGAGCAGGTTGCATCCCTCGGCGCGGGGGAGATTCTTCTGACAAGTATGGATCGTGACGGGACGACGCAGGGCTATGATCTTGAATTGACTCGGGCGGTCTCACAAAAGGTGCATATTCCGGTCATCGCTTCTGGAGGTGTGGGAACTTTGGAGCATCTCTATGACGGGATTGTCGAGGGGAAGGCCGATGCGGTTCTGGCCGCGTCAATCTTTCATTATCAAACCTTTACAATCGCAGAAACAAAGGCCTACCTCTCAAAGAGGGGTATCCCGATTCGACTGACCTGAGCGGTTACCGGTGAGGAAATGAGATGAAGGCATTAATTGACATTGATCGGATAAAGTTTTCCGATGGGCTGATTCCGGCAGTCATCCAGGATGTCCATAATAAAGATGTCCTCATGGTGGCCTATATGAATGCGGAATCCCTCCAGTTGAGCCTTGAGACTGGAGAGACCCATTTCTGGAGCCGCTCCCGAAAGCAGCTCTGGCACAAGGGGGAGACCTCTGGACATATTCAGAAAATAAAGACCATCTTTGTCGATTGTGACCAGGATACCCTGCTGGTCGAGGTCGAACAGGTGGAAGCCGCGTGTCATACGGGAAAACGCTCCTGTTTCTTTGAGAAGTTTTGGGAGGCGAATGTCTGCGAAGGGGAGGAGGCGCCTCTTATTACAGTGCAGGTACTGGAGGCTCTTTCTCAGACCATCCTTCAAAGGAAAGCGTATCCTTCTCCGGAATCTTACACAAGCAGTCTGTTTGAGGGGGGGCTGGATCTGATTCTGAAAAAGGTTGCAGAAGAGTCAGGAGAGTTCATCATCAGCGCAAAAAACGGACGGGAAAAAGAGATCGTTCATGAAACGGCCGATCTCCTCTACCACCTTCTTGTCACTCTCGGTTACTACGGTATCCCGATGAAACGGATCGAAGATGAACTCAAAAAGAGGACTTCACAGTCGGGGCTTGCTGAAAAAGAGTCCAGGGAGAAATCGCCGCGCAGACCACCAGAATAATGACAACGTAGGATCTTTCTCGTCTAGAAGGAGAAAATGGCATGGAAAAATCTGTTTGGGAGGGGACCGAGGATTGCCTTTTTTGCGGGATTATCGAGAAGAAAATCCCGAGTAAAATCGTTCATGAGGACGAACGGGCCATTGCGTTTGAAGATGTCAATCCGCAGGCGCCGATTCATCTCCTGGTGATCCCCAGGAAGCACATTTCGGGCTTATCTACGATGCAGCCGAAAGATGACGCGATCCTGGCGCATCTTTTCTCGGTGGTTTCCCGTCTGGCCCGGGAAAAAGGAATTGTGGAGGACGGCTATCGAACCGTCATCAATTCAGGTAGAGGGGCTGGACAGGCCGTCTTCCATCTTCATGTGCATTTGCTCAGCGGGCGCCCTTTCCAGTGGCCGCCAGGGTAACTATTCAGTGAAATTATTTGTAAAAATAATAAGTTGACAAGAATATCGGTTTTTGTTATTTTGAGGGTTTACCATGGCATGTGTATATCTCGGTTCCTGTGGCCGAAGGTGGAGGGATGGTGGGGCTTCAAGAGCGATTTGTGGAAGAGATGAAGGCGGGCATGCGGGCCGGTGACACCGACCGTGTGGGTGTCATTCGTCTTCTGCGTGCAACGTTGAAGAACAAAGAGATCGAGAAAGGCAAGGGGCAAACTCTCACGGAAGAAGAAGTCCTCAAGATCGTTTCTACTGCGGTTAAACAGTGCAGGGAAGCGATTGAAATGTTTTCTAAGGGAGGACGAGAAGATCTTGTCCAAAAAGAAAACAAAGAATTAAGCATCTTGCAGTCTTTTCTCCCTAAGCCTCTTTCTGAAGAGGAACTCCGTACAAGAGTAGAAGAAGCCATTGTGGCCTCTGGTGCTAAAGGGATGAAGCAGATGGGTCTGGTCATGAAGCGTGTGATGCCGGGATTACTCGGCCGGGCCGAGGGGACCATCGTCCGGAAGATGGTTCAGGCCTGTCTGGAACCAAAGTAGGGCTGAAGCGGTTTTTGTTCTTTTCTGGTAACGAGTCAGGCAGAATCGTTACCGCTGTTTATTTCATTAAAGAGGGGTCCATCCCTTTGAGTCCAAATCATTTCTCTGATCAAGTACTTGAAACGGTCAGGGATCGGAATGACCTGATTGCAGTGGTCTCGGATTATTTGTCTTTAAAGAAGGCGGGCCAAAATTATACCGGTCTTTGCCCTTTTCACCAGGAAAAAACACCCTCTTTTACCGTAAGCCCCGGCAAGCAAATCTTTCACTGCTTCGGATGTGGCGTCGGCGGAAATGTTTTTCAGTTCCTGATGAAGATTGAAGGGGTTTCTTTTCCGGAGGCCCTTGAGAAACTGGCGGAGAAGGCGGGTGTTACGCTCCCCGAAAAGGGTGGGACGCGCCCGGAAAATCCAGCAAAAAAGGAGGCGGAGGAGATCTATCGACTCAATGAAGCCGCCGCGGCCTATTTTCATGATAATCTCATGCACAAACCTGAAGGGAAGCAGGCCCTGGCCTATCTGAAGGGAAGAGGGATTACAGTCGAGACGATGAAGGTCTTTTCGATTGGATTCGCATTGCCGGGGTATGATTATCTCTTAAAGGCTTTCAGGGGGAAGTTCCCGGAACGGCTCCTGGAAAAGTCGGGCCTGGTGTCAAAGAAGTCGAGATCTGTCTCGTCTTCCTCCGGGAGGCGCAGTCTTTTCGATCGTTTTAGAAACCGCATCCTTTTTCCAATTCAGACGCTCCAGGGGAAAGTGGCTGGTTTTGGGGGGCGGGTGCTCGATGATTCTCTGCCGAAGTACCTCAATACGCCAGAAACCTCTGTGTTCACAAAGAGAAAACATCTCTTCGCCATCAACAAAGCGAAAGCAAAAGGAATCCATTCCTTGATTATTGTCGAGGGATATCTTGACGCCATTCAGGCGCATCAAGCAGGTGTACCGAATGTCGCCGCGACGCTTGGGACGGCCATTACGCCGGATCATCTCCACATCATCCGCCGTGTGGCCGAGAAAGTGGTCCTAAATTTTGATCCGGATGCCGCCGGAATCCGGGCCGCATTGCGTGCGGCACCGCTCTTTATTGAAAAAGGTATTCCCGCATCGGTTGTATCCCTGCCCCCCGGGCAAGATCCCGATTTATTTATTCAGAAGTATGGGAAGGAGGCCTTCCTTCAAAAAGTTGAGGAAGCTGAGACCTTGATCGATTTTTCTATTTCCAGCTTGGTCGGGGAACCTCCCTTAAAGTCCATTGAGGACAAAAAGAAAATAACGAAGGAGATCTTTCCCCTGATTCGCGGCTTAAAAAGCCATATTGAACAGAGCCACTATCTGAAGAGGCTCTCTGAAGAATTGGGGATTCAGGAAAATGCCCTCCGGAAAGATTTTTCAAACAGATCGGATGTCGTGGGTGGCATCGGTCTGAGAAAGCGGGTGCAGGATGCCTCCCCATTCGAGTCTTCTACGGTGCAGGAGCAACCTCCGCCTCTGGCAGAAAAGATGCTTACACATTTACTCCTTCGTGGAGATCTTGAGCCCTCAGCACTCGACGGGAAGCTTCTCACGGAAGACTTTACAGATGAGAGGATTCGGGAGATCCTGAGTCTGTATTGGGATGCCGGTCAATTTCGGTGGCATTTCCCTGGCGATATTGATGTTAATCAGATGAATGAGAGGGCGCGGACACTTTACAGTGGTCTGCTCATCGAAGAAATACAGTATGACGATATAAAACGGACCGGTGAAGATTGCATCAGCGACTTACTTTCCAAAAGGCTTCAGGGCGAAAGAGATGAGATACAGAAACGCATTAGGCAGGCCGAACAAGGAGGAGACATCACCACCGTTGCGTCTCTGCAAAGAAAAGCTCTTGATTTGAAAAAAGAACAAAGTCACTTAACCCTTTCACATTGACATGAAAGGGGTGGATGGAGAACCTATGGCGAAAGAAGAAAAGATAGAAGAAGTGAAACAGTTGATCACTTTGGGGAAAGAGAAGGGATTCCTGACTTATGAGGAAATAAATAATACACTGCCAAGTGATGTCCTCTCTTCTGAACAGCTGGATCGCATTATGATCATGTTTGGGGAAATGGATATTGAAGTGATTGATCAGGAAGAGGCGGGTCCTTCGCAGAGGATGCCTGCAGGTTCTGAAGGCGGGATAGACAGTGTCGATGAAGTTGAAGCGAGAGACAAAGAGTCGGCGGATGAAGATAAGGAGAAGGAGATCGATTTAACGCCGGGTGTTGTCAGCCGAACAGACGACCCGGTGCGACTTTACTTAAGGGAGATTGGTACGGTTCCCCTCCTTTCACGAGAGGGTGAGATTGAGATTGCGAAGCGGATTGAAAAAGGAAAAGAGGACATTCTGGCCATTGTCTTTGGTCTTCCTTTGGCCATTCAGGAGGTGATCTCTCTGGGTGACCGTTTGCATTCTGAGGAGGCTTCCCTCGGAGACCTTATTGTCATTCCTGAAGATGAGTTTGAGGTCATTGAGCAGGACAGGGAAGAAATGAAGAAAAAAACCCTTCAAATAATGGCGCGGATCAAGGTCCGACGTCGGGAATATTATAAAGCACTCGAGACGGCAAGGCGGCCGGGAAGAAGCCAGAAAGCCAGGGACTTGGCCGTGGAGATGTTTGAAAAAACAAGGACAAAACTTATTGAAAAGATCGAAGCCCTGAACCTCCATCCGCATGTGATGGATCATGTCATTGAGGAGCTTCGTCTGCTGGCGGATACTGTGAACAAATCACGGCGCGAGATTGCATTTTGTAAGCGAAAGTGCGGCGGAGGGGAGACACTGAGTCCCTTCTTTACTAAGGTCAAAAAAGGACGAAGAGAAATGCGTGCCGCGGAGCGGAAGCTTGGCATGAAACAAGAACAGATTCTGAAGATGGAAAAGACGTATCGTGAGGCGCGAAAGGAGATCCGTAAAGTCGAAGAGTACGCCATGATCCCATCAGGGCACTTGGTCGAATCTATCCGACACCTTACCCACACGGAGCACAAGGTAAAACTGGCCAAGAGCGAACTGGTCGAAGCCAATCTCCGCCTTGTGGTCAGCATTGCCAAGAAATATACGAATCGGGGACTTCAGTTTCTTGACCTGATCCAGGAAGGAAACATTGGATTAATGAAAGCAGTGGACAAGTTTGAGTATAAGCGGGGGTATAAGTTTTCCACTTATGCAACCTGGTGGATACGTCAGGCCATTACCCGGGCAATTGCAGACCAGGCGCGGACGATCCGAATCCCTGTCCATATGATTGAAACCATCAATAAGCTGATTAGAACAACCCGGCAATTGGTGCAGGAGTTAGGAAGAGAACCGTCTCCTGGTGAGATTGCTGAGAAGATGGAACTCCCGCTCGAAAAGGTGAGGAAGATTCTAAAGATTGCCAAGGAACCGATCTCTCTCGAGACCCCAATCGGAGAGGAAGAGGATTCTCATTTGGGTGATTTTATTGAGGACAAAAAAGTGATTTCTCCGATTGACGCGGCCATCCGTTACGACCTGCAACGGCAGATTAATGGGGTTCTTCATACGCTGACCCCCCGTGAGGAGAAGGTATTGCGGAAACGTTTTGGGATTGGAGAATCAACGGACCACACCCTTGAGGAGGTTGGCCAGGATTTTGATGTGACGCGGGAAAGGATTCGTCAGATTGAAGCCAAAGCCCTTAGAAAGTTACGCCATCCCAGCCGAAGTAAGCGCTTAAAGAGTTTTGTCGAAAGTGCGTAGGGATCGGGCCCATAGCTCAGTTGGTTAGAGCCACCGGCTCATAACCGGTTGGTCCCAGGTTCAAGTCCTGGTGGGCCCACCCCTGGGAGTTTATTGTAAGCGACCGTGATATGGAGAACAATTTGAAAGCGCAGATTTCACTCCTGGTTCAGATCCAGAAAATGGACCTCAACCGGAGCCAGCAAAAGAACGAGCAGGATCACTTTCCGGAGAAACTGAAGGAAGCGGAACAACCGCTCCTCGAAGCAAGGGCAGCCTGCGCGGAATTAAAGGCCCTGCTCGAACGGGTCAATAAAGTGAGAAAAGACAAAGAAATTGAACTCCAGGTTGCAGAAGAAAGAATCCCGAAGCTGAAGAGCCGCTTGACGGACCTGAAGACCAATAAGGAATACCATGCTCATCTGCAGGAGATTACAACTGCTGAGAAAGACAAGGATAACATTGAAGAACAGCTCTTGAATATTATGGAAGAGGGTGATGAGAGGAAGAAAGTCCTTGACCTTAAAAAGGCCGCCATGGAGGTTGAAGAGAAAAAATTCAATTCTGAGAAGAAAAAGCTTGAGAGCGGTATTCACCAGGTTTCGGAAAGCGCGAAGCGTCTGGAGGGGGAATGGGATTCCTTGGCGGGACAAATTGATAAGAACCTACTTGAAGATTACAAGCGCTTGTATTCCAGCCGGAGAGGGCTGGCTGTTTCTCCCGTGAAGGGAAATATCTGCGGCGGATGCCACTTCAGCCTGCCGCCTCAACTTGTTGCCGAAGTCAAGAAAGAGGAAAAAATTATCACCTGCTCTTATTGTCATCGGATGCTCTACGCCAATGCCCAATGAAGCGGTCGACAAGCGCGGTAGAAAAGAATAAAATATAAATGACTGAAGTTGCTCAGGTGATCGCGCTTCGCTGTATGGCGGGGTGAGGAAAGTCCGAGCTCCACAGGGCAGGGTGGTCGCTAACGGCGACTGGGGGTGACCCTAAGGAAAGTGCCACAGAAAATAAACCGCCTGCCAAGTCCAATCGCTTAAACGAGAGGTCGGGGTCGGTAAGGGTGAAACGGCGAGGTAAGAGCTCACCGCTTCGGTGGTGACATCGGAGGCACGGTAAACCCCACCTGGAGCAAGACCAAATAGGAACACGTGTTTGCAGGGCGATTCATGAACGGTTCTCGCGAAGCAAGGGTTCTCGCGGAGCCATTGTCCTGGCATGACGAAGGGCGGCCCGTCCAAGGTGTTCGGGTTAGGTCGCTAGAACCGGGTGGCAACATCCGGTCCAGAGAAATGATCATCACTCCGGTTTCGCTGGAGAACAGAACTCGGCTTATGGGCAACTTTGGCTGGCCCTGAGGTAGGATACATCCTCCCTCAGGGCCATTTTTTTGACCATCAATCGCGGAATGAGGGCATGCGGAGAAACTTGACGGTCCAGGGCTGATCTGTTATAAAAACAGGCTCCGAGAGCCTGTCGGACAGGTGTCCAGTTGCCGAAGTGGTGAAATTGGTAGACACGCTAGGTTCAGGGTCTAGTGGGGGTGACCCCGTGGGGGTTCGAGTCCCCCCTTCGGCACCAGCGAACAATGAGGAGATCAGAAAATGCGTCGCAAAGGCATCATCATTATTATTTCAGTCGTTCTTGTATCGATGGGCCTCCTTTTTTTAAGTTCCCCCTCTTCGAGTAAGGGAGAAGCGGATAAGCTTGAAAAGACCGCATCTGGGTTGGAATATATTGATCTGGTAGTGGGGAAAGGGGCGCATCCGAAGAAGGGGCAGCGGGTACTTGTCCACTATACCGGCTGGCTCAAGAATGGAGACAAGTTTGACAGTTCTGTCGATCGGGGCGAGCCTTTTGAGTTTCAGGTTGGGGTTGGTCAGGTGATCCGGGGTTGGGACGAAGGCGTTATGACGATGCGGGTCGGCGGAAAGAGGAAGCTGATCATTCCGCCTGACCTCGCCTATGGCCGAAGGGGCGCTGGACGTAGCATCCCTCCTGATGCGACTCTGGTGTTTGAAGTAGAGCTTCTCAACCTGAAATAATCAGGCGCTTCTTTCCCGAAGTGAGCATGATTGAACATGCGGCATCTTATCCCCTTCGGACGATAAACACGGATCGTTGCCGTTGGTCTTTGATTTGAGGTGGCTGACATGCGTCGGTTTTCCCTGTTTCTTCTTCTTGGATGGATGGTCGTACAGTTCCCCTCAAGTGCGTGGCTGGGAGTAAGCATACAAGACCTTACGCCGCAGATGGCTGCCCGGCTTGGTATTCGAGATCAAAAGGGCGTTTTTGTTGCCAGTGTCCAATTCGGAAGCCCGGCAAAAGAGGGAGGTATCGAACAGGGAGACGTGATCATTTCTTTCGATGGAGAAAAACTATCCGAGGCGGCAGACCTTGTTCGTGAGATGTCACGGAAGGTACCGGGTGATCAGGTTGAGTTGACCCTTATCCGAAATCAGCGGAGGCTTAAGCTTAAGGTGTTGCTGGGTTCTCCCCCCAGGGAGGCGATCTAGGTGATACTTTTCAAGGCAACGATACGTCGTCAGGATCTGAGACCAATTTGATCAAGCGAAAGAAGTCAAAAAAGACTGCAATTGAAGAGAGTGTTGTGACGACCAACCGATGGGGCTGTGGTTGCGTCTTTGTTCTATTTTTGGGGATGATCATCGCCATGGTGGTCGCGGCCTATTTTCAGGTGCAGAACTAGCCTTTTTATACCTCACTATTCACAACTGCGAATGGTCCTCCATGGCGGCGATATGATTGAACGCTCCATACCTTCATCTCTTTCCCTTCATTCCCCTGCGATAGGTGAAAAGAAGAGAGAAAGTTGAGCATGCGCGATTGATGGGAAAAAGGCCCTTGGTCGCGATCACGATCGCCCTGCTGTGCGGTCTTTTCTTTGGAGAAGTCTTCTCCTATTTTCCTGTAACACTCTCCATCCTGTTTCTTTCCTTCCTTTTCTGGGAAACCCTTTTCAGGAAGGGCCGCCTCTTGTCTCTCTCACTTTGTTTTGTGGGTCTACTCGGGTTTGTCCTGTATCAAACGGCATCGACGTCTTATTCCCCTGAAGATCTGAGATGGTATCTTGATCAGGGCCCGGTTCGTCTTATTTCCGAAATCGATGGGCCGCCACAACATCGTCCGAAGGCTGTGGTTTTGAGAATGAAGGCCATCGCGGTTGTCTCTGAGAAGGGTTTCAGTCCCGTCAAAGGGAAATTTCAATTGACGATCTATCAGAAAGAAATCCCGTTTGAATATGGAGATCAGCTTGAGATGGCCGTTCGGTTGCGACCGCCGAGGCAGTTTCAAAACCCCGGCGCTTTTCAGTACGCGGATTATCGGGAACGGGGAGGCTGGCGGGGGAGTGCAACGCTCCCCAAGCATGACCAGATCCGAAAGGTGGGTGAGGGAGGACTCGGGGTTCTGAAGATACTCTATGGATGGAGAGAAGAGATCCGAATACGCATCCTTCGATCCTTGAAAGGCCCGCCGGCGGGCCTCCTCATGGCGCTGGTGATCGGAGAGACCGGTTATCTGAGTGACCCGGTGCGTGAGGCCTTCTCCGAGTCGGGAACTGCACATATCCTTGCGGTGTCGGGTTCGCACCTTGCTTTTGTTTCTCTCCTGGTCTTCGGACTGACCCGATGGCTGATCCTTCGGCTGCCGGAGCCGATCCTTCTTCGTATCTCTCTCTGGAAGATCCCCACACAGTGGGCCGCCTTGCTAACCGGGGTGGCGGTGAGCGTGTATGCCTTTCTGGCCGGGGGTAGAATTGGGACCTTGCGCGCGTTGATGATGATCCTGATCTATCTTTTTTCGATCTGGATTGGCCGAAGCGGTGACACGAAAAATTCTCTTTCTTTGGCCGCCCTCTTGATTCTTCTTTTTCAACCGCAGGCCCTTTTTGAACTTTCCTTCCAGCTTTCTTTTATGGCGGTTCTTTCGATTCTTCTCGTGATGTCGTGGTGGGAGGAGGCCTTCCCTCCTCCCTTGAATGAAGAAGCCGAAGATGTTGGGTAATCCTCCCTAAATATAAAGGTGCTCAGAAGTAGAATTTTCCAATATAGTAATTTAGGAGGAGAATCTACGATGAAGAGATCAAGA
>LWDU01033419.1_pt1 | contig 40146 bp, 27 predicted proteins | sample 727161 | NCBI WGS metagenome assembly LWDU01 (sample SAMN04566230, study PRJNA314399) | hydrothermal vent metagenome | isolation source: deep sea hydrothermal plume seawater | place: Mexico: Gulf of California, Guaymas Basin | collected 2004-07-11
TCATCGTCACCTTAGATCTCATCAGTATCCCTTATCCGATTCGTGATTATCTGGAAGCTGAAGTCAAAAAACGGTTTGACTTACCTCCCGCTGGGCTATTGATGAATTGTTCGCACACACATTGTGGCCCTGAGATACGAACAACACGCTGGAGTGACGATGGCTTACCTGCAGAACGATTAGCAGCAGCCAAGTCCTACGTCACATTCTTGAAATCAAAGTTGGTACAAGTCGTGGAGCAGGCGTTGGAAGACTTGCAACTTGCCAATGTTTCTTTTTGTCGAGCGCGGTGTGGGTTTGCCATGAACCGACGACTGCCATCGCCAAACGGTTACCGCAACTTCCCCAATCCAAATGGTCCCGTCGATCACGACGTTCCTGTTCTCAGTGTTCGTAGCACCACAGGGAAACTACGTGGCATCTTATTTGGTTATGCGTGCCACAATACAACGCTGGGCTTTTATCAATTTTGTGGAGATTTTGCTGGATTCGCGCAACTAGCGATCGAAGAGGCCAATCCCGGGGCCCTCGCCCTTTACATGCAAGGCTGTGGCGCAGATATCAATCCCTATCCACGCAACACATTGGAACTTGCCAAACAGCACGGTCAGTCATTAGCGACTGCCGTCCAATCCGCATTAGACACCGTAGCGACACCACTAGTCGGTGAATTGCGAACTAGCTATGACAAAGCGACCGTTGAGTATTCAACTCCGCCAACCAAAGACGAGCTAGTCGAGCGAACTAATTCTTCCAATAAATACGTTGCCATCCATGGCCAGCGGTTACTCACGCAACTTGCAATCGATGGCCACCTGCGTAGCACTTATGATTGCCCGATTCAAGTTGTCCAACTAGGTGATAAGCTAAAGATGATTGCCTTGCCCGGCGAAACGGTTGTTGATTATGCGTTGCGGATTAAATCTGATTTAACAACTACGCCAGATCCTGGTGCTTCAGTCTGGGTCGCTGGATATTGCAATGATGTATTTGCGTATGTGCCTAGTCGACGAGTGCTACTTGAAGGTGGCAGGTGATGCCATGAAATATTTCACAACAGTGCTACAACATGGTCCATTCGCTCAAAATGTCGAAGAAATAATCGTTCGCAAAGTGTACGAGCTTAACAAAAGCCTCGAAAAATAAATTGCCGTTTCATTAACACACCCGTCGTCAAAGGACATCCCTTCATGGTTCATCAACTACGCAATTACACGCTTCATCTTTTCTGTGCAATAATCGCTTTCACGCTTTGTCCGCACATTGCCGAAGCAACAGATGCCGAACCTGGAAAACAAGTCCAACAGTCAACGACCATCGTCACAGACGGTGAAAAATCCAGCATCCCGCATTGGACCTATTTGCCGAAATCTTACAGTAACGATACAAAGCAGGCCGTCCCACTACTATTGTTTTTACATGGCGCTGGGGAGAGTGGCGACAATTTGAAGCAAGTACTTCAATGGGGGCCACCCAAAAGAATCGTTGAAGGAAAACATTACCCACTGGTCATTGTCTCACCACAATGTCCGGACCGAAAAATTGGTTGGAACGGCAAGCAATTAGTAATGCTTATCGATGAGCTCGTTGGAAAATATAACATTGACCGCCGACGAATTTATTGCACCGGCTTGAGCATGGGAGGTGCAGGTACGTTCAAAATAATGGAAACAGCACCACGTTTGCTAGCTACGGCTGTACCAATTTGCGGCCGAGGGAATATCGAAAATGCCCGTAAAATGACCCACCAGAGCGTCCGAATCTATGTCGGTTCTGAAGATGGCGTACTCCAAGCAAACCAACAAATTACGGCAGCGATCAAGAAAGCCGGCGGAGATGTTGCGCTAACAGTTTACGACGGCGTTGGGCACGTGTGCTGGCCAGCAGTTTACGAAGATCCAAAATTCTACCAATGGTTGCTGACACAAAAACGAGACCATTAATGCGGATGTAAATCGATGGCGGAGGGATGCCCCTACCTTTTGTTGATTTTCTCTAGTGGCTGCAAGGGGACCAGCGCTGGGTCACCGATGATGACATAAAGCAATGTGTTCTGTGGTACACCACGTTGTCCAGGTGTAACTTCCGTAACCACAAATTTACCAGGTCCAAAACCACGCATATCCATCAAAGAGTTGATTAACTGTTGGTAGGATTCGCCGACACTTTTACCTTGCATCCATTTTTCCAACACCGGGTACAGATGCGGGAAACCAGAACTGAGCCGCATGTGCCCAAAAAACACTGTCGCTCCACGGTCAATATATCGTGTGCTGAAAGATTGGCGTGGTGTCACAGCATATCCACCAGGAATGCGTGTCATCTTTGGGAAATCCGTTTTCAAGGGAGCCGCTGCAAAACATGATCCCGACAAGACAATCTGGTTATTAGACCGAGTCAAAATCCCATCGATATCAACCGAACACGACATACCAGGGGAACCATGCCCATGCATAACAACCAACGAAGCATCTGCCAAAGCTGTTGCTACAGCAGGCTCAAATTTTTTAACAAAATCTCCCTTATTCTTCATCTGAATATTCCATGTTTGAGAACCGCTTAGATGAGGAGCGTCATCTGCGGCAGGAGTGTAAATCGCGATGGTTGGAGTTTGTAATCCATAAGTGCTGAATACATTCCGTAGAATTCCCGCTTTCTGTAGTGATCTAGATTCTTGATTAGATGGCACTTGGCTAATAGCCAGCGGCTTCAGTTGTTTTTGCGCGATACTCTGGAACTTGATAGACCGCTGAATCAAGGCCGCAAAGGATTTGGAATCAGAGGCTAACAACACACCCGGATAAGCATCTAAGTACTTGTCATCATCTAACGTACTGAGCAACTCCCACATTCCCAGCAACATGTTTTCGCGATAAGACTCTAATCGCGGGGCAATGGCGACATATTGTGGCTTCAGATCAATAAGTTCCTTGCGAACCGCTGACAAAACATCTGTCTGATAGATTTTTCCAAGGTCGACCACATGAATTATTTTGGCTTGGCGATATTTTGCCAATTCACGTAAAGGCGCCATGTATTGGTCGTCGGTATGATCTGTAATGATGACATAGCCGCTACCCATCGGAGCGTGATGTTTCAGTTTCAGTATAAACGCCGAATTACGAAGAATCGCCGTTGTTGGTCGTGGCGATTTCCTATCAATGCGCGGCAAGTCACTGATTGCAGGAATCGTAAACTGCTGGGCAATACTCGGCGTACATTGCAGCAACAACAGGACAAACAGAATTTTTGCGTTCATCTTCATAGGAATCAATCGTAACAATAATTGTCGGAACGATCTCACACGGAGATCAGCTACGTTCAATGTGTCAGCCACGTTCCGCAGTTTTATTATGAGGTGGCTTGTTGCCTGCGAGGACTGCTTTGATTGCATCCTCAACCAAATTCGTTTGACCCTGCTTGAATTGACCAAAATATTGCAGCTTGCCTTGCGCGTCGATGATGACCGTCGTGGTCGTCATTTTAGCTCCAAACAAATCTGCAACACGGCCTTTAGTGTCCATCATAACAGGCATCGTCAATTTCTTTTCTTTTAAGAATGCAGCCACGTCGCTACCGCTTTCACCAACACTGCTATCTACGGCCATGATCGCAACCTGACCTCGATATTTGGTTGCCAGACGACTCAAAGGATATTCAACATGACGGCAACTACCGCAAAATGAGCACCAAAATGTGAGAACCGTTATTCCACTGCTATTGTTTTGTTTATCACTGGCCAGTTCCCGCAACTTGACCGTCTTACCAGTCACCGTTTTCATCGCAAAATCGGGGGTCGCTTGACCAACGGCCAACGGCTGGTCTTTGGCTTGAACTAGTGAACCAAGTACACACAGCGTACAAATGATCGATAGGAAAAGGGATTTCATTTTGGGTAATCCAATGTGTTCGTTACAAGAAGTCATAGTTTTATTATAGAGCACCTCTAATAGTAACTTTACGGGCTCACTGACAATTTCCTAACATTTCCCTAAAATACGTGAATCCATATTTAAAACGTTTCAGTATTATCGGGCACTTTGGCCTGCGGTCTACAGGCGATTGTTTTGTGGGCTTGCCAAAACTCCTGTTTATTCGGAATCCACTTCTCCAATAAATTCAAACCGCGGCACGCGTTTATCGTTGATAATCATATCCTCGAAAAACATCGCGCGGGGACGCACCCATAATCGACGTTCACCATACTCTGGACGATACAGCACCAATTGTTCTTGCGTTTCACTATGACAAACTAATCCTAGCACGGTATATTGTTTATTCTTATAATGACGATAACGTCCAAGTTGTATTTCGTCTTGCGACATATAATATTCTCCATTCAAATACGCACACAAAGGCTGACATCATGATCCAAAAACTTCCTCCTGTTTATAACATACGCCACCTAACTTGCCTGTTTGGATTGCTGTGTTTGGCCCTTGTTAGCCAAGGTGAAACGCGGCGATCACTGAAAAACAGCCTGCCATTGGCTGGTCAAGGTATCATGCTCGGCGAGCTATCCGATTCGCGTGTGCATGCTCAAGTACGATTAACAAAAAGCAATACGTTGGTGAATGGTGACGTTGCTGGGATTAAGGGAGTCGTGCGATTCGTTTTGCGCGAACGAACAAACCGTTTACGTCAAAACAATAATGACGGTGTGATATTAGAAACGCTGGCCGTCGCCGAAAATGATTTCATTGCTCGTGTCACTTTTACAGATCTCAAACCTAATACACCATACGAAATCAGAACATTGTTAGGCACTACAGCAACTTTGCTTCACAAAGGCCCCGTAGCACAATTTACGACTCACCCCGGTGCAGCGAGTGACGATCCGGTCCATTTTGTGGTAGTCACGGGCATGAACTATGGGAAGTTTCACGGCGACAACCGAATAGACGGTAAGGTTCATCTCGAACACAACAACACCGCACTGCCCGACCCCTACACTGGTCGCGATAAACATCTAGGTTACCCTGCGCTGGCAGCCATCACGCGACTGCAGCCTGACTTTTTCATTGGTACTGGTGACAATGTCTATTACGATACTCCCAAAGACCCTCGTGCCCAGACGATCACTGAGATGCGACAAAAATGGCACGAACAATTTGTGCAACCGCGATACCGAAACCTGTTTGCCAACACACCGACCTATTGGGAAGTTGATGATCACGATTATCGCATCGATGATGGTGACAACTCAGGCGACCATTTACCAAGCCCTGAAACAGCAGTGCGCATGATGTACGAACAGTTGCCCTATGCAGGCGCAGGGGATCGAGAAACAAAAACCTATCGTACGGTTCGCGTAAATAAAGATTTGCAATTATGGTTTGTCGAAGGTCGCATTTATCGTAGTGACAATGCAATGGAAGATGGCCCCACCAAATCAATTTGGGGAACAGAGCAAAAAGCATGGCTCAAAAAAACACTACTCGCTAGTGATGCTACCTTCAAAATCATGATTTCTGCGACTCCTATGGTCGGCCCCGATGACAAACGGAAGTTTGACAACCACACCAACTTTGGAGGATTCCGACAGGAACGAGACGAGTTCTTCAAATTTTTGGCGGACAACAAATTACCGGACAACAACTTCTACTTAATTTGCGGTGATCGCCATTGGCAATATCATGCCGAGCACCCCTCTGGCGTCCAAGAATTTTCAACCGGTGCGTTGGTCGATGCCAATTCTCGACCCGGTCGCAAGGCAGGTGATCCATTAAGCACCGATCCTGACGGACTCATCAAACAACATTACTTACAAGATTCAGCCTCAGGAGGGTTTTTGCATGTTGCTGTCGTACCCCAAACAAGACAACGCAACGCTATGATCGCATTTATACACCGCGATGAGCATGGAAGACTATTAAACCTACAGACAAACCAAGGTAAATAACGTTTCAGCAAGCCTAGGCACCGTTGGCACATTACCCCCAAAATAGTAAGTGCCAACGGCCCAAGGTGCAACACAAACAACCCCACCACGAGTTTTCAATCGTTGCCTTAGCGAACCACGTTAATTTTCCTTGTCCGACTGACGATCACGCTGACGAATCATCCGGATTAGCTCCTCAAAAAAATCGTCCACTTCCATCCGCCCTAACTCTAGCGGCTCTTTGTCTACTAACAGTTTGTCTAAATCCGACTGCAACCATCGCGCTGACATGCGATACTCCTTTTCTGAAATGTGATCCCCAAAACCTGCAAAAAAACCCGCCGTTGTTTATTGGGTTTTTGCTTTCTTTGTCGCTACAAGAAGTATCGATTAGGGGTGTGACACGTTTGGTCACTCTGCCTAAAAATATTTCAAAAAAATGGCCGCGACCAATAATTAGCCGGCCATGCATACTGTAAGCAACGCAAGTTACAATATATCAGTCAATTAAAATTCAATTTACTTCAACTCCACACGTATTCATGAACTACCACCCTAGAGTCCGCCGTTCGATGCAGTTGTACGACCGAGCATTGAAAATCATACCGGGTGCGACCCAACTCATTTCTCGTAGGCCGCAACGATTTGCTTTTGGTGTCTCACCAGTCTATATCGAGCATGCTCAAGGCGCCCGCTTTACAGACGTCGATGGAAATCAATACATTGATTGGGCTAGCGGTATTCTTACAATCATCTTGGGATATTGTGACCCAATCGTCGATGCCGCCGTAAAAAAACAAATCGATCTCGGAAGTGTCTATTCACTCAATCATGAAATCGAACTCGAGCTCGCTGAACTTCTCATTGACCGTATACCTTGCGCGGAAATGGTTCGCTTTGCTAAAGGTGGTGGAGATGCTTGCGCTGTGGCGGTTCGCATTGCCCGCGGCAACACAAACAAAGATAAAATCCTATTTTGTGGTTATCACGGTTGGCACGATTGGTACCAAGCTGCCAATCTAACCACTGCTGGAACTCCCCCGCTCGACGAACATCTTTTTGCTGGGATCGAACCCATTGGAATTCCGCAAGCTCTCGCAAATACCGCCATCGCTTTTCCATACGGTGATTTAGATCGACTAGAACAAACACTCATCGCAAACCGCGGCGAAGTCGCTGCAATCATCATGGAACCGTTTAGAACGAGCATGCCAACTGAGGGGTATTTAGCGGAAGTCAAAAAACTCACCCGTGCTCATGACGCTTTACTCATATTTGATGAAGTGTCCACTGGCTTTCGTCCAGCCGACACTGGAGTCCAAACTATTCTCGGTGTCAAACCGGATATAGCCGTGTTCGCTAAATCTATTTCAAATGGGTATGCTATGGGCGCTATCGTCGGCACCCGCGAGTCAATGGCTGGCGCTGCCGAAATGTTTATTTCCAGCACGTATTGGAGTGACACAATCGGCATCCGTGCGGCAATCACCACGCTTGAGGAAATCCGCAATCGAAATACGGTCGGCCATATTCACCACGTTGGCAAAACCATGTCGCGTAAATTCACCGAACTCGGTGCCAAGCATGACCTGCCGCTAACGATCACTGGACTAGACTATAACCCCACAATCCAATTCAACTTTGACCAAACAACCTGTCGCAAGTTGAACACAATCTATATTCAAGAGATGGCCAAACTAGGAATTCACACGGGTTTAGGTTTAGCGATCAACGGTTCTCATGGCAACGATGAAATCACTGAGACAATTGCCGCCGCCGAACAAGTTTTTGCTCGCATAGCAAACGGCCTCGCCGACGACGCACTCGATCAACTCATCGAATGTGATTTAAAAACCGACTCCTTTCGGCGTCTCGTGAAGTAAGAACAACGCCAGCATTACCCAGTGGCCGTTAGTGCAACTGCTAACACGGCGGAATTTTATTGTTTTGATTCCGAAACGGATAACTCCAAACAATTCCTTTGAACCGCCGTGGTAATCACCGACTGCGAATGGCACCATAGATCTTACAACGCGGTAAAAAAGTACGCAGCGATGCGACGGTATCCGCATCCATCCCTGTCTGGTAGACGTTTAATTGCCGTAAATTAGTTAACGTCGCAAGCACACCCAGCGACTCATTGGTAATAGCAGTACGCGATAATGATAAAACCCGCAACGAATCCATCGCTTCCAAGCTGCGCAAGGCCTCATCATCGATATCACAACCCGTCAGATTCAATTCCCGCAAACTAGTCAACCCTACTAATCCTTGAATATCCCAAGCTGGTAAGGTTGCACCACTGAGTTGTAATGAAACTACGTTCGGGAACTGCTTGGCTAGGCTAGACAAGGGTTCATTCGTTCCTTCCAGCAATGCATTCTGTAGCTCCAGTTGTTTGACGCTCCCAACCTGCGGGACCCTACCGCCAAGAGTCAGAACAGATTGCATTGCATCAATTGTTTCAACGTTTGGAAAAGCCTGTAAAACCTCCGGCAAGATATTTTCCAACCGACTACTTTTGAGGATGACCGTACTGGAACCAATAAACCCGAACTTTGTGCAGATTACCGCTGGATTTTTCATACGTAACAACGGCAGAATATTATCCCAACGATGAGCCGCCACAGTACTCGCTGCCAGATCTGCAAAAGTAATTTCGCCGTTGCCGCTATGCTCACTCAACGCCGCAAGTGTCGGATCTAAACAAACTACTTTCAATTCTTTATTCGACGAAATCCACTCCAACATCTCTGCCGTTAACATTACTTCCGGGATTGCGAGAACATCAACACCTAATTTCGTAGAAAGCGTGGGGATAATGCGATCACCATCAAGCGAACTAATCAAAATCCGAATATCTTGCTTGGCAGTCAATGTATCGGCAAGTAACGATCCCCACCTCTCGCCTGCCAAAGGGTCACCTTTGCTAAAAAACCCCAACCGAAAACTGCTATTCATTTCATACTGGCCACCGTTTTCTCTGAATTGCTGCAATCGTAACTGTACGTTTCTTTCTAACCCCGTCGACAGCAATGAACCTAGATTCGACAACTGCCCAGCAATGAATAATACTTTACCGGAGTCTGCATCAAGTTTTTCGATAAACTGCCCAGTCACCCCAGCGGCAATAAACGAGGTGGTTTTGGGAAGAACATTGCCACTAAGGTCTCCTTCAGTGACCCCTCGACCCAACACAATCGCTCCAGACTCAGGTTGCTCATCAAGCATATTCAGATCGTTCATTGTGTTTTCATCCGCCACCGGTTTTACATTTGCTAAATGAGCAATATCTTTACCGGTTAAGTCAGTCCCGTTAAATAATACAACGGTGCTAAGATCCGAGTGGTGGATACGCAGACTGGCATAGATTTCCCCAATTGCTTGCAACGAGTAACCTTGTTGGCGAAGCCTGCCCCAAATTTTCAATCCTCGACTATCGATATTGCCGGCCGTTGTCACCAACGACTGCAACCACTGGGGACTCAGAAATTGATAGATGGTTGTGTCAGGCACGTGTTCCATAAAATTGAAAATTGCATCGTCACTCATCTGCACTCCAATTGGAAAAAAACGATCCATCCATGTCCGATCGCTTACCACCATCTGCAACATACGACTCGACATCACTCGCTCAATATGAAACTCTTTCAAGCCCTTCATTTCGGCAATTACTGCCAACTGCGTATCTGTAATTTGAGAATCATTAAGAAACAACGATTCAATTTTGTCCAGTTCAAGCAACGTTTGCAGAACCGCTGGACTTAGTTTGCCATGCAATTGCAAGCGGCGCAACGATTTGAACTCCCGCAGAGTCTGCAATATTCCCAACTCATCGCGACGGTCAATGCCTGCCAGTGAAATGCTGAGCGACTCCAATGCAGGTTGTTCAATCGCCCAGAGCATCCACTCGCGGGTCAATCTTGTGCCCAATTTCAAATGTCGTAATTTTGGAAAAACTACTTGCTGCGGGGGTTTCAGTGGCAGCAAGTTTTCAAAGGACAATAGCTGCAGGCTAGTATTGTTATGTAGTTTTCCAAATTGGTGATTCTCCAACGAAACTATTGGATCATCAATCGTAAGATAGCATCGATTGGCAACTTCTATTTTGGATAACTCACCAAATATGGATGATTGGTTTGCCGACAGTTCCAACGTCACATGGAGCTTGTGAGCTAGTGGATTTGATGTTGCCTTGGCAACCTGACTGTGGGCCACCTGTCGGATCCAATCATTCACTTCTGAACCATCAAATCCATTTGTGTCAGAATGTAGTTGCAAATACGACAACGCTATCTCCAGCGGAGCGAAGGTTCTTACTTCGCGTCGACCGGACCACCAAGACATCCGCTTGTCGTAACTGATTTCCCCCTTTAGCGCGTTAAACACAACCTTGAGCTGATGGTCACCAAGTGCCGACAAAAAAGAACTGGTCACGCCCGGACCTTGAACATCAATCGCTTGAATCGCACTTATTTTCCCTAACGCAACATCCTGTAAACCGCTTGGTACATCAAGCATCAACAAAGAGTCCAAATGCGATTGATACGTCACCATCTTTAAAACATCCGCTGACAATTGGCTGCAATCTTTAAATCGAATTTCCCGGAACACATCCATTGATATAAACGGATCAATATCAGCATTTTCCATGACAACACCCGTAATATCTCGCAGCGTTGCCACACCACCTCGGTAAACTCGTACATCCACGTTTTGTTGTTGCCCACCAAGCCACATTACCTTGAAGGCGGTATAAGACTGAGACATGTAAACCGGCAGCATCACCAGTAACACCGCAATCAGATTTCCTCCGGGCCGTAAATGGGCGTTGAATCGCTGCCACCACCGCCGCTTCTTTTCAGTACGATTGTGCAACGTCTCCTCGGCATTATTGAGCTGCCCTTGGGGAATACCAAATTCCATCCGTCGCAATCGATTACCGCTTAGCCGAATTGCTAAAATCATCAACCAGATACACAAGATTGCAAACGCATCACCTGCGCGGGTGGATGGGCCTGCGGAAGAGCGGAACACCATCCGCTCAAATCGCCAGAGCGGTTGGCACACGACCAAGGCTGCAATTAAGCTGACAATCCAACTACCTGCAAAAACCCAGCGGTGCATATTCAGCAACGCAAATGTCAAGAACGATCCAACCACCAACACGACGAAAATCATCACTAGGTTGGGAAGTGGAAATGCTTCCCCAATGGAATCCAACCGCCCTAATCGTTCAATGCAATAATCAACAAGCCCCTGACCCGCTTCAACATGAAACACTCCCCATACCAGCAGCCCCACTACAACAGAATTCGTAATCCGGTAAACTTTCCGTTTGGCAACATCACACGGTAGACTCGCCGCTGAGTTACTAAGCAATGTCAGATTTTTCCAGACAACAAATCGAGCAAACAAACAGGCTACGACAATCAATACCAGCAAGACAACAATCATCAAATAAAATCGTGCTTCAGCATTGCGACGTCCCATACCCATAAAGCACGCCAGCACTTGGATACTTATCAGAATCAAACTCGTCGAAGTAAGAAATCCAGTGATTCGTTCCCACATTGCTACGTCACGGCGAAACCACAGCCAAATATTAGCCAACATGAACTCGACCGTTAACAACAACAGCCAGCCCAGCACTGGGATAACATCGTTAATGGCATCAACACCAGTCAGGAACAAAATCCACCCGTGCAAGAAGCTAATGCAACAGATAGCTCGATTGGAGGAGAATAGATGCATACCAATAGGTCGGTTTGTAAATCAAAAGGTTGAAATAGCCACAATAAGCAAAACTCTAGTATAATGTAAGTGCTTCAAATGGAAACAAAATCCCACCTTCACACTCAATCCCACCAATGATGCTACCTATGAGAAGAGTCCTCTATTGCACGCTATTACTCGGATTTTTATTCCCAAGTCAATCGGTGCGGTTGGTTGCTCAAACTTCGAAGTCTGCGAACACTGCTAACGTATCCTATGAAAAGGATATACGGCCAATCTTCAAAACGCACTGCTTTCAATGCCATGGTGAAAGTAACGTTATTGAAGGTGGACTTGATTTACGGTTAAATCGCTTCATTCAAAAGGGGGGCGAAAACGGCCCAGCAACAATTGCTGGCGACCACAAAAATTCACTTATTTGGCAACGCGTCTCCAGTGGCGAGATGCCTCCCGAGGACAGCAATCTTAGTCCACAAGAAATACGTATTATTGAGCAGTGGATTCAACTGGGCGCAAAAAACCTCAACACTGAACCTGAATCGCTCGACAACAACACGTATTTCACACAAGCGGAACTCGATTTTTGGGCCTTTCAACCCATCAAAAAACCAACCTTACCGACGATCAACGATTCAACACTCGCGCGCTCTCCCATTGATTATTTTATTCTGCAACGCCTGCAAGACGCCAACTTGTCCCCCGCGACTGCTGCGGACAAGACCACACTGTTACGACGTTTAACTTATGACCTACTGGGATTGCCACCTACGCTGCAACAAATGAAGCGATTCCTAGCGAACAATGCACCCGATGCCTACGAGCAATTGGTCGATGAATTGCTAATATCTCCTCGCTATGGCGAACGTTGGGGGCGCCACTGGCTGGACGTCGCAGGCTATGCCGACTCAGAGGGGTACACCGACAAAGATATCAAACGTGAATGGGCATACTATTACCGCGATTATGTTGTGAATGCCTTTAATCAAAACAAACCGTATGATCAATTCTTAGTCGAACAATTAGCCGGTGATGAATTAATTCAATCGCCCCTAAGCGATCTACAACCTGCTGACGTTACACTGTTGCAAGCAACGGGGTTTCTACGAATGGCACCTGACGGAACGGGACAGGCAGGTGTTGAGCAAATGGTCGCGCGGAATCAAATGATTGCCGATACGATCAACATCATGACCACTTCGATCCTCGGCTTAACCGTTGGCTGTGCCCAATGTCATGATCACCGCTATGATCCAATCAGCCAAAAAGATTATTATGAACTACGAGCAATTCTCGCGCCGGCACTGGATTGGAAAAAATGGCAGGTTCCGTCGACCCGCCGCATCTCTCTGTACACCGACGAGGACCGCCAACAGAAAACAGAAATTGAATCACGAGCGGTCATCGCAACCGCCAAACGTCAAAAACAAGTCGACCAGCATCTTGATAGAACATTGACAGAAGAATTGATCCGCGTGCCGAATCAGGTCCGCGATGCCTTACACGCAGCCTACAAAACTAAATTGGACCAACGCACGGACAAACAGAAAGCGTTACTCGAAGAATATCCTGCGATCGGAAAAATCACCTCCGGTTCACTCTATCTATACAGCCGTAAACGGGCAGCTCGCGCCGTTGAACTCACCAAGATTGTAGATGCACGCGAACAAGAAATACTGGAACAAGTCCGCGATAAATTTCTCAACAACCTCCCTCAAGAGCAGCGCACCATCTTGACCGCCGCGCAACAAACTAAACCTGAGCAGCGCACCTTAGAACAAAACGCACTGCTCAAAGAAGCTCCCGTAATGCTCGCAGATTATGCAACACTGGCCCAATTTAATCCCACTGCTGCTGCCACTATTAAAGCCAATCGCCAAATCATCGAAATTTGCCGAACGACGAATTCAACGGAACAACTTGAAACAATGCAAAAACAAGTTGATGCAATTCGAGCAGAAATTCCTAAGGAACATTTTATACGAGCGTTAACTGAACCCATGGATCATGCGCCAGATACCGTTTTGTTCATCCGCGGCAATCACAACACGCCCGGCGATAAAGTAAACCCCAGCGAGTTGGATATCTTTGCACAATTTATCTCGACAGACATTCCACTCAAAGGCGTCGCTCAGCAAACCACCAATCGGCGTTTGACCTACGCTCAACATTTAACCAATGGCAAGCATCCGCTGACAGCCCGTGTGTTTGTGAACTCAGTTTGGAAGCACCATTTCGGCCGAGGCATTGTTAATTCATCGGGAGATTTTGGCGTACTTGGACAAATGCCTACACACCCTGAACTGCTCGATTATCTTGCAAGTGAGTTCATGGACAACGACTGGGACATCAAACAATTGCATCGGTTAATTGTCACTTCCAGTACGTATAGACAGATATCTCAACGGACCGAAGCGTTGGATGAGGTAGATCCAGACAATAAGTTGCTCGCACGGCAATCTATTCGCCGGCTTGAATCCGAAGCGTTTCGCGATGCGGTACTGGCTGTTTCTGGATTGCTCAATAACAAAATGCACGGCCCCGGTATTCCCGTGATGGAAGATGGCGTCGGACAATTCGTACTGGGAATAGAAAAATTGGATGGCGAAAGAATCAACAAAGCAACGGGGAACCTCGGTGGTGAAGAACATCGCCGCAGCGTTTACATCGAAGTTCGACGGACTCGACCACTAGCGGTGCTCGCAACGTTTGACATTGCCACCAACGCTCCGAATTGTACAAAGCGAGCTTCATCAAACGTCGCTCCCCAATCCCTGTTGATCATGAACAGCGATTTCATGATCGAATACTCACAAGCATTTGCCGGTCACATTATCAAGCAGTCAAACGACTCCCTCGAAGATCAAATTCAACTGGCATGGAAAACTACCTACGCTGAACTTCCCTCGACAGAAAACTTGCAAGCGCTGCTGATCTTCATGGACACACAAATAAAGCAATTCAAAACCGAGGACGCAGACCTTGATGATCAAGTAGCCCACCGCAAGGCATTCGAGGTCCTGTGCCAAGCGTTGTTAGGGTCAAACCAATTTCTATACATCGATTAAACAGCCCTACACTTTCCGATCCACCAATTATCATGCACTCAAAATCAATACCTGGTAATACTTCCACCGAGTCGAATACAACTCGCCGTAACTTTTTATCACGGGTGTCGTTGAGCACGATTCCACTGGCCTTAGCATTTGCCAACGAGCAGCCATTATCGGCCAAACCAGTCAAACCCGATTTAGGTCCTCGAAATTTTGACCTCGCGGCAAAAAATTCCCATCAATCGGGGACTGCCACAGCGATGATATCCATGTTTATGCAGGGTGGCCCAAGCCAAGTCGACTTGATGGACCCCAAGCCTCTATTGAATAAGATGCACCTGCAAAAGTTTCCGGAAAAAATAAAATACGACAACGCTGCTGAAGCTAGTTCTCGTATTTTTGGTACACCTTGGAAGTTTAAACAATACGGTAAATCCGGTACGGCGATCTCCGAGTTACTACCTGGACTTTCAGAGATTGTCGATGACGTTCTAGTCATTCGCTCGATGCACACCGGCGTCAACAATCATGGTCAATCAATTCATGCGATGAACAGTGGGCGAATTCAAGAAGGCCGACCTGCCCTCGGAAGCTGGATGACGTATGCACTCGGATCGGAAACTCGAGAACTACCGGCCTATGTCGCCATGACCGACCCTAAAGGATTGCCAGTCTTAGGCGTATTGAATTGGTCCAATGGTTGGCTACCGTCGCTTTACCAAGGAACCGTCATCCGCCCCGTTGAACCACGGATCCTGAACCTAAATCCTCCCGCCGCGTTGCGTGGAAAAACGCAAGACAACTTTTTGTCGCTGTTAAGACAGCTCAATGGCCAACATCACCAACGTCGCAATCGGGAACTTGAGTTAGATGCTAGGCGAACTAATTTGGAATTAGCGACTCGAATGCAATCAGCCGCCGCCGCTGCACTCGATATATCCAAAGAAACCAAAGCAACCCATGAGATGTACGGCATCAACAATCCGGTGACCGAGGAATTTGGCAAGCGTTGTTTGATCGCACGGCGATTAGTTGAGCGGGGTGTACGGTTTGTACAACTGTTTACCAAAAACCAATATTGGGATCACCATGGTAGCATTCAAACTCGACTGCCAGCTTCATGTCAGAAAATTGATATCCCAGCTGCAGCATTGGTCAAGGATCTCAAGCAACGAGGGATGCTCGATTCAACCGTAGTCCATTGGGGAGGTGAAATGGGTCGATTGCCGGTAATTCAAAACGATTCAGAAACAAAGAACTTTGGCCGCGACCACAACACATATGGTTTCAGCATGTGGGTCGCTGGTGGCGGATTCAAACAGGGCGGAACGTATGGCGTGACTGATGAATTTGGGCATCGAGCGATTGAAAATATCGTCAATCATTATGATTACCATGCGACGCTATTCCACCTATTTGGTCTAGATGCCGAGACGGTGACCTATAAACAGAACGGTCGCGAGCAATCCCTGTTAGATGGCCAAGCAGGCAAAATTATCCCTGACTTGTTGACCTAGCCTCACTCGTCACATTCATATTAATACGTGGTCACAGCTTTCCTGCTGTGCCTACACGCGGGGTCGCCCTTACGTAAAACAGTGACCTCTGTTATCCTTTTGACTTCTTGCCACATACCCCCTTTTGCTTTTGAATCATGAATGACAAAAAACAATTTCACGTGGATTGGGCGCGCTGTATCCCATTTATTGGGATACATATCGGCATCATCTCTTTGTGTTTTGTAGATTTCAGTTGGACTGCCGTATTGTTCGGCATTGGATTCTATTGCATCCGCATGTTGGCAATCACCGGATTCTACCACCGCTATTTCGCCCACCGTGCATTCAAGACGTCACGCTGGTTTCAATTCGTTGGTGCTTGCGTCGGCAACGCGTCGATCCAACGCGGACCGCTGTGGTGGGCCGCTCATCACCGCGACCACCATTTACATTCCGACACGGAAAACGATGTGCATAGCCCGACAATTTCAGGTTTTTGGTTTAGTCACATGGGCTGGTTTATGACTAAAGAACATTTCGACTTAAAGGAAGATCGGATTCGTGACTTCACCAAGTACCCCGAGTTAATGTTCATTACAAAATACGACACGGTCGTACCCGCTCTGTTTTTTGCCTTGTGTTTGGCGATTGGCTGGAGTTGGCCACACTTGTTTCCTGACGCAAAGGGCGTGTGGGCGCTTACTGTCGGTCAAATGATCGCCTATTCGTTTTTTGCATCAACGGTCGTTTTATACCATGCAACGTTTTGTGTAAATTCACTATTACACGTGTGGGGTACGCGACCTTACAAAACCGCTGACACCAGTCGTAACAATGCTTTAATCTCGATCATTGTCTTCGGCGAAGGCTGGCATAACAATCATCACCACTTTCAATCTTCGGCTCGCAACGGCTTTCGCTGGTGGGAATTCGATCCTACCTTCTGGGCGCTGAAGGTTCTTTCGTGGGTAGGTATCGTCTGGGATCTTAAAGAAGTCCCTCCACATGTCATTCACCGCACTGCAGATGCGGAGGTGGACAAAGACGAAACTACCTCTGCAGATGTTCATCGAAACTTGCCCACTGCCAAAACTAGGCAAGAAGAATCCGTAACATCTGAGGCGCTGTGAGGTAGCCACGCCAATCGTGGACGTATCCGCATTTATGGATACATGTCGAATATAGGGAACTTCGGTTCTAAACCGGTTCGTCGATCACGGGGTTGGTCAGTGCACCAATATTCTCAATTTCGATCGTCACTTCGTCGCCAGCGATAAGGAACCGAGGGGGGTCCTGAGCAAATCCAACACCATGAGGTGTACCCGTTAGGATAACCGTTCCTGCTTCTAGACAACTGCTACCGCTCAGAAACTCAATTAAAGTTGGTACGTCGAAAATCATATCGTTCGTATTCCAATCCTGCATCGTCTCACCATTGAGGATAGTCTTAATAGACAGTTGATTTGGATCGGGAATTTCATCGGCGGTCACCAACAAAGGGCCCAAAGGACAAAACGTATCAAACGTTTTACCGCGGCACCATTGGCTACCACCCCATTTGCTTTGCCAATCCCGCGCACTCACATCATTAGCACACGTATAGCCCAGCACGTAATCCAACGCGTTCTCTCGTGATACGTTCTTCGCTGTCTTGCCAATAACAACTGCTAACTCACATTCATAGTCAACCATTGTGCTCGCTAGCTTAACGGGGATCTCAATCGGGTCACCGGGATTCTGCACGGTGCTGGGCATCTTCATAAAGACGACTGGATGCTCAGGCATATCCTGCCCGCCCTCTTCCGCATGTTTCCGATAATTCAATCCGATACAGACAATCGATTTTGGTTTAAGCGGTGCAAGTGTCTTAACAACAGTGGCTTGCTCACCAGTATCGGTCGGGCCATCAAACGGACATCCTTCAAGATAAGTGACCGTGTCATCCGCCTGCAAAACACCATATCGAGTTTCATCTGCATCGTTAATAAATCGTACTATTTTCATAATTGCTTCTTCAACATCCAAAAATGGTGGTCTAGATTAAAAAATGAGTATCCATGTTACATCCATAACAAAACTATTTTGACATCTTCACAGCCAACCGCATCGCTGTCTTCATGTCCTCCGGGTCAGCCACGCCCTGGCCAGCAATATCAAACGCGGTACCATGGTCGACTGATGTGCGAATAATCGGCAATCCCAAAGTCACATTCACCGTATGCTCGAAATCTAACAGCTTCATCGGCACATGACCTTGATCGTGGTACATCGCTACTATCATATCACATTTGCCGCGCACGCCTTGCATGAACAAAGTGTCCGCTGGGAATGGGCCGGTGATGTCAATTCCCTGCTCGCGTGCTAAGGCAACGGCCGGAGCGATCAACCTAGATTCCTCATCCCCAAACATTCCGTTTTCACCTGCGTGTGGATTTAAGCCACAGATGCATAACCGCGGGCTTTCGAACCCTAAGTGCAGCATGGCCTGATGTCCAATTTCAATCGTCCGGAGAATCCGTTCGATGTCAATTTTTGTCGCCGCGTCAAATAAACTGCAGTGCGTTGTGACATGGACTACGCACAACTGATCATTGACTAGCAGCATACGCGAAGTGTCACGACCACACATATCTGCAATAAACTCAGTATGCCCGCAAAATCCTTCCCGACCAGTCGCCACGACCGCTTCCTTATTAATCGGAGCGGTCACAATGGCATTCGATTTTCCGTCAATACACAACTGAGTGGCAATCCGCACATAGTTAACCGCCGCTTCACCACACACGGCACTTACTTGAGCTACCGTGACTTCCGCCCGAGAAATTTGCTGCGCATCTAGCACGGCCACGCGACTATCATTTGCCAATTCATCAATGTCGGTGATCACCTGATCGACTGTCAAACCAAATTGTTCGGCAAGTTCAGCGACTTGCCATGCTTCGCCCACAATGACCCAGCGAGCGAGTGCCTGCAGCGACTCATCGGCACATGCTTTAACAGCTACCTCAGGCCCAATACCGGACGGGTCGCCAATGGAAATCGTAAATACAGGTAACGGTTGATTCATCTTCGTAGTGGTACCGAAAATTCTATGCGTTGTGGTTCAAACCAAATGTTCTAATTGACTTTGGAGCGATTGCGCCGCTGTGATAAACCAAGATTTGTGATGGTCATACTCCGAAACCACGTCGGATTACCGTGTTCGGTCAGCATAATTAAACCACTACGGTTTTCACTAAATTTGCGGTGCTTGCTAAATTTGCTCTCATCGACTCGCGTCTGCCAATCTCTTGACCCAATACGACCATCAACAACCAATGCACCGTTTAAATAATGTTGTACATGATTCCCTTTGATTACAATTCGACTTTCATTCCATTGCTCCGCAGGATTTTGCACGAACTCACCTGTCGGTTCCCAGATCGCGTACAGTGAACCGGTCGCATTCTTGGAGTGTTTGCCATACTTATTCTGTGGATCATCCAACATTTGATATTCGCAACCCAGTGTCGAATTGCCGTAGTTTCGCACGCGATATTTAATCCCGCTGTTACCAGCGGCGGTAATTTTCCACTGCCATACTAATTCAAAATCGCGATACTTTTCCTTCGTTAATAACAAACCCGATCCGCCACCTTCGCACTTGAGTGCTCCATCTTCAAAACTCCAACCCGTCGTTACACTCTCTCCTTGAGCGGTAACCCAGTGGTCAAGCTTTCCATCTTCAAGTAAGTCAACTGTCTGTGCCGTTGCTATAGACGAATACGTAAACAATATACAGAGCGAAAATAAAATCTGACGTTTCATGGTTAATACCTAATCAATGTTTTTTTCTAGCGGGGACAATTCGGCGGAAAGGAATTCGGTTACGATTATTTGTCTATTAGAAACGCTATAATCAATGTTGTGTTACAGGCAGAGGACTTTTTATATGTTACGTTTTCCATTTTATATATCACACGTATATTTTTAAATGCGACTTTTATGCGCCCACAACCCTAATGCCGGATTACTCACATAATAAAAGCGTTCGCCAGTATCCGTTTCGTGCCAACCGTTCTGTCGATCCTCAATTTTATACCGTCCTAGCATCTCATCTAACTCGCCGTAAACGTATCCAACACCCTCAATTTCTTCTTTAGTCAACTCACCTGGACAATAAGTGATTTTGAATCGGTTTTCCGAAGATCCGTGCATCAGATGAGCTACTGCGGAAAGATTATTCTGTAGGTCTTCATTATCGTCCATGCACTTCATGATTTCGGGAGTTGTGCGATAACCGTATTTTCTGATCAACGCATCAATTTGTGAGTCCTCGCCAAAGGTCTTAACTTTAGGGGCCAGCACAATCAGTTCCCCGCCATCTGCAATCGCCATTCGCGTTCGGTAGATCGCTTTGTTGCCTAACCAAGTGCTATGGAACTCCTCCGGATCCAAATACACAACGACTTTATCAAATTCTTCATCCAGTTGTTGAAAATTAACCTCCACGGACAACGCACTAGCTTTCTCAAAGCACTCTACATCGTCCCCAATAAACAATCCTCGGGTTACCAAAGTTCCATCCATATCGGCCCCGACGACGGTCAACACATACACCAGCGGTAGATGTTGACAAAACGTATCCTGAGCATAATTTAATATTTTTCGCAGCGGGGTGTCTGCTCGCCCCATCATCCGCTCCATCCCATAAGCCGCTCCAATAAAGTGGCTCTCATTAATCCCTTGAACCCCCCCAGTGCCAACAAAAATATTCTTGTTGTAGTTCGCCATCCCGATAACTTCATGTGGCACCACTTGTCCAATCGACAGAATCAAATCATGACCGCCCGCAAACACGAGTTTGTTCATTTGAGCGGGCCACGGTTTTTCCCAAATACCCTCGGTGACTTGACTCACGAATTCCGCGGGAACCTGTCCAATCGTTAACACGTCATCACGCCAGCGGTGTTCGCGAAAGAGTTTATGAGGGACCCCCTCAAACATCTTGTCCAATTGCCAAGCAGGCATCGGGACATGTGTTCCGAGTGCCGGCATGATATCAACTAGTTTGTCTTGAAAATATTCATAGGTCATACTCGTTAAAGCGCCAGCGCGACTATGAAAGCGCGTAAAATCTGGGGGTATTGCGAGGACCTTATTACGAACGCCCAACGTTTGAAACACTTGATACAACGCCGTTCGCATTTCATCAGCGGAAATAGAAGTCTCTGCTGATCCCTCACAATAAAACAATGTCATCCTTCAACTCCAAATTACCGTAAGTTTCGCAAAACGTTTGATCGGACGACGCGCTAGGTCCATTGCATCGCGCCAAGTGATTCTAGTGAGCTAGCGATTTCGTCAAGTTTGCCTGCCTGTAGTGGTAGCACCGGACTGCGTACTGTTCCGCAATCAACACCAACCAGTTTCATAACTTCCTTCGATGCCGCCAAGAATCCATGCTTTTGGAATACACGGATTATATCAACGCTCAGATTCTGTAATTCTAATACTCGATCCTGATCTCCATTTTCAGCCGCCGCGATAATTGCGTAGTACAGTTTTGCAAAATGATTGTAGGTGGATCCAACCGCGCCACGCACACCGTAGGCCCAAGCGGATGACATAATCTCATCAAATCCAAATAGAATATTGTAGCGTTCTGGAGCAATACGCAGCATATCTTGTAAATCAAGTAGGTTATCATTGGTGAATTTCAGCCCAGCGAGATTGGGAAACTCCGTTTGACAGCGTTCTAGGAATTCGACCATCGATAATTCGACATGCGTCATGATGGGAATATCATAAAAGTAAAATGGCGTATTGGGAGCAGCTGAGGATATCTCTTTAAGGTACGCTATCAAGACGTCAAGCGTCTGTGGTCTAAAGAAACAGGGAGCCATCGCTGCAATCGCATCCGCTCCGCGTGATTCCGCATGCGCCGCGAGGGCCTGAGCATTGCGGACGCAATTATCGCCAACATGAACAACTAGCGACAAATCTGTATCACTTGCTGCATCGAACCAAGCATCTGCGAGGGCAATGCGTTCCTCACAAGTCAAACTGTAACATTCACCTGTCGTGCCACTTACATAGACACCGCCACATTGCATTTCAATTAAACGGTTCGCTTGCTGAGATACAACGCTCAGGTTGATATCGCCAACTGCGTCAAAAGGAGTGTGAACCGCGGGTAATAAGCCAGTTGGTTTTTTATTCATAGTTTCAATTCTGTGATGTTCATTAGAGTCCTGATTGACCCTTTATAATGTCACAGATTGATGTCGTTTGATAGAGCCCCTGTGTACTCATTCACGCCCATTCTCAAACGAAAATTGAGATTTTTAATCGCGCTCCCAGCCTTCTATTTCTTCTAGCTTCTGTTTAATCCAGGGAGCATATTTTTCGCGCGTCATCATCGCTATCATCATGGCCGCCCCGACAACAATAATCACACCAAACACCCATACTGTTCCTAGAATCGCTACCTTGGTCAACATGCCACACAACGACAAAATCAAAAATCCGATTCCCAAATAAACGAATTGGCGAATACGTATCAGCATACCCATGGCGATACCAAACAGTGAGAGTATTGCTAGAACAGCGAGCATCAGTACACCGTCGGTACCACTTGCCCACTTCAACAACATTTCACTAGTGGAGGCAAGATAGATTGCCGAAACTGTCACGTAGCGAATTGTTGATAAACTGTCTTTTTTCAATTCGCGTTGGAATATTTGCGCGACAATTAATACCGAAACAGCCGGTGGAATGAGCCAGACTTGAACATGTTCAAGCAACTCAAAATCCAGCCCCACAAACATCATCCAAAGACTTGCGTTGCCTGCTAGGGCCGCTAACAGGGCATGCATAAATGATCGCCGAAAGAAGGCTAGCATGACGTTCAGTAACGCCGCACCCAAAAACAACACCTTGTAGTCACTAAATAAGCCTTGACCGTCACCTTGGAATAAGATCAATCCAAGCAATGGCACCGCTGGTAACAGAAACGACGTGTTGTAGATTGGCTCGGCCAACACTCGGATTTTGGATCGCCGCAGAACCTCAGATGCAATCGCACCGAAAAACGCTAATCCCATCAAAATGAACGGCCACCACTGCGTGAAATTCCCAAATAATACCGGACGTGTTGTCCACAAATGAGCAGCTAATAACAGCGCCATTAACTCCGCGCAATAGACGTAAACCTGGCGTGCATCATCCGCTAGTGCCAATGGATCATGATCGGGTTTGATCGCTATAATGATTAAGGCAACACTCAACATGACGATCGACGCCGCTGCCAACCATACTTCAATATGCGACAGACTCTGCGCATCACTGCGAAACACAAAATTAACGCACAACATTATGACTAATGAAATACCCGCTGTGACAATTGCTTGCAGCTGTAGCCGTTTGATTTGTGCTGACCAATGTTCAAATCGTTGGGTGAGTTGCCGTGAAAATACAGCTAGGACCCCACCCATGAACGACCCTGCAATAAAAACACGGCTGATACGTCGCAGCCACGCTAAATTGGAATCGAGTGGCCCAACATCTGCCCAGAGAACGATCAATAAGGATGCTAAACATAAGGAACTCAACAAATCTCGGCGATGGGTCGCTGTACGGTCCAGCAACACTTCCATGCCAACGACCAGTAGCAAAGGAATTATCATCACAAAATAACGATGAACCATGTATACCGATGGATCTAGAATGAATGTGCTCAAACAGGCACAACTACACACGCTAACACCAACGACCAACTGCACATGTGAGACTAATGGACGGTGCTGGAGCAATCGTTGTTGAACATTGACGACACCCATTCTTTCAACCGCGGTACGCACCACACCTTGGTACCGATAAACCAATCCCCACGCAGCCAAATAACCTGCAATCGCATACAACACAATTAAGCCTTGCAGTTGCTGCCCTAGATTACTGCTCGACCCAAACCACATTGCTAACAGCGTTGCCACTAAAGCAATACCTAAGATGTAGACGCTACGAAACCAACTTGCGTAATTTGCATCACGACCATAAATGAACAAACTGCCAAGGGGAATCAAGAAAATGATCCATTCCCACTGACCTACATGCAGAGATTGGCTGCTAGATATCAAAGTACCAGTCATTAAGATGTAGATCGAATTTAGTGCCAACAGAATAACAGCAAGTGAGATAAACGAACGCCCAATCTCCGGTAAGGTCGACGCAGGACGTACCAAGGCACCAGCTAGCTTTCGTAGAGGCCCAGCCGAAATCCAGATGATCACCGCGATTACCGCCAAAGTGACAATTTCTATACGCTTGTACCGGGCCGTTAAAGAAGCTGTGGGCTAACTGACCAGTTGGATTTAATAACTTCAGATAACATATTGCCACCGTTATTACCGTCAGCGACGTGACCCAGACGATGGAATGTACATTCTGTAGAACTGCCAGTGTCATTACAAACAAAATGGTAATGGAGGCAAACATTCCAATCAGCAACCAATCCGAATATTTCTCAACAAACAACAACATCGACGCAGCGATAAGTACGAGCCCGCTAATAATGTTTAGGGTAACAAAGAAACGATTTACCCTGACATCTGCTTCTTGATGGACGTCTTGTGAGGGTGTCAGTTCACTTTGCCAACGTGGAACCAGTCGCCATAGCACGACAGTTAACCCGATCGCCAGAAACAGCCAGCCAATCATCTGAAACAATAGGACATCACTAACCACAACGAATTCTGATTTAAATTGCGTCGTTGATACTAAACTATGTGCTACCAGAGCGTTAAAAGTCATCACGATCAAACACCACGTCATGTCAGAATCGGAGTTATCTGTGCGTGAGGACACTGGTGAAAGCAGCAACGACGTACCGATCAAAGCTAAACTGACGTAAGATCCGATCGAGGCGAACGCAGTCTGCCGCGCTACCCAATAATCTGCCGAGATTTGATGTTGTAGCACAAATCCATCGAGGACAGCGACAGCCATGTAAAATGCCAACGACACCCAGGAAAACACAAACAACCAGCGACTCGCATTGCCGCTTTTAAATAACTCCGTTCGCCAATCCAGCCGTACAACATCACCCACTTGCTGCTGATTAGTTACCCAACGTCGTAAACCACTCCACATAATTCCATAGAGAGCCATTCCGACGAGTAGCCATTGAGCACCGTCCACCATTTCACTGAAAGTTGCTCGATGGTCATCTGTCCAGACACCGATCAGGCCAAAAAACATCCAGGCGAACTGCCAAAACAGAAACCCTAAGAGGATGAAAGCGTCACGGCGATCCCGAATCGCATAGATCCAGGACGTTCCCATCAATAACAACAGTGGACCGGCGAATGCCCATTCCGGGAAACTGTCAAAAATCGGCAACCCACCCGACATCAATATCTGCTCTGAGATAGAGTCCAGAGCTACTCTCGACAAACGAAGATCGATGACGTGGAGGTAATGCACAATCGTCAGAAAGACCACAGGTAACGCTGCTGATAACAAAGAGAGTATTCGCAGCATGTTCCACGTTGTCTGTGCCTGCGCACCGCTCGATCTGTCATCCTGATTGTCCATAAATCGAGGGAACATCGCTTGTAGTCTGCGCCACCAAACGAAATCAGTACAGACAATCAAAGCAATAATCAACCCGTAAATACCATAGCCCCATCTCAGGAAATGATGCAACGCTTGAGCGCTCTCACCCGCATTGGCAATATATCGACGTATTAAATCATCGCCTACTAAAATTGGTAGAGCGCTGAAAACCAATAACCCACAGACACTTGATATGCGGCGGTGTCGATCCGGGATAACAATTGCCCAAGCAATCAGCGTAGTAAGCCATAAAACCCAATCCCAACGATTGATAATGTGACCAAAGTTCGCTGACAGCGAATCGAGAATGGCTGAATTGACATATGTCATGTGCAGCGGTTCAATCAACGAACTCAGCCAGAACAAATACATCGCTATGGAAGCAAATATTTGCACTACAAAATCAACGTACATCATGTCAGTCAAGACAATCTTCTTGAGCTGGGAAGATTGCTGGCAATGCTTGCGGATGATCACCCAAAAAATCATGCCCACCGAAATCGCAATTAACTGTGCGCGTAGATGGTCCATCGAGGTCAACATAAATTCTTCTTGCCGAACAAACATTGCGACGGTAACCGCCATGGCAACGGTCAGCATGCCTTGGATTTGCACGAACATCCAAGTCCAATCCGTGACGTAACACAAAGCGATGACGGCAATACCAATGGTTAGAATTAGAGAATGCAGTAAAGAGGTTTGATACACTCCCGCGGCGAGATAAAGATGGCTTACCGTAAAAATTGCGGTTGCAAAATACCACAACATACCGCTGCCAATCAGATTAATGTATGCGGCACTGCGGTGAGTCTCATGAAGACTACCGAACCGACGATACCTCAAAATACACATGCTGCCGAGCAAGACAATCGAACTAATAAACATGCCTAAAGAGACGATGCCGAATTTATCAATCGCCACTAGGTTGTTCCAGGCTGGCCAGCATTGTGTGTTAACTGCTTTTAACCAGCACACAAACAACAGCCCTAACGATGCCAAGCTGATTAAGCGACTATCTGTTCTTGTCGTCGCAAATAGTAGCCCAACGGTATATGTCGCAAACACAATCAGTGTTAAATCCGTGGCCGGTTGATCACGGTAGAAAATTGAGCAAACACCAGCGATAAACAAACCAAGTGCCGCTAATAGCAAAGACCCGACAACACCCGCATTTGCTACAGGTACAGCTACAGTACGTTTCTGATTGTTGTCCTCTGCATTAGCCGATGTGTCATTAGATGGATTTTCGCGATGGTCAAGAAAAAAACCAAATTCAAATGCATGTAAGCTCGTAAGTGTCGCGAGAACTCGTGTTACGATAGATTTCGCCGTAGCGTTTAGGTCAGATGATGTGTCAGCGGTTTCATCAGCGGTCGCTTGCAGGTGATGATAGATCAATGTCCCAATTGCGATAGCGCTCAGTATTAGTGGGTGGTAACCGTGAAAGAACAAATCCAAAAGTTGTTTGCTGGAAAATTCAACCGGACCGGAGACATCAAGTTTCACAAACAAACACCAAGCGGCAAACGCGGTGCAGAGTGTTGCGGAGGTAGCCAAGATTGGTAGTCGACTTACTTTAGCAAACACATAGGACAATGCCGCAGCTACGAAAGCTGTTATTAACATGGCGTTAATATTAGGCACCGCCATGAAGAATCCCCCGATGATCCCCATCGCACCTGTCACAACCATCCACGACCCGACCATTTTCAAGCGGAGTGATTGCTGGCCTTGCAAGCGACGGTTAATCAGGGCACCCGAAGAAACTACCATAAAGCAAATGATGATGAAGGGCGTCGCAAGTTGTTGCGCTAAGTTGATGGCGGATGCGGACGAGTCGATTTTGGAGAATAAGACTGCGATGCAGGCTCCGAGTGAAAAGACACCAAGAGAAAGGACGCGCAATAAACTGATCACATCCTCGTTGTTGACTTGTGCCGACTTCCGGAAATGACGATGCTCTGCCAGGATTGCGAAACTGACGAGTGCCAACGGTGCCATTAGTAATCCCGCGACCAGCATCACCGAATCCGTTGCGGACGCGTCGATTACCAGCTTTACAATGATCTGAAAAAATGCCGGTCCCAAAACTGCTAAGATAATGGGCCAAAACCGATTGGGGGCAAGCACTTTAGCACTGTAATAACTCATCGTGCTGAAACCAACAACGCCGATCAAAACGGCCAAGTAAAAAAGCATCCCTTCGGTATTCGGTAATGTTTCATTTAAAGACGCCGCGAGTACATTCAATGGTATTAACAAATTTGCAATATAAAGAATGACTCGGCTAGATGATGCTAGATTCCATTTTTTGTAGGAATAGATGCCGAGTAAATGAAACAGAGCGACGATCGTCATGAACACCGCGGAGGGGAGATAAGCGATTTCATCTTTGAATTGTTGATTTAACGTGATAACTAAACCAACCGATCCAAACACAATCAACAAGCCACTGATGAACTCGCCAACTTTGATATTGCTCTCATCCATAAACGCGCGCAATATGTCTGAAAGTTTGCGCGCCGGCGGTGCGGGAGTCGCTGGTAGCGGAGCGGGAGTTGGTTGTACAGCGGGAACCAAATTCGTCAACTCAGCAGCAGTACGTGTCACATTTGGTATTACTGCCTGTGGCATGTCAGGTCTTGCCGTTGTGGGGACTACGGGCGTAACGACCGGAACAGGCGACTCCGGCAAAACTTCCAACTGCGGCTCAATCGGCGAAGTTGTCGTACGATTGAAGACCTCTTCGTCCTGCGCAACAATTTTCTCTAGTTGTTCAATTTCAGCTGGGTTGAACCAGCCCCATTGACTCCAGTTGCTTACGCGGCGGCGGAGAGCGTCATAAAAACTGCCAGGTGTCAAATCGGTGGCAAAAGCAGCGCCACATGTCGAGCAAAAATGGGCCGATTTTGAACTAATCATATTGCATTTAACGCACAGCAGATCTGCGCTATCCGCAGGCTCCTGCTGCTTTGCCGTAGTCTGTTTGCGGTTATTGCCGACGATCATCAGAATAATAAGCACTATCCCCAACAGCATAAAGCAACAACAACCACCGTCTTCAATTAAGAATTCCAATAATTCAAAAATGAACCAGTCTGCATATAAAGGAAGTAGCATTTCTAAATTCATGAGGGTGTCGTTGAGGCCTGAGGAATATCAATGCAACATAGTTGTCGTATCGGTAGTGTGATAACTACAAAAGCAAGAATAACCTATCGAGCAAGTAAACTGCAATCAATAAAATTCGTACGTCCCAGGTTGTTTTTGTACATAAAACGCTACAGGCGGAATTGAAACTTGGGTAGTCTGCGTAAAATACGTTCAAAAAAGACACATATTGCACTCCTCAAGACAGTGTTTTACGAACCACTTGATGTTAAATGGTACCACCTGAACGGGTTAATCCGATTTTACTGAAGATTCGGGTTCTAGAAGCCGAATATTGATTCATAGGGTTTTTCTTTACATTTATAGAACACTACCCCATCCATTAATGCAGCAACAAACATCGTCTCGGCCTAAGGGGAAAGACATGAAGGTACGACAACTTATTCCATCAATATCAACTTATATGTGTATTCTCTGTGTAGGATGTGCGTCGATGGATACTGTCCAGTTGAAAAAGATACTCAACCCTTTTCCTACTGAGTATTCGGCAACGTCGGGTCAACAACAACCAATCGAATCGATTGAATCACCAACAACACTACCTGCGGAATCCAACGCTGACTTACAGGTAATCCGCGCGAACCTCAAAGCTTATGAACAACGCGACGTGGAGATTGAAAAAGGTGACACATTTCTCGCTAAAGGTGATATCGATACAGCCATCGCATGTTACACGGCTGCTATTCGATTAGATCCTAAATCAATTGATGCCTTTTACAAACGCGGGACATCTTTCTCGCTCAAAGGCAACATCGACGGAGAAATGGCGGATTACGCATATATCTTGCAGCTCGATGCAACCAACACAGCAACCTTTAACCGCCGCGGCATGGCATTTGCCAACATGAACGCCTTCGACCGAGCGATCTCAAACTACAGTGAAGCGATTCGCATCAATCCAAGTTTTGCGGAAGCATACAATAACCGCGCACTTGCTTACGCCAACCAAGGACAGATTGAAAAATCAATTGTTGACTTAACCCAAGCGATCAAAGTCGACGCGGAAAGCACTAATACATACTTTAACCGAGCTGTGATGTTTAACAATTCGGGTCAGTTTGATAAAGCAATTACAGATTACACGGAAACGATTCGCATTGATGATCAACACGAGATGGCTTACATGAATCGCGCAGAAATTCATGTAAGTCAAAAACGATTTGCGGCAGCCGTTGCTGATTACACTCAAGCAATCAGCATCAATCCTGAATCCGCAATGGCATTCTACAACCGTGGCCTCGCTTATCGTGCCCTCGGAAATGAAGACGAAGCGTTGTCGGATTATTCGAATGCCATCCGCCTCAATCCAAGCAAGAGCAACAAAACTAGCGTTCAACCAGTTAGTTTTCAAGAGAAACTTTAGTCGATTGTAGCAGTGACCACATCCAAGAGAATGCCCTTATGTGTAGCATTCGTCGCCTTGCTTCCAATTACACGTACATAGGCCGCCGGACTGTCGTGTATCTACGACTCGCAGAATCTCGCTGATCGCCCCTTACTTACCATCAACAAACCGCAGAATTGCTGGTAACAATACCATGTCGCCAAGGAGCGCCATGACGACCGCGACGCACGCTAGTTGAGAAAACAGTTGACTGTGGGGCATAACACTTGTCGCACTGGCAGAAAACCCGGCCAATAAAATGAGCGTGCTGACCAGTAACGCTCCACCTACGGAGACAATTGAATTCCGAATCGCATCGTCGACGGAAAACCCCGCTTTGCGCTCACGTAAATAACGCACGATAAAATGAATTGTGTCATCTACTGCAATGCCCAAACTGACCGTGAACAACAAGACACTTGTTAATCGCAGCGCCTGACCCGTCCACACTAAAAATGCAGCCGTAAATAACAACGGTAGAAGATTGGGAACGAGGCTTACTAACCCCAGTCGCAGTGAACGAAACATAAACGTCAACACCACAAAAATGACCGCCGCGGCGATAGCCAACGATTTCGCTAAGTCCGTTATCATCTTGGAAAGATTCCGTGTTGCCACGACTGCCGACCCCGATACCGTTATCTCAATACCAGCGTGTTGCTGTTGAACCTTGGACAATTGCTCGCGAAACCCGACAAGCATTTGCTGGTGAAAGTGGATACCCTTATCACGCATCCGCGCCACCACAATCGCTCGGCCAATATCGGCGCGAAACCACTGTGATTCAATGGTCTGAGGCAGCGTTAAGAGACTGCAGGAAGAGAACATCTCGCGGAAATTAACAATCGACATTGGATTATGTAAATCCGGTTCGCGATGTACCTCAGTGACCACTTGTTTGACCGCTGACATAACGACTGCCCGCTCTTCATCTGCATCGTTTTCTGACTGCCACTCTACAAGTATAATTGCGCTCAGGATCCCGCCAAACTCCGAGTCAATTTTTTGCAGCGCCACGGTACTACGGCTATTGGTCGGTAGTGATTCATGGATGTGGCTATCGGGATACAAACGCGTTGAGGTTGCCGCCAGCAGGCTGATAAAGAGCAATGATCCCAGAAGAATCCAACGACGATGTCGCAATATCCAGTCAGCGTATTGCACACCCCAGCGCCGCATCATGTCACGTTCCCGGGGCGGGTTACCGCGATAAGCGCCACCCACCCAAGCTGTACCTGCTAACAATGGCACCACCAAAATCACGGCGACGAAGGTAATCAAAGTGCCCACCGCGCACGTAATCCCAAACTGCCGGATCACGTCAATTTGGCTGAATGCGAGGCTACCAAACCCAATGGCTGTGGTGATGGAAGTTCCGGCACAGGCGATGCCGAGTCGACGAACGGCAAGCCAAGACGCGCGGACTGGTTTAATCCCCCGCATCCTTGAATCACGAATATCAAAAACAATGTGCACAGCATCTGTTAACCCAATCACGACAATCAACACTGGCAATATCGTACTGATCAGATTCAATTTCACTCCCAGCAAACTCAACAAACCCAATGACCAAAAGCCACCAGTCAACGCTCCGACAAACGTCATTAAGGCCAACGCCCAATTTCGAAAAACGCAGATTGAAACCAGGCCACCAATAATCGAGCCGATCAACATGAGATGGCGAGTATCTGTTTTGATGCTGTGAAACACTTCGACGCGAACAGGGGGGATTCCCGTTAAATCCGCTACATGCGAGGCCGTCGCATTCCAACGATCGATCACGCCTAGCATCGACCCAACGCTTGTTTCGTAATCGCTAACAAGCAGATCCTGTTTACCCATTCGCAATATCAGCAACATGTGCTGTCCATCTGCTGCTAAAAAATTTCCAGCAACCAGCGGGTGTTGATGTGCATCCCGCTGAACCTGTTGCCAATCTACCGCTTCCAATGCAACGGCAGGGATCAACGCTTGCGGTAGTTCTTTGCACACAATCATCTCAGGAGATAATGGCGACAGTACATTTGTGATTAACGGTATTTGCGTTAACTGTTGTTGCAGTTGACGGAGTTGCTGCATCGAGCTCGCGGTAAAAAAACCGCCTTCGCCCGCTTCGATTACAACCAAGCAATCGTTTTCGTCAGGTCGAAATTGCTCGAATATCTCCTCTAGCTTCTCAAAGGCCGAGTCGTTTGTGCGGAACAATCCGCGGGCTTCATTATCGAACCCAAAATCTTGATAACCTCTGGCAGCGATGACCGTTAAGGCAACGACAAACACCATCAATATCGAACGTTGTCGCTGATAAAGTGATTTTAGAGATGAATAGAAGATAGTAGCCATAAATCGCTCAATAAATTGGCGTGTTATTAGGAAACAGTTAAAAACATAAGAATAAACCCGGTGGACGTTATCAGCAAGGAAATTAGACAAACGCCACCTCAAACGCTGCTTATGTTATCATAATGACAACAGGAGCCTGTAATATGATTGATGAAATACTTGAATTGTCGATAGTTGAACCTAATTATCCTGGGCAGCTATGTCAATTACTAGTCGACCAATTGGGATGCACATCAGCAGCAATTCAATCAGCGGATGGGGTGCGCTGGCTTGTACTCGGCCAAGCGGGAGATCGATCGTTGCCTCCCGAGGACACGCTACAGTCGTCACTCGACGGTATTGAAATTCAGTTAACTGATACCTGGGCCTGCATTCCCAATTCACAAAAACTTTCCACGGGCAATCAACAGCAAGTGTTGTCGCTGGAGTGTGCTGACCCCCAACGACTGGGCGCCATTATCAACGATATTCGCGAACCCTTGTTCACGGCGATCAGTAGTTGGTCTCAGTATAAACAACTGGCGAATCGAGCATTACGAGCTGAGACGATTCTCGCGATTGCAGCTCAGTGGCACGGAATCAAGGAGACGGATGAGTTAGTTACCGAAATTGTAAAGGCTTCGGCAACGTTGCTGGGCGCGGAGCGCGCGAGTTTATTCTTGTGGGACCAAGACAACCATGAACTTGTTGCTCGCCCCGCGTTAGGCGTTGAGGGTGGTGAACTACGCGTGCCGGAAGATGCCGGAGTAGTCGGTGAAGTGGTCCGTACGGGTGACTCATTGCGAGTGGACGAGATTGAGGGTGCTGGACAAATCAATCGTGACGTCGACAGCGAATTGGATTTCGTAACACGCAACTTGATCTGCTGCCCTCTTAAAAACGAAGCTGATGAGATCCTCGGAGCGTTACAGGTCCTCAATAAACAAGACGGTATTTTCACCTCGAACGATCTTGCCGTTCTGGAAGAATTAGCTAGTCATATCATGTCGGCTTTACAGACTACACGTCAGATTGAACAGTTGATCTCAAGTCGCAGTGTGATCGCGGCGGAAGCAGCTCAAGAGCTTGATTTAATCGGCGATTCGCCGCAGATGGTCGCCTTGAAATCGACGATCCATCGCATTGCAGATACTGACTTGTCCATTTTGATTTTAGGTGAAAATGGAACTGGGAAAGAGGTTGTCAGCCAATTGGTACATTACGAAAGTGGTCGCAGCGGGGAGCCAATTGTTGCTGTGAATTGTGCGGCATTAAGCGAGACATTACTAGAGAGCGAGTTGTTTGGTCACGTGCGGGGCGCGTTTACCGATGCGTATGAGGACCGAGTGGGCAAGTTTGAATTGGCGACGAACGGGACTTTGCTATTAGACGAGATTGGTGATATGAGCTTAGCGGGGCAAGCGAAATTACTCCGAGTGCTTGAGGCCAAAGAGGTTGTCCGAGTGGGTGGTTCCACACCGATTCGAATTGACACTCGAGTGATCGCAGCGACGAATCAAGATTTAGCAGAGATGGTGCGTGGCAAGACGTTTCGCGAAGATTTGTTTTTTCGTTTGAATGTAGTGACGCTGGAGGTACCGGCTTTACGATTGCGGGGTGAGGACATTGTGTTGTTAGCGGAGCATTTTTTAGGGGAGTTATCGGTCAAAGCACGCCGCCGGGCACCACGACTCAAGGCTAGCGCTCGCAAGCGACTGTTAGCCCATACATGGCCGGGGAATGTGCGTGAGTTACGTAATGTGGTGGAACGATTGGTTTATTTGACGGATGGGGATACGGTGGAAGCGGACGACCTAGATTTCGTAGTAGCCCCCGGCGGTGGCGGCCCGCAGGTATCCTTAGAATTATCGTTAAACGATGCGACCCGCGAATTTCAAACGCAGTATATTCAATCGCAGATTAAGCGTTTAGGCGGTAACATGACGGAAGTAGCCAAGCATCTGGGAGTCCATCGGTCGAACTTATATCGCAAATTGCATCAATTAGGATTCGACGTATCTGAGGAGTAAATCTACCCCTTGGGCAGAATCGTCTAGTAGGTTACGATAAACCTGCGTTTGAGATAATTGGTCGATTGATCGTTATCATCAAAAGCCCCTATAGCTCAACTGGCAGAGCATCTGACTCTTAATCAGAGGGTTCTAGGTTCGAGTCCTAGTGGGGGCACTGAGGCCATTTGGCCTAGATTGCACTGAGGTGCAGGAAGCGGCAAGTGGCCTTTTTTCTTGGTTCTTGGTGGTTCAGTGCCACCCGGTACACCGCCGTGCTGCAACGTATTTGCAACGGTTCCACAGGCTGCAACGATATCGGCCTGCAGGGTCTCACCTTTTGACAGTAAGCAGCAGCAACCATCTAGTAGTGGTCAGTCCACGATCTTCTTACGCATTAGTGCGACGACTTCCGAAAGAACCGGTTTCGCATCTTTCCACGCAATCCCATACACGTTTTTAAAAGCTCGATTGAAGCTTTGACCCGAAGCAGCCAGTTGATAGACGTTCATTGATGACTCAATTCCACCAATGGCACTCAACGCTTCGACGGTCAAAAATCCCAACGTATATCCGAGCCGATAATTCGGACTACGCAAACACTGATTAGGAATATCGTTGTTGTAATAATCTAGAATGGTTGCTGAAGAGTATTCTGTGAAGCTATCTACTTTATGCGATTGAACTTGTTGCTTTCTTATTTGTTGGTACTTTTCGAAGGTTGAAGTACCCGCTGAAATTCCTGCAAAATGAGCTTGGCCCTCTATGAGCCAACAAGGGGATATTTTTTGTTGTTCACTTCCCGGATGATCCTCCCCTATCCAAGGAGCCATTTGTACTGCATGAGTGTACTCGTGAATCTGCATTGATCCCCTGCGATATGGATCTTTTGCATCTGGACCGTGAATGCCAAAAACGCCCACGCCGACTGAACTGAAATCTTGAATTCCTGAATTCGCACCTGTGCACTTCGTAGCATTACAAGGCCCATCGATCAGTATTTCCATTCCTGGTTTGTAAAAGGGGAGCTTTTTGTATTCCTGTTCTGCCCAAGATTTGTCCTCGAAGCTGTAGAAGAAAGCAATATATTTGGTTGGTCGTTTAACATTCGCCCAAAGTGTCATTCCATCGGTAAAGGCTTTTTTGTTGTCTTCAAAATACAGTTTGGTGTTGGGGCCGACGAGAATTTCTAGGTCTAACACCGAACTTGAAGAAGCATGGTTTGACTTGATCAAATGTTGTGTATTAGTCCATGCAACTTGAGGAATATCTTCTATACGCGATTTGAGATTTGCAAAAGTAATCGGCTCTTCAGCCTGCAATGAAGAGCAGGACACTAAAACCAAGAACGCTAAAAGTGTTTTCATGACTATCCCAATGCAGTTGTTTACCTAGAGTGCTTAGTCGTCGATTGCGGGTTCGTACGGGAGGCTGTGTCTCCATCCTACCCCACCACTCCACCGCCGGGCAAGGAGAATGGGGGGCAAACAAGCTTCTGACACATCAGTCCAATCCAACTCTCGATTTCAATTCATCAATCCCGTACTTGCTCAATTTGCGTGTCGCGTCTTCGACGTTAACTGATGTCCAAACCAAACCCTAAACCGGCAACCATACCCGCGAAGTGACGAGAATCCAAGTACAACGCCAGCAAAATAAATGCGATCGCCAAGCACGCCAAACCAATCCCCTACCACATTAATTGACGTTCGTATTTCACACATGGATAGTCCCAATATTTGTGATTATTATATTTGCATTTTAGCCAACAAAAGCAGTGGGTAAACGTACAACGGCGTTAGCCTTAAATGGAAATAGATTGGAACTACAGCATTTCCAATCTGTGCAATTATGCGAATCTGTTGCATTTCGCTTGCGCATTATCGAACACGTTTGGAAAATAACCTTCTGATAACGTTAGCATTGCTCACGAATTTCTAAATTTTCACGTCATTAACAGATTCTGGCGTTTTGAGAAACACCTTGGCATGCAACTTGCAACGTTATCTATGGTAACTAAGAAGAACTAAAATTCCGGGGGCGGAATTCGAAAGGTTTCAACCAATGATTAGACGAATCTTAATTTCTACCACGTGTTTTTTGGCGATCACTGTTTGCGGCGCATTTTTTTCCACAGCGCCACTGTACGCACAACAACCTGACTCCGTTGACTTAAATCCCGATAGTCAACTCATCGCACTCTTACTGCGGAGCCCAGTAGCAGCCACTCCTGGACACCAATTTGGCGCCCAGGTCGGCCTATTTAATAGCAGCAAAAGAGGGATGGGGGTTAAGGTGAACATGTTTCTCGTCACGAATAATTTAAGTCGGGTAAATATTGGAAGCGTCTTAGTGCGCGTCGCATCTGACAGTCGACGCATCGTGGCTATCCGCTGCCAAATCCCGCACCGCACTCCGTTGGGTCACTATCAACTTGTAATGGCAGCCACCACATTAAATGGAGAACAGGTACTCGATCGAAAACGAATCCTGATAGTGCATCCCGAACCGGTGCATAGGAACTTGGACGCAGTCATCACAACAATTCTAGATTCATATGGAGATACACTCGACCAAGAATCTCTCGTGGAAATGGCCGACGCTGTCATGAATTCTGAATCTGGAGATGTTGAAATTGGCAAGCAAACACCCAAGCCTAAACTCTTTACTTATCGCGGCACAGTGTCCTATATCAAACGTGACAGTAATGACAAGATTATAAAAATTCGAGTCACCGGAGACGATGGGTCAAGTAAAACGTTTGATTGTGATAAAAAAACAAAATACCCCAACGGGGAACCCAAAAAAGACGATGCGGTCAAGGTGACGCATACATACGGCAAGAAAGCAACTGTGGTCGCCAAATAGAACGTAACCTGCATCACCCTCAACCGCCGCTTAGCCTTGCTATCACAGCACTGCTAAGCGGCGGTTTTTTTCTATTTACGGTCTCACCCTAGGGGGTCGCTGGTCTGTTTTGCAGTGAAGTGCGTCGTGAGTTGGATTAGTCCTGTGACCCCACCATCGGGCCGCCGGGCAAGGAAAATCGGAGGGGGAGCAGCACTGAACCCTGTTGGATCTTTGGGCTAAGGAGATTAGTCAGCTTCCGTCGTGCTCTCATCCACCGCCTGTGTGTTTTCCAATTGGGCAATACTGTGATTCGTGCGATGTACCCAATGTGCAGCCTCAGAATCATTCGCCCAACTCCATTTCCAAAGGAGGCGGGCCAAATATCGATTCAAACAGGGGAAGTATGGCTAAATAAATCTCCTCTAATAACGCAAAAACTAGTGAATATGTTAAATAAGGAGCAAAAACGCAAAGCAAAATAACAATTAGAAATACAAAACCATGTATTATTCTTAGACACCTTATCCCTACCGAACGCCAATCATCTTTTTTTCGTTCTTCAGGTTCTACAACGCCATCTTCATCACAAGATAGGGATGCTTCGTGCGGCGTTTCCGCTTTCCAAAGTCGCTTGCCGAGCAAAAAACACATGATCCACATGGCGGGCAACATTCCGAGACCCAATATACCAATGCCTATAGACAGTGTTGAATAAGGAGCACAAATGCAGAGCGAAATAACAATAAGAAATGCTAAACCAGCTACTATTTTTAGGCACCTTATCCCTACCGAACGCCGATCTTCTTTTTTTCGTTCTTCAGATTCTACGACGCCATCTTCATCGCACGCTGGGGATTCTTCGTGCGGCGTTTTCGCTTTCCAAAATCGCTTGCCGAGCAAAACAAATATGATACACATGGCGGGCAACGTTAATCCGCCGAGACTCAACCCCCAAAATATTGTGAGAATCGTCCCACCAATAATGCAGGCAACGAGGGCACGACCATCCAGTTCCGTTATCCACTGTAAGCAAACGCGAATGGGGTTTCCCCACTTGTCGGTCGGCATTGTACAACCCTTTCAAAATAACATAGTAGATCTGCCAATAAGATAACGCCATGTTCCTGAAACAATCAACAGCTTACACCTTCCGCATGGGGCCATTCGTGGACGCCTCAGCACCCAGCAACACCTGCTCAGGTGTTCGTAGTTCCGTGACGACGGCCTGCACCCCCCCGCCGCCGGGCAAGGAAAATGGAGGCTACTCATCGTCCGGCCTGCTGGAGCTTAGTGCGAGGCTAGCTGCGGACGGCATCACGGATCTGTTGTAACAACTGAATCATCCTACCAACGACAAACATTGAGAGTATAGATCCGGCGGTGCATCCGATCATTGCGCCTATTTCGGCATCGCTGAGATCTCCGGCGGTTGCTACTGTGAATGTTAGAAAAACAAACCCGCCTATAACTGCAAGACAATAACAAATAACCGGAAGACGACCAAGGACCTCCTCCGCATCAGGTTTGTTTTGTGTAATCATCCAAGCAAACACACACGCTCCGACTAAAACAAAAATCATTAACACACCCATCATTCCGGGTTCCATAACACACCTCCATTTAACACAGGAATAAACATATGGTCATTTTCAAACGTGACCTACCAGAGGCCACCTTCGACCAGTTTACCAAGTCACAACACGAAGTGCTTGGTTTCATGACCACCACCGGCGTCGCTGGGCGGCAAAAGTAGCATCTATTGATAGTCGCCGCAGCTATTGGTTATACTTAAATAACAGCAGCAAGAGTTCAATTCAATTATTGAGCGCACTGGGGAATCTCTCACTCCATCCAATTCACGCCCTGATCCAGATTTTCTAGTTAAGGATTAATCGATGAGACGTAATTCCTACCTGATCCCACGGCGATCCATGCTAAGAGGTGCGGGAATGTCTGTGGCATTACCGCTGCTAGATATCATGTCCCCTGCGATAAGTTATGCGAAGCCCACCGCAACGCCTCCGCCGAGACTGTGCGTGCTGTACAAGGGATGTGGTGTTAATCCCCATGCGTGGGACATTGTCGGGGGAACGGAAACAGACTTTGAGCTGTCTAAAATCCTGCAGCCGCTGGCAGGCGTTCAAGATGACATTCTCGTCGTCGGCAATCTTGACAATGAGGGCTCATCGGATCATCTCGATGCGCCGACAACGTTCATGAGTGGTACACGACGTAATCGTGTAAACCGGTACTCATTTGACCAGAGGATTGCCGATCAAATCGAAAGCGACACGCCCATCAAGTCGATGCAATTGACGGCCGACAATGTTTGGAAACAGCATCCCTGGCTTAACATTTTGTCGTATGACAAGAACGACCAACCCATGCGCGGGCAGTATGATCCTCAGGCCGTATTCAATACGATGTTTAAAGATGAGGCTCGGATCGTTCGGCAGAAAGAATTGCTGAGCATTTTAGATGGAGTCCAAGAAGCTTCGTCATCTTTGGCAAGGAGGGGAAGCACACGCGACCAACAGGTTCTGGAGCATTACTACGACTCGATACGTGATGAAATTCAGCGTTCACGCCCATGAAGTCGTAGTGGACGCGACTGTTAGTGTTGGCAAGCATGCAGGAAACGATTCTGGTA
>LWDU01000064.1_pt1 | contig 40143 bp, 32 predicted proteins | sample 727161 | NCBI WGS metagenome assembly LWDU01 (sample SAMN04566230, study PRJNA314399) | hydrothermal vent metagenome | isolation source: deep sea hydrothermal plume seawater | place: Mexico: Gulf of California, Guaymas Basin | collected 2004-07-11
ATTGAGAGGACAAAAATGTCCAAAGTAATTCCCTTCGCTTTTGCTCTACTAATTCTGTCAGGTTGTTCGCTCAATTCTTCGACAACATATGTTTCTGGTCAATCAATCAAGAATGCAGACTTAATTTTACTAAATGGTGAAATTTACAAGGTCGATGCCAATCGTTCATGGGCTGATGCCGTTGCCGTTCGAGGCAATAAAATTGTTTATGTGGGCACCAACAAAGGCGTACAGGAATATAGAGGGCAAAATACTCGGGTTATAGACCTGGATGGGAAAATGGTTTTACCGGGATTTCAGGATGCGCATGTGCATCCGATTGAGGCGGGAATGGCCTACCTTGGCTGTAGTCTCCATGATGGTAAATCGGTAGAAGATTATGTGCGCCTTGCGGCCAATTGTGCTGAACAATCAGCTGATGCTCCATTTGTTGATGGAGGCGGCTGGACTATGGACCTTTTTGAAAACGGGTTGCCTGATAAAAAAATGCTTGATGCTGTTATTTCTGATCGACCTGTAATATTGAAATCTGCAACGGGTCATCAGGTGTGGGTTAATTCTAAGACCTTAGAAATTGCTGGTATTGACGCCAATACTCCCAATCCACCAGGAGGCCGAATAGATAGATATGACGGGTCCAATGAGCCTAGCGGGTCATTGCAAGAAAATAGTGCAATGAACCTTGCATTGGATACAAGACCGCCATATACAACCTCTCAAATGCGAGCTGCATTGAAATTCGGGCAGCACTACCTAAATCAGTACGGTGTAACCACTGTACAAGATGCACTATTAAAGCTAGATGGAAACGAGGCATACGTTGGCGGACCGACCTATGCAGCTATGGACAAGTTGGACGAACTAACACTTAGAGTAGTTGGTGCGCTGGTTTGGAATACTGAATTGGGACTAGAGCAAATCGATCGAATAATTGAAGCTCGAAACCGATTTAATACACCTCAATTTAATACACCCTCTGTAAAAATCTGGCTCGATGGAGTGATGGAAGTTCATACTGCGGCTCTACTAGAGCCTTATACTGACCGTGATGATAATCATCGCGGTAACCTCTTAATTGCGCCAGAGCTACTTGACACTATTGTTACACGTCTTGATGCACTTGGCTTTCAAATTCACTTCCATGCAATTGGTGATGCTGCCATCCGTCATTCATTAGACTCTCTTCAAGTTGCTCGTCAGATTAATGGTGTGAGAGATAGCCGTCATCATATGTCCCATCTTCAGCTTTTTGATCCAGCTGATATTCCTCGGCTTCGGCAATTAGATGTGGTGGCCAACTTTCAACCCTATTGGGCATGGGCGGATAAATTTATTACTGAACTAACTACCCCTAAACTGGGAAGTGAACGCAGCAGGTGGCTTTATCCTATTGGTAGTGTGCTTGATTCAGGTGCAATTGTTGCTTTTGGTAGTGATTGGTTTGTAACTTCTGGAAATCCGCTACTGGGAATTGAGACTGCTGTGACTCGCAGAGACCCTCTTACTAATGTCAGTGACGCATTCATTGATAGTGAGCGCATAAATTTAGCTGACGCAATCGCGGCATACACGATAAATAGTGCCTACGTGAATTTTATGGAGAAAGATACTGGGTCTATTGAAGTAGGCAAGCTAGCAGATTTAATCGTAATTGATCAAAATCTTTTTGTGATAGCAGCCCATGAGATTTCAGATGCTCAAGTTCTACTAACTTTGCTTGGCGGCAGCCCAGTTTATGGAGACTGGACATTAAAGCCTCAAGTTAAAACCTTCAAATGATACTAGAGCCTGTTCGCAGAATCGGCGGGCTCTAATACATCCAGAATGCTCGCCTTAATCAGCTTCACAATAAACCTGCCCCTACCCATCACCGTTTCGCGGATACTCTTGATCCTTCAATACTGAGAAACAGACAAAGAATCAAACGAAACACCCTTGCAGAACGTCGTTTGCATTATCAACGGCATGCTGCGTAAGATGAAAACCGATGAGCAGAACACTCCCTTAAAAGAAATGCTCATCTGTTCCATTTGTTTGACGACGGACACTATCTAGTGGTTCCGTACGAAGCACCGACCATAAGCGGATCGGAATGTTGCGAGCTAAAAACGTGGAGGAGAACGATGCGTACTTTATTGGGAGTTATGACGTTGATAGGCCTGTATCTTTTGCTGGGTGGCTGCTCTGATCCTGACAGCGTGCCGGAAACGCACATCTCAACGCCCCCTGCAGCTACACCCACATCGGAAGTCGAGCACTTCCCACTTCGAACTGCGCTGTTCGGCGATCTGCACGTGCATACGAGTTGGTCCGCTGACGCATACGCTGGGGGTAACCGCCTTGGCCCTAATGCAGCATACCGGTTTGCGAAAGGTGAGAAAGTCGAGTTACAAACCGGCGCGGAAGCCCAACTACAAACGCCCCTCGATTTCGTAGCCCTGACCGACCATGCCGAAGGATTCGAAGTCCACCTACCTTGCACCATGATGGCGGGCTCACCCGAATTCGACTTGCAGCGGTGCCGCGACATGCGCTCTGGGGACCTTGATATAGCAACCATGCTGAAGCAGGCCTTTGCCACCGCAGGTTTACGACCGCAGCCGCATTCATACGATATTTGCGGTGATGACGCACGGTGCCAGGCCAACGAGACTGACACCTGGCAGCGGGTACAGGTAGTCGCTAACGCACACAATGAACCTGGTCGGTTTACGGCCTTGATCGGCTACGAGTTTTCGTCACTGCTCACAGAAATGGGCATGTTGCACCGTAACGTCATTTTCCGTGGTACCGATGTCATCCCCCGCTCCATCTCTTCATTGGATGTGCGTAATCAAAAAGATTTTTTCGATCAGCTTGACGCAGCCTGCAACGCGCCCTGTGAGGTGCTCACCATTCCTCACAATACCAACTATTCATGGGGACTTACCTTTTCCCGCACTGACGAAGATGGTTCCGTTTATACCAGTGAAGATCTCGAAAGACGCGCCCGCATCGAACGTCTGTTTGAGGTGACGCAGATGAAGGGAAACTCTGAGTGCCAGATCAGCGTCGGCGCGTCTGATGAGGACTGCAACTTCGGCAACACGTTCCCGCCCTGTGAATCGATTGGTGATCGACGTTGCGCGAGTGAAAGTTCGTTTTTGCGCAATGCGCTGCTTGACGGCCTCATGCTCGGATCGGAGGGGGCACTCAATCCCTACAAACTGGGCGTCATAGGATCCACGGACACACACTCATCCGACCCCGGCAACACCCGGTCCGGTATTCCAGCCCGGTTCAAACCTGCTGAGGGCATCGGCATGGCTGTAAGCCGACTTTTAGAAGCTGATCACCCGGTAGCAGGGCCTATCCGACGCTTTTCGCCTGGTGGACTGGCGGGTGTGTGGGCGAAAGCCAACACCCGGGCTGGAATTTTCGATGCGCTGCAGCGTCGCGAGACTTTCGCCACCAGCGGATCGCGCATGCGAATCCGCTTTTTCGGCGGTGACCTGCCGGAGGATATTGGTGGCCAGGACAATCCAATAGCGCTCGCGTACGAACGCGGCGTACCCATGGGATCTGATCTTGCTGTTACTAAAGCGCCGAGTTTCTGGGTGTGGGCGATCCAGGATCCAGCCGGACCGCCGCTCGATCGCATTCAGATCGTCAAGGGCTGGGTAGAGAACGGTCAACAACACCAGCGCGTCTGGGATGTGGTCTGTTCCAGCGAGCGGCTGCCGGACGCCAATGGTAAATGTCAGAGCACGACTGCAGATGTGGATCTTAAGAATTGCGAGCGCACCGGCAATGAAGGCGCAACAGAGCTAAAAGTCACCTTCTCCGATCCTGATTTCTCGGCTGAGCAACCAGCGTTCTATTATGCGCGCGTGCTGGAGAATCCGACCTGCCGCTGGACTACCTTGCTCGCCAACAGCGCCGGTAAGGATTTACCTGACGACTTAGCCGCGACGGTACAAGAGCGAGGCTGGTCTTCACCAATCTGGTCGGCGTCTCAATAAGCCTTTTTCCAACGATGCAGACTTTTGCCTGGGTGGAAAATCCGGATCCAATATTTCCAGTGGAGCGGGCTGGATCAGCCGGGTACCCCCACTTCAGCAGATGGGACTCCTTCATTTAGGTAGTTTTACTAATTCGGACAAGTATAGAGCTATCCATGCACGTCTGCGTGGCTCAGGCACCTGCGGGCAAGGTCAATAGTCTCCTATGAGTAAGGTGTCTCTTAGAATTTAGTGCTAGTGGTCCCATATGGTCTGACGACGTACAGCCTACCATAACACCACTTCAACAGCCTGGGTTTTCCTATAAAGCATGTTCAACAGTCGGAAACTTTGCCAATGCTCTCAACCCAACACTTCCAATCCGCGCTCAATACACCACATGGCTGAAGTGCCCCCAAGCACATAAACAGGTAGAGGTAGCAGTCGCTCTTGTCTGATTACAATTCGATCGGCAAAGACGGCACTGCCAAGTAGAGTCTTGAGCAACCACCATGCGCCAATTGCGAGAAGCACAAAAGCAATCTGGCCAACTTCAATGCCGATATTAAAAAAGAGTAATGCCAACGGCACATTACTTTGCGGCAAGCCAATTTCAGCCAGCGCACTAGCAAAACCCATGCCGTGTAACAATCCGAAGCCGCCCGCCAACCACCAGGGATGGCGTTTAAATAAACTTAAACGCTGATGGGGATGGTCTTGCTCCTTTCGGGTTAGCTCTAGTGCCAGCACAAAGATGCTCAGTGCAATGACAAATTCTATCAGAGACACCGGGTACGTAAGGAATCCCAGCGTAACCAGGGCCAGTGTTATGCTGTGCCCTACGGTGAAAGCGGTAATGGTCCACAATAAACGAGCGCCACCGCCTACCAGCAATAGCAAACCAAAGACAAACATCAAGTGATCAATACCCTCCCAGATATGCTCCGCACCCAAAACAGAGTATTCCGTCTTCACCTTTGATTGGCTTGGTTGAGCAGGTACCAAAAAGTCCGGCGCTTCAGCATTAACCACGCTTTGGTAACTACGCCCATCTCGTAAGGAAAGCATCACCATGGCTGACGCCTGGTTCTCTGTCAAACCTGTTACACCAAGTTTTTGACCAACAAGACCATCTTTGCCAAGCGGCCCACAATCGAGCGTCCAACTTGAAACGGTACCGGTGCCTTCACGCAGGATAGGGTTTTCAGATTTCACAAGACAGCTAACGGGCCATACTGGTCGCAATGGGATATTGCTCGTTGCCTCTGTTGGAGTCTTCCAAACAATATTAAAGGTGTGATCAGAGGTTTCAACAAGCTTAAACAATGACGGCGCAAAACGATGTGCTTCTGCCGTAGCAGCATGTAGAAGCGCAACAAACAGCACCAGTGGAGCTACAATTCGAGAGAGAGTAGTCATTTGCAGATTCCCTCTTCACCCGGTTCTTTAAGCGCCCTGCCCCGCACATCAAATTCAACCCTGAGCACAGCTATGGCACATTGCAATGTTTGCTTGTTTGCGGCGTATTCAAGGTCTGTAAGTAATTGCTGTTTTACTTCCTCTAGTTCGGCATCACGAGCAGGTTTAAACTCAGAGAGCCAGACATAATGAAGGCCGTAAGCTGAGCCTATCGGACCTAGCCATCCACTATCGCCAGATTCGGCCAATTCTGATTTCTGCAACGCTTCCGCTAACCCAACGACAAAATTTTTACCGAAATTTCGTGACAGTTGACCAGGTGTTTGTCTCACAAACTGATGCCCCTGTAAAAACGGCGACCCCAGTTTTCTCGCCTCCTGGATACCGAGATTTTGTTTGGTGATTGTGGCAATAACGGATGCTGCGTCATGTTGGCCTTCGGATGCGAAAAATAGATGCTCAATCGAGTACAGTGGAGGATGTTGCAGCTCATCCTTTCTTCGAATGAAAGCTGCTTCGATTTCTTTGGCGCTCGGTTTCGTTGCAGACGCATTGGCGAGTAACCGCTGCTCCATCATTTGTATTAGCCGCCGTTTTACAACTTCGTCATCAAGATGCATTCGCATTTCTATCGCCTGATGAAAAAGCTCAGCATCAGATTTGTTTTTCGCTAACTGGATAAACTTCATATTGCGAACAAGGCGCTGGAAGACTATCGAGTCGTGTAGATGGAATTCGAGATCAATCGCTCGCTGTAGCAGCATATCGCGATCAAGCTCTACTGCAACATACTTTGCAATCTGTTCCGTACTAGGCTGTCGACCAGTACTGGTCAGCCACTGTTTTCCGAGCATAGCAATTCGCGCCTCACTCAGAGGCCCAATCACCAACTTGGGTTCTGGAAAGAGTGCAGACTGTAGCTGATAAAAAATCACACCCAGCACAATAAAATGCAGCCACGGTTTGTTAACTCTGACCAACCAGCTCACTCTCTTACCCTTGTCATTAAAGGTCTACTACACAAAGATCCACTACACACGAGCTTATTCTGGCAAGTAGTGGATGGGCGATGACCAGGCACGCTCTTGCACAGTAGTGGGCAGATCAGGGCGCGGCGCTATACCTGCGCGAACTGCATCCCATGTTGACCAGCGGCAGGTTGGGTTCTCTATTACTCGGGCATAATAGAAAGTGCGTTGTTCTGGCTTAAACTCAGGATCATGCCACAAGACCGATAATTGTCCTGCGCCAGTTTCAGCATTAATGGAACAATCACTGATATCAACCTTGGCACCATTGTCTGGGCATCGATTGGTCTCTGCATTAACGTTTGCGCCACCTGCGCAAGAAACATCGATAACCTCTTCGTGAGTTCCCTCTGCATCGATCCAGCCTTTAACAATTTGTAAACGTTGCAAAGGTGCGCTTTCTGTATCTGCCGAGGCCATAATCAGAAAACCAGGCGCAGTAAGCCCAGCTGTTTGCTCGCCTTCATCAGAATTATTAGGTGAAAGCGTACTTCCCATAGTCACACCTTGGGCATACGCTCGCTCAATGCCGTCGGCTTCCGTCAGCATGCCCTCATCAAAACCATAACCCGCAAACAGACGTATTTGCATACGTGGCCCGGATGTCGCAAATACTTCTTTTCTGCGAAAAGCGCTATAAAGAGATTCTCTGGTGTTCTCTTCCGCCCACGCTGCTGCTAATCCTGAAGCACCAAACGTAGGGGGCGCACCGCCGCTATAAACGTCTCCGTTAATTTTAATTCGCGAACCGCCACGCCCTAAAACTTTCATCACCTGGTAGCCAAACTCACCTGCGAGACCGGTTTGTGGTACGGAGCCTCGCTGTTCTGCCGTGCCTGACAGCAAAGCCAATTTTGAAACGAAGTTTGACTCACTGTTTTGACTTGCCGCTGAATGGGTATCGCTTGAACCGATAAAGCCAAACTGATAAGGGTTCGCCATACCTTGCTGCTCCAGCGCGATGCCATTTAACAGCGCTTCGCGCACGTAAGATCCTTCAACCTTACTTAAAGCGTTAGTCGCAACCCGATATGGCATAATTTCAAAACCTGCCCATTCATCCCGCGACGATAAAATCGGGTGAGTTTCCGATGTGCCCTTAATTTGCGTGATTTCAACGATAGGCTCATTTCGAATGCGCTGCTTTGCGTAAGCATCATCCAACGGATTACCGGCCCAATCAGCAAGCTTAAACATTTGTCCGTTCGAACCATTGGAATTGTGGGGTATTGCCAGACTTTCAACGCCTTTCTCTCTAAGATCATCCATCCATTGCCAAAGGTCTTCAGGATTAACCGAATGAAATCGGGAAAATGGCTCACGCGGCAGTTGATCTGTTCCTCTGAATACGACATTTCTATGCAAGTTGCCCATATCTGATGTACTGGTGGTATATTCGTAGGCCGCAAATGTGGTGAAGTTACCGGGATCGTTAAACTGATCTGCAGCATCAATCGAATCACTCCATGCACTTCTCACAACGCCCAGTACTTCATTACGATCCAGTTCACCGGAAGTGATCTGCTCAATGGCGTTAGGCAAGAATGAAGCGAATGTCGAGAGTCGTTTCAATATGCTGAACAGACCTGCACCCATATTGTCAGGTGCATTGAGATCATGATATGGCTCTGAGAATTCATTTTTTGAAAATTCTGTTCCAGTGTCAGCAGCTGCTTTCACCAATCCCAAAAACATTGCATGATCCGTCACGGCATAGAAATCCATCGGGCGTGACAACTGCATTTTGAAACCAGCTGGGTTAGCAATTGCCTCACCCTTCGCAAAACGATAGGCATCATAGGGCGTAGCAAGTGTGCCAAAAGCATAACCATCAAAAGAGTAGGTGGTATGCACATGCAAGTCACCGAAGTACGCTTTACGTTCTGTTAGAGCTTCAGTGGGTTTACCGCTTGTGGCAGCGGACGGTGCTTGCTCGCGTATGAGGAGTTCGGTTTCTGTTTCAAAAACTTTTGCCCCCCAGACCCCAACTAAACTCTGCTCTTCTAACTGAGCATCAATATCAGCAGTAGAGGCAATCGCACCTTCATTGGTGTGCCTGTCCTCAGGAAGACTCAATACCGGCTCATCGGAGCATGACGTCAGAAGTAGCCCCACGAAAAACATTGCCACATATTTTGTTTCAACACCTATATTCTTCATGACTATCATCTCTTGTTAGGGTTGGTCTTGTTTTTTATCGGTAGGCACGTACTGAATCGGCGAAGACCAGGCACGCTCCTGTAAAGTCGCCGCCAAATCAGCGCGCGGTTTGGTGCCTGCGCGAATCGCATCCCACGTGTTCCACCGGCAGGTTGGGTTTTCTAACACACGGGCATAGTAAAAAGCGCGTACACCAGCATTAAAGTTCGGGTCGGTCCACACGACGCGCAGCTCACTACTCCCTGTTTTGGCGCTATAGCTACAATCGCTTAAATTTACTGTGGCATCATTGTCCGGGCAGCGGTTCGTGGCCGCATCAACCTCAACGCCATCTGCGCAAGCCACGTCGATCACCTCTTCATGGGTTTCACCGCCAGCATCGATCCAGCCTTTGATAATCTGAAGTCTTTGCAGTGGCGCGCTGTTGGCATCTGCCTGCGCCCACATGGCGAACTGCGGTGCACTTTCACTGCCTCCAGGATCTGGGGCAAGGTCAGCCCCCATAGTGACGCCCTCAGCATAAGCACGAGCTACCCCATCTCTCGTTTCCAGCAAATTCTCGGGCAAACCGTATCCGGCAAAAAATCGTAGTCGCATGCGCGGACCTGAGGTCGCGAAGGTTTCTTTACGCCGCAAAGCCGCGTAGATCGATTCGCGGGTATTTTCTTCTGCCCATACCGCGGCTAAACCCGACGCACCAAATTCGGTTTGTTGGCTACCCAGGTAATTCTCACCGTCAACTTCTGCTACCGACTGACCAGGCAGCATGCTTGCCACAATGCTTTCAAAAAAACTTAGTGGAACTGAACCACGCAGCTCTGGATCTGCAGACAAAACCCCAAGCTTGGACGAAAAGTTGGCTTCGTCATTTTGCGATGCACCTGTGTGGGTATCACTGGAGCCAATAAATCCAAACGCAAAAGGATTTGTGATACCCTGGGCTTCCAGTTCCAGCCCCCGGCGCATCGCCTGTCGCACGTAACTTCCTTCGGGCTTACTGGATACAGGCACCCCCATCCCCACCCCTCTCGTACTCACTAACTCGAAAGCTGCCCACTCATCCCGGCTGGACAAGGCTGGATGGGTTTCAGACGTACCTTTGATCTGGGTGATTTCAACCAGTGGCTCGTTGCGAATACGCTGTACGGCGTATTCATCATGGAACGGATCGCCTGCCCAATCCACTAACTTGAACATATGACCGTTAGACTTATTGGAGTTATGTGGGATAGCCAAAGATTCCACGCCGGCTTCCCGCATTGTATCCATCCAGTCCCACAGGTCTTCGACGTTAAGAGAATGCATACGTGAAAATGGTACTTCAGGCATGCGGTCACTACTTTCGAAGATCACGTTGCGGTGCAGGCTACCATTATCATCTGCTGTGATTGAGTACTCATAAGCAACGAAGGTGGTAAAGTTGCCAGGATCGTTGTGTTGATCTGCAGCTTCAATGGAGTCCGCCCACGCGCTGCGGGTGATAGCCAAAGGCTCTTCAGGGTCGAGTGTCCCATCGACAATGGCTGCAGCTATTCCCCGTGCCACCGCGAAACTTCTCATTCGGTCCAGTGTACTCCAACGATCCATATTATCTGGCGCATTCAGATCATGCAGAACTTCCGCAAAAGGATACTTGGAAAAATCACTAGTGGTATCAGCAGCAACCGGGGAAACGCCCATAAAAAAACCATGATCGGTTACACCATAAAAATCCAGTGGCTCGCGGAGCTGCAGCTCAAAGCCTGCGGGATGTTTGATCGCTTCGCCCTTGGCAAAGCGATAAGCATCAGAAGGTGAGGCCAATGTGCCGAAGGCATAGGCATCAAACGAGTATTTTGTATGCACGTGCAGATCGCCGAAGTAGGCGTTGCGTTCCGGGTTGCGATGTCGATTGGCGGCTGGCTGTTCTTCGACGGCTGGATCGCTATCTGATCGTCGATCAATAATCGTATGCTCGGTTGCAAATACAGGTTGCCTGATTGCCGAACGCTGCCCTTGCGTCTGCTGATTATTGCCACCACAACCAGCGAGCAATAATCCTGCAAGGGTATAAACAAAAATACTGGTTCCTCGTAACATCTTTCTGCTCCTGCCTCTTTTTTATCGGCAAGCCGAAACAGACCTGACCCGCCAAAAAATCATTTGGTTCTGTTTGGTTTTACGACAATATTTAACGTTATGATAAGTTTGACTGTCATAATGATAACTGTAGAATAGACACATCGCAAGCCATACGTAGGGATGAGTTGAATCCATGATCAGTACAATAAAAGAAAGCCAAACAAAGAAAGGGACAAAACCAAAGCGAAGTCGGGCTGAAACCGAACAGCGACTCATTGACGTCGCCCTTGAACTCATTCGCAAAAATGGCGTGCTGGCGGGGCTCAATCTGCGTCAAGTCGCTGAGGTCGCTGGCGTCAACCGCGGCAATATCTACCATTATTTCGGTTCAAGACAGGAGCTCCTTCGCGCTGCAATCAATAGGCAGTTCGACGCATTCGTTAACTCTCTTACGAAGAGCAAAGCGCGGGCGCGATTGGTCGCACGACGGCTTCGGGCTTTTCGCTTGCACGACAGCAATGACACCAATGACAGTATGCTACGTGCCCTGCTCGTGCTTGATGGGGATGATACGGTTGATCCAATTCCACTGTACGAGGAGCAACTTAGCCAACTACGGCAGGACGTGATCGATGGAGACATTGATCGAGGTCATGATCTTGATGCACTACAGGTAGCACTCTCTGCTTTTCTACGCGGCTATAGAATCTTCCGCTTACCCTACGCGAAGCGCGTCGGGATCAAGCCCAAAGAACTCGATGATCGTATTGCCAAGATCCTGCGCACTTGGCTCGAAGCAATGGCGCAACCACCCAAAGACAGCCGATAATTTGCGCTTCCGACAATGCGCACTTGTTAGCCCCCAGTTACATCCAATCAACTTTTGGGTCGTGTTCGAACGTACACAACAAACGGGATCAACAGCACCATCGTCAGCAGCGCTATCAATATTGCCGCGCCATTTTGCTCACGAAGCATGTTGATGACCAGTTGACGTGTCCGGCTGTAGCCAGGCGGGATTGGCTCGACTCCGTTCTCTTCCTCGAATAGGGCATAATCGACAAGCATTGTCTGCAAGCGATCCGGCATCTCGGCTTTTAGGTCCTCTACCTCGCCAGGATCTCTGACAATATTGTAAAGCCGCCACTCACCATCACCCAATGGCTGCAAATTCCGGACAAGCTTGTAGTTACCTCGAAACAGAGCCGAATGCCCGGTCAGTTCGTACCCCACGGTATCCGTTTCTTCATAAACCCCTTCGACTTCTCCACGCAAAATCGGTGAGAGATCCTTCCCAGTAATCGGCAGCACCGGCTTGCCTGGTACCCCCCCACTTCACTATTTGGGGACTCCTGCTATTACTGGTATTACTAGTGTGGACCGGTAAAGCAGGTAAAAAGCTATCTATGCACGTCTGCGTGGCTCAGGCACCTGTGGGCAGCATCGGCTGACGTCACACACCTTGTAACGCGATGGTTTCCCAGCGTCGAGGCTTGGGGAGAGTCTTCGATGGCCTACCAGAATAACGATGTATCGGAGGAAGCGGCTGGTGTTAGCCGTGCCATGGACTGTTCTGCCACCCGGTTATATCTCAACTACCCCTTTTATAGGAGAGAACGATAGTTAGGGTGGTCTAATATGGGGGCATCGAAAGCTACAAACCTGCAATTGACAGGTTAGATCTCATCAGTCTATAAGCACAAAAGTGTCTCTTCATATCTAGTGCTGGTGATCCCATATGGGCTGACGACCTACAGGCGTACCTTTTGAGGGATTATCGTATTGAGTTCCGCATTATGGAATGTTTATTTAGACACCTTGCTATCTCGGGTTTCTGTCGAGAGAATAAGTCATCTTAAATCAATATGAGATCCAAAAATGAGACTCGCAAGTATTAAATTTAATTCTAAATGCAGTGTAGTTGCTGAAATTGATGAGCAATACCTGATAGATATTGAGCACCTGTTGGCCGATACCGCCCCGCCCATTATTAGCATGCTAATTTTACTAGAACAAGGAGAAGAGTTTCTAGCTAAATTACGCTCATCATTCCATACAAAAAAGTCGACACTTGATAAGGCGCTGTTAATTGATAAAAGTAAAGTAACATGGTTGCCGCCCGTCACTAGACCGGGGAAAATTTGTGGTGTGGCGATGAATAACTCAGCTAGTAATGAGCGTAAAATATCAGCCCCCTCACATCCAGCTTTCTTTTTGAAACCCGCTTCATCATTACTGGGTCACGAAGAAATCCTTGAGATCAGAAAGTACTACGGCAGCGTTCACCCTGAGCCAGAATTGGCCATTGTTATTGGCACAGAAATGAAAGACATAGATGCGGCTAACGCAATGAAATACATTGCCGGCTACAGTATTTTTAACGATATTACTGGCAACGGTATGCGTGCTGAAGATTTATTTCAATACTGGGCCATTTATGCTGACGCTAATGACAATAACAAAACAAGGCGTATCGAACAGCATCTGTCTTATGCAGGTCGTTACAAAGGAACGGATAATTTCGGTATTTTAGGCCCCTGGCTAGTCACAAAAGATGAAATACCTAACCCTGATGACTTGGCCGTGTCCTGCTCTGTCGGCGGGGAGGTAATTGCCGAAGACAGCACCCGCTACTACAATTATAAAGTCGCCGAGATACTAAGCTTTATCAGTCAATTCCAAACATTACATCCAGGCGATATAGTGTCATGTGGAACGGCATTTAAGCCTTCAGAAAATAGAAAATCAATCCACAACGCCAACTTTCAAGTTGTTGATGGTCCTATCAGCATATCCATCGAAGGTCTGGGCACACAGGATAACCCAGTAAGGGTTAGTGATAGGGCAATAGGACAATGGAAACTAAAGTGAGCGACATTCAATATTTAATTGACCGAATGGCGCTACAAGAACTGAACAGTGATTTTTTCCAATATCTTGACCACTCGGATTTTGCAAAGCTACTCGATCTATTTTGTGATGACGCCATTTATTCCCATGGCAGCCGTGTTTCTACCGGCAAACCAGAAATAGCCTCGCTGTTTAACGCCAGAGGTAAAGACAAGGCGCGAACTGTACGCCACTTATACAGCAATTTAAAAATTGAGTTCATCGATAATCATCACGCCACAGGCCAAAGCGTTTGTCTTACTTTTGGCGCTGATGCTGAAGCGCCGATCAACAGTGCAGAGCCCTATTTGGTAGCCGATTTTTCCGACAGATATAAGCGCAATTCAAATGGTCAATGGCGTATATCCTCGCGGCATATTGAGCGTATATTTGTAGCGCAAAATAACTCAGGTCCAGAGGGCATGGCGCCTACCTAATGCAACTATGGTGTAGGGGGTACCATGGAGTTAGCGTGCTTCTTAGCCGGAAATGGAAGGTGGGTAGGTTAGGGAAAAGTATAAGAGCTCTTTAACAAATTCACTGTCAACGGCTTCAAAATGTCTACTGTTTTGTCTACTTCAAAGGCTTGGAAGTCTTCAAAGACCCTGGGTACGCAGGTGACCATCGGCTCCTCCCCCTATATATACACGTCCTCTAACATTTTGATCACTTTTGAACTCGGCCATTTCCGGTTAAAAAGCACCCCACCCCCGGCGCCCCCACTTCAACAGATGGGGCTCCTTGCTATTACAGGTATTACTAATGTGGACGGGTAAAGCAGGTAGAGAGCTATCTATGCACGTCTGCGTGTCTCGGGCACCTGCGGGCACGGATCGACTGGAATGCCAACGAGCAAAGTATCTCTTCGGATTTAGTATCGGTGGTCCCAAATGTTCTGATGACGGACAATCAGTCTGCTCTGAGTACTTCCTTGAAATTAAGGGAGTTTATCTCTAGGTCATCTGGCACTGGCATAGGCTGGTGAAAACGGATCTCGGCACCGATGGTCATGTATTCCCGGTCGTTGGCAATATGGATCTCTCCCAGGAATCCTGCCTTCCTGACTCGCTGCATAATGTCGTCCGCAGAAGAGTCGTAGAAAATGTTATGCGTAAAAACCCCCACTTTTGCACCGGTTTCGATAAACATCTGCGCTGCCTGTTCGGGCGATGCCAGTTTTTCTGAAACTGCCCGGACCACCGTTGGAATGGGCTCCTCTAATTCATCAAGATTGGCCACCAACGCCAAAGAAGGCGCGTAAACATTGCAGATGGTCACATCGACCGGCCTGGCAACCCTGCCGAATGTTGGCGTATAGGTAGAATCACCAGTCAATAGCACGGAATGACCTCCATATTCGAACAAATAGGCAACAGCGGGATTACCATCACCATGTTCGGCTGTAATAGCTGATATTCGAACTGTCTTATCTTCAAAGATTATCCCTTCAGTGATTTCCTTGACGATCGTCCTGATACCGATTGGTTTTACCACCGGATTCACCCTGGCCACCACATCATGAGACATGAAGGCTTGTAATCCATCAATCATTTGTATCGTGCCCGGTGGACCCCAGAAAGACATGGGGGCATTCCTCTTGGTGATGAACCACGAGGTCATCCATAGTGAAGGCAAGCCTTCGATATGATCGGAGTGCAGGTGTGTTAGAAATACGTTTCTTACTAAAGGCAAATTGATGCGACTCTCACCCATTCGCTGTAACACACCACGACCAGCGTCAAACAGGAACTTGTTTCCTGGCACTTCAACCAGTGTGGCAACGCCCAGGCGGTTTTTGGTAATCTCGGGGCCACCCGTTCCCAGGAAATGAACGACAACTTCGGCCTGTACCTGGAGTGCCAAAGCCGTTAGAACCACGACCTGCATAAAGAATTTCATTACCAGAGTATGGCACCTATGGCGCCTCTCGAGGAAGTCTTAAGAACGCGTTAACAAAGTGTCTCACGACTGTAGAAAACAAAGGTCACGCTGTCGTAGTGAAATCAATGCAGGATTGTGCAAGCGCAGTCGAGAAAGCCAATGGTTATGGGACCCAGCAATCGAGATGCAGCTTCTAGCTCAGGACCAGCTGCACCATGAATAACACCTGAAATCCCTCCACCGGCGATCAAAGTAGGATGAGCAGAGAGTATCATCACGTCAGTCTCAACCTCTAAGATATTTGATAGGAAAAGCCAAAGGTTTTTACTGAACCTAACGAGCTATATTAATCAATTGAGGTCTTTTGAGAGATTTCCTACAGGCTTAATAGCCTTATCCCAGAGACAGACATAGTTGTTATAGCGTTTCCCGTCGAAGCATATGAGGCCAAATTGGGCTAGATACTATATTTTTTTGTGGTTTCTTGCATTATAGATTCTTCGATTGTTTAATGGAAAAAACAGATAAAGATTAGTGCTCCTATGAATAATCGACTATACCTTGCTTTCACTTTTATTTTTATTTTTATTATGAGTTGTTCTGAGGGGAAAAATGATCCTGTATTAACTGCAATCGACGCTGCTCCTGACCACTACAAAGTTGAGTTTGAGAATGAGCATGTGAGAGTGATTAGAGTAAAGTATGGCCCAGGTGAAAAGTCTGTCATGCACTCTCATGAACCTTTCGTAGGAGTAGCTCTCACTGGAGGGGAAAGCGTCTTTGAAACATTAGATGGAAAATCAGAAACGAGAGTAAGTTCGTCAGGAGATATAATTGATGGCGATCTGACACCTCACTCAGTCACTAGCATTTCTGAGTTAAATCAGGAAAGCATTTTTGTAGAAATTAAAAACCCATATCCGTCAAAGGATGTCGCTGTACCTAATGCCGTTGATGTAGCTCCTGATAATGTGATAGTAGAGCTTGAAAAGCCTGGCATACGAATAATACGCTCAAAAAGCCCTGCTGGAAATGAAACTCCCATGCACTCTCATCGGGCTGGCATTTCTGTTGCTTTAACGGATATGCGGGTTGCTACTACTACCCCTTCTGGAGAAGTTGCTGAGGTAACCCGACTTGCCGGGAATGTTGTCTGGGCTGAAGAGCGAGTTCATAGCGGAAAAAATCTCGGGGATACGCCTACAGAGATGGTGCTTTTTGAGCTACTATGAATCTCCGTGTGTACATTGTCAGACCTTATGGGACCAATGACACTAGATTTTAGGCGTCACTTTTCTGCATTGGGTAGCTCCAGTCTGTCCGTCGTCAAACAAATGGAACAGATGAGCATCTCATTTAAGGGCGTGTTCTGCTGGTTTCTGTTTCATCTCAACTCCTCACGTTAGGATGAACAAAACTCTATTTTAAACCAGTGCTATATCTGTTCCATAGGTGCTGACGGGGTACAGCGCAACACACCTTGTTGTTTGTTTCTCTCTCAACACGGCAATCGGACAACTATCCCACATTTAGAATGTATAAACTCCCCATAATACTATCTCTATATTACCTTTTGATATTAAAGGGTAAAGATTATGAACCTTAGGGAATACATCGTTGTTTGAAGCGACGTTTAATAATCTGGTTATCAACTTCGAGGTTCAAGAATGGGGAAATTAATTGTTGCTATCATATCCTTACTGATCAGTTTTGCTGTATTTGCGGGTCATCATGAAAGTAATGCGAATGTTCTTCCAAACTCGCAGTTGGATTTTCCACGATCACCGCCATCCGGATTTGTCCCACCGCCACTTCATCCCAAAGGTGTAGTCCTAGAGACTCGTAAGTTGGGCGATGGGATTTACGCTTTGATGGCGAATACGCCATTCAATGACAACGCTGGTTTCATAGTAGGAAAAGATGCGGTGCTGGTTATTGATTCACATTTCAATGGCAGTATGGGTCTACAGATCATAAACGCCGTGAAGCGCGTGACCGATCTACCCATAAAATATTTGTTAAACACGAATGCTTTTGGTGATCATGTTTTTGGGAATTATGTTTTCCCTGAAGATACTCAGATTATCGCCCATCAAAGCACAGTAGATTCACTCAAGCTATCGAGTGTTGAGGGAATATCTCAAACCATGGCTAGAACAGTGGGCGGCGATCTATCAGTTTTTAGAGACGTTAAGCTACGCGTTCCTGATGTTGGTTTTAAACAGAAATGGGAGACTGATCTTGGAGATAAAGTTGTCGAGATGTATTGGTTCGGAAGTGGAATGTCGCCTCATGACAGTGTTGTATACCTGCCGGACGCAAAGATCGCATGGACCGCAAATCTAATTTTTGGCGATGGGAGTATCCCGTGGGCGCGTTCTGGCGAGATAGCGGAATATCGTAGAACTCTTGTTAAGCTTTCTAACATGATTCAGCCTATTACGATCGTCTCAGGTCATGGTGAGATAGTCAGTGGAGAAATGGTCATGAGATATATTGAATATTTAAGCCAAACAATAAAAATTGCGGAAAGAGCTGTCGTTGACAAAATACCAATGAATGACCTTGTAGCTGGAGCTCTAGTTCCTTCAGCTTATCCAATTCGTCCGGCTCTAGAAAAGCTTATGACCGGATTCCATCGTTGGAATCTCAGAGTCGCCTACGAAGAAGCACTAATCGACTAAAAAAAATCCAAGTTAATTTCAGTTCCATTAGTCGATTGATACTAACTCATTCGTATACAACCTAGTCGCTAGCTGCCACAAATCAAGAAAAATAGAATGGATAAGGAGCACTAATTTTCAGCCAAATCCGCAGTATCAGTATATACCTGTAAAACTGAAGTTATTATCCCATATACCCATCGACTGGAGTAAATTAAAATTTAGGGAGTATAATTGTTTACGTTATTACAACCCGAGATAAGCTGAAGCTATAGAGTATTGAGGAGATTCATGTGGCTCGTCTAGTACTGTTAATGATTCTGGGTGCATCACTAATCGCGTGTGAAAAAATGCTGCCTGCATCATGTTTAGGGTCTCTTCCTGAGCAAAAAGCTTTGGCACAAAAGCTTTGCAAAGATTTACGTCAAAATCTACTTGATTCACCTGCTGCTCTTGAGGTGATAATCTCCAGAGAGTTTAATTCCAAGGATGGGTTTAACATTGTAGAAAGCGTTAGAGCCACTCCGAGCAACTGCCTCAACATAGTAAAAAAGCAATGTGAGTTAATTGAACTTCGAAATGGCGTCGGTTACTAGGGCAACTGCCCCAACTTTGTTCAAAACGAAAAAAATGAGTATATTATTGAGAAGGTGCTAAGAGGCCGGTGCCATGAACACACAAGCCCATAGTAGTAAATCACGCTGGACCTTTTTATTGACCCTTTGCTCCGTCTTAATCTTACCAGGCTGCTCCGATCCGAAACCTGATGGCCATGCTTATGTCATGAACAGCCTTGGAATTACCCTACCTGCGTCTGGTATAGACATTACCTATCTCCCCTACAATACTCGGGCAGAATTTTTTCACGAGCCCCTATCTGAAGCCTACACTTATGCAACAACCGGGCTGAATGCCGCCCTGCAACCGCTATGCGCGGAGGCGAACGAAATAATCGCCCAGAAAATGGACGAATTAGACCTGGTCAGACAGCAATTACTGCAATCAGGAAACCTCCCTGATACCGCTGATGCCTGCCTGAACATGTGTACCTCACGAATCAGTTTTTAAGAACAACGAGAGAATGACCGGAAAACGCTGAATCAAACACTCATGGTACTAGATCAACAAATCGCTGCTGCCAAGCAAAAAAATAGAGAATTTTCGGGCATCACGCGCCGAGAAATCGGGACAACTTGGAAAACGGCTAGCAATGCTTAGGCCAGCACGAACTCGCGCATTAAACACAAAGGCTGATCAACTGCTCGTAAGGGAAATAGAAAAAATCAGAATTAAACTTGGGACCGGCAGGCTGCGATCTGATTCTTATGGAGGAACGAGAATATCTGTTGAACTGCAAAATAATACTGAGTTTGCTCTTAGGCCTGGGTACGATTTTCAAAGTAACATAACCATAAAAGCAGCAGGCTTTTATAAAGGCGTTATAATTAAGAACTATAGTTTTGACGTCCCTTCTTACTCTAGCCGAGGGAGCAGAAAAGACTCGCTCGGATTTGATAAAAGGTACTTGGTAGGCCCCGGCGAGACAGTTCCCGGGGGAGAAAGTATTTATTCTTCGGTTGAAGGCTTAGATATGGGCACCCCTACTGGACGGCTCCTGGCGCAGGAAAGAAGCTGGAAGCCCAATAGCGAGGGTTACGTGTTACCCGATGAAATACGAATCGTGAACTTTCCTGAGACGGCATTTGTCATACCAGACGAAACAGGTCAACGGCAAGGCGCCAGCATCGTCTATAGTCCCAAACCGGTAGATTTCAAACAACAAGCTGCTGCTCAGGGCTTACCCCAAGACAGCGAGATCGCAAGAATATCAAAACAGCTCAGCAATCAGTCCTATCCCGAAGATAAGAAAATTGCTGCGTTAGAGGGTGAGATTTCGCTGCACCACGCGGACAAAAAATCGGCAACGAACGCATTCAATGCCAGTAGTGTGGCCCAAAGTATTAACGCACTTGTTGAATCCGAATCGCTTTGCCGTACAGCGAGAGATCAAATGAACGAGCTTGATCAATGGGGCAAGCTCCTTTCAGAGCAACAAAGCAACTTAGCTTCCTGTGGCACTGAGAATGTGAACACCGGGGCTATTTACCGGGCAATCTATTCTGTTAATAGAGAATATGATGAGGGAATTGAATTACCAAACATCCAAGAAAAGTACGCCGCAAAAGCAAAACAGTTGATATGGGCGAAATTAGCAACCGAGGCCCAATTTGGAAGTCGGTCAAATATAGATGGTGCCTTCAACATTGATGAATCCATAGACCAAGAGCAATCCTTGGTATTTGCCACATGGGCCAGTAGTCTGGGTGATCTATTTTGGATGCAACCGCTAAGTATACTGGGCACTAATAAGGACCTAAATCATCACCTTGCTAGACAGGGGCCCATTGACGAGTATTTTGATGACGTAGTTGCCAGGTCCTGCTCAGGCTGTTCTTTAGAAGCGTTTTCTACGAGGATCAGCAACGCTGGGTTAGCCGCTCCTAATCCAAATCAGTTAGCAGGCCTATTTTCTCTGAACGAAATGAGACCTGCGCGGCAATTAGAAATGCTTGAAACAATGGATTCAGGAACAGGACTGGCTGAGACTAATGAAGTTCAAGTAGCAACCGCGCCCGAACAGGCTTGCAAGATATAGCAGGTCTGTCCAGCAGATCAACGAAAACGGCGGGGGTATAAATGGGGATGCAGATCGGAAGTGGATAAATTATATCTATGTATTTCAAATGCTTAGTGGTTATCCACCGATCCTAATCCCTCCGCCATATAATTACTGTCAGTTATTGATTATAAAGAAATTATTCTTTTACGCTCCAAACCATATATATTCTTGTACCATATCTTGTACCACCACAATTCAAGTTCTAAATGAGTTTTAAGCCTTTAATAAGCACCATCATCGCTAAAGCCCCCTGAGCGGGAGCCCATACCCCCCTATATATGCACGTCCTCAAACATTTTGAGGGTGTTTTGAGTTGTAAAGTAGTCATGAAACCACAGGCTCTGTCAGACTTGGAAAGCTGTAATGCCTTAGTCATTGAATACACAATTCAATGCTTCAGCAATCAAAATAGCTGAACCACCATCGTCAAAATGACCCAGATGATTAATCCGAACCGCATTAGCTCCCAATTTTGCTGCTCTATTTCTTATTTGAATCATAGCGCTCGCCGTTCCATATCCAGTGACTTCTCTAACAAATTTACAATCGTAATCACTTTGTGTATCTATCACCCGAACAGCCATACCTTCTTCTGTGGCTGAGACCACGCAGCCAGTTAACAAGAATACAAACAAAGCAATTGTTACTATTTTCATAAACCCTCCTAACCTACAAAGACTTCCACAAGGTATAATACCATCTCCATCTCCATCTCCATCTCCATCTCCATCTCCATCTCCATCCAATCTGCTCGAACCACAGGAAATTAAAAAGCACATAGCTTCTTCACAGCTTCTCATCTCACCACAGTAACGCTTTGAACCACCGCTAGCATTATTTCTACTGTTACTCCCAGCCTTTGAAGTTACAGCACTACTTACACGAACGCCTCTACGCCAATCCCAGGGTGCTACAACATTGGAATCAGCCCACAGGCCCATACCAGCTGTGCTTGCCTTACTTTCATCATCAAGCAGGGTTTTGCCCGTTATATACTGCCTGTATACCCAAGCATGACCTCCAGCCACTAAAGCCCTATTACCATCAACGCCATCAATATAGATCGTAGCAACTGGACCCCGTCAGCACCATGTGGAGCAATTAGCCTTGACGCCACACCGATGGCATCTTAAGTATCGAATACTGGATCAGCCTCAGGTAGGATCAATAGCTCAATGCCAGGGTGGCTGGTGATTTAATGGAGCCTGTCCTGCTGCGGATGACAATGCCTCCTACGCAGTAAACATGGCACTTAACGCAGGTCCTATAAGGAAAACCTATGTCTGACGAAATTCGCACAGAAAGTCTTGCATTCCTAAGGTACGCATTAGAACGGGTGGTGCTTGCTGCAGGCGGTTCTGCTGAACACGCAGGGTACATCGCAGAAGCAATCTCTTTTGCCCACATACAGGGAAAACTCAATCAGGGTTTAGGGGTCTACGAAGTTATCGACCTTGCCCTGAAGCTCGGCGTACTCGACATGTCCACTACGCCTGAAGTCATCAACGAGGGGCCTGCTTGGGCGGTCATCGATGGTCATCGATCTTCTGGCTACTATGCGCTTAACGTGATGGCAGATATCGCTATCGAGAAAGCCCGCACCAGCGGAATCGCGATTGTTTATGGCGGTAATCACAACGATGCCGGTAGTTTTGCATCCTACGTCTACAAAGCCTATGAGCAGGACATGGTGGCGATGGCCTCCAACAACACACCGCCGCTCGCGGCTCCATTTGGCGGTATGGAGAATTACCTCTCTTGCCCGCCTTTTGACGCCATCGTACCGTCCGGATCTGAGCCACCAATCTGGGCATCACTCAAGTTTGCAGAATTTTATGACGCTGACATTTCTGAGGCGGTTCTACACGATAAGCCCATGAACGGTAAATGGCTAATTGATCCAAAATCAGGCGAATTAAGCGACAACGCAGAACCCTATGCGCTACCCTACGAAGGATACGGCCGCGTCTGGGGGTATTCTTGTGGCGGGCAAATAGAGACTCCTCGCACCTACGCACTCAACCTTTGGAACGAAGGCATGACCGCAATCGCCAACCCCATTGGTGTGCCCGTACACCAGATATCTGACACCGAGGGATTCCAGGCAGCTTTAGACGGCAAGGCTAAAGCGACCACAACCGTTGGTGGCAGTTATTACCTATGCATTAATCCCGGCGTGTTTGGTCCAATTGAGGCAGTGAAAGCCAAATCAGACGATTTTGTCAGCACCGTCCGCAAATCAAAAACGAGACCCGGTCATCGAATCCGTATACCGGGAGAAACCGCCTATAACAACCTCGCTGAAAACAATCAGACCATCGAAGTGCTGATCAATCACTGGCGGCCTTTTTTCGAAAACATCGCCAGTCAATATGGTTTGAGCGAGGCCTCGATCCGTTCGGATTTTGAGGCTCTCAACCAGTGATAAGAAAATTTACCCGCTCGGAGGGTGTCGTATGAATCCAAAAGAACTGCAAAGGCTCCCTTCGGACTGTACCGCTGACGACATTACTGAGGTGAATGAGCGTGACGGCGGAGTAATCGTCGACGGTTGGCTGAGCCCTGGATTGCTCCAGCAGTTAAATACAGAACTTGAGCCGTGGCTGGCCCGGCACCAGGGAACTGACTCCGGCTCTGCTGCTTCAGATAGTTTTCTTGGCAAGAAAACCCGGCGTCTACAGGGTCTTACGGTCAAAGCCCCGACTTTTGTCAAGATCATGATTGATGACAGGATTATGGGTTTTGCTGAAAGGGTGCTTGCGCCTATCGGACCTTCGATCATCCTGAACAATGGCGAGATCATCGATATTGGACCCGGCGAATCAGCGCAGCCCATGCACCGCGATGATGACGCCTGGAATTTTGCGAATGCAGCAGACCCGTTGATGATCAATACAATCGCCGCACTGGTCGACATTACCCCAGACATGGGTGCAACGCTTGTTGTGCCAGGGAGCCATCGCTGGGAGCCTAACCGGCTGGCGACCGAGGATGAGATCGTAAGCTGTGACCTCCCCGCCGGTTCCACCCTTTTTTTTCGAGGTGATACGCTGCATGCTGGCGGGGCCAACAGGTCCACTAAACGCAGACGAGCCCTGTCAACGGGCATTTGCTGCGGCTGGCTACGACCTGTAGAAAACAGCTACACCACCCTACCTATCGAGGTCGTCAATTGTCTACCGCGGCGAGCACAAGCGCTACTTGGCTATGCGCTCTACGATGCATCGAAAGTGGGCGGCGGCTATCTTGGCTATCATGATATGGGCGATCCCATGAAATTATTTACCTGAGGCAGGCGCACCCTAACCTAAATCGCCTTGGTTCACTTGTAGGGGTGTGTATAGGCCTGAACGGCAATCATCAACCCGCCCCCAACTAAAAGGAGAATACCCATCGCGCCTAGAGCAGGGCCGTCAATCGATTTGAGATAGCCAAACAATCCGGGCCCACCTATCGCGCCAAGGGTAAGCACAAACGACATCAGGCTGGAAACTTTACCGTTATAGTCAACATCAGCGACAACCGCCAACATGTAGCTGATCGAAAAATAGAAAGCCAGCGGTAGTAAAAACAGCGCTGAAGCATACTTGGCCTCCGAGATTTCTCCTCGTAAAAACAACAGGCAAAACACGGTCACAATTGAAGCCGCGGCAATTGCGAGGCGTCGATCCAGGCGCTCACCAATAAAAGCAACACACAACGGACCGACACCTGATGTCACGAGTCCTATCGCAATCCAGCGCCTGGTGAAAGATGGGTCAAGGCTACTATCATTTGCAATACGTTCAAGAAATGCCCAGATACCTGCGAAGCCCGCAAAGTTGATCAACAAACCAGCAAGTGCAACTAATCCCCACTGCAGATTACCTTTGCTGCCTGCCTGACGCCGCAGGGGATTATCGTGTTGCCATAGATTGTTCGGGACCAGCAGTATCGAAGACGAGCCGATTATCACCACAAATAAAATGCCTAGGAAAAGATCTGCATAGACACTGCCAAGCAGAAAGGTGCTCGTCAAAAGGAACAGCATGGCAGCTGGTACAAGTTGTTCGGCGGTCAACTTGATGGCAAACACGCGATCAGTGTTACGCATTTCAGAAGCAATCGTGAAGCTGATCGGAAACAGCAAACCTGCACCTGCGCCGACCAGGGCAAAACTCACCTGCGCCACACTGAAGGATTCAGCAAATAGGCAGGAAACGAGGCCGATAATCATTGCCATAAAGCCTATTATCAGCAGCTTGCTCCAACTGAACCTGCGTATCCACAATCCCGATGTCGATGTGATCACAGCATATGCAGCAAAATAGGCCGTTGCAGCAAAGCCGGTTTGCATATCGTCGAGGACAAACTTTTCAGCCAGCACGCCGGATATTACCGGCAGGAGAGCAAAGACCAGGACCGCCACAGTGCCAATTGCAGCGACGGCGAAGGTTGTGCGCATGTGCCTGATGTCTTCCAAACAAGCTCCTGAAAGTAACGGATACCGCATCAGTGTATCGCATTGGCGTATTTGCCCATACCCCGGCTAACTCCCGGCAACCCGGCGCAAACCCGCTATCACATGAGAGGCCCCGCACCCTGTGAGGTGAAGCGTCTACTCTTAAGGCTGTGATAGACTGATCGACCGAGGGGAAAATTCAGTGGACTGCCTTTATGTCAGAACCTTTATTGTTTACGCGTGAAGATGCCATCGCCATCGTCTCGATTAACGATGCACCTTATAATCGTATGTCTTTGGAATTTATGGATGAACTTGAGGTTCTGGTCGATGAAATTGCTGAGAATGGCAGCATTCGAGCGGTTGTGATAACCAGTGAAGGTGTTGATAATTTTTCGGTGGGAATGAACTTGAAACAGCTACCCGAAGGTATCAAGCAAAAAGGCAGTGCAGACGCCGTTTTCGATCAACGCTTAAATGTGATCTCAAAAATCGAGAATATGGGTAAACCATGGATAGCCACATTATTCGGTTACTGCCTGGGTGGGGGCCTCGAATTACCATTGGGCTGCCACTTCAGGCTGGCGGCCGAAGAAAATGCCCAAATTGGACTACCTGAGATGGATCTTGGCGCTGCACCTGCCTGGGGCGGCAGCGCACGCCTTTCCAGATGCGTTGGAAGTCACCATGCACTTGACATGATTTTACGCGCCAAGAAGATATCTGGACCAGAGGCTTATCGCATTGGCCTTGTACATGAAGTATGGCCAGTTCAAGAATTAAAAACCAGGGCCGTTGCACTGGCTCACGAACTGGCCGGGCAACCCGCAGGGGCTGTACGCAGTATGCTAAAGGTTATTGTTGGTTCAGAAGATAAATCTCTGGACCAATTGCTAATCGCCGAACGTGCAGCAATAAAGGAAAACCAGGGCACTGCAGATGCCAAAGAAGGCATGATGGCTTTCATGCAGAAGCGCGCACCCGTCTTTAATCAAAGCTAAATACTGGCCCGCCAATTCCCAGGCCGGTTAAGCTGAAAACGGCGGGATAAGCCTGGCATTAGCGGCCAATTTAACAGGCACAACCATTCGGGTACACAACAAAACTCATCTCTCACAGCAGTACCAGCCATTGCAGGTTCCACCCGGTGTGTCCGTTAATCCAGGGTCATAAATCCATCTTTGTTTACCCAGTGTTTAAATGAAGCGCGTTGCATATGATTACTTACATAACGGGCGATATTCGGGTGGTTTTCCTCTGGCAAGGTCTCCCCTGAGTACATCATCTGGATAAACTGGCAGGTAATAGCGATATCTGCAATGCTAAATTGGTCCCCAACAAGATACGGTTTGCTACCGAGTTCAACCTCGAGATAGTCAAATATTCCTGGCTGAATATCGGTCAGGATCCTGCTGATAACCGCTTCATCCGGTTCACGCTTCATCATGCGGACGGCGATGCGGTTGAAGAACAAAGCACTGGTTGCCTTTGGTAGCTCGTTATCAGCCCAATCTTCAAACCAAAGGGCTCTGCCATAGTCGCCATCGCCGGCAGGATAAAGGGGCGTCCCGGGGAAGCGTTTTTCGAGATAACCACAGATCGCTGAAGAGTCAGGAATAGCCAGGTCACCGTCGGTGAGGGCGGGTATCTTGCCAAGTGGTGATATCTTGAGATGAGATTCCGGCGGTGGAAATGGACTGATCGGGTTCAACTCGAACTCAACTCCCTTTTCTGTCAGACAAACAAGCGTTTTACGAACAAAGGGGGATATATTCGAGCCATGGATAGTAATCATTGGCATTCCTTTCTGTTAAACATATTTATCTACCGAATGGGCTATAGGACCTCGCCGTATTCGTTAGGCAGCCGTCTTTCTATTACCTTGTCTTGTCTCGTCTTGCCGCCGGCCACAATGCATGGATTGCAAACCTTAACGACCGCGCTTTAAGCAGGGAAAGTGCTACCGCGCATCTCTGCGATCGCCGCGCTAACCTCAACAGTTTGCTTACCAAACCCCGGCAGATAGCCCAGTATTACGCGAAGCTGGCTAATCGAGTGTTAATGGATTTTTCAGCTTCACTCATAATGCGGTTGATCAATTCCTGGCAACTAGGAATGTCATGAATCAACCCGGCAACCATGCCACAACTCCAGGCGCCTGCATCCATCGTACCTTCCTGCATAATCCTGGGATAAACCCCGCCCACAAACTGGGCGATATCTCCAATCTCCAGCTGATCGCCTTTTTCCTTTTCAACTTCGATCAACTGCTCCACTGCTGTATTAACCAGCACTCGTTCGGTATTTCGCAGAGAACGCATCACTAATCGAGTATCCAGTTCACTGGCATTAACAATCGCATCTTTCACATTCTGGTGAACAGGTGCTTCTGCCGTTGCAATAAATCGGGTCCCCATATTGATACCGTCAGCACCCAGGGCAAGTGCAGCTACCAGTTGTTTAGCATTGCCAATACCACCAGACGCGACAAATGGGATAGTTAATTCTTCCGCTGCACGAGGTAATAGAATCATATTGGGGATATCGTCTTCACCTGGATGACCACCACATTCAAATCCATCCACACTGACGGCATCACAGCCAATTCGCTCAGCCTTCAAAGAATGGCGGACAGAAGTACACTTGTGAATGACCTTGATGTCATTTGATTTGAAGGTCTCCATATATACCTCCGGACTACGACCGGCAGTTTCGACGATCTTTACACCACCTTCAATAATGGCCTTTATGTAACCGGGATAATCTGGCGAGGCAAAACCCGGCAGGAAAGTCAGATTGACGCCAAACGGTTTATCCGTCATCTCTTTGCATTTGGCAATTTCATTGGCCAGGTCGGCAGGTGTCGGCTGAGTCAGACCTGTAATGATACCCAGGCCACCCGCATTGGACACCGCACTTGCCAATTCAGCCAGACCAACAAAGTGCATGCCGCCCTGGATAATAGGATGCTCAATGTCAAATAACTCGGTAATTCTGGTTCTCATAATGGGTTCCTCATCGATACCAATAGCGTTCAGTAAAGGGCTGCAACCTTACCTGCATCAAAGGGTTTAGTCTACTGGTGCGGCCTAGTCAACGAGCGCTAACGAGTGGACGGTTAGCTCGCATCCGGGTGAGTTGCAGGCGACCCGGATACGTCAGCCCACTTCAGATCCACGGTCTGCTATTCGACATGTCTGGCTACTGGCTTGGTTTTATTGTTTCTGGGGCTGGTATTGATAATAGTCTGTTACTGGCAACATGATGTGGTCATAGCCGGTTCCCTTGAGCATGACGTAGGGTCCACCCGTATTAAAATCTGTCGTAACATTGGCAATGCTGGAGACTTCTTTTGGCATGATCATAAAATGAGGTCCAGATTCTATCCAGTGCTCGGGATTTGCGTCGTCCTTATTTAAAACGCCTGCTACAAAATTGTCTTCTCCTACATCGCCGTGGAGCATCCACATATAGCCGTCTCTTTCTAATTGAGGTTTCTTTCCCATCATATAGGCACTCATCCAGGCGGCACCGGCTTCATCGAAACAGGCTGGCATAGCTTTATGGGCTGTTTCCCATCCTGATGCTGGGAAAGGTCTTGGGTTGCCTGCTTGACAAGTCCAGCCATTGCTACCCTTGCGGAGAACGCTGCCATCACCGCCGATGATAGTTGCATTCTTACTGAGAAATGCTGGTGCGGCCGAACTATAAGCCCAGATCTGCCAGGCCGAGCCACTATGAGGGCCCGTTGGTTCATCGCCGGCAGAGGCCATGTAAGCTGGCAGCAGCATTAACAGTCCAATTACATTAATTTTTAACATGAACAGCTCCATTTTGGGTTAGTTTCTGGGTTAGACCGTGCTGGCATGCAAGACAGTCGGCAAAACCTATTGAGCGGGATATCAACATTTAAAACATACTATCATCTAGCGTATTATTTTCAATTCGGAGATATTTAGCTACTAGGAATTTCGAGCCGTAATTGACCTTCACTTCAAAGGTAAACCATCCGACTGAATACTAAGACCAAAAAATCGCACCTAACTGAACCTCGGCGAATCTAGGCAGCGTCAACTGACCTGGCAAGAACAGCGCCACCCGGAATCCTATTCACTGCCCGTACACGGGTTGATTGCTATACGTTTGTTTGTAATATTACTCCTTCGCGCGAGGCAGGATTTATGCCCGTGAAAATGAACATCCGGTATACCTGCCGATGGTTCGAACAACTAAATTCCAATATAGCGGGCCGGTATTTAACCAGGCCCTGAACGCATAACCCGGAGGCAATACCGTGAAATCGGATAAAAGGGCCAATCTTCATTTTGACAGCAGGGCGGTCTATTTGCCGCCAGACGAAGCCAGCAAGTCAATCAACCCCCCTATCTTTATGTCTTCGAGTTTTCAGTACGATGCTGACATCTATCAACAGGTGATCGATGGAGAGCGCAAGGCGGTCAACATTTACGGCCGCTGCGGCAATCCATCGGAGTATCAGTTTGAAGAACAGATGATGATGATTGAGGGAGCCGATGCATGCCTTGCGACCGCGTCTGGCATGGCCGCAATCTCGGTTACGCTGCTCGGCCTGTTGAAAGGCGGTGACCACGTCGTCTGTGACTGGACAACCTACAGTTCAACCCATGAGATGCTGGACCACCGCTACACCGACTACTCCATTGAAACCACATTCGTTGATACAGCCGACGCGGCAGCTGTCCGGGCAGCAATACGTCCGAACACGAAAGTTATCTACTTCGAAACGATCGCTAACCCGACCATGAAGGTCTCAGCCATTCCGCCACTGGTGGAGATCGCCACCCAGAGCGGCGCAATCCTGGTATGTGACAACACTTTCGCCAGTCCCTATGTTGCCAGACCGCTGGAATGGGGCGTGGATATCGTTGTCGAAAGTGCGACCAAGTTCATCGGTGGCCACAGCGATGCTCTTGGCGGCGCCATCTGCATGAAGTCAGACCGGTTGCCGGATGATTTCTTGGAACAGATTCGCTGGAACACGATGGTAAAACTGGGTTCGCCGCTGGCACCATTCAACGCGTGGTTGCTGCTACGCGGCATACAAACACTCAGCGTTCGCGTGCAGCGGCAGTGCCAATCCACCGCAAAGCTTGCCACCTACTTCGAATCGCATCCTGCCATCGGCAAGGTGTGGTATCCCGGCCTGTCATCACATCCGCAACACGAGATTGCAAAAGCCCAGATGCCGGAATTCGGCGGCATGCTGACCTTCGAAGTCAGTGATGCTGATGCAGCGCTAAGGGTGCTGGACAACCTGGAACTCGCCTGTTTTGCCGCCAGTCTCGGTGGTGTGCGCACAACAACACAGATCCCGGCATCGATGGCATTCCTGGACGTACCGGAACAACAACGCCAAGCGATGAACATTGCCGATGGCATGATTCGTGTTTCCACGGGACTCGAAGACGTGGATGACCTGATTGCCGATTTTGACGCGGCACTGACAAAAATATGAGCGCAGTGGGTCAACCAGGACAATATCTGTGCAATTAAATAAATCACTCAGCTTCTGGGACGTTTTCGCCATCGCGCTCGGCCAGGTCATCGGCTCGGGCATTATGGTGCTCATTGGAATCGGTATTGAGTTCACCGCTTACGCGATTCCATTCGCCTTCGTGCTCTCGGCCTGCCTGTCGATCATCAAGCAACTTCCCATTGCATTCATGGGCTCGGCAATGCCGGCGACTGGCGGACTGTACGTGTACTGCAAGCGAATTCTCGGCCCGCAGATCGGGTTCTTCTACCTCGCCATTCTCCTGGTTACACATATCCTGATTGCACTGTTTGCCCTTGGTTTTGCATCCTACGCGGTGGCGCTCGTACCCAGCCTTAATATTCGAGCCATGGCTATTGGTATCCTGCTGCTCTTCTATTTCGTTAACCTGTTTGGTGTTAAACAGGCGGCAGCCGTGCAGAAAATCATGATCGTGTTTCTGCTCTTTGGCCTTTCGTCGCTGATCTTCTTTGGCATCCTGGAGGTCGATTACGCGAGGTTCACGCAGAGCCAAGGCCTGTTCCCGAATGGCTGGTACGGTTTTGGCCTTGCCTGCGTTGTGCTGTCCTTTTCGACTGGTGGGGCCCAGTACATATCGGAGTTGGGCGGTGAGATGAAAAATCCGCACCGCGACCTGCCCCGCGCGATTATCTACAGCACGGTACTCGCGGCGGTCTTTTTTGCCCTGGTATCAATCGTCGCGGTGGGCATTCTGCCGGTCGAACAGACTGCCGGAAAACCCTTGTCGGAAGTCGCTAAAGCGATCCTGCCAGCAACGGTTTACACCGCATTTATCGTTGGTGCTGGTTTGTTTGCACTGGCCACCAGTATCAATGCTACTTTCTCCTGGGCAACAAAATCAGTGCTGATCGCCTGCGAAGATGGCTGGCTACCGAAAGGCATTGCCGTAGTCAACAAGCGTTTCAACACACCGCATATTCTTCTAACGTTGCTGCTGCTTTTAGGCGCCGCGCCAATCATCGCAGGCAAGGATCTGCGTTACATCATCATGCTTGGTGGCGGACTGGTATTCATTTATGACCTCATTCCGCTCATCGCAGCTATGAATTTCGCAAAGCGACTGCCAGAGGATTTTGCCAATGCGCGTATGAACTTCTCGGAGAAGTCGCTTAAAGTCATCAGTGTCATTGGCATCTGTATTCTCCTGGGACAGGGCGCGCTTTCGTTCTCAGATATCGACCTCACAGGCTGGGCCCTGGTGGCAAGTTACATTACGCTTGTGGTGATTTACATACGCATACGCTCTAAGCACAGGCAGTTGGATTCCAACATCTGACGCTGACTAATCAGCTGGAGTAGCGCCCTGCTCGACCGTACTGCATTCAAAAAGTCTTTTCGTGAGCACCGCTGTTTTCTTGAGATGGACTACCCCGGGGCGTTGAACCAAGCGCACTCGGGTGTAGTGTCAGTCACCGGACTGGGCCTTAGCATCTACCGCACTGCCCACCTGCCCGCGTTCGTCACGCCACGCCTGTTCCGGCTGCACCTGTAACCAGCCAGCGCATTCACCGTCGAAAACACCAATCTGATCGTCTCCAGAACCGTGCGGCGTATAACCCAGCAAAGCCCGCAACCGCGCGCCAAACTTCGCCGCGATATCGGGCGGTGTCTCCAAGTACTGGTTTGCTTCCTGGCGCAACCAGCCAAGCGAGTAGGTATTTATGAGCCCAAGGCGGCTGCCCTCGCTCTGGTTGGCACCGCCGCCATGCCAGGTTGAGCCCAGGTAGAACAAAGCTGAACCTTTGGGCATGATCGCTGACTCCCAGTTGGATACGTCCGGCAGATGCCAGGACCGGATAAAACGATGCGAACGCGGCACTACCCGGGTACCGCCGTTTTCACTGGTAAAATCGTTAAGCGCCCACATAACGCCAATCTGCAATTCCATGCCGGCCAGTTCCATCGGATACAGAGAATCATCCCGGTGCAGGCCCTGCGCCCCCTCGCCAGGCAGGATCTCGATGGCGGTCAGGCTGCCCACCTGGTAGGTCGCGCAGTGCGGCAACAGGATTTCATCTGCCACTGCAACCACGCTATCGTGATCAACAAGTTCGGCAGCACTCGGGGCATCGCGCATGATACTGCCAAAGCGACGGGTCCTGGTGCCATCGAAGGCGCTTTGCTTAACAAGGTTGGCCTGATCGAGCTTTGACCGCAATTCAGCAGCGACCAAATCGGTGATATCGGGCCCCGCTAATTCGGTAACGACCACCGCGCCATCGCGCCTGAGCGCGCTGACCACCTGTTCAACAGGTGCGTCAGCATACAGATAAGTAAGTGCCATGGTATTTTCCTTCCTCGAGATAGAGACTTGAAGATGCAAGCAGATGGTACCTTAGAGGAATTCGATTAGGCAACAGGGTTCCCCTATATCAAGCAATCCCTTGATCCCCTTAAGCACGCCGTTCTGGCGGGTATCGATTCAATTGAGCATCACTGGGTGGTAACGAATCGGTAGTGGCGTTAACGCTTGATGTTGTATATTCGATGAAGACGGTTCCGATAGTAAGCATTTCTTGCCCGGATATCGCTAAGTGACCTACGCCGACGCTCAGGTCATCGAATCATTATTTTTTGGACAACATGTATCATCCTGAACCTTCTCATCAGCCGGCTTTACAGGAATCGCCTATTCCCAAAGCCCTAACGTTTTCATTCAGGTGTGTCTAGATGTGATTGCAATGCGGCCAGCACGACCTCGGGCCCTGACCGTCGTTGGTAGTTTTCTGACTGGTCTATCCACAGAACCTGGCCATCACTGCTCACCAACAAGGTTGTTGGTACCGGTAATGCTTTGAACCAGCTGATTACGAAGGCCAAAGGCATCGGTCACCACCAAATCCCGATCTGACAACATTCGTGCCTGAAGACGATGCACGCCTCTCTTCTTGCGGATCACCTCCGGTTTGTCGGTGCTGATTGTGAGCACCTGCACATCTCGCTTCTCGAACTCTTCCTGAATTTCTGACCATCGCCGTAACTCGGCGACACAGTAAGGTCACCAATGCGCTCGAAAAAACTTGATAAGCACGGGCGCTCCGGCGAGGTCGGCCGATCTAAAACGATCACCCTGATCATCCAGCGCAGTAAAAACAGGAATGATGTCACCGACTCGAATAGGATTGTCCGCAACCTGTTGCGGGCTGATTTCGACCGTGAATGTGAGGAACCCTCCTATTGCGATTGCCAGTATTGCAGGTATACCACCAAACCAGCGCGGGCCGACGATCAAGGCTGCAACACCAAGACCGGCTGCTCCCAGGAAGGCGACAACAAATAACGTTCGGTCCTCGGGAATTGCCACCTGATTGGCCAGGCGAAACCAAAATGCCACTGTCAGTATGGCGGCCGTAAGGGCAACAAAACCCAGTACCGTTCCTACTTTTTTTCTGTTTGTAATCATCGTTCTAATATTACCTCTATAAAAGTCAGATTTTCGGATTAATCTATCTGCCGGAGTCAGCGGCGCTGGCCTAATTTTCCCATATTATCGTTTCGTATTCCGCATCGGGTATTCTGTCGATGGTGTAGTCGATTGGAATTTCACTTTCAGCTAAAGAGGGCCACAAAGGTTCCACCATTTGATCATCAAGCGAATAGAGCACCTTGCGTAATTCTGCCAGTTTCTCAGGATTTGATGCAGAAAGGTTTCGCTGTTCCGTTGGATCTTTGTTCAGATCGAAAAGCCAGGTTTTACCGTTTTGTTCCAGTAGCTGCAGTTTCCAACCATCTTGTTGCACGACCTTGTAGCCACCAGACCGCCAGAAGAGCGGTCTGTCTAGCGAGGGTTGCTCCGGATCAAGCGCCACCTTAAGAATGTCCATACCATCGATGATACGATCATCAGGCGGTGTTACGCCAACGGCGGCAAGTACTGTCGAGAAGATGTCGATATGAGCAACTGGCGAGCCATACTGACTGCCAGCGGCGATTCTCGCCGGCCACTTAATGAAGTACGGCGTATGAATACCGCCTTCAAATAGGGTGATTTTCCATCCACGGTAGGGCTTATTCAGATCAGGAAGACCAACGTAACCTGCACCGCCATTGTCAGAGGTAAAAATAACAATGGTATTGTCCGTCAGGCCATTCTCCTCAAGAGAGGCCAGCACTTGACCGATACCACGGTCAAGGCCGCGTATCATGCCTGCGTAGGTTCGCTCCGTATGATCTGTGATGTGACTCAAAGCCTCATAGTCTTTCTTTTCAGACTGTAACGGCGTGTGCGGCGCGTTGTAGGCCAGATACATAAAAAACGGACGATTGCGGTTAGCCGCTATCGCCTTGATGGCTTCGCGGCTGAGGTAATCGGTCACGTGTGAGTCAGGTTTAAATCGATTGCCTTTGTTGTACCTCACGCCGTATTTGAGGTTGGGCCAGAGAAACCGGTCAATCGGATCGAAATCCTGCTTTGAATTGACGACATCTGGATCACTTTCCTCCATAAACTTTGCGCCGCCTGCCAGGAAGCCAAGAAACTCATCAAAGCCCTGATCATTGGGCAACATGCCTTCATCACCGCCCAGATGCCATTTACCCAGCGCAATAGAGTGATAACCTTTCTCCTTGAGTAGTTCTGGCAATGTCCGTTCGGTTCCCGGTAACCCCAATGAACTCGGTTCCGGATAGTTCGCAGCGTTTTCCGCTTTAAAACTATCCCCGGCAACCATTCTCATAAACTGCGGCGATGCCGGTGTGAACTCAAACCCGACCCGGGTGGGATAACGCCCCGTGAGCAATGCAGCGCGAGAGGGAGCACAGGTTCCGTTGCCCGTGTAACCGTTAGTAAAATGAATACCCTGTGCCGCAATGGAATCAATCTGCGGAGTCGGTACACTGCCACCGCCGATGCCACCACCGTAGTATGTAATGTCATTAAAGCCAAGATCATCAACAACAATAAGCACCACATTAGGAGGTCCACTGCCTTCTGCGCGCGGCTCGGTAGGACCCGGCTCCCAGGTAACGGGCTGGTTTTCACCAATCGGGCTGACAATGTCAGAGAGAATTCCTGGTAGATAATACCAATATTGTGACAGGAGAAAACCGCCAATCACCATCACACCAACAAGACTGATCAGCACCTTTTTCATTGTTCTATCCGACTTTATGAGTTGGGAAAAGAAGAATTAACCACATTTCTACATAGTTAGCCAAGTACTTCTGTGCCCTGGTGCATAATGTCGATTTTCATTCTTGATGAATAGGGTTCCGATGATGTGAATTTCGCGTTTGGATATCGTTAAGTGACCCGCGCTGGTGCCAGGTTGAACTGGTCGGAAAAAAGCAAATTCAGCCAATACTTAGCAGATGTCAGAAAAGTTGTATCCAGTGCCAAACAGACTAGTTGGCGGTGAGCGGTGTCTGGCCCGCGACCAAAACCTGTCACTTGCGCGCACGCAACAATACACTCGTCAGTGACAGGTCTGTTATCCCTCCGTTCTGGATTTCCCTGGATAGAGCGAATTCGAGAGATTACAGATCATGGCTAAGTATACCCATCCGGTCTGAGCTCAGCCTGTCACTTTAAATTCTCTACTAGTTCGAGGATATACCTATAACTATTTGTATTTTATGTATTTAAATATTTTTTTAGGCTAAATATGATATTAATAAAGGGTTCTCTACATGTTTCATTTTGACATACTCGCCGTTATCAGTGACTGTCTGGTAGCACACCTACTTGGGGAAGTTCCGCCAACCCGATATCTCTAGCATGCTGTTCAAAGGCTTTATTTTTCCAGAAAAAAGCACCAGGCATGGTGGTCGGTACTACTAATATATAAAACAGTGCCCGGCCCACTAGAGCGACCAACGAAGCACTTAACACCAACAAGACCCAGCCTAATAGACCAACGCCATTTTCCAGGCCGCTAATTAGCAACCAGCTCAGCAACAGTAAATTAAATATGATCAAGCCGTTACGCGCATAGTAAGTCAGCCCAAAGGTTGTGCACTGGATATAGTGGGATGCAGCACCCTCGTTTTCAACTGCGCGCATAGCCCGAGCATGAAAATATAATCCGATGCCTTCTATAGCTATACCTATAGCCATTAACAATCCTAATACAGTTAACAAACCAGTAAAAGATTCGTCCATGTATAACAGATAAGGAACAGCCAGCAGACTAGTAACTAACGCGCCCAGATTAAACATATTGCCAAAAAATGTAGTAGCAGCCTGCCAGTGATTCCAGAAAGGCCTGGCCCGAATACAATAACAACGATACATATAGTAAAGCGCAATAATTCCTGCAGGGACAGCCAAGCCGCCCATCAAGCCAGCCAATATGCTAGCGGGTACTTGCAATGGCTTTATGAGAGGCAAATATGCAATCAACCAATGGGTAGAAGGAAGCATCGCCAAAAAATGCAGGCCAACACAGGCCATAAAAATGACAATACCCAAGCCTTCTCGACTTACCGGCGAATGGCGCAAGTTATTAAACCCACGATAAAACCGCAATGGTTTACCCAGGTGAACTGTGGACATTACCAAACCTAAACCGACCAAACCCAGGGAAGCTAACAATAGCGGCAAATAGATTACTGAATCAACAATAGCGTTTATCGCTGTCACATTGAATGTGTTACCGAGAAACAAAGTAAGAAAAACTCCGACGGATGCTTGTGTAGCCAAGGTAAAAACAACCAATGGATTTTCCTTGGAACTCAATCGAGGAATGCTCCAATATTTTTTCTTGCCGGCCTTTTGATCCACTACTGGCTTAAATACACCGGCTTTGTCCCGCTCATACTTAATAGGCATAGAATCTGTTCGCGTCACTTCGCCGGGCATGCCGCAGGTTTGTTGAAAGCGTATATTCGGCTGAGTAATTTCAGGGTCAGGGAATCCGGGCAAATTAGTGTTCATCTGCTCTCTGTTGTCTGGCAACTCTTCTGCCACACCAAAATCGAGCGCATTACCTAAACAGGCACTGACACAGGCAGGCTTTAATCCTACTTCCAAACGATCCACGCACATGTTGCACTTTTCAACTTGACCAGCAGTGGTATCCAACTGAGGAGCGTTATAGGGACAAACCCAGGTACAGTAGCCACACCCAAAACAAATATCCGGGTCCTGTATTACAGCACCGTATTCTGAATGCTTAGTATAGGCGCGAGTGGGACAACCTTTTAAACAAACTGGATCATCGCAATGATTACAGGCCATACTGATGTTCATGCGCTGATAATTAGGATAGGTGCCGCCCTCCACATAGCCCACAGACCTAAAACTTAAATGAGGGGCTAAATCATTCTTTTCACTACAGGCAGATTCGCAGGCATGACACCCAGTGCAATTATCTGCATTAAAATAAAACGCATGCTGTTTATTTCTATTGGCGTTTTCACCAATCTCATCAACACCGTTAATTACCAGGCTTTCTGTTTGATCCAGGGCTACCAAGGAGATCCGATTGCCGTAATAATTCGTTTGGTGGCTAGTGTTATCTTTGATGTCGACACGCAGCTTGGCGTATTCAGGCTCATCATCCCGGACAGGGAAAATCGATAAAGTCTGCTTTTTATCAAGAATGCTATTATGCGACGGGTCAAGCACGTTAACGCCCATTAGAAATTCCGTCTGGCAATATTGATATTTGCTGCTTCCTGTTGATCACAGTATTCAATCCGAACCGCACATTGCTTATATGCCGGCTGTCGTGAATAAGGGTCTAGCAGACCCAGTGATAAGCGATTGACGCAGTTATAAAAATGAAACGGAATAAACACCATGTTGGCGGGAACTCTCTGGGTCAGTTGTACCATAACCACCGCATCACCCCGCTTAGAAACCAAGCGCACATATTGCATATGCTCAACACCGAGAGATTCAGCAGCATCAGGATTCATTTCCATATAGGGTGTTGGGCTAAACTTATTGCAATTGCCTACTTTTCCAGTCTTGGTTCGCGTGTGGAAATGCTCTACCACTCGACCACTGTTTAACCAAAATGGGTATTCATTATCGGGTCGCTCGTTATTTTCTTTGTAGGCCAATGCTAATAATCTTGCCTTGCCGTCCGGAAATTGGAACCTACCATCAGTGTACAGGCGCTCAGCTCCTTTTGGATCACCCTCACGCATGGGCCATTGTAAGCCCCTAGCTAATTCAATTTTGTCATAACTCATACCGGATATATCCAGCATTCTGCCCTGACCCTTCGAAAGCTGCTTCATTTCATCAAAGACTTCTTCCGCTCGGGCTGGAAAATTCATTATTTCAGACTGTTTCCATCGCTTAGCCAGCTGATTAAATATCCACAGATCTGGCTTAGAATTAGCAAATGGTTTCTGTACTTGTCGTGTGATATTGACCCGTCGCTCAGTATTCGTGAAGCAGCCGGTTTTTTCTGCCCAAACCCCAGCAGGAAAGTACACATTGGCATACTGATTACTTTCCGCATCCACATAACTGTCCTGCACTACACAAAACTCGAGCTTCTCAAGATTTTTTCTTATACGCCCTGAATCCGGCATAGAGGTTATAGGATTAGTGGCCACGATCCATAACGCTTTTATTTTTCCCGCCTCAATGGCTGGGAAAATATCTGTTTGAGCTAAACCGCGCTTTTCTGGGAAAAAGGCTGGGTCGATATTCCAAAACTTCCCTACCTCTTCGCGGTGCTCTGCATTTTCTAAGGCGCGATAACCGGGCAAACCCGAACAGGAGGACCATTCACGGGTACCCATGGCATTGCACTGACCAGTAATGGAAAGAGAAGTGCCTCCTGGCTTGCCAATATTACCGGTAATCAAATTTAAGTTATTAATTGCACAGACCCCATCACTTCCGTGGGTGCTCTGATTAATTCCCATGGTCCATATACACATGGCACTGCCTGCATTGCCATACGTTCTCGCTACTTTGCGAATAATCTGTTCATCAATGCCACAAATTTTAGAAGCGGAAACGGGGTCATAATCTGCAATCAAAGCAGATAACGCCTCAAAGCCATTGCATTGGCCATCAATATATTGCTTATCATGTAAGCCCTCTTCGATAATCACATGGGCCAAGCTGTTTAACAGCACAAGATCGGTGCCCGGCGTGATAGGGAGATGGATATCGGCCATTTGAGCCATCATTGTTACCCGTGGATCCACGACAATGACTGGGAATTTTTTCTTTTCCAGAGCTTCCTTGAGACGCCAGTAGAGAATGGGGTGTTGCTCCGGCAAATTACTACCGAAAGCCATTAAGCACGCCGTGCGCTCAAAATCTCCATAGCAGCCTGGTGGTCCATCGGAGCCAAAGCTGCGTTTATAGCCGGATACAGCAGAAGCCATACACAAAGTAGTATTGCCATCGTAATTGTTAGTACCAATGACCCCACGGACTAATTTCCCCAGGGTATAAAACTCTTCAGTCATGATTTG
>LWDU01000052.1_pt1 | contig 40083 bp, 35 predicted proteins | sample 727161 | NCBI WGS metagenome assembly LWDU01 (sample SAMN04566230, study PRJNA314399) | hydrothermal vent metagenome | isolation source: deep sea hydrothermal plume seawater | place: Mexico: Gulf of California, Guaymas Basin | collected 2004-07-11
AGTTCCATTTAAAGATGGGATTGAGATCAATAAATCAGATCAGGTCGCCGCTTAATGAAGATCTCATACACCAGATTTGACAATAACTCAGTTTATGTAGTCTGTTTTTTGCGCCTGTAGTTATACCCGACTAAACCAATGAGACCAGTCCCAAGAAGTATCATGGTGCTTGGTTCGGGAACGGGCGTGGTATCGAGAATAATCCTCGGACTTTGTGTAATATCATTCCAGTCCCACCGAATACGGATGTCTTCAGTCGTGACATCTACAATCACCCCATCTATCACGCCAGTTATTGCTCCGTCACCTGTAAGCGTCAGTCTGGCCCAGAGGACCTCACTTAATGGAGGATCTATGTTGTCCAGATCTGTAAAATAGTGCTGAAATCTCATCTCATCCGGAGGGTTATTGATATCCATACACCCGGGCTCCGTTCCTGCGGTGTACGTAGAAGCATTACAGTCGGGAGCGACCGTCGAATCGAGGGTTGAGTCTATTGAAGTTATCGGAGGATCTGATGCGGGGTTTGTCGTATAATCTAATTGGAGAGAACTGATCGAAACACCCGCTATATTTCTGAGGTATACATCAACCTCTCCATCTGTCACCCTAGAAAAGATTTCATCGACCACAAAATCTGGATCGCCATCACCATTAACACCAGTACTATCAAAGAGCCAGGCTAGAGACACCGCATAAGAAGAGGATACGCTGAAAAAGAAAGAACTGCTTACAATGAACATTAGAATTGCATACGTTTTAAGATGAATCACTGGCTCTCCTGACCCCAGTTTTCAGAAAGTATCGATCGCAATAAAGTACTGCACACTGCACCGAAGTATCTTTCCATCTCATGCTTATTCATCTTAACCTGTTCGATATTTCCCTGACACCCCCCTCTTTTGAGGGGGGTCCTTACCCTCTTTGTAACGAAGGCCGCACAATCATTCGATTGTTTGGCCTTCTCCCCAACACTTTCTTCTTAGATCGGCTGTTAACGTGCCAACACTAGCAGGATTTACCCTTGTCAGCTATCTTCATCCGTCCCCAGACAGCAAACCCTAAAAGGCCAGAACCCAAAAGAACCAGAGAAGTGGGTTCCGGAACGGGGACTGGCAGTGCAATATTTACAGCACCACCACCATCCTGCAGAGAACCAGTTCCCAAAGTCGGACTTGTGAAGGCAAAAAAGTATACAACTTCTGAATGATCACCAGCCAGAATTGGAGACACGGGCCCAACACCCCATGAAAATTTAACCGATGTCGGAGTTCCTGGAGGAGTAGATATAGTAGTCCCAGCACCATCAACCGTGAAGCCACCGAGACCAGTACTAATTGAACCAACAGAGGAAATGACATCTTGTGTTGGATTTGACACACTGAAGGATCCAAGAACCACTTCATCCGTCGTGCGCACTACATTGGCTATATTGAACACTTGAAAAAAGTATCCATAATCAGTCGCACTGAATACCGGGGCTGTCGCATCACCCGGTGCAAAAACTTCATACTTCACATTGGCCTCAAAGTCTGGCAAACCAAGCCCAACATAAACATCATTGGGCCCAAAGAACGAACCTGTTTCACCCGACAAAACGGGAACTGCGTTAGCCTGCTGCCCAATTCCGGACAAACAAATCACTATAGCTGCCATAAGAAATACTAGTACCCTTTTTTTAAATTTTTCCAGCACAACACCCTCCCTTTCTATTTTCCACCCTAATACATAACTACTTTTATATTCCATATACAATAAGCGTGCCGAAAATACACTCCAAAAAATAACTCTCGTATTGTAGATCTAACCTATTAATTTTTAAGTACTTTAATTGTACAGACGTCTATTCTGAGACAACAACGTAGAACCTTCATACGTGGATTTATTATAAGTGTAAAGTTTTCCGACAGCCGCCTAGAGCAAACAGTGCTGTTTAAGGGGTTTAATGAAAAATGGGCCATATTTAAGCCAAATATCCCCATTTTGTCCCTTCTAAAGCCCCATAAATTTAAAAAGTGTAAAGTTTTCTGACACCATGGTCTAAAATTCAGTGTTTAGTGAAGCGAACAAGGAAATCGAAACCCAGATCCCCACCCCTTATTTTTCTATTCCCAGCCTCTCCATAACCTCGTAAAGCGTCGGTCTTGTCACGCCGAGCGCTTTGGCCGTACTGGTCATGCTACCTCTATTTCGGGCCAGGGCTTTCAGGATGTGCTCGCGTTCCGCGTGCTCGCGAACCGCTTTTAGCGTTTGGTATTTCGTGTTTAGTGAAAGTGCGGGAGGGAAACCCAGGTCTTGCGGGGTAATATAGATGTCTTCAGTCATGATGATGGCGCGTTTGACCTTGTTTTCAAGTTCCCGTACATTTCCTGGCCAGTTGTAGGCGCAAAGTGACTCGTATGCTTCAGGGCTGAATCCCTTCACCTTTTTCTTATAGGCTTTGCGGTATTGCTGCAGGAAAATATTACATAAAAGTTCGATGTCGCTGCCCCGCTCTCTTAGCGGCGGAACGACAATCTTCACGACATCTAAACGATAATAAAGATCCTCTCGAAATTTTCCCTCGCTGATTGCTTTTTTTAGATCGGTGTTGGTTGCGGCAAGGACCCGGACATCGATTTTGATGCCTTCTTTTCCACCGACCCGTTCAATTTTAAAATCCTGGAGAAACCGCAACAGCTTCACCTGCAAGAGAAGCGGCATGTCCCCGATCTCATCAAGGAGGAGTGTCCCGCCATCGGCGTACTCAAACTTTCCTTTTTTTAAGGCGTTGGCCCCCGTAAAGGCCCCTTTCTCATGCCCGAACAGCTCGCTTTCAAGCAGTTCTCCCGGAATGGCGCCGCAGTTGATCACGATAAACGGTTTCCTGCGCCGGTGGCTTTTCTGGTGAATCGCACGGGAAATCAGTTCTTTTCCGGTTCCACTTTCTCCCAGAATAAGAACCGGGGCATCCGTCGTGGCCACTTTTCGAATCGTTGTGAAAATGTCCAGTATGGCTTCAGATTGACCCACCATCTCACTGAAAGGCTCATCGGCTAATCTTTTTTGAAGCGATTTATTTTGCCGCTCCAGTTCATAGAGCTGTAGCGCCCGTCTGAGAATAATTTGCAACTCGTCCAGCTCAACCGGTTTTGAAAAGAAGTCATACGCGCCTAAGGCAATCGCCTTAACGGGGTTTGCCTTGTCCATATTCCCTGAAATGATGATGACCTTGGTTTCAGGCATGACTTCTAGAATCTTTTCCAGAACCTTAAGCCCCTCCGTGGCCTCCCGGGGTGCCGGTGGGAGACCGAGATCCAGGGCAACAAGGGGCGGACGCTCCTTGTTGAAATGTAGCAGCGCCTCCGCTCCATCTCCCGCCAGAGAAACCTCATATTCCTCCGCCAAGGCCCATTTTAACTGAGTACGAATCGCCTCATCGTCATCGACGATGAGGATTTTTGATTTAGACATGGAATCCTATTTATGAGGTCGAGGGGTTAGGGTGTGTGGGAGAGAGGGTGCAAGTGATATAATGAGCTTCTTGAGCATAACCGATACGAAGGTCTGCGGCTTATACAGTTTCTCGAATGATTCTTTCTTGAGAAAAACTAAGTTACTTGACAGACTAAGCAGCATTTTCAACTCACTATAAGGGCAAAGAGGAGATATGCAAAAAATACATATCTCCTCTTTGCCCTTTTTTCGATAACCTTCTGCAATGTTGCATGGAATTGAAACAGAACATCTCCGTATCTGAAAAATAATACCATACTTTTCCTAGCTGGAAAAAATCGTCTCCCGATAAACGCCGAGACACAACGGGTAACCCCTCCTGAATGCCCATCATTTCCACCCCCTACTCCCTATCTACCCCCACTACCGGAAATTTTATTTTGAATGTGCTTCCTTTTCCTTCTTCGCTTTCGACTTCAATCGTTCCGCCGTGGGCCTTTATGATCTGACTGCACTGGAATAGGCCGATTCCCCAGCCAGACGGCTTGGTTGTGCGGAGGGGCTTGAAGAGACTCGTGGCGATGAACTCCGCAGGTATTCCACAGCCGTTGTCTTCAATAGAAAGGAAAACCATGTTTTCCGCTTCCCATGTTTTGATATTGACCTTGCCTGTCTCATCGATGGCCTCAGAGGCATTTTTCAGGAGATTACGAAGGACCGTGGCTATTTGATCCGGATCGGCTGATATTGTGGGGAGATTTTCCAGGCGTGAAGTAACACGTCCCCTTAAGGTGTCATTCAGATCGGAACTGGCTTCTTCGACCAAGTTATTAAGGTTGACTTCAGACCGTGAAAGGGTCAGGCCTTTTGAGGCAACAGAGATGTGATTGATCAAGTCATTCATCTTATCAGCGGTTTTTCGAATCGTCTTGATGGCATCCTTCTGAAACTCCGGATTATCTCCATGAATCGCGGCATTCTGAGAGAGAAGAGAAAGTGTAGAGGTGTGGTTTTTCAGATCGTGAACGAAAAAAGACGAGAGGGTATGAAAGGCCTCCATCTCCCTCGCCGAGGCCAACTCTTCGCTAAAACGTACCCGTTCAATCTGGCCAGCGGTCTGGTCGCAAATCGTCTTTAAAAGCTCCAGATCATGATAATCGTATGGCTCATTTGTAATCTTGTTTCCAAGGCTGACAAAACCGATTAAGACAGTTCCTGTGCGAATGGGAAGAAGAACCTTCCAATGAATTTTATCTAAAAAGGCACTGTTCTCTCTGACCACATTCAGCCATTCTTTATCTTGTTGCATCTCTTGAGAGAAAAGCACACCATTACACTCTTCTAAGAACCTCGCCAGCGAACTATTGCTGGAAAGATCCCGCCCTTTCCCATACATTGAATACTTTTCACTAAATGTTGAACTTTTCTGATCCAGAAGCCATATTGACACATCATTTGTTCCGATAGTATCCACTAACCAGGGGATGAAGGAAGAGATGAGGTCATGAAGTGTGAGTTTCGTTCCGACTGCTTTGGTGAATTCCTGCCACTTCATCCGATAGTCATGTTTATTCTTATAAAAATTAACGTTGATGAATGTCTTGACCGTCCGCCTCAACTGGGCGGAAAGGAAGAGGATCATCAAGCCTAAGAGGGAGATAAAGACAACGAAAGGAACAATGGAGAGATAGGCCTCTCCTCCAAGTTGTTGAATGCCGAGAATGATGAGTCCAACGATGAGGAGGTATCCCCCGGAAAGCAGAAGCGTTGTGGATTTGTATATGACGTAGCGGGAGACAAAGAGATTGACCTCAAGCAAGCGGTGCCGAATGAGAGAAAAGAGAATCAGAACATTTGCTGTAAGGAGAGAGGTCGAGTGAATCGGGAAGAGATCGAGGCGGATTGCCGAGAAGAGAATCGTCTGACCCGCAGTATAGATCTCCAGGGCCATGATCGCACCTGTCCCAAGGATCAAGTATTTGATCTGCCATCGCGGCAAGCCAGACGAGGCGCGAAATGTCTGTTCGAGATTCATCAGGACCACGACCAGAGCGACGAGGAGGAAGAGAAAAAAGGCATAGCCGACACTCCCCACCGGAAGGTAGGATATAGGAAAGTCTGCATGTCGGATATTAAGAAAAAGGGGAGACCCGAGCAGACATAAAAGACTAAGTGGCACGAAGAAAAACCCGGCTAGGATCGGTCGCCATTTACTAAGGGTCACCGTTGTATCTGCCCGTGCAAACGTCAATGAAAAAAGCAGCCAACTTCCCGGGAGGATGGCTGCGCCGGCGAGGGAAACCTTAGCCCAGAAAAGGTCCCGTGCCGGAGAGATCGAAGTCTCAATCATGAATGCGCTGAATTCGGTCACCGCCAGGGCCAACATCCCGAGGGTGAAACCGATATTTTCGGGGCGTTTTGGATTCCTCGAAAAGACGAACCCGCTAAGGCCAAGACAAACCAGCGCACTGATGATTGATGGAATAGATGTGAGGTTCATAGATTCAGGGCAAGGGTGTCAGAAGATCAGTAGAGGGCTAAACCCCCTATTTTCCTTTGTTCTGAGATTCGAGTTTGGGGTTCAGTGCAACGATTTTATTTTTTTCTCCATGGCTGAGAGCCACCGATCCATGATTCGTGCATAATCTGGAAGGTGTCTGAAAATAGCCTCAGCGAGGGCTTCGTTATACGTATGCACCGTGAGATTTCGGTCATCTGTCATGGCTAAGGCCAAACGAGCTTCTGCCTCATCCAAAAGCCCGACCTGGAGGAGGTACGAATTCCTCCCTTAGGAGAAGCAATTTCGATTCCCTCCATTATCCTTATATAGAGTTGGGCAGCCTTCCATATTGCTTCGAAGCTGTTCTCAAAGCGTTGAATGGCCGCATCCCGAACCACCTTGGAGGGCGTCTTCTCATCAAGAAGTTCTGTTAATGTTCCCCCTGCTCGCCTGGCAATTGCTAAGCGCTCCTTGACTCGGTCCACATCACTCCTTCTTTAAAAACCCGGTTTGAAAAAGCGGGATCACTTGTTGAAAGATCAACAAGATCCACCTGACAGAGAACACGGCTCTCTTCCAGCGTTTCCCGAATAGCACTCAGTGTCCCATCAGGAAGGGGATTCAAGGGAAGAACGGCCACATCAATATCCGATCCTTTCCTCACCTCTCCTCTGGCCGAAGAACCGAAAAGATAGACCCGAACCGGGTATCGACGAAGACCTTCCAGGACAATTCGTCCTACTTCCGCTATATCATCCTGAAATCCCTTGTTCATACTATACATGCTCCGCGCATCGCCAGACAGCATTGGGTCGGCCTAAGTCCTGGCCCGATCTTCTTTGGTCTCCATTTTAAGGAGATTTTCAAACAAAGTCAAAGTTACCCTTTTCACCTGGACTCTTACCTCCCTCTACCCCTCACACCCCTTCTTTCCCATCCCTTTCTATGTATCTGATTCCACACACGCATGACATAAATTGGAAGAATAAAGAAATAGACTGCCGTCTTAGACGTCGATTAGGGCACTATCAGGACAAACATTTCAATATAAGCAGTAAATTTTCGTCTTTTCCTTTCTTAATACGGAAAAGGCATATAATTTGCTTATCCAATAGATGTGAGTAGAGCGAGGAGCATTTCACCACCGTCATTCGAGAAAAGGAAAAGCTGATCATTTGTAATTGGAAGATAGAAAGACGGTAATTAAGTGATATAATCATCAGGTTTGTGACCTGAATGTATCGTATCCATTAGAATCGTGGTTAACTAGTAAAGCTCATTATTGAGTAAGCGCAAGAGTATCCCCATACAATAATCAAGGAGGGAGAGCAGTGAAGTTAAAGGAGAAAAAGAAGTTTCGAGTTGTTTGTTCCTTGTTCCGAGTTAAAATCTTTAGATCTTCCAACGCTGAACACGAAACTCTGAACTTGAAACTTGTCTTATCACCGGTCTTATCCTTACTTCTCTTCATTATATTTGTCTTATTCCATAGCGCTATTGCTTTTGCAGGGGATGCCTTGCTATCTTGGGATCCGAATATCGAGCCGGATATCGCAGGATACAGGATTTACCTCGGCACATCATCGGGCACTTATGGGACACCAATAGACGTCGGCAATCAAACCACCCACACGGTTACGGGACTTGCCGATGGGACACATTTTTTTGCAGTAACGGCCTATGATACGTCTGGAAATGAGAGTGGTTTTTCCCTAGAAGTTTCTAAAACTATTTCCGAAACGACCACCCCGTTATCTGGAGGAGGTTGCGGCATGATTACTCCTAAGAATGGAAATCAGAGAGGCCCCGGACAGTCAGCCGACATGGTGGCGGTCGTAGGAGTGATGATCTTGCTGCTAACAAAAAATGTTTTCGACAAATCCAGGAAAAAATTCAGGGAAAGGGGTGGTGAAAAATCCTTCCATCTCAATGCAATTGTTACTATTTAAAGATAGACCCATTTCAAGATCGACCAGGCTGAATACTAGGAGCTATTGAAATGTCTGTGAGAAAGCAGTGTCTGATTGCGGTGTTTGTGTTTTCAAATTTTTTCAATTTTTCTCCTGGCACGCAAGTTTTGGCCCAACCTTTAATAACTAATTTTGTGGGAGTCCTTGCCCAGGGTGAAACGATTACAATCACAGGAACTGGTTTTGGAATAAAATTTCCTGCCAAGCCTTTGCTTTGGGCTGATTTTGAGGCTGGAGATACTAACCCCACCTTGCTTGGAAGACATACGATATGGGATCGGGTCAGTAATCTCTCTATAACGACTGAGAATCAGGATGCCAATTCGACCAACAGTGTTCGAGGAGTCGTTAATGCAGATGGCAGTCCAAACAATGTAAATTTTATACTCAATGAAATACCGGGAATTACAAAAGTTTACGCCTTCGTTCGAAGAAATTATAATCATCCAGACTGGTGGAATGTTATGGCTGGAGGAAGGTTTAATTATAAGTTTTTTAGACTATGGACTCAGCCTATTGGTAATCCAACTGTTTACCCCAATACAATCTTCACATATGCAGAAATGTCTCCTACAATCCGGATTACCACGGAGGGAGTCGGTGGCTGTAAAGCAGGTGATGATCAAGACTGGGGAGGAGAACCTCTTGCTGTCGTTCCTCCAGTTCAACAATGGTTAAGAGAAGAATATGCCGTGCTTCGGGGGAATGGTAATGGGGTCGCAAAATTCTGGTCAAATGGAATACTGATTAAAGATTTATCGGGGTTATATACTGCATCCGGATTTTGCTCTCCAGATCCTTATACCGATGCCTGGGCATCGATATCCATTGAGAACTTCTGGACAGTGGTTGCCCCGCCTCAGGGAGCTTTTGTCTACTTTGATGATGTCTATATCGATGATACCTGGGCAAGGGTTATGATCGGGAACCAACCTACATTCGTCGCTTCGACACATCGTGAAATCCAAATCCCTTCGTCATGGGATAACTCTTCCATCACGATTACCTTGAACAAAGGGAGCTTTAGCATATTAAGCAACATTTATTTATACGTGATTGATGAAAATGGTAATGTGAATGCATCTGGCTTTCCTTTGTGTTCTGTTTGTCCGGATCCGCCGATCAGCCTCAGAGTTGAATGAATGATCAGGAGGACCCTCCTTCTACCATTCTAATTCTTTTTGGGATATATTTTTGCGGGAACCCCAACGGCAATATGATTGTCAGGGACATCCCGTAAAACAACTGCATTTGCACCGATACTAACGTTATTACCAATTATTATTTTACCGAGGATTTTAGCCCCGGCACCAATATCTACATTATCCCCGATTTCAGGAACATCGGAATAAGTCTTTCTATTACCGATAGTGACATCATGGCGGATATCACAATTTTTCCCTATGATAGTATTGGGATGTAAAACGATACATCCAAAATGCCATATTCTAATACCTTCTCCAATCCGGGCAGTAATCGGTAAGTTAATGCCCGTTAGTAAAGTAATAAAACCATACAATGGCCAATACGCCATTAAGCAGATTTTCCGGACAAACCTTTTTTGTAAACTGGTACACCATTGGCCAAATCGATAAATAGCAACAACCCAAAAAGAAGGCTCTTGCCATTCTAGTTTTCCACGCTTACAATAGCGTTCAATATCTTTTAAAAAAGCCGATTGTCCTTTCTCAGAATTATTTTTTTCCACTATTATTTTTGTAACATCAGAACTTTCAAAGATAAAAATCCTGCAGATTTTCCAGGAACAACAATACTCTGGGAATCAATCTAACGTTTTCCAGTAAGTGCAGCATCTAGACAAGTAATCAGGTCATTCCTCTTAATCATCCATCGTCGGTTCAGTTCATTCTTTAATGCTTTGACCTCTGCTGATAATCTCTCAAGATTTTCAATTGCCATTGACATAGCCTTAGTAATATTCTCTTGATTATTCTTCGTATAGACAGTGCCTTTATAGAAATAATTTTTAAGGGTGATTGTGTCTGTTAGAATGAGGGGTTTCTCCAAAGCGACTCCTTCGTAGGCACCACAGACAAGGCAATCGTCCTTGTCTGTCAGATCAAGGACGATATCGGCACTGTTCAGCAATGAAAGGTATCTATCATCCGGTATATACCCGGTCAATATCACACTAGATGGTATTTTATTAATCAAATCAGGTGACAATCTTTTGTAATTTCCCGTAATATATATAACGCAATCATACTTAATAAACCTTGCTGCTTCAATTACCTCTTGGTAAGGCTCATCCTCGGCAAATGTTGAAATACAGACGATATTGTATTTTCCTTTAAGTCTTTCTCTTTTCACTATGTTGAAGACCGGCAATTTATCCTCAAGGACGAAAGGATTTCCACCATTTCGTTTTACAACCTTTGCTAGCCGTTCATTCGTAACAATGGTGATATCTGCCTTATTTTGAATATATCTATAGATATATCGGAGCCAGTTCAGCTTCCGGGAAAAGGGACGAACTCCTTCATTATGTGCATCGACTACAAACGTATATCTAATCACCTGCTTTAGTAGTGCCGTCCATAATGCTAAAATTATGGACGGATTTTGTACGATAACTCCTTTGGGTTTCCACTGGACGATAATTAAAGATGTCCATATCAATAAGTAAGGGTGTTTAATAAAACGAGGAAGATGAATGTTCTTCTCAAAGAGCCTTATTTTATATTCTTTGCAAAGCTCTCTGGTCCTTCTGTGGTTTTCCCAGCTGATCCATATCCATTGATCCATCAATACTCCAGAGTCTCGTTTTCGCAAAAATGGTCTTCAAAAACTATGAAATAATTTTTACCCATCTGTCTGTTTTTGTGCATTATAAATTTACGATCGAATCAAGCCTAACATCACTGCCTCCAACTTTTTTGCTTGATGTCTGACATCGAAACGTCGCGATGCTTCGTCTCGGAACATTGTCGCTTTTAACTTGGATGGACTAATGATTTCTTGGCATATAGCCGTGGCTAAAGCTACACCATCCCCAGCAGGGACCATCTTGTTTGGTGTATCCTTGAGAACCTCTCTTAATCCGAAACAATCTGTCCCTATTAACGGTACTCCCGCTACCATTGCCTCCATAGGCAATAAAGGGCATGCTTCCCACAAAGAAGGCATAGCGATCACGTCAAGCCCTCTTAGAGCGCTTGAAATATTCGACATAAAAGGTAGAAAATGAAAATGCCGTTCAAGACCTTTTTCCTCAATATAGCATTTATCTTCTCTAATAAAGCCACCAAAACCAAATGCTAAGATGACAGGTGTTTTGGGAAGATTCTCTTTTTTAAGTAGTAACCCCAACGCCTCAATTAGATAGATAAAACCCTTTTGAGACATGAAACGACCTAGAAAACCTATCAAAAAAGTCTCTTCCGGCAAGTTTAACTGCTTACGAAATGTATCCCTTTCTGAGCCCTTGAAACGCTCAACTTCTATTCCATTAGGTATAAGAATACAGTGACTCAGGCGCTTTTTTAGTCTGGGCACATATTCAAGAAGATTGTCGTAAGCATCTTGACTGACGGAATGAATAATATCAATCATTGGCAGAAATAAGGATAAAAGGGTCTTCTTAAGGAATCCTTTTAAGCCTAAAAATTGTTTTGACAACAAGACATCATGTGAAGTCATAATATGCCTTGTCCTACTCAGGCAAGCTGGCAAGGCAGAAAAAATTCCCGACATAAAGCCATGTGAGTGGATAAGATCAAAGTTTCCGAATAGGATAGTTTTGATTAATAGTGCCATGAGATTTAATCTAGAAGAATCATTTTTAAAAGAGACAGATACTACGTCTAAGTCTTCGAGGTCTTCTAACAAGACGCTTAGCTCCGGCCCCTCCGGTGCAAGAATAGTAAATTGGTACCTTGAACACTCAAAGTTTCTAAACACATAACGAATAAATGTCCTTATCCCTCCAACAGGCCAACGGATGACTAGAAGAATACGGTATTTTTTATCCAATGTCAGCAATTTATTTTAACTGGTGCCGTATCTATCATTTCTCTGAACCAGAGCTCCAGCATCATTAATGTCCAAATGATATAGCTGTGATCTCTTCGTCTGTACCGGTGTTCTGACATAATACGATTCAGGAATTTTGGATTGAAATTGCATCGTGCGAGTGCTCTTTCACCTAGAACAAGCTCGTGGCTCATTTCGGACCACTCTCTCTTGATCCAGCTATTAATAGGAAGTGCGAACCCTTGCTTGGGCCGATAGATCAGTTCTTTTGGTAAGAGTCGTTCAGCCGCCTTCTTCAGAAGATATTTCGTCGTCATTCCCCTTATTTTCAAATGAGTAGGGATCGAAGCCGAAAATTCAACAAGATGGTGGTCGAGGAAAGGAACTCTTGTCTCAAGTGAAACCATCATGCTTGTCCGATCTACCTTGGTCAAAATATCAGCAGGGAGATAAATCTTTGTATCGGCATAGAGGAATCGTGTCAGCTTATCTTGATCCGAAACCTCGGCAAGGTATCTTAAAAACACAGGGGAAGGGTCTGTCGTGTGAAGCTTTTCGCTCAGCGTTTTGCTATAAACATTGGGATGCGTAATAGACAAGCCCTTGGAGTGTTTTAGAAGAATCCTTTCATCGTCATTACATGAAATATGTTGTAGTGTATTAACGCCCGGGAACCAGGCGGGAAGGACTTTAGCCATATTCAGGAAAATGCCTTTCTTAATAAAATCAGGAAATCCATGGGTATACCGAGTTACCGGACTATTCAAGTAATGCGTATAACCACCGAAAAGCTCGTCTCCCCCATCACCACTCAGGGCTACCGTCACCAATTTTCTCGCCATTTTAGAAACATAGTAGGTTGGAATCGCAGAAGAATCACCAAAGGGCTCATCAAATTGCTTTACTAATTCCATAATGATGGATTCGCCATCAGGATTAACGATCTCCTCATGGTGATCGGTCCCATATTTTTTAGCAACCATTCTGGCATATGGGAGTTCATTATAACTTTGGTTTTCAAAACCCATTGAAAAAGTTTTGACCGGCTCGCCCATGTGCTTGGCCATGAGTGCCACGACCAGACTCGAATCTATTCCGCCACTTAAAAATGCTCCCAGAGGAACCTCGCTGATGAGACGTATTCTGACCGCTTCATCTAATATTTCCAGCAATCGCTCAATGTAGAACTCCTCAGATTCTTCAGTTTTTACTTCATATTTTATGTTCCAATAGCGGTCAATGGTGACCTTCCCTCTTTTGTAAACTAAGCGATGCCCTGGAGGCAACTTAAAGATGTTCTTGAACATGGTTTCAGGGTCAGGAACATAACCGAAGGGTAAATATTGAATCAAAGCAGAGGGATTCATTTCACGAGGAACATCATCACACTGCAATATTGACTTAATCTCTGAGCCAAAGATGAGGCGGGATCCATCAAGATAATAATGCATTGGCTTAATACCAAGACGATCACGTGCGATAAATAATTCTTCCTTTTTACTGTCCCAGATAGCGAAAGCAAACATCCCGCGTAAATGGTCAACGCAATCTTTTCCGTATTCTTCATAGAGATGCACAATGGTTTCGGTATCTGATGACGAGTAAAATTTGTGTCCCCGTTTTTCTAAAATATCTTTTAATTCCCGGTAATTATAGATTTCACCATTAAAGACAATCCGAACATTTTTCTCTTCGTTATGAATCGGTTGATGCCCACCGGAAACATCTATGATACTGAGGCGAGTCATTCCGATTCCCACAGATCCGTGGGACCACACGCCAATGTCATCAGGCCCACGGTGCCGAATGACAGCGCACATTCGCTCCAACAAACCTGTTTCGATATGCCTGTTTGGGTTGCTATAGATTATGCCCGTTATTCCACACATAATTTACAAATATCGTTTAATCGTCATGGGGCGCCAACTTGTTCCAGACGAAACAATACCCTCATTGCTCTAACAGGGTCCAATAAACCAGAAATTAAAAATCTGGCAATCGCCATTAAAAACCTTCCTTCCGCAAGAAAGCACTGTCCAATACGAAAATTTATTACCGCCAAGCGTTTTCTTCTAACACTTAGCCCATAAGGATATCTCTTAAAGGCCTTTTTTAGAATTAAGAAAGCCATTTCCCATCGACGTTTCGCATGTTTTTGACTTTGAGTATTTGGATGTCTACGATAGAACCAAAGGTCTTTATTTATAAAAGCAAAAGTGGCTGTTTCTGCTAAGCGAACAGCCATATCATGATCTTGTGCAGATCGTAAATTCTCGTCGAAATCCCCAGCAGAGATGAATGCAGCTCTTCGCACGAGCGAATTGGAAGGGATGGAGAGATAGCAATTTAACAAAACCTTTTCCGGATCGTTTGTCTCTATATGGTCGCTTTGAAATATTTGATATAATTTCCTGCCTTTTTCATCAACAGCATGTCCATTTACATAGATTAAATCGATGCCCGGATTATTCTCTAAGTAGTTAACTTGGATCTTCACTTTATCCGGTTCCCAGAAATCGTCGCTATCCAAGATAGCGATATATCCACCATCTGTTGAGTGCATCGCAAGGTTTATAGCAGAAGACTGTCCCTTATTCATTCTTCCTGGGTGTTCCAAAACGCGGATCTTACTTCTATAAGAATCGACTATTTTTCTTGAAGAATCAGTACACCCATCATCAACAACAACAATTTCAATATAAGGATATGATTGGTTTAAAGCGCTATCAATCGTTTTCTGAATGAAGTCCTCTCTATTGTAGCAAGGGATGATGACCGTTACTTTTTGTTCTGATTTACTGGGAGTAACTGTCATGCTGATGCACTCACAACTTTGACCTGAAGCTTAGGAGCCTGTACTGCGAAGTCTTTTGCTAATTTCAAGCAGACCGTTGAGATACCACCAAAGAGATACCATTCCCAACTATTCAAACCAAAACAGGATAGACTATAAAATAAGTCCATCACGATCCATACTTGAGTCGCCGTGATTAAATTGACCAGCCATGAATGTTTAGTGGACAAGCGGAGAAGAATCTCTTTTGCCTGAATCAAACTCTTAATCATTTCCTTGATGTAGAGCATAAATAAAATAAACCCGATTATTCCCACTTCCTGAAGTACCTCAACATACAAGTTGTGAGCGAGCTGACCTCTGCCACCTATTTCATTAACATTCGTTTCCAGGGAAGTCCCCAGTCCGTGACCGACGATCGGTCTGTTTGCAACGGTTGATAGTCCCTTTATTACACCTCTTGTTCTTCCTGACGCACTATCGCCACCCTCTACACTTCTATCGAAAATAGACAGATAACGGGTACTTAAACCCGTATCTAGTTGACCAGCGATGAGGAGCGCGATAGGCCCTATTATGACAATCCCAACCATGAGTCTGGTAAATTTACGTTTCCCCATATACATAATGGTTAGAAGTATAACAAAAAGAGACAACAGTCCACTTCGTGAAGCGGTCAGCAACAAAGCATAAATAAGTATGGGAGAGGAAATCAGAACCAACAATTTATGGGCACTTCCTTCTTTCCACAGAAAATAGTACATAAAAGGCAATGCGGTATTAATCACCCAAGCCAGTTGATTGGAATTTATAATATCATGGGGAGCGCCTCCCAGACGATCAAGCTTCGAAAACCTTCCCCCGATTGTGGAAGTGGCCATATCCCCCCAATAACCTGTTGTATAGTGCAGGTAGGCAGGTTCAATTGCCCTAAAAATCTGGCATAAGATAAACACAAGCATAAATACTTTTAACCGCTTTTCCGTATTGACCAAGACCACTGTAAAGAAAAAAAACGGGACGACCTTTGCGTAATTTTCTAAACCATGTCGTACCACTGATCCCGGCCATTCAACGATGGGGATGGTGAAAATAATATATGCGATAAAAATCCATAGTGACTTGGTTGTCTTTAGCTTTTCCCCACCCTTCACCTGACCATTCCCAACAAGAAAAAGCATTGATAGGATGACACCCATTAGGATTAAATCGAAACGCATTAATCCTAAGATGGAGATTCGAGAGGATAAATGCAGAAAGAAGCTTACGACAAAGATGAGATAGAGGGAAAATGTGGGACTCATCATAGTTAGGGTCATTTCCAAAAGAAATGCATAAAAAGATATTTTTTACTACTGATATTCTACGAGTTTGAATTCAGAGCGGGACGGACAAGTATTTTCAGCACCTTACGAAGCCTCTCCGGAAGCATTGATGATACAAGAAATTCGTAAGGGAGGCGATCCCATGGGTTATTATAAATACATTTCAGTAAATTTTTTTTCGCTTGGAATCCTGACTGATTTTCATGAAAGTAAGAGGCAAGATCATAATAAACTATTGCTATCTTTTTTCTGATCACGTTACAGACACATTTGTTTGATTTATTATCTTTTAAAAGTTGACTGAAGAAAACGAGCCTGGCCTGTGCGTAATCCAATGGGTTTCCTGAGGTTAATCTCCCTCTAAATCGCCTATAATAGGCGCAGGGCTTGTCTACAAAACCAATTCTACTTTTCTTTACAAGCCTTAGCCACATGTCGGTATCTTCGCCCACATTAATGTCATTTCTGAAAGAACCCACACCCGTAATAGTCGTTTTTTTGACCAAAACAGTCCCCGTCCACATATGAAATGGTAACTCAATGATATCTTCTAACGAATAGTCTTTAAAGATAATCCCTTTTTTCTCCTGATCTGAGAACCTTGAAAACTGAGTCAGGAAACCTTTACTTTTTAACGATAAAATTTCTTGGCCATCTGCTTGTTGATAGAAATAGTCTGAAAAAACAAGGTCAATATTATCACTGCTACGTATAAGCTCAAATCGTTTTTCCAAGCTGTCCTTTGTCCATGAGTCATCAGAATCCAGGAAGGCAATATAAGCCCCTTTTGTAACCTTTATCCCTGTATTTCTGGCTGCGCCAGGTCCCTTATTTTTCTGGTAGATGTATTGGATCTGACCTGCGGATAGATAAGGATGCAGAACTTCTTTCGTATTATCGGTAGACCCATCATCAATCACAATAATCTCGAAGTTCTTGTAAGTCTGATTTAATACAGATTCAATTGCCTCAGTAACATATCGGGCAGAATTATATGTTGGAATAATGATTGAGATTTCAGGCATTTATCCCTTCAGCTAGTTTTCATAATTTTAAATTTTGTTCTCTTGAGGAATTCGAGAATAATTACCCTAATATTGCCTTTTAATAAACTGGATAACACATAGGGATGCCATAAAATAAATGTCTTAATAACCCTTGGCATTTTTATTTTCTTGTCCCATATACCGCTAACACCCCATAAAGCACACCACATCCCGTCTAAACAAGCATCTGCGCATTCTTCTGAACCACGATCCCTACAAGATGCTGCAACTGCTATTGATTTTCCTAAGTAATCTTTGAGATAACGTAGTCTCCTTAGCCTCCTCAAATAAATCTTCCAAAAGATACACTCATTTCTAACCATATAGTAAAAATAGTGAGGGGATCGCGATACTGTTCCAGGCATTGGAAGTGGCGTTTTATGATGTATAACAGCCTTTGGTTCTAATATGTTGCGGTATCCTTTGCTGGCCGTCCTTACCGAATAATCCGCATCTTCCCAATAAGCAAAGAAGTCGTTATTTAAATAGCCCACATTATCAATAACGTCTTTTTTAATCAGAAGGGCAGTACCCCATAGACATATGGTCATACGATTATCTGATTTAGTTGAGGGGATGTCTTTGAGACGTTTGAAGGATATAATCTGATTTTCCTTCCAGACAACAACACCACCAAAGGACTGTAGCTGGTCTGGCTTATCATAATAATAAAGGATGGGAGTGACGAGGCCTATGTCAGATGATTTTTCAGAAGCCAAGACCAATTTCTTAAGAGAACTAGACTCAACAACCGTATCGTTATTTAGTAGCCACACATACTCGGCGTCTCGCGCCATTGCGTGCCGCATCCCCACATTATTCCCACCTGTATAGCCCAAATTTTCCTGATTCTCGATTAGCACTACCGTCGGAAAGGTGTTCCTAATAATATTAGCTGGGTTGTCAGTAGACCCATTGTCAACGACAATTACCTCAAAGTTTGAGTACTCAAGTTTATAAACTGACTCAAGGCATTCAAGCGTATCTTTCAGTCCATTCCAGTTAAGAATGATTATGAATACTTTAGGATTATCTGTTCTCATTTCCCTTTGTTTTGAGCAACACACACGAATTGCAAGAAACGCATGTCATCTATATGATTAAAGCACATCCAGTTAAAAAGTCTCAGTTTCCGTGAAAAAACCGATGCATTTATTCCTGTAATACTTAATACGTCATAGCCTGTAGATAGAAACAACTCAGGGATTGTTTTGAGAGTAAAAAATCTTAAATGTGTTCTATCTAAAATCCCTTCGTCTACATACTTCCAATCTTTTTTGAAGAGCAGGTTTTTGATGTTCTTATAATATCTGACATTGGGAATAGAGGCGACAATATACCCCCCATCCCTTAGATTTTCACGGAGTGCTTCTAGTACATTCCAAGGAGATTTTAGATGTTCCAGAACATCGTTAAAAATAATGCAATCAAAATGCTTTTTCGGTAAGGAGATCGTACCATTCTCAATATCTCCAATGAGTATTTTATCCAATCTCTCCATTGCTTTTTCTGCATTGCTTTGAGAGATTTCTACCCCCCAGACTTCAGCGTCTCTTTCTGCCTTTAAGATTTCTCCAAAAACCCCAGATCCACACCCAACATCTAAAACTCTGGTAACATTTTTTGGAACAAAAGGGAGTATTTCTTCTCGTTTAAATTCATAATACCTATTGGGGTTCGTGGATGGAGCTAAGATGTTTTGTGTAGACTTCATATCTGTGTTTCCTTATTAACTTTGATAATATTTTTGGACAAAAAGATTTATATCCCCATAAAAATCTCTTGATCTATTGATAATGGTTTCATCATCCCAATCCCACCATTTTATTTTCAACAGCTTTTCAATACATTCATCTGAAAACCGGTTTTTAATAACTCTCCCTGGGTTTCCAACTACGACAGAGTAAGGAGGAATAGATTTTGTTACTATGGCACCTGCCCCTATTACACTGCCATCTCCGATTGTTAGGCCTGAAAGAATTATGGAATGGCTTGCTATCCAGACATCATTGCCAATTATCACTGGGCCTTTTGATGTAGTATCTGGATTGGGAACAACATTTAACATTAAATGTTTTATTGGGTAGGTAGTGACCTTTTCCATATGGCCATGATCTGCTCCAGATAAAATAAGCACATGATCAGCTATGGAACAAAACTTTCCTATTGTTATTTTATCAAACGGAGTTGTCGTAAAGGCATTGGAGTTGCCACCGACGTAAGTCCATCGTCCCACTTCAACATTACCCCCAAGTATTTGAGCTGACTCAAATGCTAAATCACTACCTTTGTCCTTGGGATGACCTGCATCTTGGGAGTGAAATAGTGTTTTTAATTTATGGACAATTTTTCCAATCATGCTGAAAATAGATTATCCCCAGTTGGCCGGCCTCATTACCGGATATACTAAACCCATATGCTCGGTCTTTATATTCATATGCATTTATCCCAAGGCTATCAAAAATACCTACGGTAACTAGATAATGACCTGGGACTAAATTAACATCTCTGTACGCAATGGTAACTTGACGTTGACCTTGCACATCTCCAATATTCCAGTTATCAACCTTACTATTATGCCCATAAATACAAGTTCCATTTTCGCTATAAAAAGCAATCCCTAACACGGGTCTCCAGACAAGGTCTTTGGCCTCAAGGACTATTTTAATCGCAATAGAGGATCCTGAAGGGAATGCAATTGTTTCTTCACCCTCCTGATTTAGGAATGAAACTTCACGAATAAAAATAGGTAGATCTGATTGTACTAAATGCTCAGTAGCATCAGGGAGATATTTTCGAAGAGAGGAGTCTTTATACTGTTTGACGATTTTTCTTGCATCTCCGTCATCACGGAGCATCCCTTTGTCCAACAATATGATTCGCGGACATAACTCGAGCATAGCCTCCATATTATGAGAAATAAAAATAATCGTTGTGTTATTTTTTTTGAGGTCTTTTATCTTTTGAATGCACTTTGCCTGAAAAGAAATATCTCCCACAGAAAGGACTTCATCGACCAATAAAATATCCGGGTCCATATGCGCTGCTACAGCAAACCCTAAACGTGCGTACATACCAGAAGAGTATCGCTTTACCGGTGTATCAATAAACTCTGATAATTCAGAGAATGCTACAATTCGATCAAACTTTGAATCTGTTTCTTTTTTTTGCATCCCCATGATGGATGCATTAAGGTAGATGTTTTCCCGTCCGGTCAAGTCGTTGTGGAAACCAGCTCCTACCTCGATCAGGGCACTCAAACGGCCATGAACCCTTGAGTTTCCTTTATTGGGACGTAATATTCCACTGAGTAACTTCAGGATTGTACTCTTTCCTGCACCATTTGACCCGATGATCCCAATGGATTCTCCTCGTTTCACTTGGAATGAAACATCTTTTAAGGCCCAAAATTCCTGCTCTCTCAAACCCCCATCACGATTGTTAGAAAAAAGACGTTTTGCCATTGCTGGGATGAAATCCCGAAGGGAGTCAAACCGCTCTCCCTTTTTGAATTTCTTCCAGACATTGTTAAATTCTATGGCGATTTCCGACATGAAGCAACTCCTATTCCAGATTATGAAGCGCAGAATTTCCGTATTGTGCAGATACTTGTGAGAAATCCCAAGGAATTTCTGGAATTCTAAAACCGGACCACATTAAAATTTTGATTCTCCTAAATTAGATGTTTTCGGCAAAGGCAAATTCTGCTTTATGAAAGATGCTTGAAAAAATAAGAAGGCTCCCTATTGCCCAAATGGCCGAATATCCAAACCAGAAGAAGTCTGGAGGCTTATGGAGAACAACTACAGCGTTTATGTTTTCCAGAATGGCTCCGACCGGATTCAACAGCAAGGCCGACTCCCAGTTGCCAAACATAGAAGCATCGTAAAATACCGGCGTGAAAAATATTGCGAATGTGACAAGAACTTCTACGATATATTTCACATCCCTAAAGAAGAGATTTCCGCAGGATAAAATCAGCCCCAGGCTGATCGTAAAGAGGATCAACACTAACAATAGCAGCGGAAGCCAAAGAATATGTACACTGATCCCGATACCCGCGATCGTGAGTAGCACTGCAAGCGCAATGGATGCAATAAAAAAGTCAACAAGGTTGGATAGAACAGCGGCAATCGGAAGAACGGCACGCGGGAAATAAATTTTTGTTACAAGATTACTGTTGCCGACTAAACTTCCTGTTGCAAATTTGATAGAGCTAATAAAAAAAGCCCAGGGAAGGGATTTTACAGATACGGAGATGATATCTTCCATTTCCAAAGGGTTTCCGGAAACAACAGAAATAACTTTTTTAATAAGGACTCCCGCGGCAACAATTAACACGGGCATAAAAATAGCCCACATGAAACCCATAATCGACTGTTTATACTTGATTCTGATATCCCGCCACATCAGCATGAAAAGAAGATGCCGATATTGAACCAGCTCTTTGACCATCTCTATCATACTTTTTCCCCTATGCCTTTGTTCCAATTTCTTAACGGCATGTCAGGGATTCCATTCCGCATAACTTCCATAAGAAATCTGTTTTATCATTACTTAAGCCCATTCTATTCGTTCTGTAGAAATCGGAAGGATTACTCTTATCCTTATAGCTTAAAACAGCGCAGTCATAGCCAGCCTCTTCCACACAACGACATATCGCTTCATTAAGATCACCTGCCAAGCCATTGGGGTAGCAGAAGCTCGTGATAACCTTTCCTATATTCGATTCAATTTCTCGTTTGCAATCTATAATCTCATTGACCACATTTTCCTTTGGAATCTTACTTAAAATAGGATGACTCATGGTGTGACCTCCGATCTCGACACCGTGAGCACTCATCTCTTTGAGTTGTTCCCATGTGACAGGACTGTAGTCAGAAGGTGGCGAGGGTGGAGGGATGACCCCTAAATATTTCTCTAAGGTGTAAATGAGTTCCCATTTTGGGCCATCATCAATACGGGTACAATAGTCAGAAATGTTCATAAAACTTTTTCTCTGATTTTTTGAGGTTTTTAAATCAAGGGTAAACGCCTTTCCATTAAAATGGAATATGTTTTTTTCCTGGTCCGTCTGCTCTAATGCATAGTTCACTCTGTCCCACCACAGCCATGCCCCATTGATAAATTTAACCACAGGGAAAAAAGTTATTTTCAAGCCATATTGTTTAACTAGGGGGTAAGCATATTTATAAAAATCAGCGTAGCCATCATCTACGGTTAAAACAACTAAATATGACGGCATCCTGCTTTTTGTTTTTTGGAGGTTTGCGTATTCTCCGAGGGTGATGACCTTCCAGCCCTTTGAGAGTTTCTTGAGTTGCCAATTAAAGATGTCAGAACTCAGCTTGTCCGGACAGTAGGAGGATGCCTCATTAAAACGGTGATACATGAATATGCGAGGCGTTTTTCGGGTCAAAAATGATGTAAACGTGAAGAAAAATGGCATACGAAGCAAGTACTTTTTAAGCTCTTTTCTGGTGGTAAGTGATTTAAATAAATCCAAGATCATCCTTAAAATAGCTCTCCAGGGTGCGATACTTAATGGCTTGTAACGGATCGCTTTCATGTAATTTTCTATGGCCTGACTGTACTGCTTCACTCCGGCATCGTATCGGCCCTTTCTTGTATGAAACAAACACCATGCTTTCCTTCGGATTTTATGCGAAACAACATTGGGAAATGTCTTAAAAAAAAGGTCAAGTATCGAGTGATTCGCATGCAGTACTTCCTCATGTTTTACAGACAATCGGTTTCCCGATGTCCGGTATTTTACGAGCGATTTGGGCTGATAATTGAATGTAAACCGGGTGGACATTCTCAGCCATAAATCATAATCCTCTGCATACCTTAAGGCCTCGTTAAATTGTCCTAACTCTTCAAAGCATCTCCGTTTACTCATTACGGTGTTGTTACTTATAAAGTTGTTCATAAGAAGTTTTTCTGTGATGAAACCGGAATAACGCTTTATGACAGGCGTAAACAACATATTCCCATCCTCATCGATCAATCTTCCATCTCCGTAAACAATATCCGCTTCCGGATTTAATTTTGAAAATTCCAGTTGCTGCTCCAGTTTATTCAGCTCCCATATATTGTCCGAATCCAAAAAACATATAAATTCACCTCGGGCCTTCTTAACCCCAAGATTTCGTGCGGCACTTTGGCCCTGGTTTTCTTGATAATAGCAATGGACTCTTTTGTCCTTCAGATAGGCCTCAAGGACTTGACATGTATTATCGGTAGATCCGTCGTCAACAATATGATACTCAATATTTTTGTAGCTCTGATTCAGAACACTTTCTATCGCCAACGACAGATAATCGGCGCGGTTGTATGTGGCCGTTATGACACTTACCAGTCGATTTTCAACTTTGTGGTTCATTCCAAAATAGCCTTAAACCTTGACAGGGTATTTTAACTCCAAGATATTACGAAAATTCAGAGTCACCATCACCCTCTACAAAATGAATTTGTTCCCCATCTATGATCGAATCCGCTAAAGAAGGTATGCGGGTATAAGCACTAAAACGGGGAGTTTCAGAACGGTCAATAAATCCTATTTCCTTAAGGCTTTTCCTTAGGGATGTCCCTGTTCCCCAACAAGAAACCTTTAAAGCACCACATTCTTTCAAATAATGCTTAGAAACCGTAAGGGAGTAATCGGGTTCGCTTTTCTCAGTTGGATCCCAGAGGATATCAACGATAGCTCCGGACACCGTCTTTGCCCTAAGCACCACCATTGAAATAATCTTTCCCTTTTTCTTGCGATAGATACATCGGTATTTCTTATGAGGAATATTGATATATCTCCAATTCATGTAGGATGCATCCTTCACGATGACACGCGAAGACTTCGGCAAAATACGTTTCCAAAAAAGATCAAATTCTGCTCCAAATTTTTTTATGGTAACAATGTCATTAAAGGGTTCGAAGGTAGAATGAAGGGTTAGCTCATCCTGTTTAAAAACTCTCAGACGTGAGAGTAACAGTTTGAAGGGCGATAAATAGTTTATGAGAAATGTATTTGGAAGTATCGGCTTAAAGTCAATATTCATCAGTAGACGATACATCTCCGGGTTAGTCCCTTTAGAATACAGGATGGACAAGGATATCGCCGACTGCTTGTATAATTCTTTCATAATCCCTCTCCGTCTAAACCGAGGGTGTGTCATGGAATCCACATTAAAATAAGCACGGAATAGGTTTCCTCCTTTTTTAATATCAAAAGGAAAACGTGATGTTGAGGCAACAAGCGTGGTGCCTTCTTCAGCGGTCAGTATTTTTATATCTTTTGAGTATGGACTATCAAAATACTTCCACTTCCACAGGTCTCTATCAATCTCTCCCCAACCGGAGGTCTCCATTAATTGGAATAATGGGTCAAGGCCTTTTTTATGGAAGTCAAAATTTTTATAAGAGATGGACATTGGAGGATTCTATTGGCAAAGTAATTTCTGAGTGCTTTCCAAGTATGATAAAAAATATGTTTTTATAGCTAGTTTCACTTGTAGGATTCAGACCATCGATATTGATTCAAGAGCTAAAGACATTGCTGTACCGATTGATAGATCTTACAGTATTTTAGTGCCATTTTATCACTGGTATAATATCTCTCCACAAGTTCCTTTGCTCTTTTTGTTGAGTTTTTTACGTGTTCTTTTCCGATATCGCTATAACGCGATAAAATAGCACTGATCAATGCTTGGCTATCACCCGGTTTTACTAAAACACCCGCTTCACCACCTTCGAGCACATCCGGGATGCCCCCCACTCGGGTAGCGACTACTGGCGTAGAGGACAACATCGCTTCCAGTATGGCGATAGGAAGTCCTTCTGTTAATGATGGTAGAACAAATAGACTAAAAAGAGAAAGATAACTCCGGCCATTAGACTTATAACCGGCAAACAGAATATTCTTCTTAAGGCCCAGTTCCGCGACTAACTTTTCTAGAGAATTCCTTTCAGCTCCTTCACCAAGGATAACAAGTTTTATTTCCGGGATTGACGTCTTTAAGGAAGCAATTGCTTTAATCAAATATTTAAACCCTTTTTCTGGGGAAAGCCTCCCTATAGTTCCTATGATAAAACCTTGGCGACAGAAATCGGCTACTCTTCTGTCGTGCCGGATAGGCTCCTTTTCGTCTAAAGGAGGGATTCCATTGCTTACAATGGAAAGGTTATTTAAAGATTTATGTTTTAATTTTGGGTTTGAAAGCAGCATCTCACTTACAAGAATCACAGCATCCGAAAATTTCAGACTCTTCGCATCAAGCCATTCATAAACCCTCATCTTTGTTAAGAGACTCTGATTTGTCCATCCGTGTAAGGTTGCGATCCATGGGATCTTGCGCAGTTTTTTCGGAGTAAAACCAAAAAAAATGTTCGTTTTATAACCATGGGAATGAATCACATCAAAATGCTCTCGACGTGCAAATTGAAGAATTCTTAAAGCACCGAACACATTGGGTCCCGGCCGCATTCTGAACTTTTTCAATTTAAACCCCCGTTTTAGCGCCTCACTCTCCAGAGGTTTTTCGGAAATATTTTTTTCTCCAATACTACAAATAGTGGGATCAAGCCCCAACTTTATCTGAGCGCCCACTAGACTGAGCAGCATCACTTCGGCCCCGTAAAGGCCACCGCTATCTATTGCATGAAGTATCTTCATTTATACTCGAAGTAAGATGGAAGGGCTGAAATACGGAGCGACTGTATTCTAGTTGCGATGCCTTGAGCCCCGTCCCAACACCGATGCCAATGGGCAAGAGGTGTGAGCTATCACCTTACCTTTGTTCTCGCAGGAGGCGTTCGAATATTGCCTCCACATTCTCGATCATTTTCTCTAAAGTAAAGCCCTTAGCAACTCGCACATACCCTTCTTTTCCCATAAACTGACGTAAAGACGTATTTTCCAAAAGCCTCAGTATCCCTTTTACTATTGCTTCGGTGTTACGAGGGGGGACTAATAGACCTGTCTGATTTTGGATGACAGCTTCTGCATTTCCACCAATATTTGAGGCAATGACAGGCTTTCCTGCCGCCATGGCCTCAAGCACAGCATTTGAAAATCCTTCGCTAACGGAGGAGAGAATATATATGTCTATGACGGCAAGAAGCTGTGATATATCTGTTCGGTCTCCAGTAAATACGAAATATTCTTCCAATCCAAGCTTTTTAATTAAATTAAAAACGATGTTGAAGTATTCTGTCTCTTTATAGCCCACAATAAGAAATATGACATCATCTCTTTTTTTTATCACTTCTACGGCCGCCTGAACAAGATAGATATGCCCTTTTATAGGTCTAATAGCACCCAATGTGCCAATAATGATTTTGGAGGGGCTTATCCCGAGTAAAACCTTAATATCAGAAGTATTATCCGGATTTTTGAACTTATAAATATCGACTCCGTTGTAAATTGTGATGATCTTTCTTGGGCTGGTCCATTCCCGCTGTACGACCTTTTCTTTTACTGCGTCTGAAACGGCGATGATCTTAGTAAATAATTGGTTCAATATCCTGTAAGCCCAGATATGTTTTTTCTGAAGATGAGTGCCAAGATCTCTCCGACTGGAAATAATAACTGGCACGCGTGCTAAGAGGGCCACTAATCCTCCCCATATATCTGCGTCATGGTGGTATGTGACAACAATCTGAATTCCCTCCTCTCGAATAAATCGAAATAACTCAACTCCTTTAATGAACGCTTTGATGCTAAAAATTTTGTCAAGCCCAATAATGCTTGCAGAAATCCCTTTAGATTTTAAGTCCTCAATCAGCTCTCCACCCTTCAAACAGGTGACATACATGGTAAATCTCTCTTTGTGAATGTTGCCCACGATATCATAGATATTTTTCTCTGCACCACCCATCTTTGCAAAGAGAGAAGTGATGAAAAGAACCTTGGTTTTGTTCACTTCAACCTCTCCGAGGGATCCAGGTCACTTGTTTTTCATTATTCAGAAATTTCCATAATGCAAAGGCAGAAGCCACGTTCAAGAGACAGAAGTAGAAAGGAACATAGAGAACACCACTTCCTTTCGCTTTCCTCTCCAAATACCATCCAAGCAGGGCAGAACAATAAAAGAGGGTCTGTCCCCAGAAGGCGAGGCGATAGACCCAATCTTCCGATATCAGAAGAAGCGTTGAAAGATACATCGGCACAAACAGGAGAAACGCGGCATATCGCAACACTTTGTGAGAACCCAACTGCCAAGAGAAAATGCCATATTTGAATGGATTTAAGAGGTAGCACTTATCTTTGATGGCATGGAGGGCCCGGAGGGATACCCGAACTCTCATCTTATATTCATCTATCGATTGCTCCAGTGCGTGTTCTTTCAAGATTGCTTCGGGTTCGAAAACGATGCGGAATCCCTTTTCAAGTACGCAAAGAGGGAGGACGAAGTCGGGGAGTTGGTCGGAACGCATCGGAGAATAGAGGGTCTTGCGGACGGCGTCGACCCCCCCATTTACTCCAACAATTGATCCGGCACGCGTTTCCGCACGGCGGATTACATTTTCATATCTCATGTATGCTGAACATCCGTCCCCCATAGGAGCCCCGGTCGGATGAACATAAATCATCTGTCCGGTCACATAGCCAACAGTCGTATCGGAAAAATTGGCCATCAAATGCCGTAAAGCATCTTGATGGTAAAGAGAATTTGCATCTGAAAAAACAATGATCTCCCCCCGGGCCACCTTCACCGCCCTATTGAGTCCTGCCGTTTTTCCCTGGCAAATATTTTGCCGGATTAGACGAACACCTTGGGAAGAAAATTCCTCAACGAATTTGTCGGTTTGGTCGGAAGAGCCATCCGAAACGACAATAATTTCTATTTTCTCTTTTGGATAGTTGAGCTGAAGTTTATTTTGTAATGTTTCCCGGATAAATCTCTCCTCATTATATGCAGGAATCAAGATCGTGACCGTTGGCAAATAAGTCATTTTTTTTACTTCTTTATTCAAAACCATTCCTGTTAGGATCACGATCACGGGATAACCAATATAAGTATAGAAAACAACTCCCACACACAACCAAAACAAGATCAAGACCACATTATCTCCTAAACCCCAAGCCTGCTATCAAAACTTGTGTGCGTTTTAGAGAACCGAGCAAGACTTCTGACACTCTTCATGAGAGTATATAAGGTTCTGGCGTTGTTCTTGATCAGCACAGACATTTTTATGGTTCTGCTCCGTGTCATGTAAATGTCGCAGAAATCCCTCGATTCCTTTGTCCACCTAAATTTATAATCGTCCATTTTCCCCGCCAGAAGAAAGTCATACTCATACAAGCTGCGTTCAATGGCATCTTGTATCGCATGGTCATGAAGGAGCAGACCCAGAGAGAGGGTTTTGTCGAATGAAATATCAAGACCAGACTGATAGTAATAGATTTTACCCCGGTAACAGATATTGTATAAAACGGCAACATTTTTTCCAGAAAAGGATAAAAACCTTAACTCAAGATACCCTTTCACCAGCATCTCCTGCATGATCCGCTTCTGAAAAAGAGGGAACTGCCCTCCGGCAAAGGAACCCGGCATTTCACGGGACTCCCACCGAAGCTGGTGAAGGCGGATGAACTCTGGAAAATCATTTTCTAATTGGGAGGAAGTCTCAGTTTTTCGGAAGTGCGCATCATACCGCACCAGCTTTCTTTTCTGCCTCCTGATATTGTAGCGCATCGATGGACTGCACTGACTCATAAAATCGTGATACTTGTTTGGCAACTGAATATAGGGGCTTTTTCCTGCGTGGCTCACCCGTGTGAAAAATCCTTGAGATTTTGCCATCTGTTTGAAATGGAGGGTGGTTTGCGTTGCCGATTCCATCGTACGAAGAGAGAGATCGTCGCACAGGTCTTCCTGAACAATAAATTGGAGGATTGATCGAGTGACTAATTCCCCTTCATCCGGTCGGCAAATAATATTCAGATATTCCGATATGAGGCTCTCTTCATTTGTTCCCAAAAAAAGGAGGCGTCTCACAGGAAAGAGCTTTCGCCACATCCTTTTTTTCAGGTAGAACGGACCAATTCCGACCAGATGTCCCTCCCCTTTAAAGACCAGAAGAATCCAGAGCCTGTTTCCTCCAAGATAGTATTTTGCCCAGATATAAAGCCATTCCCAGGTCAGGAAAATATTGTCAACATTACTTTCTTCAAGCAAGGAATTCCACTGCTCAGAAAGGCTGTTGAATTCCTCCAAGGTGGTGACAACTCTGATTGAATAGGGATCCTCCATACTTATCTAAATATACTCTGGAAGAACGGTGAGGATTTCCTGTATCAAGCTATCTACTTCTGCTTGAAGATCATCCGCTTCCAAATCACGACCGAAAATGAGGAAAAAGGCACCGTTTGTATGTCCGTTGATCAAGGCATTCTGTATCAGAATCAACTTTGCCTGAATCGGATCTGCAATGACATCTTCGTTGGCGTGGTACCAGAAATAAATTTTATGGACTTTCTTTAATTTTTCATAACGGCCGTGATTAATCATGATGGCATCGTTCTTACCGAGATATACGGTCATTTCACTGGCATCCTGATGCAATGAGGCCGTCTGGTAGTTTACGATTTCTTTCCCTTGCCTCTGGGAATCCAGGTAGGCCATATACAAGAATATTTTATGGTTTTTACGATCCCGATAAATCCTGAATGTTTCCTGATCTGCCCCCTCTACTCTGAATATTGAATCCTGGATGTTGGCTTCTTCTGAGACCCAAGTCCCTAAAGAAACAGGGAATTTTGAGAAGTCCTTCTTCATTTGCACCGGGCCCCGGTCATAACGTGCCATAAACACGATCAAGCCAATCGTTAGAGCCATAGAGAGTCCCCACGCGCGTTTCCATTTTTCAGGGTGTACTTCTTTAGGCGGCTCCTGAGAACCGGTTTGCCCGGAAATCACAAGATGATTTTTAGAATACTTATTTTCTAGTTTGTAAAGAAGCCACGCGGCTAGAAAAAGGGCTCCATATCCCACCCAGGTGGAAAATATTCCCTGGAGTATATGAAAAGGGCCGTGGATCAACTCGGTATCGAATCGGGTCAAGACCGCAATAAGAAACACGCGCAGCCAGTTTGCGGCGATGCTAAAGAAAACGGCTAAAAATACAAGGCTTATCCGGCTGGCCCAAGTCCTCAGAAATATATAGGTCATCGGGAGTGAAATCGTCACCAAGGCAATCAGGGTCCCGGTCCCACTGCATACTTTAGCCACTTCTAAAGTGATTTGAGGCAACACAATATATTGTCGATCAAGAAGAACAGTGAATCCGATGCGTTGGAGCATGAAGACTGCCATCTTTGCGGTCATTAATTGGAAGGGCCAGCTCAAGGCAGCAGTCAGGCCATCCAGGACAGGCGTCATCAAAAACAGAAAGCTGATGGGTAAAGATAGAATTTTTAAATAAGAAAAACCGGATAAGATCACGACGAGCCCAAAGATCATGACAACGATTGAAACCCCTCCCAGAACCATGATGCTGCCGGCATCTCCCATAAAAAGAAGGATACCTGCCGCGAGGACGAGTGAAAACCCCAAAACCGGGCGAGGATCGACCCGAAGGAGTGCGAGCCTCGCCCGGTTGATCCATATGAGGTAAGCACTGATAAAAGGAATAAGAACCCCGTGAGAATAATCATAGCGGGACCACCAGACGCTAATGAGGTTTAAAAAAACCTGAAAATATAAAAAAAAGAAGAAAAATGCCAGAGAAGCGATTTGAAGATTTTTCCTATTGCAAATAAGGTGTTTCGAATTCTGGATGAGTCCGAATACAGTAGAAAAAGGTTTTTCTTCTTTAGGAGAGTAGGTTTTTAGTTTGGTATCCATTAAATTTCTACGGTGAAAGAAGCTTTGATTACGTTGATTTCACTTCGTTATTCGAAAGCTGGAGATGGCTTAGCTTACTATCCAACATACGAATGGGAACGAACTTGAAATCAGCCAGAAGTTTTCTGAGCGTGCCTTCCATCGTCCGAAGCTTCGTATAATGACGGAGTCTAGACAGAATTTTTCCCCGAATTCTTGGTTGATCAGGGTCAATCTCCCATGGGTGGGTATAAACAATGGCGGGCTGGTTTTCCCTGAGATTTAATCGTTCAATGCCCCATTTTGTTATCGTATAAGGGAATAGCCTGAGATATCCTCCTCCCGCTATAGGGAGATTCACCTTGTTGTAGAGCCGAATAGTCGACAAGGGATATTCTCTAATAGATCCGGCCTTGTTGTTGATGATATACGGGAAACGTTGAGATTCTGGGATGCCGTAGCGATCATGCCTAATGGGAAAGATGCTTGAATCATATTGAAAACCTTCCTCTATTAAGATATCCAGAGCCCAGATATTTTTTTTAATAATTGAATAACTGGCCGCACGGTAGCCGGTAATAAGCTCGCCCGTGATTTCTTCGAGAATGTTTTTGGCCTTTCTTGTTTCTTCTCGAAATCCGTCGGGTGTCTGGGTATAGACAAGCTGGTGCGCATAACCGTGTGAAGCCACTTCGTGGCCACGATGATAGATCTCCTTGACCAGTTTTGGGGACTGTTCGGCGACCCATCCCAAGACAAAGAAGGTTGCTTTAACATCATATTCATCCAGGAGGTCAAGGATCCGATGTGTATTTTTTTCCACACGACTCTCGTACCGGTTCCAGTTTTCGAACTTCACCACGTCCTCAAAAGCGGAGACCATGAAGTAGTCTTCGACATCAATCGTCAGGGCATTTAACATCACGGTTAGGCTCTCGCCTCCTTAGACTCCCAGAACAACTTCTTCAATTAAGGCCAAGTAGTCCCGCAACAGTCGTGGGATCAGGTGGTGCCGTCGGACGACCTTTTTTCCTTCAGTCCCCAATTGATTTCTCAAAGCCTCATCTTGAATCAGTTCAATGATCCGGGTAGCGCATTCTTTTGGTGTATTGACAAGATAGCCATTTACGCCATCTTCAATTTGTGTTCGGATCCCGCCACAGTTTCCGCCAATCACTGCTGTTCCTTTCCAAAGGGCCTCGGCCACCGTCAAGCCAAAACCCTCTCGAATAGACTTCTGTATGATAATTTCCGAGGCAGTCTGAAAGGCGTTTATTTCAAGGTCTTTTATCTGATCAGGGTTTATAAAGAGATGAATATCCGGATCTTCTCCACAATATTCGATGACTTGTTTATAAACACCGGCGGCCTCCGGATCATCTTGTTCTGTCAGCGTTCCCACAAGTGCAAGTTGTAAACCGATGACCTGCTGTTTTGCCAAGTAATAGGCTTCAACTACGCCAATGGGATCTTTCCAAAGGTCAAATCTTGCGATCTGAGAGATTAATGGCCGTCCTGGATCGATTCCAAGTCGGCTAAGGACCGATTTGGCCTTATCTACAGGTAAATGCTGGTTTTTTGGGTTCAAGGGGTCAATAGCGGGTTGAATAAATCTGACCTTCTCGGGTGGGATAGAACACGTCATGTAATCCTGAAGAGAGAAGACGAGACGGTCATATTCTTTCAAGTACCGATTCAAATAGTTCCAGACGGTTTTATTCGGCGTAGAGGTATCTAGGTGACAGTGCCAGATTGCATTGCGAAAAATATTGATGCCCGCACTGACCAGGCAGGGTTGGGGATCATGAATGATCCAGCAATCTATATCAAGCAGCTCTATTTCCTCGGCGATTCGTTTATTATGTTCAAGAAAAATACTATGAGATCGAGAGTCGAACCGCCATTTTCCTCCTTGTAAGCTGTTGTAGATATTCTGGGTCAATTGAACGATATTCTTTTCTGGGGCGATGGTATACCAATCTGATATAACCCCCAAATTGTTCATAAGGGGGACAAGGCTCTGTAAGATTTCTCCGACGCCATTCATCATTGGGGTCGGAGTTAAATGTCCTACTTTCAATCCTTTTAAGCGAGTCGAGGTCTGCTCGATGTTTCTGAAGACGCGCTCATCAGTGAATGAATGATATTTCCGGATATCGAGCGGGAAAACCTCAACTTTACGGAGTAAGGAGCTTTTATCTTGAAGAACTATATCATCCATTTTATTTCCTGTAACGATTCAGTTTATTTATTTCTTGTTCCATGTTTTTACTTCATGGGTTTGTCGATATACCGCGTTACTCGAATTTTTCTCGAAACAAAATCTGAGTAATCAGAAAAATAGTCGTTATGAGGTGTGAAGTGTGAGGGAAAAGGTTTCGAGTGAACCCGAAATTTTGAATCAGAAGTTCAAAACTGATCTTCAGGCATGCTGCCGCCATCCCGGTGCAAGACCAGTTTTAAAATAAAGTTCAAGTTCTGAGTTGCGAGTTCAGAGTTCCTTGTTCAGGGTTAAAGCTCCTTAATCCTTTTAACTCGAACCTCGAAACTAGGAACTTGAAACTGCTTTTATCTGTTCGCGATCAATAACGATACGCGGGTGGTACGACAATGCCTGGAGCATGATTGCGACCCGTTGCTGATCGCTCATCATATGCTCAAAGACCGCTTCCATGCCTTGAAAAGGGCCTTCTTCGATTCGAACCCTTTGACCTTTTTCCCAAAGTGGGGATTGAATCCTAACAAAGCCTTCAACGCTTCGCGCTTTGATCGACTCAATCATCGCCTCATCTATTATTGCGGGTTCCATTCCAAATACGACGATGTCAATGACGCCATGAGCATACTTTACGCTACGGTGTTGGCTTGATAAATCAAAACATGCAAAGATATATCTGGGGAATAGAGGAGAGATTATAGTGGTTCGTCTTCTGCGGACGATCTTACTCCGTTTGATCTGCGGAGAGTATGTTTCTACCCCGAGTCTTATCAGGTTTGAAACGGCAAAATTTTCCTGCCGCGGTTTTGTATTCACAACATACCAATGCATTTTATGTCCTGACACCCCGAATTCTCCGATCTACTTCGCTATTCTCCAACCTGGCGCGCTGGCGGTCAGTGAAAGGATGATCACGTTTCTTTCAGCTTCAACCGCTCCGAACCCATCTGCTTTCTGGTTTAGATAGGAATAATCCAGACGGGCATTCAGCCACCTGAGGAGGACAACCGTTACACCTGCGCCCGCATCATAAGTCGTGGTCTTAAAGACCTGACCTGAGAGCGTTTTATTTCTTCCATAACCAAAGTTGAGGGATGCCGACAGATTTTGGCCCATATCCCAGGTGCCATGGCCGGTCATTCTTTTGCTGAAGGTGGATGTCGTGGTGACGCCACCGCCAGAACCGATGCCACTATTATACCGAAATTTTATATTCCCGTTTTTAAAGCCTTTGGAGAGACCTCCATTTACAGTGAGCCGTGTCGGACCGCTTGAGGCCTTGGCGACTCCAAGGTCTCCGTTGAATGAAAGGGTAGAGGTCAGTCGATGCTTGGCCCCCATAGAAAATTGATGGGAGAGCTCCTTCTCTGACCTATCAAAATCGGTAAGTGTTGCCCTGTACGACGCAGTTCCTCCGGTCCGGCGAAAAAATTGATATCCCGATGCCAGACCAAATCCATGAATGGTGCTGTCCTTGAGTTCCTCTGCCTCGTAACGTGTAATTGTATTGTCATAGGAAAGGGTCGTGTTCATCCGTTGGGACCAGGAATAAGAGGCCGTAATTCCGGCGTGATTACGGAAAGTATCGGTTCGGCCGACCTGGATTCCCTCGTTTGTAAGGGTCTGATTTGACACAGAACTTTGGATCCCTTCCCTTGTTTCAAATGCAGGCAACTCTGGCGTATAGGTTACATTCTCTGTAATCTTCACATCGACTCCCTTGATCTGCCTGGACAGGAAGGGGAGGTCAATCTCGAAGGAGGCGGTCTGTCGATACCGGTTGGCTTCTGAATGACGAGCTTGGATCTCTCCACTTCCAAGATAACTTCCTGAGAAAATAAGGTTTTGACTGGTAAATGTCAGTGTCAATCTAGAGTTTACCGTAGTTGTGTAATCGGCCTCGCGGTTAAGCCGGCTAAAAAAAAGATTGTCATTATATTTTTCTGAAAGAGAAACAGAGCTGTTCAAGGTAATTGTTGCATTTGTTCTTCCTCCACCAAAAATAGACATTATAAATACCCCTCCAACAATTCCGATCCACTTCATAGGGAATGCAGAGGGCAAGGTTTAGAGGAAAGGGTGTACCGTATTCTCATCTTGCTCCCTTTCCCCTCAGGACGACCTGAATCGTTTCAAAAATAATGGTCATATCAAATAGAAGGGAAAGATGTTTCACATAATAAAGATCATACTGGAGCTTCTCCAAAGCGTCTTCTTCCGTTGATCCATAACGATACTTAACTTGGGCCCAACCGGTCAGCCCAGGTTTCACCGAAAAACGAAGGTCGTAGTAAGGGATCTTTTCCTGGAGCTGCTTGACAAAAACTGGCCGCTCAGGACGCGGACCGACAAAGCTCATCTCCCCTTTTAATACGTTTATTAACTGCGGAAGTTCATCTAAGCGAAGCGCTCTCATGATTTTTCCAAACCAGGTAACACGGGAATCATTCTCAACAGCCCATACTGGACCGCTCTTCGATTCTGCATCTTGAACCATGGATCTGAACTTTATCAGGGTGAAGGGATTTCCCTTTTCTCCGACCCGGACTTGACGATAAAAAACTGGGCCTTGGGAAGTCAGCTTAATCAAAATCGGTAAAATTATGAACATGGGAAGAGCAAGCATTATGCCGATAAGGGAGGTTAAAATATCTAGGATCCGTTTGCTGATACGGAGAATTTCGAGGCGATTAAACCCCCGACCAAAGATAAGAGTACTTGGATTTAGCGTTTTCACACAGATCTTGCCTGCAATCTGCTCGTAGAAATTCACTGCATCGACCACCTCGATCCCCTGTACGCGAAGATTCAAAAGTAATTTAACAGGGAGCTGGCCTCGCCGGTCTTTTAATGCGACAACGATTTTTTTGATTCTCTCTTTTGAGACGACTTCAGTGAGTTTTTTCCATGTGTCGTTATTCGTGCTGGGAGAACCCAGGCCCTGATTAAAATGTAAAACGCGATACCCGAAACCTTTATTCTGAGAGAGTGCTTCTTTTACAAGTGTCCCGTTCGATCCAGATCCAATGATCAGGATCGATGTATCCAATTTGTGTGTTGTGACCATGGAATGATAACCAAACCGAAGTCCAATCAAAATAAGGGGAGATAAGACCAATCGGATGGTGATAGGGTTCCACGTGAATGGAGGAAGGGGGAGTAGTCTATACAATCCAAAGAAAATCAGTGCCGTCCAGAATATGGCAAAGAGATGCTTACGTAAGAAATTCTTCAGAGGGAATTGAGGGGTGTGTAGATTTAGGTCGCTATAATGGAGAGCAATTTGGCAAGCCAGTGGAACCAGGAATAAATTAGGCGTCATTCCTTTGAACGCGGACCCCCAAATCACAAAGAGAAAAATAAAAACATTCTCAAAAATGAAATACAAAAAAAGATTAGAGGGTATATATCTGTTAAAAATCTGGATCATCGCTTATCCAAATTAAAAGGGATGTAGGGCTCTCCTGTACTTTACCCAGAATTTTTAATAGCGATAATTATAATAAGTAGATGGCCACGAGACCTTTGCCCGGTTGAGAACACTTCCAATAACTTTTTTTGAGTCCAGTGATTTGACGGCCAGGGACAGGACCGATGTCGGTGTCTTTCCGGACTGAACAACAAGCAGGATTCCATCGACAGCTTCGGAGATCACTGTCATATCAAACATTGGAAGAATAGGCGGAGCATCAACCCAAACATAATCAAACCATCCCCGGACTTCGCTTAGAATTTTCTTAATTTTTTCAGAGGCCCAGATGTGGTTCTTACTGGTAGAAGGTGAAGGTCTCCCCATTGGAAGAATCGCCAGGTTCTGAATAGGACTTTTTCGAATGATCTCTCCAAGGCGAACCCTATTTTCAAGCACATCAATCAGTCCTGGGTTCTTTGTTTTCCCAAAAACAAGAGAAAGAGCCGGATTGTTAAAATCACCATCCAACAGAAGACATCGCTTCCCAAAGTCCCTTGCCGCGACGACTGCCAGATTGGAGACGGTTGTTGTCTTGCCCTCTCCTTTAATCGAACTTGTCACGGCAATAATTTTCTTCCCCTCCAGACGACAATTCAGGTCAACTTTTGAAAAAAGCATTCGGTAGCGATCAGAGGCTATGGATTTAGGGAGACACTCCGTAATGAGTTTTACCTCCGTGGTCACTTCATTTTTATTCATTATTCCCATCGGGTTTAACCTTTTCTCATTTCGTCAGTAAAATCGGGGATTGAAGCGAGAAGGGGTACAGAAATAATCTTCTCAATATCTTCCGGTTTATGAAGTGAACTGTCAAACTGTTCCCGGACAAAGACAAGTGCGATCCCCCCTCCCAGCCCGAGAAAAATTCCAAAAAGACCGATTTTTTGTCGATTTGGTTTGATCGGTTTTTCAGGAAAGTTGGCCAGGTCAATGATATGAAATTTTTCCCCTTTTTGTTTTTTCTCAAGATTTTCAGAGATTTTGGCGTTTAACTTTTTGTCTAAGAGTCTTTGATAGTTTTTTTGCATATTGCCGTAATCTCGAAGAAGTATGGCCAGTTCTTGCTCCCGAGCGGGTACATTTTCAACGCGTTTCTCGTAGCGTGTGATCTGTTTCCTGAGTTTTATTTCTTGTTTTTCTATTCGCTGGAACTCCGTTTTTGTATTTTTGATCTGATGCTCAAGGTCGATAATAGAGGCCCTGGCTGACGGAGAGATAGAGGACAGGATTTCATTTTCTTCAAAGGGTATCTCCCTAATGCCTGGATTGGAGCGACTGAGAGAAAGTTGACTTTCCAATTCTTGGATCTGGTGTCTGAGAATCTGGACATCAGGATAATCTTTCTTGAACTCCAGAAGTAATGAGGTCAATCTCCTTCTTGATTGTTTGAGCTCGAGTTCGATCGGAAGTAGAATTGAATCAGAAGTAGAGGATGAGTTATTGAAAGGTATATCCAGGGGTCCTTCTCCGATCTTACGTTTAATTTCTTTTAATGCACTCTCCAGGAAATTGATGCGATCCTGGTTTGATCTTTTTGTGAATTGGATTGATAAAAGGTCGGACTGAAAGCGATCAAGAGACCTCAGGTTTGAATCGAGCTGTTCCGGCAATTCCCCCATATATTTCCGTTTGAAATCTCCAATTTCTCGTTCTTGGCGTTCCAGGACTTCCTTCAGGTTATTTAATTCATTGTTGAGGAATATTGTTGTTCCCTGGACAAGTTGTTCCCGTATCTTTAAGTTTTCTTCAATAAACAGGGATGCCAGCTCATTTGTCACATTCATCGTAATTGTTGGATCTGTCCCCTTGAAAGTAATAGTAAAGGCCGAGATCTCTCTCTTCCCAATTGTCTTCACATCGATACTGTTTCTCATATGTGCAATGGCTGCTTCTTTGGACATTACAGAGCCGGATTTCTGATCCAACCACTTTAGTCCGAGATCATTCGCCGCATTTTGAAAGAGAGTAGGGCGACTCGCCTGATATAAACTGTATTTGTCGATTAATCTTGTGAGGAAGGAACGGCTTAGAATTTGCTGACGAATAGTAGATAGTCGCCCTTCAACTGTTCCGGTAACAGCCGACTGGACAATTGCCTCAGGGACCTTTTGTGCCTCTACCAAAATGAGGGTATTGGATTGGTATATTTTGGGAAGATAGAGGATTAAGAACGCAGAAACAAAGATTCCGATGAGGAACGGAACGATGACATATACCTTGCGACGCCACAGGATCGTAAGATAGTCCCAAGCCATTTGATTGTAATCCTGATTTTCGTCCCGCATTTCCGTTTTGCTGCCTATCCTTTTATCTTCTAAGATACTGACCCGCTTGCCTTGCTAGGGAACGATAATCGTGTCGCCTCTCTTCAAGAGGATATTTCCCTCCGGATCCTTCCCTGTGATGATGTCCGTATAATTGATTTTGATACGTCTTTCCCGCTCATGCTCTCTTCGAAGCAGGATGATCTTGTCTCTGGCTGCAAACTGGGTAAAGCCTCCCGATAAGGTCAACACCTGAAGAAGTGTCGTCTCGCTTCTCAATTTGAGCTTGCCGGGCTTGTTGACTTCACCCAGGATAAAAACAGAAAAACTATTAACTTCCTTAACGATGACGGAGACAACCGGGATTTCTTTATAATGCTTCAGCTTTCCCACGATAGCCTCTTTAAGCTCTGTGACAGTTAATCCAGAGGCTTGAACATCACCGATCAACGGAAGAGAGATCTTTCCATCAGGCCGAATCAAAACAATCTTGGAAAGATCTGCATTTTTCCATACGTTAACTTCAAGAAGATCTTCTGCGCCAAGAACGTATTCTGAATGATCCTCTTTGTTCAGAGATGAGGGAACCAAAGGTGAAAGTGAAACAAGTTTTTGAGAGTTCGACAGCTTGCGCTCAACAGGAGCTGTATCAGTCGTAATTTCAGTGGAAGGGACAGGACCTCTTACCCTCTGGCTTATTCTGCGTTGAATTTGGACCTTTGGCTTTGAAGGAAACACGTTTTTTCCTCCACAAGCAGTCATAAGAGATACAAGAACAATGAAACAAAGTAAGTTAAGGTTTTTCTTGTTCATAATCGCTGCTCCAACTAAGTATTCTCAGTTTGCGATGAATAAAGGGAGGAAACATCAACCCTAATGAAAAACTTTTCTAATAATGCATGCAGCGTATTTATATCCACACAGAGTTGCTTTCTTCAGACATGAGTGCTTTTCTGATTTATTGATATTTTTCTAACAGATTATGCTTTTACATAGATTAAAGACTGTAATTATTGAATTACTCCTAACTCTACTTGAAATAATACGTTGAGTCAATCCCCTCAAAGGGGGGGGGGGTGATAAATTAAATCAGTCCTCTATCCAGAAGGGACCGCCGGTTTATGGGGCATACATCAACACTTTGAAAAACTGAGTTATAACTGAAAGTGGTGTATTGAGTACTTGAAAAAAAGCGGCGTATCTGGTTGATTTGAAACTGCGAATGAATCAAACAACCTGG